>JACCDV010109756.1_pt1 | contig 19881 bp, 18 predicted proteins | sample 7446131 | NCBI WGS metagenome assembly JACCDV01 (sample SAMN15323448, study PRJNA562643) | freshwater metagenome | isolation source: river surface water | place: USA:Blue River Watershed | collected 2017-08-17 | reverse complement strand
TTCTCGACAGCCTTGCGGCCCTCGTCATGCTGCTTCGTCCAGCCCGCGTCGGTGACCGGCGAGACATAGACAAAGCCCGCCTTCACAGGCGAGTTCGCCGGTGTCGTGACCGGCGTGGATTGCGCGACAGACAGGGGAGAAAAAAAACAGGCGGCCACGAGCGTGGCAGCGAGGTTTTTGTACATGGTGTTCCTCTACATGGCCCCGGGTTGAACAAAACAAAACCCGCCGGGGCGCGGGTTTTGCATGATTTTAAGGGAGGAGGCTAACAGGCGGAATTCACCACATCAATCCAGCCCTCGCCTTCGGGTGTCGTATGGCTTTGTAGAAACTCCCATTGATCTGGGTATGCGCAATCAAATTTCGCACATAGCGCTGAGACAAAGCTGCATCTGGTGCTGCAGACTGAGCCTCTCGCCAGAAGTCATTGAGCTCGCCCTGATAAGTCAACCCGGGCAAGTCGTACATGGCTTTGCCACATGCACAGATCGGTACTCCGTGACGTATCGCCTGCAAGCCCACTGAGCTGTTGATCACCACCACGCCGCGCGCATGATCAAGCAATGTGGGAAGGTGCTGATCATGGATGTAGAAGATCCGATCTTGCAGGCCGAAGTCCTTTTCCAATCGCTTCACAAGGCGGGTGTAATCGCGGTATCCGCGGTCCATGGGATGGTGCTTGATCACCAACAAAGCGTCTGCCGGCGCGTGCTTTGCGAAAGAAGCCACCACATCTTCGATAAAAACACACACATTGCCCTTGGCGTAATGGTGAGTCACTTGGTGGTCGTTGAATACCTGAAGCGGCACCAAAAAATAGGGGGGCGCACTTTTATGTATCAACTGCGACTGGATACTTCGTTCAAGCCAACGGTATTTGTACTTGCGCCATAAAGACCGGAGCCAGGGCAATGCCTCAAGAAATGCCAGCGGTCGATGATGCTGATAGTCAGGAAAAAATACCCTGGAAGCCGCACCAGCCGTAAAGTAAGCAAAGCCGTAACCCACCATATGCCAGTAAGTACTGCCCAGAGGAACAGTCAAGAACGTGGCGCGTGAATCCTCCATATCATCCGGAAATTTTCCAGCCCAAACAGAATTGGCGTTCACCCCATGGCGTTCGAGCGTGACGTGGTCAGGGCGCAGATAGCCTTCCTCAAAAACGCCTAGATCAATGCCCAGATCTGTCACCACTCGGTGCGCCGCTTGATGGACAGGCCGCATATCACCAAAAAGAAAGACCACATCTACCCGCCACTCAAGCAATCGCTCCCGTAGCCATTGCGGCCAATCCTCTGCGGTACCCCGGTAAAAGACAGCGCCGCCGGGGTAATAAAGCCAATCGCCCAGATGGAAATTGACCTTGAAAACCTGCGCACCTTGTTGATGAAGCAGTCTGGCAAAGCGCTTGAAAAAAGGCCCGACTGGGCCTTGCAAAAGTAACACGCGCTTTCCTGCCAGGGCGTTCAGTCCTGCAGAAATCATTGTTAAAAATTAGTATCTGGAGTCAGCGCGCTCCGCTGTGTGCGGGACATTCACATGCTCAAAAAACAGACGTCCTGCGTTTTTAAGCTGGCTCTCATGTTCAGTCTTTTGACCAAAGAAGAGCTCGTTGAGATTGATACCCACGCCCCAGAAGGTATGTCTCGAGCGATCAAGCCCAGCGTCTCGCTCGGCCTTGAGAAAACCGCGCGTGTAGTAGCCCGCCTGCAACTCAAGATAACGCAGAGGGGTTTCGCGCAGGGCAGGCACACCTGAGAGTTTGAATGCCATTAGGTATTTCTGCCCCGAATAGTCAGACAGGGGGCGGAAGCCCTTGTAGCCCGAAGACTGGTATTCAAGCCGAAAATCCAGCAGCTCACGCACACGCGGATTCACCATGCGCACATAAGACAAACCAGACCCCAGCATGTTCATGACCAGGTCTTCACGTGCAAAACCATGGTCATTGGAATAGCCATCGAACAATTCCACGTAGAGCATGATCGCTTGTGTGGTCAGCGCCGCGTTGAGTGCCGCACGCTCGGGCGATCGTCCCTTGCTGATCAGGCGCTCTGTCAAAAAGTTGTTGATAGCATACGCACTGAAACCATGCCCCAGCTTGTCTGCACCGCCTGAACCCGTGTCTTCACCAAACCATCCCTCCGGATTCCAGCGAAATTTTTTGCTGCTGCCCCAGTCCCAACTGTAGAGACCCAGCGCGGTGACGCCGGCTACCGTGCCCCCGGTTTCCCAGCGGGTAGCCGAAAGATCCTCCTTCCAGTCAGCCCACAGCCTGGCGCTTTGAGCCTGCACAGCAGGCGTACACACCACTAAAAAAGAACACAAAGCAAGCGCCCTGAAGCCGAGTGTCATTTTTGGAGTCATACCCTGTTCCTATCCGATGTCAAAAATCAAAATAACTACGCCACAGCACCGAGGCTTTACGCCACTGCCGCCGCCACCAGCCCACGCGCAGCTTGTGCAGGCCGCCACTGGCCTCCAGGGCGGCGCGCTGCTCCACAATGCGGTGCAGCACGGCTTCGCAGGTGGTGTAGCCCTTCAAATCCCAGTCCCAGTAAATGGGGTAGTGCAGCAAAGCCCCGGCCACCAGTTCGTCCAGGCTCAAGCGACGCTGGCGGCGCGCAAAGGCGGTGGCTCGCTCGGCGCGGTCTTCGGTCAAACCCCAGCCGGCATAAAAAGGCTGGCCATAAGTGACCACCTTTTTGCCCCGCAACAAAGCATCAAAGCCCGTAAGGGATGTCATGGTGTGAACTTCATCGCAAGCATCGATGCAACTGACCACACTCACATCGGCCGCCACATGGTCCGCAAACTGCCGGGCAGCCTGCAGAGCCAAGCGCCCTTTGCGGTTGCCGCTGAGCACGTCCGGATGCGGCTTGTAAACCATGTAAGCATGGGGCCGTGCAGCACGCACCGCTTGCAAAAGATCCAGGTTGGTCTGCACCGTGGTGGAACCCAAGCGTATGGAGGCATCGTCTTCGACCTGCCCAGGCACCAGCACCACCGCCCTGCCCTGCGCGGCATCGCGCCAGTTCACCGGCTGACGCGGCTCGTGGTTGTATTTGCTGATGCCATGCTGCACGATGAACGCGCGCACAGCCTGCGCACGGGCAATATCATGCTCGGTAAATACCCGTGTGGCCAGTAAGTGCTCCAGGTCAGATGGACGGGTGGCGTCAAAGTAAATACCCCGCTCATCGAGCACAATGGACTGTGGGCGAATCAAGTCAGAGCCCAGGCCTACCGAGCGCAGGAAACCGTCTTCCACCCGCACCAGACGGGCACCGGTCTGTCGGGCCAGGTCGGCCACCCCGGCTGGTGGCGTCGCACCCCAGAACAGGAGGGCATCCAGCGGGCCGGGCGAGGCAACGGCTGCAGCTGCCGCGGAGGGTATGAACTCCAGCAGGCTCGGGCACAGCGCGGTCAGGACAGGTCGGAGGTGCGCCTCCTTCCAACGCCGTGTGCCCACCACCCACACCCGTCCGTGGTTCCAGGTGGGTGCCGCAATCAGGTCATCGAGCATGGTGTGCGATCCAGTCCCGCCATCTTTCTTTGACGAACGAGCCAACGGATCACGTCGAAGATCGTGCCCGGACCACCTGTTTCCGGATTGATATACCGGGTGTAGCGAAGGTAGGCTGCCGCAAACAGCTCATCGACCGACCGGGTGCGTGAACGACGGGGGCACTTCTGCCGGTCAATCGTCGCCCCCCATCCGGCGTACCAGGGCATGCCGAAGCAGTGCACCGGCTTGCCCGCCATCAGCGCTTCGAAACCCAGCGTGGAACTGACCACGTAAACCGAATCCACCAGCGCCAGTAAGCTAGCAGGTTGCACCGCTTCCCTGAGCACCAAGATCCTGCGATCGTTCGGGATGTCATGGAAATGCCCGCCCTTTCGGCCTGCCGCAGTCTCTGGGTGGGTCTTGACGACGACAAGAGCGTCAGGGTTCTCATCAAGCGCTGCATCGAGCATCTGGCTGAAAGTTCCTGCGCGGGCCATGGCGTATTCGATGCTCATGTCACCGAAGGTCTGATCGACCACCAATACGACAGGCGAACCATTTTCGAGTCTGGTAAGGCGCTCTGCCGCCAATTCATTCGCGGACAGACTTGGTAAATGATTGTATTTGCTGATGCCGTAGCGGCTGATCAATTCTTTGGCACGGTGAACATCTTCTCTGAATTCGGACGATAGATCGCCGTCCTTTATAAGCATCGATTCCAGATCGGAGGGGTGGGTGCTATCGTAGTAAATACCGGCGGTGTCCACCACCATCGATAGTGGCGGGCAAGCTGCCCCCGATCCGAAAGACCTTAAAAAACCGTCTTCCAGTGTGAGGATTTTGATACCTTGGCTTGATCCTTTGTGCTTGGCGCGCTCGGAATTTGGCTTTTTCCCCCAGACAAGCAAGAAATCAGAATTCGGTTTGGCAAACGGACTCAGCCATCTGACATTGATGAATCCAAAGCCGGGCAGATGAGGTGTCTGAAAAATGCCCCTAGAGTAGGTGCAATAAGCCGAAGGGGATGCCATCAAATCAGCTCAGGTCCTTATTGTCGAGTTCTTTGAGATGAGGGGATGAGAGGTCTTCAAATGTATCGATGTCGACAGATTCCGACTCCTTCATCAAGTAAGGAATGGTCTTGTCTGTGTAGAAGCCGCCATATTCCTTGAATTTCGATATCGAAGCTATATAGATTGCGCCGTTGGGTATCAGGATATCGGGCAGTTCTGGTGCCGTTACCGAGGGCGCAGGATTTATTAGCTTTTTTATGAATCCGTCGGGGCGTACCACTTGCATCCAATAAGGATTTTCGCGGGCCCGTCTGGCAGAGATGCAGCTGGACGCGGACTTCCGATTCATCAGATCGAAGGCCTCATCAATATGCGTTGACTTTCTGAGGGGCGAGGTGGGTTGCAATAAGACCACGTGCGTATAGCCCGGGGCTTGTTCCAATGCATGGGAAATCACGTCGATACTGGAGGCGCTATCGGTGGCTAGGTGTGCTGGCCGTATGAACGGTACCTCGCAACCATAAGATGCGGCTACCTCTGCAATGGATACATCATCAGTACTTAGAATCAGCCTGTCTATGGACCGGGCCAATAGACCTGCTTGAATAGTCCATGCGATTAGAGGCTTCCCCCTCACGTCGAGGATGTTTTTGCCGGGAATTCGTTTCGAGCCTCCGCGGGCGCTGATGATTGCCAAGGTTCGCATAACTTGCTCATAGCGTAGCGTTGATGCTACTTTGGGCTTTTATTAGGTCATCGGGTCTCCCGACGTCCAGCCAAGGTTCGTGCATCGGATAGACGATGGTACGGCCGCCATCTTCCTTGATGGTTTCGAAGAAGGTCGGCATGTCGCATTTTTGATTCTTCTTGAGGTGGCTCAACGAATGCGGGCTCAGTACATAAATGCCTGCGTTGATGTGACAGCGGTACACCGGCTTTTCCTCGAAGCCCTCGATTTCCAAACCCTTGGTCTTGACCACGCCAAACTGGTTCTGGATCTCGTGTTGCCGTATCGCCATGGTGGCGTCTGCATGGTGCCGTACATGAAACTCCAGCAGTTCGTCGTAGTGGATGTCGGTCAGTACATCGCCATTGGTCACCACGAAAGGCAGGTCGGGTGGGTTGTCGAGCAAGGTCAGACATCCGGCAGTGCCGAGCGGGGTGTCTTCTCGAAGGTATTGGATCTGCACCCCGTGTCGTTCTCCATGGCCAAAGTGCTCCTCGATCATGTGGCCGAGGTAGTGCAGCGATATTACGAACTTGCGGAATCCATCTTCCTTGGCCCGATCGATGATGTGTTCGAGCATTGGCTTGCCGGAAATATCCAGCATGGGCTTGGGGCAGTATTCGGTATGGGGTCGTAGGCGAGTGCCTTTTCCGCCGGCCATGATCACCATGTAGTTGTCGCGTACCTCCGGCTCCAGAACCGAGTTCCACACATGCAGGCCTATGACGTCGCCGTTCTGGTCCACCACTGGCAACTGATGAATCTTGTTGATCTTCATGAGCTGCAGAACCATCTCTCGCCCCATGTCGGCAGGCACCGCAAGCGGGTTCGCGTGGACGATCGGGTCGATAGTGCTGTCCAGCCGGTGGCCCTTCAGGAAGGCACGGCGGATGTCTCCGTCCGTGACGGTGCCCACCAGCTTGTTGTTCTGGTCTGTCACCAGGACGATTTGCAAGGCCGATTGTTCAAGGCTGTAGATGACTTGTTGGATGGTGGAACCAAGAGGTACCAGCGTGGCTTGCCAGTTCGGTGTGTTCGCGGTGATGGCCATGGGTGCTCTGTAAGCTGGGGCTCAGCCCCAGCTGGATTTCAGAACGGGATGTTGTAGAAAGATTTCTTCAGCAGGCCTTCCAGCGGATGACGCCGCAGCACCGCGATGATCTTCGAGCACGCGCCGCCATCGCCGTAGGGATTGACCACCGATTCCAGCGAGCGCCGGAACTCAGGGTCGAACAATCGTCCCAGCGCCTGTGCAATGTCCTCCCGGTTGGGCTTGCAATCGATCACGCTGGTGGCCGAGAGTCGGCCCTTTTGCCTGTCACCTATATTGATGGTGCCGGTCTTGAAGCTGGGTGCTTCGGCAATGCCGCTGGATGAGTTGCCCATCACGCCATCGACGAACTGAAGGGCCGACAGATAACGCTTCTGGCCGAGCGACGGAAATGCTCTGGAGCGGGGGTGAGCCGCCACGAAGTCCTCTACCATCCGTATCAGTTCGCGGCCGCCAGTGTCTGCATTGGGCAGCGTAAAGATGATGTGGGTGTCTTCCAGCGCATGAAGGGCGGCCAGAAGCTCCTGCATTTGTCCGCTGGAACTGTGACCCTCCAGGGTGACCGGGTGAAATGTCACGAGCAGGTTCCTTGGGCCCAGCCTGAAGTCGAGTGAGGTCTCCAGTTCCTGCTGGTTCAACAGTTGCACCTGCTTGATGGCATCGACACCAAGCCCGCCCACCAGAAAGACGCGCTCGGGGTTCTCGCCCAGCTGGATGACCCGTTTGCGATAAGGCTCGGCACCCACGAAATGAAGGTGGGCCATTTTGGTGATGGCATGCCGTATCGACTCGTCGAAGGCACCCTCGGTGGTCTCGCCGCCGTGTAGGTGAGCAATCGGGATCCCGGCGATCAATGCTGCTGCCGCCGCCGCCCAGATCTCAAAGCGGTCACCCAACACCAGCACCACATCCGGCTTCAGCCGCTCCAGAGCGTCCGCAAAGCCGATCAGGCCCAAGCCCATGGATTTGGTGACGCCGGTCGCCGTGTCGGAGCTCAGCAGCATCTCGACCCGTGCATCGACCTGAAAACCAGCGTCGATCACTTCCTGCACGGTCAAGCCGAACTCCGGCGACAGGTGCATGCCGGTGACGATGACCTGCAACTCCAGATCATCACACTGGGTAATGCCTTGCATCAGCCAGCGGAGCAGACCGAACTCGGCACGGGTGCCGGTGATCACGCAGATCTTGCGGCTCATAGTTCGATCCGCTCATCAGTCTGAAATGCACGCGGGGCAGCTCTTCCCACCACTTCATCCCATCGCATCGGCGAGATGCCCGTGCCGGGACGTTTGGTACCCAGGTTGTCGGGTGAAAACAGTTCGCCAGCTCGAATGGGCCGAGATGCAACGAGCGACTTTCTGGCAATGGGCCGGTTCTTGATCTCGCTCGGGCTGGGGCGCTTGATACCGTCACCCAGCGCCACCTCCACGTTACGAATGCCATCGACCATGGCCTTGAACTCGGCCGGTTCCAGGCTGGCCTTGTGGTCCGGCCCGGGAAGGTTGCGGTCCAGCGTGAAATGTTTCTCGATGATCGTGGCTCCCAGCGCCACGGCAGCGATCGGAATCTCGATCCCGGGCGTGTGGTCCGAATAACCCACCTTCACGCCGAATGCAGTCTGCATGGCCAACATCGAACGCAGGTTGACGTCTGCCATCGGAGCCGGGTACTCGGTCGTACAGTGCAGGACCGTGATCAGATCGCGCGGTGTGCCGTTGGACTCGATCACCTCGATCGCTGATTCCACCTCGCCCAAAGTGGCCATGCCCGTCGAGAGGATCACAGGCTTGCCGTGCCGAGTCATGCACCGCAGCAAGGGCAGGTTGGTCAATTCGCCGGATGGAATCTTCACTAGATCGACCCCGAGGTCGACAAGCATTGCGTAGCTATCGTTGTCGAAGGCGGTAGAGAAAAAACGAATGTTCCTTTTGCTGCATTCGTTGATCAGTATCTCGTGGTCCTCCCTCGACAGTTCGAGTTTGCGAAGCATTTCGAACTGGCTTTCAGCAGATCCTGTAGTCTCGATTTGATACGAAGCCTTGGCAGCATTGGGCGTAGTTAGTCTTGTTGCCTGGAAAGTCTGAAACTTGACTATGTCAGCCCCGGCGTTGGCTGCTTCAGAAATTAGGTTAATTGCTTGTGTGATGCTGCCGTTGTGGTTGACGCCAGCCTCTGCAATTATCAAAGTTTTCATCTAATTTTCCTGGCGGGCACTCCCGCGTACACTGAGTTTCTTTCGCAAGATCGGGTTACCACGGCACCAGATCCAATGACTGTATTGGCGCCGATGTGAAGCGGGGTTTTATGATCACCCTGGTTGATTATTGCGCCAGCCCCGATCCAACATCCGTCTTCAATAGTGACGTTGCCCGAGACTATGCTGCCTGGTGCGAGATGAACAAAACGCCCCAGCTTGACATCGTGGGCGACTAGGGCGCCTTGATTGATGAGGCAAAAGTCTCCAACTTCAATATGGTTCGTGAGGCGTGCCCCGGCTGCCACTATCAGCCCACGTCGTGCCAGTAGTTTGTCGAGTTGACCATGTCCAAATGAGCATGATGGATGAATGGCGTTCCCGAACTGAATAATTCCTGCATATCTGTCGGCAATTTTTTTTCGTACATGGCTATTCCCAACTCCGATCACGCAAGAGGTAAAGGAGTGGCTGGATATGTCGGCCTCAAGAATCCAGTTCTCAAATGGGGAAATTTCGGCCGCATCTGCGTCATTTCGGGCTATGTATATGGGTGATTTATTCAATGCGCGAACGATATCCCCCGCTTCACGAGCCATGCCTGACGTGCCAAAAATGCCGACTGTATTCATTTTCTGGATGAGGCGACGCTACTTGGGAGATTAACTACTCGATCTTCCAGCCATTGGGCTTGGGTAAGGTCGCCCCGTCGGCAGTGCTTGTAGGGTTCCAGATGGTTCATCAAGGCCCAGATGGGCCGCGTCATGACGCCTTGGTCGTTGGTGGCCTTCAGCAAGCCGTCCCTGTCTTGCCGGCTCTCGCAGATCACCGAGTTCAGCCAGTAGTTGGCTCGACAGTCGGCAGGTTCCCGCACAAACTGAAGCGGGCTGCCTACCAGCAGGTCAGCGTACGCTGCAGCCAGCCGGCGCTTGTCTGCCACGAAGGTCTCCAGCTGCTCGAGTTGCGCGCACCCCAGAGCGGCGTTGATGTTTGGCAACCTGTAATTGAAGCCGACCTCATCGTGTATGTATTCGTACGGGTGGGGGCGCTTCGCTGTGGTTGTGATGTGCTTGGCCCGTACGCCTAGTTCCGCCGAAGTCAGCACCATGCCGCCGCCGCCGGTGGTGATGATCTTGTTACCGTTGAAACTCAGTGTGCCGAGCAGTCCGAAAGTACCGGTGTGTCGGCCCTGGTAGGTGCTTCCCAGTGACTCGGCGGCGTCTTCCACCAAGGCCAGCTTCCAGCGACGGCACACGTCGATCAGTCCGTCGATATCGGCAGGCATGCCGAACGTATGCATGGGCAGACACGCCTTGATCGCTCGGCTGTCGATGCGTGTGTGGCAGCCATCCTCGCCAAGGACGGCGTTCTCGGTCAACCACGTTTCGAGCGCGCCTGGAGAGAGGCCCATGGTGTGCCGATCCACATCGACGAATACCGGTTCGGCGCCGCAATAGGCGATGGCATTGCACGTAGCCACGAAGGTCAGTGGCTGGGTGACGACAAGGTCGCCCGCCTTCACCCCGGCCAGCTTTAGCGCGACATGCAGGGCGGCCGTGCCATTGACCGTGGCTACGGCGCTTGGGCTACCGGTGTAAGCCGCCATGTCTTTCTCGAATCGGTCTACGTAGGCCCCGACAGACGAAACGAAGGTGGAGTCGATCGTGTCGGTGACGAAGCGGCGCTCGTTACCGGAAAAAACCGGGGCATGCAGTGGGACAAATTCGCTGGTGCCGTACCAATCCCGAATGAAGCTGATCAATGACTGAAGCATGAGGTCACACGTTGTAGATGTCGGCCTTGTACTTCGCCAGATTCGCGGGCTCAGTGAACCAGTCGATGGTGGCCTGCAGCCCACGGCGGATGTCGAACTCGGGCTTGAAGCCTGTCAGTGCATGAATCAGCGTGTTGTCACACCACAACCTGAACACCTCGGATTTTTCAGGCCGGAGACGCTGCTCGTCAGACAGAAACTCGACGTCGCTCTGCATCAATTCCCGGATCAGGGACAGGGTGTCGCTGATGGAGATTTCGAAGTTCGAGCCGATGTTCACGGTCTGGCCGATGGCTGCGTCGCAGTTGGCTAGGGACAGTAACCCACGGCACGTGTCGCTGACATAGTTGAAGTCTCGGGTGGGAGTCAGATCGCCGAGCTTGATCTGCTTTTTGCCGTTGGCGATCTGGCTGATGATGGTGGGAATGACGGCGCGAGCTGATTGGCGGGGGCCGTAGGTATTGAAGGGCCGGGCAACGGTCAAGGGCAGATCGAATGCATTGAAGAAGCTCATGGCCATTGCGTCTGCCCCGATCTTGGACGCGCTGTAGGGAGACTGGGGCTGAAGGGGATGCTTCTCGTCAATGGGAACGTACCGTGCTGTACCGTAGACCTCGCTGGTGGATGTGTGAATGACCCGACCAACTCCATTCTCCAGTGCAGCCTGGCAGATGTTCAGCGTACCCTTGACATTCGTGTCGACATAACTGTCCGGAGCCACATACGAGTACGGAATGGCGATCAGGGCGGCGAGGTGATAGACGACATCCACGCCTTTGGTGATGTGCTTGCAATAGTGCGGGTCCCGCACATCGCCGTTCAGAACCTCGATCTGGTCGCGGCAATCAACATCTTCCAGCCAGCCCCAGTAGTTGAACGAGTTGTATTGGGACAAGGCTCTCACGGTGTAACCCTCTCGAACCAGCAATTCGGTGAGGTGCGATCCAATGAATCCGTCGGCGCCAGTGATGAGTACGGTCTTGATCATTTTTAGGGATGGGTCAACGCATGGAAGATTCGATGAACTGCTCGATGGCGGCGTCGGAGTAAGGACGCTTGAACTGCGGGTTTCTGTTCAGGTATTGGGCGGACGACTGCTTGACTGCCGCAAAGGCGGGTCCGTTGGACATGATGTCTGTAAGGTGGGCTTCAAGCTGTTCCGGATCGAGTGCTTTCAAGGCCAGACCACGGACAGAGAAGTCAATCGATGGATGGATGTCCTTGAATGCGGATACGACCACCGGTTTGCCACTCAGCGCCGATTCAAGGAGCACGCTGCTGTAGAGGCCAACCACGATGCCGCAACTGGCTGCAGCTTCATAGGTGTCGCTCTCGCGTGACAACACCGACACGTTCTCGTGCTTGGAAAAGATCCGACGGATCTCGTGCAGTACCGGCACCTCCTGGTGCGGGTGGGGCTTGACCACGATCTCCAGGCCCAGGCGGTCCGCGATGTCTCGCAGCGCCAGTGCGGTTGAAATCATTTCGAAAGTGGTGGAGTGCTGCATCGCGAACAGTACGCGCCGCAGGCTGGGTGGTTTGCCAAAGGCGGCTTCGCACTCCTCGATGCGGAGCAAGCGGGAGGTGATGTTGACCGAGCCGATGGTAGTCATCGAGTCTCTCGAAGCACCCAGCGATTCATAGACATCCACTTGCGAGTCGTCGATGACACCCATCTTTTGCACCGCAGGCTTTGTGTACCGTGGCGAAGAAGAAATGATCTGCGGTTGAATGCCGATCGTTGGAATACCGCGTGAATCGGCAATGGCAGAAAGGATCCGCGACGTCATGCTCCGATCCATGGCCGTCGCGAACAGCGAGCATCGGCTCATGGTGCGCATCGATTCGGCGATAAAGATGATTTGAGGGAAAAGACCCTGGATGAATTTCTCGACCTTGGGTTGGAAGATGTCGAGAAACTTTTGGGGCAGACGCTTGCGCGCTGTTTGCATGAACCACGCATTGACCCCCGATTTAAAGATATCGGCTTCGCTCATAAGGGTGGCGGGGTACTTTTGCACGTACCGGGCGGCGCAGCCGTTGTAGACCGTGCTGCGCGGGCTGAGCTGTTCGATCAGCGTCAGCGCCTTTACTTCTTCCTGTCCCTCGGCATTGAGCAGGCCCGACGAATAGAACAGCAGTTGCTTGTTGGACTTTCTGGCAAAGGTTTCGACCAGCTTCATGGACGCCGGCAGATACGCGTAGTTCTCCTTGGCCACATTGCCGCATATCGCCACGTACTGCTTGAGGCAGGCGTAGTCGTCGTATCGCTCGTCTTGCAGGTCATGCCAGAGCGAGGCGAACTTTGAAATCAGGGTCGCCTCCTCGAGGAGACCGTCAAAATCTAGCTTCTCCGGTTCGAACAGCCCATGCACGATCTGTCGGGTGGTCCCGTCTGTGGTCTTCAGGTAAACCTTGCCCAGCTGGCCGTTGATACCGCCGTGATAGGCCGCGGACTTGATGACATCGATATTCCCTAGATGGTTGTCGATGTATATGACCGTAGCGTCGAACTCGTCTAGGCACGCTCGCATACCGTGGAAGCGGACTGCTTCAAAGTACACGTGGTCTTCAAGACCCAATGTGATGGCTTCGATCACGCCCTCGGACAGGAACTTGCCAGCAAGCGTGCGGAGAACATGTGCTAGATCAAACGAGAAGGTTTTGGCCAGATCGACGGATTGCCGCTCGATCTCTGACATTGCAACGCTGTAGCGTTTATGGAGCGACGAGATCGTGATGCTCTGGCTTTCCTCGTAGGTCAGCAACATGTCGTTCGCGTTGGCCATGGCGTCGCGGGTGGCCAAGATGGTGACCTTTTTCCCCTTTGCGGCTAACCCCTTCGCGAGTTTCAGGGCCCCGAGGTTGTCCGTCACGATGGCCACCGACTTCACAGTGGAGTTGTAGATGAAGCGTGCGTTGACGGCGCTGCGGGTTGCTAGGTTGAACGGGTTGAGTATTTCGAGCTCGTTCTCGGGCGTCAGGAGACGCGTTTGCGCCAGCTGTTCCTTGAAGGTTTCGATGACATCCGGCAGCTCTACATGACTTCTCAAATCTGGATCGTAGTAACGCGGATAGAGCAGGTAAGCGCCGGCGAAAACTTCTTCCAGGCTCAGCTTCCGCGTCCGTCTGTTGACGATTTGACGGTCGTCAGTCAGACCCCACCCTGAATAAAACGGTGCGCCAACCGTGGTGACTGGAACGCCGTGAAGAAGTGCTTCAAACCCCGCCAGCGATGTGAGCGTGTATACGCGGTCTACTTCGTGCAGGGCGTCCTTGATTGTTAGCGACGTGGGGATGATCTCGGCCAGATGGGCTACATCTTTGGGATCGGAAATTTCCATCCGCTTACCCGCCAAGATATCCGGGTGAGTCTTGTAGATGATCTGGGCGTCAGGGTTTTCCGATGCGGCCAACTGGATCAGTTCAACGTTAGTCATGATCCGGCTGCAGCCGTACAGCAACGATTGATCGTCTTCAACTTGGCCTATGACTAGCACTCGAGGCTTGACCTTGGGGCCGTACAACAAGTGAGCTTTGGGAGCAATGACCTGGTTGTATTTGCTCAGGCCGTGCAGCCTGATCTCGTCGATGCAACGGCGGGCCGTTTCCATCAACTTTCGGTCGTGGGTAAAGTCGTGAGTGCTCAGGATGATCTCGAGGTCGGACGTCCTAGACGAGTCGAAATAGATGCCGGACTTATCAATGCAGAGTGAATAGGGCAGGGTGTGCTGAGCCCCGAGACCTATGGATCGGAAGAATCCATCCTCCACCCGGACGATGGGCACATCGAACTCCGCTGCATAAGCTTCCAGATCGTCCGGCTGTTTCATGCCCCAGACGATGAACACCGGATCCGCTGACAGCATGATGGCCCTGCGATGTTCGTAGACGCTTTCTTTCAGCGCCATGAATCGCATGCGGTAAAAAGGGAAATATTTGCGCAGTAAGGGGCGTTTCCACTTTGCCACATTGAATACCCACGCGGTTTTAGTAAAAGGTAGAAGATTCCCGGTAAGGGCATATCCGATCTCGGTGATCTTCTTGACCTCGTCATTGCTGAAAAAGTTGCGTGTGGCGAGATAGGCGTTTTTGAATTGCGACACAGTACTTTTTTTGATCTTTTTTATCAGATACCGAACACAACCCGAGCCGTGATCGCGATCTGCGACAGGATGCGGGTGATGTCAAGGGCGAACTGGCGGTTTTTCTCATCCACCTTGGGTAGGACCAGAATCTGGTCGCCCGGGTTAACGTGCAGATCGCTGCGGCTGAGGTCATCGACATTAGCCTGTACGAAACTGCCGTCGCGCCGGGCAATCACCACACGGGCGTTGTCTGCAGTCTGGGTGTAACCGCCAGTACGCTGGATATAGTCCATCAACCTGAGGTTTGCTTGCCAGGCCACTGCGTTAGGAAAAAGCACCTCGCCACTCACCAACACCAGGGCGTCTTTGCGCGGTATGCGAAGCACATCGCCGTTTTCAAGCAGCATGTCGCCTTTGGCGGCATTACCGGCAATTTGCACCTGGCCCAGGGGCTCGATTTGTTTGGCGCGCTCTACCCATTGCAAGGTCAAGTCAGCTTCGTCCTTGCGCAGGCGGGCTTCGTCGCTGCTACCGCTGCGAGCCGTCAACAGGGCTGATTCCAGGCTGCGCAGGCTGGTGGCCAGCAGGTCTTTCTGGCGCTGCTTCACGCTCTGCCTGAAAAGCTGCAGGCTCGCCAGGTCCGCATCTTGTGTGGGTTGAATGCGATCGAGCAGGGTTTGCAGCTTGCTGCCGTAGGGCAGCACATACTCCTGCGCGCTGTTGTGCTCACCTTCTACACGCACGGTGATGGTGCCGGGCTTTTTGTCGGCGGTGAACTCCACTTCGTCACCGTTGAGCACGCTGACCTGGGCAGCATCCTGCAAGGGGTAGTACTCGCTGTTGCGCACAGTACCGGTGTTGCGCACAACGCGCACGTGGGTGGCCTCTGCCTTGGGTTTGGCCATGAGCATGAGGTCGGCCACGCTGATGGCGCGCGCACGCTCAAACTCGAACCGTTTGGCGTTGTCAGCCAGGCCGTTCACTTTGACCGTGTTTTGCCTGGCCGCTACAAAAATCACGTCGCCATCGCTCAGTTGCACCAGAGGCATGCTGCCCTTGAGCAAAAAGTCATACAGGTTGACGCTGGCGCGCAGTTGCTGCCCACGCTGGACCTGCACCTGCAAAAAACTGCCGCGCTCAGGGTCGATGCCGCCAGCCTGGTCCAGGTAGTTCAGCAGGCTGTCCATGCTGGTGCCGGCGTAAAGGCCTGGCCGCACCACATTGCCCCCCACATACACACGCACCGGCTGCGCTGCAGCCAGGCTGGCGTAGCTGTTGACGTTGTTGCGGTAGGTTCTGGCCACCGCTGTTTCGACTCTGGACTGCAGGTCCTGGTTGCGAACGCCCAGCATACTCACCGGGCCAGCGTTGGGGATGAAGATGTTTCCCTTTGGGTCAACGGTAAGGACCTGGTCAAAGTCAAACGCCCCCCACATGCGCAACTGGATTTTGTCTCCCACTGTCAGCAGGTAATCCGGATTGAACTGGGTGGGCCCTTGCAAGGCAAACGCCCCCGTGAAGAGCTGGGCACCAAACACCTCTGAAGAACGGCCAATGCGGGTATCCGGATCAGGCAAGGGCGGGACGCGAGGCTGCGTCTCAGCAGGCGCTCTGGGCTGGACCGCTGGCGGATTGGCGCCTTCTGGCTTGCGCATGCCCACAGGCTGTGGTTGGCTGTTAAAGGTACCCGATGGTGCTGACAAAGCTGGATTGGCGGGCAGCACAACTTGGGCGTTCACCAGGGTGCACACCCCGGTCAACAGCAGTGGAAAGACATGCTTGAGTTTCATGTGATCAATGGCAGTCGCCCAGGTTCAGTCCGCGTGATCGCGTATGACGGCAAGAATCAGCTGGGCCACACCCGCGATCAGCAAGGCCACCAACAGGGTGACGAAGCTGTTGTAGAGGCGACGAGGCTCGAGTGGGTATTCAGCTCGCATGGGTGCCTGCGTCATGGACACTTTTTTGATCGTGCGAGTCGCCTCAATACGCCCTTTTTCCAGGGCGACCAATGCGGTTTTGTAGACGTCCTCGGCAAACTTTGCCTGCATCTCCAGGCGCTGGTATTCCTCGACTGTGCGATTGAGCGTTTTGCCCTGAGGCGCAGCAAGCTTGCGTTCTTCCAGCTGGATCTGCTGGTCAAGTGCGGCAATTTGCTGGTTGAGCGTGACGACGTTGGGATGCTCGGCCACCAGATAGGCTTTCAATGCGGTGCGTTGTGTCTCCAGCTCACTGCGCTGCGCCTGGAGTTTGCTAACGATCCCCACCAGGGTCTCTGCTGTGGACTGCGGCGAAACGAGTCCTTTTTTGTTCTGGAAATCGATCAATTCCTGACGGGCCTGCAGACTGCGCTGGTGCATTTGCACCAATTGCTGTTCCAGAAACTGAACCTGAGATTGGGCAAGCCTGTGGGCCATGTCATTCATGAACCCTTCGCCTTTTGACACCAGCATGCTGGCGATCGAGTGGGCCATTTCAGGGTCGTAAGCCTGGACTCTGACCACCAGCAGCCCGCTGTAATCGTCGAGCTCTACAGAAACACGGGAAAGGTAATGTCGGTGAAGCCATTCGACAGGCGAGTCTCTGAACCAAAGAGACGAAATCGGATCCCTATTCCAGCTGCTGTAATGGCTGCGCAGATCAAGCGCTGCATCCAAAGTCTTGAGCATGTCGACAGACAGCAGGTAATCACGAAGCAGCAGTTCATCTGCCCTGGACCCGCTCGCCACCCCTGTGAGCAAGCCTGAAAGATCCATGGTCTGGCCACCGGCGAGGTCGGTTCTTTGAACTGTGACGCGCGCTTCCGAAACATAGCGGTCAGACGCGATCAGCAACCAATAAACCGCAGCCAACAAAGCTGCAGCAATCGCCAGCGCAACCACACGCTGTCGCAGCAATGCTTGAGCCCAGGCGTGCTGAGTGAACCTGGTCAGAGTATTCATGCCGGAATGCTGTCCTTGTAAGCCTTGAGCGCATCGTCGATATGGTCAAACCAATGTGCCTGGCCATCGTGCAGCCAGATGCCTGCCTGGCAAAAACGCTTGAGCGTGCCTTCTCCATGCGCCACCATGATCAGCCCCGCACGATCACTGAGGCTCCGGAACGCCTTGGCGGCTTTATTACGGAAAGCGGTGTCGCCAGCGGCCGTCACCTCGTCCGAGATGTACACATCAAAGTCAAAAGCCAGAGACAAGGCAAATTGCAGCCGGGACTTCATGCCACTGGAATAAGTTTTGACAGGTTCGTCAAAAGCATCGCCAATTTCTGCAAAGCCTTCGACATAAGCGATCCGGTCTGCCATGTCATGTTCATGGCCATGAATGCGGCAGACAAATTTGGCGTTTTGCCGACCCGTCAATGACCCTTGCAAACCGCCCCCAAAACCCATAGGCCAGGACACACGGCAATGCCGCGTCACCTGACCTTTGCTGGGATAGTCGATGCCGCCAATCAGCCGCAGCAGCGTGGATTTACCCGCACCGTTACCACCAATCAGCCCCACATTGACGTTACGTGGGATACAGAGGTTGACACCGCGCAGCACCCATCGGCCAGGTCCGTGGTCTGTCATGTATCGCTTGTGGACGTCGCTGACTGTGATCATTCCATCAGCAAGCGCTGGGCAAAGCGCCGATGCAGCAACAGGCCCAGAAAAACCAGGACCAGTGCAAAGGCATACACATAAGCCAGGCTCACTCCATCCACCACGTGGTAGTGAGTGGCGTAAGCCAATCTGATCAGCTCCAGACCGTGTGCCACAGGATTGAACAGCAGCCAGCTGCGGTAGGGCTCGGGCACTGCACCAATCGGCATGATGACACCGGAAAGCAGATACAACGGCATCATCGTCATCCCTAAAATCCGGCCAAATTCAGGCAAGAGTTCGTTGGCCACGCTGCTCATCAATCCCAAGCCCAAGCCCAACAGCCACAAGCCAGCAAATGCAACCATCATGAGCAATGGATCGGCAGGGACAATCTGGCGCCCCAGCAAAGCTGCTGAAGCGAACAAGACTGCAATTACCACCACCATCTCGACCGCCTCAAGCCCTGCCCTGACCAGGACACTGTCAATGGGCTTGACCTGCCGATAAGCAAAAAGTGACCGGTTGGCGATGATGGCGTTCATTGTCTGGGTACTCGTACGCCGAAACATGAAAAATCCTAGCAAGCCCAGCATCAGCCACATCATCACGTCGATGCTGCCCACGCTTCTGGCCCTGATCACGGTGTAGAGGTACATCAGATACCCCATATGCATGACAGGCTCTGCGATCAGCCAAAACCACGAGCCGCGCTTGGCGCCCACGCGCGTCAGGGCTTCGCGCAAGAAAAGGGCTTTCCACACGGTTAGTGTGGTGGCGAACGGAGCTTTGAGAGTCTGTAGGGTCAAAATATGTTAGGCAGGCTACCGCAGTGCGAATACTGAAATTCACACCCGTTGCTTGCAGTGGCAGGTCAGCTGCTCGTGCCGATCAGCGACGTCGAGTACGCCCGGCGCTGAGTTCGTTCAAACGTGTTGTGATCTGAGCCTGGAGCTGCTGCAGCTGAACAGCATCCAGCACCTGGATGTCCAGATGCACTCTGTCGTTGACCAGGGGGCGCCCCAGATAAGACTCAAGTACAGCCACCACGTTGGCACGGGGCAATGAAATGCCAACCAGCCATCTGCGGACTGCTTCGGCCGACAAGATGATTTCGCCGTTAGAAAACAGATCCAGTTCCCGCGCCAAAAAGGCTGCGGTCACATGGCGTCCGAACTTTCTCTTCAATGCCTGGCGCAGGGCCTGCGCAAAGGCATCTGGCGTACTGTTCATCTTGGGCAAAGAAGCTAGATTCCTTTCACCTTGAATCTAGTTATTTCTAGAATTCATTCCGCAAGGATTCTTGGAAAGTTCACTTGCATCAACCGATTTCCAAAGGGAATCCGGAGAAAAATTATCAGATTTATATCCTTATTTGGGATATTCCGATACGGAATACACGATCAGCATCGATGCTGACTACCCAAAGAAAAGATTTGCTGCGACTGCGGCTCAGGCAAGTTCGACTTGACATGGGCCTGCGCCAAAGCGACTTGGCGTCGGCCTTGTGCAAGCAGCAGTCCTATGTCGCCAAGTACGAATCGGGCGAAAAGTCTCTTGGCTTTATCGAGGTACTGGATATTTGCCAGGTGCTCAAGTACAACCCGCAAGCACTGGTTCGGGAGTTGATGCGACAAGAACCAACGAGGAGGTAGTCTCCAGCAGGCCTCTGTACAGAACTTCAGTCGTGTTCGGTCATGCGCTGAAATACCTGCTTGAGCTCATGCATCCAGCGGTGCTTGTCGTCTTCCGGCGCGAAGCTGGCCTCGATGCTGTTGGCGGCCAGGCGGTAAGCATGCTGGGCACCCAGGTGCAAGGCGGAAAAGGTCTGCAGGTAGTTCTCCAGCAGGTAGCCGCCAAAGTAGGCCGGGTCGTCGGAATTGATCGTCACGCGCACCCCGACGTCGAGCATGCGTCCGAGGTTGTGGTCCCTCAGGTCC
>JACCDV010803611.1_pt1 | contig 19886 bp, 20 predicted proteins | sample 7446131 | NCBI WGS metagenome assembly JACCDV01 (sample SAMN15323448, study PRJNA562643) | freshwater metagenome | isolation source: river surface water | place: USA:Blue River Watershed | collected 2017-08-17 | reverse complement strand
TGGCTTTGTCAACAACACCGGCAACGTGGCCACAACAGATCGCGGCAATATACCAAGCCGTCAGAGTCTTTCTGAGATTCTCAAACCCAGAGCAGACAACGGAGGCTAATCTTGGCAGGTCCATTATTTTTTTATGACGAACAAATAAGAAGATTTTTATTGCAGTTTGCAAGAATCTTCAACAACTTTGATGTGGAGTACGGTCGCAACGAAGAAGGTACAGAACACACCTTGATTCGTGTTCCGGTCAAGTACGGTGATTGGAGTCGCCAGGCTCAAACAGTGTTGCAAAACAACTCAGCCAGCACCATGCCTAGCACACCGCAAATGACTTTTTATGTGTCAGGTCTGGACTACGATCGTCCTCGTATGCAAGAACCTTACTTTGTGAGCAAAATTGCAGTGCGTCAACGCACCTACGACGAGGCTAGTGACAGCTACGAAACTACCCAGGGCAACGCATTTACCATTGAACGACTCATGCCTGTACCTTACAAACTCACAATCAAGTTGGATATTTGGACATCCAATACCAACCAAAAAATGCAGTTGCTGGAACAGATATTGACATTGTTTAATCCTGCACTGGAAATACAAAGTACCGACAACTACATTGACTGGACCAGTTTAAGTGTGTGCGAATTGCAAAGTGTTCAGTGGAGTAGTAGAACTATTCCTGTGGGTACAGAAAATCCCATAGACATTGCCACACTAACGTTTGCTTTGCCAATTTGGATTTCAGCACCAGCCAAGGTCAAGAAATTGGGTGTGGTAGAACGCATTGTTGCATCAGTGTTTGATGCCAACGGTGATGCTTCCAGTGCTATCTTGGACAATGATTTGTTGTTGGGCACCAGACAAATTTTTACACCATATGCATATCAAGTGTTGTTGATCAACAACAAACTACAGGCATTGAGACCTCCGCAGGTTATTGATCAATCCAACTCTAGTTTAACACCAGCAGACAGTCCTCAAAGCAACCTGCTGTGGGGCGCTGTGCTTGGACAGTACGGAGCAATTAGACCCGGAATCAGTTATATCAAACTGGAACAGGAGGATGGCACTGATGTCACTGGAACTGTTGCGTTTGACCCTACAGATGATCGATTTTTATTGTTTGACATCGATACTGCAACTGTGCCTGCCAATACCTTGAATCCAGTAAATGCCGTAATTGATCCGCTGGCCAGTGGACCTGGAGCTGGGTTATCGCCTGCTGTAACAGGGCAACGGTACTTGTTGACCGACAACACTGGCAGTGAAGATGGCTACGCTGATGCCTGGGCCGGAGTCAATGGACAACCACTAATTGCACAAGCCAACGACATTGTTGAATATGATGGTCAACGATGGATTGTAAGTTTTGACAGTGAAAATTCCCCTGTTAATGTGCAATATGTCACAAACATCAACACAGAAATTCAATATCGCTGGACCGGTCAATCATGGGTCAAGAGTTATCAAGGACTATATCCAGGAGGCAAATGGAGTCTAGTTCTGTAAACGCTGTAGGCATTTGGTTTTACAGTGTTATAACTCAACGCTATCTATATTTGCTACGCAATGATTCAAGACATCCTGGCAGTTGGGGGTTGCCTGGTGGCAAGATTGAATCAGGAGAAACTCTCATGCAGGCCATGATCAGAGAATGCACAGAAGAGCTGGGTTGCATGCCTGATTATTTAAAGTTGGTACCGTTGGAAAAATTTACTTCAGCTGATTCTGGGTTTGTATATCACACATTCTTTTGCAGTGTTGCTGGTGAATTTTGTCCAACTTTAAATCATGAACACATTGGCTGGGCCTGGATTGATTCAGGTACATGGCCCAAACCCATGCATCCAGGACTTTGGTCCACAATCAATTTTGAAGCAGTTAGAGATAAAATTTTAACTATAGAACAAAATCTTCAAACATCACAATAACTGATAAATTGTCTGTAATCAAATGCTTGAACGTTGGCGTGCTCTAACCATGTGTTGGGAATATGATGTTGATGTGCGGCAACCACATAAAATTTGGTAGATGAGTAAGTTTGAATCACTGTAGATACTTGATGTTCAAATGCTGTACTTCCTATTGTGGCTTGATTGGTATAGCCTAATAAGAAAACTTCCTGATGTCCATCAAAGGCTGCAAGGTATATCAACAATGCTTCTCTAATCAGCACAGGATTGTAAGGAACAAAGTAAAACATTCCCGGATATTGAATACAATGTTTTGGAGTGGTGTACACAATATTTTCTGTGTGAATATCTTTGTTGATTAGGTTCTGAAGAATGTCATCTTGTGTTTCAACAGCAAAGTCCAGCTTCATTTCTGTAGCGAGTTGACCGATTCCGTATGTTTGTAATTTTTTTGATCCCAACAATCCGCCACGATGACGTTGCAGTCGAGTGTAGTCAAAATACTGCTGATCTACATTGGTGCCTATGCACACAGCACGACCACTAATGTGATGATTTTTGATTGGGTTTGGTACCCATTCTCTATTTTGTCTTTTTTTACCGCCGGCCCAGGTGGACTTTGTGATAATAAACTCACCTTCGTAGTCTGATCTGTATCTAGCTGCGGTCATAGACGTCCAACTGCTACTTCAATGGTTCGTATTTCTGCGGTTTCAATAATTTCCATGGATTTGCCTACCACGCATCCAGGTTGCCAATTTATTCCAATGCGTTGTGCCACCCCTGGAGTAGATGATGCCACTAGCACATCACCTTTGCGAACTGGGCCTTGTACTCGACATGGTACACGCCCTGTTAGTGCAACGGCAAGAACATGATCTCCTTGCTGTGTTGAATTCATTAGGTAACTTGGATTTGTAGATACAATGCCAGCCACTGCTGTGCTGTGACTGACAGAGCTGATTGTGATTTCATGTTCGCCACCAAATTCTACCACAGTGCCAGGTGGATAAACAGCATCTGACACATACATTTCTGCCAAGTCGGCGTATTGTGCTGATGTGGCCTTGGCAAATATAGTATTAAATTGTGAAGTTGAACTGCCAATGTTGGCCACTGCGTTGCCTGTGGGCATAACATTGCTGGCAATGTTTACGTTACCAGTGCCGTTGGGTGTAAGAACAATGTTTCCGTTACTGGCTGTGGTTCGGATATCTAACTGTGCGGAATCTTCAATAGCTCCACTCAATATCAAGTTGCCGCCTGCGATGTTACCAGCAACTGTTAATCCTGCGGTAGAAAAAACAGCCACGTTTGATGTGGCACCCACCGTGATATTGGCATTGCCATTGGGAGTTTGAATATCAAAACTTGTAGTACCGTTTTGTATCCTATCTCCTAAAATGTTACCGCTCAATGTTGCATTGCCGGTTACACTCAAATCACCTGTAATTGCTACCAATCCTGCACTGATTGTCTGCACTGTGGATCCAGCCACATTAGATCTAATGTTTCCACCACTTGCAATAACAGATACACTTGATGTTCCAGAACTAATTGAGTTAGCACTAAGAGCACCAATTTGCGCTGTTACATAACTCACAGTGGCAATGTTTGATCCACCTGCTGTGATACCATCATGCACACGTAAAGTGCCGTTGGTGGTGTCCACTGTGATTTCAGCCAATGCTCCAGTAAATGCCGCATTTTGTGCGTTGGTTCCACGTCTGTATTGTACTTGTGTGCTCATTATATAATCCTATATCCTATTTATGAAACTATAGCACGGTCTGTAACCCTGCGCCAATTTGTGCCATCAGCAAACGCTGGAACTGCACCACCCGTCTCGTTGGTAACATATATCATAGCTCCTGCTACACTAGCACTAGGAAGTGTAGTCGTAGTAAAACTTGGCAACACAAACTGATCCGGATAAATCAATCCTGAGGTAACCAATGTACCCAAATCCGATTCAGCTGTAACTGCGTCAGTGACTAATCCTAAATCGTCTGATGCTGTTACAGGTTCAGTAACTGTTCCAAAATCAGCACCGTCGACAAATATGTCACTGCCGGCGCTGGCTGCAATAGTCAGCGTATCAGTAGCTGAATCCATAACAAGAGCAATACCCGACCCTGCAGTCAGTGTCAATGTATCAGAAATTGAATCTGCTACTGCTGTATTGCCACCAGTAACTGCAATGTTGCTAAATGCATTAATTCCAGATAATCCAGCACCGTTACCAGTAATGTTACCTGTGATTGCCAGTCCGCCTGAACTAAAAACTGCTACATTTGATGTGCCTGCAATACCTATAGTAACGTTTCCGCCGGAACTTACTACATTAACATTTGAAGTCCCGTTACTAATACTGTTAAGACTGATACCAGTTACACCGATGGTGACTGTTTTACTAGTGTTGTTGCCTGTGATTGAAATATTGTTGCCAGCAGTTAATGTAAGTGTGTCACCTACTGAATTGGCCAACACTGCTGTGCTGTTGGCATATACATTACCAAATGCAAATGCTGAATTTTGTTCAAATATTAATTCACTAACACCAATAACAATAGGATCATCAGTGGTCAGTTTCCATTGGGTATCGGCATAGATTAATCCTTCTGTGACCATGACAATGGTTCCAGCTTCTAATTCTCCAGTGGTGTTAGTATCTCCACTTCGTGCCCAGGTTCCATTTGATCCTGATCCTACTGTGGTGACTTGATAGATACCATTTTGTGCTTTGTTTGTTTGTCCTATGACCAACACACGATCATTAAGTGAAAGATTAACTCCATCGACCTGACTGGGGGCCCCGCCGCCGAGTGTGACGTTAGACACTGTAATTACTCGTGTGGCCTGTTTGTAATCTATATCATAGATTTGATAAGCACGGGGTTTAGTTAATGCCATTGTTTTTCACCATATTATGCTATATTTAGCTAAAAAAATAGGACTCCGAAGAGTCCTATTGCCAAACAGCGTTGTTGTTTAGAAGCGACCTACAACCACTTCTATCACGCCTTCTGTGCCTTCATGATTTTCAAGAGCTTTACCAATTACAGTACCCACACGTGGATCTGCTTCGGCGCGAGCCAAGCCATATCCGGCTGATACCATCAAATCGCCCTTGCGAACTGTGCCTGTTACACGACACGGAACACGTCCTGTCAATGCTACTGTGGCCACATACTCTGCTTCTAATCCTGAATTCATGATGTAACTTGGATTTGTACTAACTACACCTGCTACTGCACGATCTGCATCAGTTGAAGTTACTGTTACTTCCTTGTCTCCTCCAAATACTACCACGGTGCCAGGAACATATTCTGCATCGGCTACGTATTTTTCTGCCAAGTCAGCGTACAATGCTGAAGTTGCTTGAGCAAACACTGTGTTAAAATAATTGCTAGACTGACCAATGTTGCCCACTGCGTTTGATCCAGTTTTTACAATTTCTGGAGTAAACACGTCGGCTGTGGCAACTATGTTAGCACCAGTGACATTACCGGTACCAGAAACACTTACTGTTCCTGCTACTACCAATCCGGTTGTGGTAAACACAGCCACGTTCGAAGTACCAGCTACACTAATATTGGCATTGCCGTTGATAGTTTGAATATCAATATTAGTTGTACCATTTTGAATTCTATCACCCAAAATGTTACCACTGAGTGTAGCATTTCCTGTTACACTTAAATCGCCAGTAATTTGTACACCGCTGTTGGTGACTACGGCTATTTGATTTCCACCTACGTTGGCGCGAATGTTTCCATCAGCTGTGACAACACTCATACTCGATGTGCCATTGGAAATAGTTGTGGTATCTACACTGGTTGATGCGATTGTAGCTGGGGTTGTTCCGTCTGGGCCGTAGAAAGCAATAGTATTACCCCCGGCAACGTTTTTCATTACCACGTTACCTAGTATCAATGATGATCCGGAGAAATAACCATCTTTCCAACGTGCTGTTGGGCTGCCTAAATCAAATTGTACGTTGCTAGTTGGAATCAAATCACCTGTGATTGAAACATTGTTAGTGTTGTCATCAACTTGAACGATAGCATTACCGCTGGTGTTACTGATCGAAACTACGGTAGTTGTAGTTGTGATTTGTCTTACGTCAATAATATCACCAGATTCTGGAGCTTCAGTAAATGTCAGTGTTGTTCCAGACACTGAGTATGCAATGGTCGGAATCTGTACCACACCGTTGATACTGACAATACAACTGTTGGTTGTTTGATTAGTGTTAATTGTAAATGCTACAGTCGACCCGTCGCCGTTAAACTGTTGATCGTCGATTACTGTAAACACCGGAACACCGACTGCTGTCCATTCAGTGTTGTCGTAGACTTCAACTGAGTTTGTAGTACTGTTGAAACGAATCATACCTGTTACACCAGTGCCCGGGCGTTGTTGTGTGTTGCCCACTGGCATCAATATTGATGTTGATGCGTTAAACGCTACTAGAGCATTGGTAGTTTGTGTTGACGTGCCAAAACTGGCTGTGCCTGTGCCTGCATCTACATAGAACACGTTGCCTACTGTATTGCCACGAACTGCAAAGTCAATGTTATTTTGATCTTGATTGATATTTACAATACCGTTGGCACTTGCTGTGATACCGTTTTCACTGACAATTAAATTGCCAAATCTACCACCAGTGCTTGCAGTAACGATTCCAACAATATCAACTCCGCTAGTGGTTACGTTGGCAATAACATCCGAACTGTCTGTGCCACCAACCATGAGTTTGATAGTTGTACCAGCTGATTCTGGATTGAGGATTAAGTTTCCGCCATGATTGTGAACATAGCTGTCGTTTGGACCATACCCAGGATAGTTATCAGGATCATCAAATGTGCTGGAGTTAATACCAAGGTTAACATAATAACTGCTATCATCTCCGTTGTTGGCTGTGGCAATATAGTCTGTACTTGCACGGTTGCCAGAACTGATATTTTCAAAGTTGATCTGACTGTATGAATTTACGTTACCTGTGAATTGAGCAACAACGTTGGATCCCAATGGAGTGAATGTTGGCAAACCAGCGTAGATTGCAGCGTTACCTGTTACTGCATCTCCGTAAAAAATACCTGATGTATTGGCTACAATGTTTGATGTGCTGGTAAATGTTCCTACCACAGTGACGTTGCCAGTAAAATAGCCTTGATCACTGTTGACATTACCAGTAGTGTTGATATTGCCGCCTGTGACATTGCCTGTGGCCACAACTTGACCTGCTGTTGATAAGTTACCGCCGCTCACGTTGCCAGTAGACACAGCTGATTGAATATACAAATTACCAGCTTGTAATGTACCGTACTCTAAAACGTTGACCACATTGTTGCCAGAGAAATTCACACTGGTAGCAGCTAACAAATTACCCGAACTGTTTTCCCAACCAATAAAAGCATTGCCTAAACCAGTTGTGTAGTATTCCATGTAAACACCACGGTCCATACCGTCGTCTACTGTCAATGGAGCACCGTTGGGTCCTGTACCTAGTATGATAATTGGATCTTCAACTCGCAAGTCATCAATGTTGATGTATGTAATGTTACCTTGAACAATCAAGTTTCCGCCAATTAACGCATTGCCAGTTGTAGATAATGTTCCTGTTTGAGTAACACCTGATGTGATTAAATTACCACCCGTAATATTGCCAGTGGCATTGATTGTGGTTGATGTTATTCCAGTGGTTGAGTTCAGATTACCACCGTTGATGTTGCCGGTTGTTGAAATAATCCCTGATCCAGCTGATACGTTACCGCCGGTGATGTTACCGGTAGCATCAATTGTAGTTGATGCTGTCAACGATCCAGTTGATGTAACACCATTTGTGGTTAAATTGCCACCGGTGATGTTGCTTGTAACACCCAATGTGCCTGTGATGTTGGCACCTGCTGTAGTAACAACCAACGTGTTAGATCCGTTGGGAGCTAAATTAATATTGCCAGATGCGCCAGTAATAATTGTTAAAGCACCAGAGTCGACAATATTACCTGAAAGATTGATATTGTCACCACTAACGTTTCCTGTGGCAGTAACCTGACCAGCTGTGCTTATATTACCACCTGTGATGTTGCCTGTAGCTGTGACCACCCCAGGAGTCAATAAATTACCACCTGAGATATTGCCAGTGACATTTAAACTGGTAACGTTACCAGTAATATCAATATTGCCGCCTACTGTTAAATTACCACCAACGTTGGCATCGTTGGTATGAAAATTTGCATAACTGGAAATTGTGATTGTGGTATTGGTGACCAAATCAGAGGTAAATGCTGTAACAAATTCGTCAGACGATTCATCCCAAACAAAAGCAATGTTGTTGCTTGATCCACGTTCGCCGATGAAACCAATATCTACTGATGGTGAACCAGTTTGATTTGAGGCCAGTACAATCACTGGATCTTCAATCACTGTGCTCACAGTGTCAATGGTTGTGGTTTGACCGTTGACTGTTAAGTTACCACTAATTGTCAAATCACTGCCATATACCAAACTGTTGGTAATCTTTTGCGAGGTAATTGAGTAATCCTGCAACTTTGAGGCAGCATTTACACCTACATATATGTTACCTGCAACAGCATCGCTGATTTGATTGTTATTAATTCTTGTAACGGCCATAGCGTTATATCTCCAATTTATGAAGTATTTACCGCTATCTCAAATAATCAATGTGTGTTGTTTTTAAAATTACAAGAATCGAACGTCAATTATGTCGCTTTCAACCGGTGCTTGTACAAAGGTCAGCACATTGCTACCGGCTCCTGTGATACTGTAAGAAGTGTCGGGCAACTGCACAACACCGTTCAACATTACCAATGTAGCAGCTGTGGTTGTTTTGCGGTCTAAATTAAAATCTGTGGTAACTCCGTCGGCTGTGCTTATAGTTTGGCTAGTTACACCACCCACAACCTGATCCCATTCTGTGCCATCGTAGACTTCCATTCTGGCTGTGTCTGTGTTGAATCTTAATGTGCCCGCAACGTTCCCAGTAGCAGGACGTTGAGCTGTGGTTCCTGCAGGCATTACAAACCCATTGGTTCCAACAATGACAAAAGTACCTGTGCCAGTGGGGTCTATCGAAATATTAGCATTGGCCGTGACTGCGGTAATTGTGGTGTCTATAACTTCAAGATTACCAATTCCAGTAATATTTCCCGACACAGTGTCAACATAAAATTTGGTTGCTGCGTCTGTGTTAGCCACTGGTTCAGCCAAATCATTGATATTAACATTGCCCACTGTGACGTTGCCAATGTTGGAAATTACTACATTTCCTACGGTTACGTCACCTACAACTTCTAGAGCTGATGTAGGGCTTAACGTATTAATTCCTACGTTGGCATTACTGATGCTCAGGTCAATACCATCTCTTTCAAGATTGCTGCTTAGTATTTGTCCCTTGACATAGTTAATGCTCATAGTTTATCCCAGTGATAGGGTATTTAGTTGATCAGTTAGAGGTATGGATAACGCTGATTGGTACTGTGTTGGGCGGTGCGCTAGTAAATGTAATGTCAAAACCACCGTCCACTGTGTAAGCAGTAGCAGGATCTTGATAAATTGAACCCACAAATACTATAATTTGTGTTTCAACACTTTCAGCCACACTCATGGTAAACACTGTTTCTACGCCGTCGCCGACAAAATTATCCACTGTGTAGCTAACTACACCACCAACACCAACGTTCTGCCAGATTGTTCCATTGTAAAATTCAACAAATCCTGTGTCAGTGTTGAATCGAATCATGCCAAATGTAGGATAATCTGGTCGCTGAGATGCAGGTCCACGAGGCAATACAACTCCACTGCTGCCTGACTGAAGTTGACGATTTTTTAAAAAATATCCCATTAAGCTGAAGTATAAGAAGTGATTGTGGTCAAGCTAAGATTACCAGATGCATTGGCCACAATAGCGTCATTGTTGCTGAGAATCAGTTTTTCATTGCCTACGTAGAATTGATAGGTATCTTGAGGCCCAATATCAATATTGGCTACTACTGCTGTAAGATTGCCTACACTGTTGCCAGAAGGTACTACCCAAACATTGGCCTGTACATTTGATGTAGTGTAGTTACACAAACTCAAAAAAGTAACCACTGTATTGCCACTACTGGCATACACGTTTGCGGCCACTGTTGTTACGTTTCCTGTTGCGATTGGCATGATTATTCCTTAAAATATAATTGCATAAAGTCTTGCACGAGTCAAGCTAATAACTTCGTCAGCTGCGGTGGTTGTGCCCACAGTGTATAATCCTGTTGCTCCAGCACCTGGAGCATTGTTGTAAATAGCCACCGAATTGGCTACTGCTGTAGGCGCTGAGCCAATGTTGCCCAGCACTTGATGACCTTGTAATGTTACCTTAGTATTGGCTATGTCAAACTCAAAGTTGTTGCTGGCAGTAAATCCCCCTGCACCATCATTGATCTGAATGTCGCTAACGTTTCCACCTGGAATACCTGTGTTACCGGATGATAGCGTAGCATAAGCAGTAATTGGCGATCCATCAGAATTTACACTAGGACTAATCTGCCAAGAGCTTGTGCCAGTGTCAAATCTCAAACCAGCATAAGTATTTCCAGTTTTTTGAGCAATCAATCCCATGTCGGTCACTGTACCAGTGTTGTTGGCAGCAACAATGATAAAAGCATCATTGACAGCGATTTCGCTGACGTAGGTAATGTTTCCAGTAACATCTAGGTTACCGTCAATATAGATTGTGCCCACTCCGCCGTTGACGTTAATGTACCAATCACTGCTGAGATTTTTATAGCTGGCCATTTAAAGATCCTTTTGATTATTTATGCGGTCTAAAAAAGTACCCATGGGCATTTGCACTAGATTTTTCAAGTGGTCAAACTCAGGAATGTGTGCCGTGGTTGCTCCGTTGATTCTGTAGAATTTTGTAGTGGCAAAATCTTCAGTGATACGTGTTATTTGTTTGACCCAATTTCCAGTGTAGGTAGGAGTTGCTCCTTGGGGTTTGTAAAATTCAGTGCCAGCATACACATTGTTAAAGGTTTTTTCTGGAGTCGGGCCCATGTCAAATCCTATCATGTAAATTCTAGCATGTCGATCCAGGGCTGCCAGGGCTGTAGCCACTGGTCCTGAACTAAATCCAAAATAGGGTTTGGGTATAGGCCATGCTCCTGAATTTTCCAAAGGTCTGCGAGTGTAAAATTTGTTGGTAGCAGAATAACCCAATTGTTGTATGTGCTGAGATATAGGGCGATCTGTGGCCACTAGCACATCGGGCACAAACTGTGTGTACAGTGAATTACACCCATACGCAGTGCCCAGTTCTTTTAAATTGTGCAGTGGTATGCCTTGGCGGCTCAGTCCATTGCCCAACACAAACGCTATAGTCATAAAAAAATCCCCACAGTACTTATTGTGGGGATTGTTTGGTCAAATAGAAATTAACTGTTGTAGTTTTCTACAATTGCCAAGTCCAACGCACCTGTTGAAAGTTGCTCTGAACCATTTGTGCCCCATGTATCAACCTCGGCACCAGACTTAGCAGTTGTGCCTTCGTCACTGAAGAAGTTAGCTGCATACACCACGTTGTCTACTGTGTCTGTGGCTGCCCACACATCTCCAGTGTCAGCGTTACCACCAGTGGCACCACCAGCAAAGTTCTGCAAGAACTTGTTGGTTAACTTGCTGATTGCTGTTTCTGTTGAGGAGTTATCAAAGTAGCTGATGCTCATATTGCCTGCGGTTGGAGTTAAGTCACTGGTCAATACACACTGACCCACTGCGTTGACACGACCTGTGCCTGTGTTGGCAAGAGCAGCTGTGGCTGTAAACACGTCGCCAACTGCTACATCATTGCCAGCGCCGTATGCTGCCCAGTTGGTATCACCAACCACAGTTACACGGTATGCGCTACCGGCTACTAATGCTGTGCGAGCTGTTGTACCACCCACTAGATATTTGTGTGAACCTTTTTGACGGATGATGTAACCATCTTCTTCAGCAAAGCCTGTGATAAACACACGGCATTTTACAGTAGGATAGTTAGCTGTATCCACTGTGTTTGAACCGCCAACAACACCAAGATATTCAGTGGCATTGTCAAAAAGTGGCGGAGCCACTGGTGCAGTTAAACTTGCAAACGGATTGAAACCGATGTCTACGCCAGTGTGGCCACCAGTTTCGATTACTTTTTTAATTTTTAGAGGACGACCCATTTTGTTTTCTCCTTAATAGAAGTCCGATGCGGGTTCTAGCCGCTACGCAGGGGTCTTAAGCCTGCATAAAACGCCTTATTGCGTTGACAAGTATTTACCGTTTTTGTTGATTTTTAATCTATAGCTGTGTATAATCAGTATTATGGCCATTGATTATGTACTACTTAGACCACGTTGCAAAGACAAAATTCGATCAGAGTTTCTCATTGTGTTGCGCAAAGAAATTAAAACAACTCAACATCGAAAATTAGGTCTATATGATCCGACGAACGGCCGAGTTGAAGAATGGTGTTACAAAGAAGACTACGATTATTTCTTAGAACTTAGAAAATCAGAACTAAATTGATAGTCTATATGAATACAGTTTGTTAACCGATATACCAGTTAACACCGTCTGACCATACAGGTACAGAGTTACCCCCACCACCAGAGACTTGAGCTCCAAAGTTGCCTGCGGCTGTTAAGTTACCGTCATTGATAAATCCTCTAGCACCAAATACCGGAGTAAGACCACTCAATGGGCCAGGATCAGTGACCAATGTTTGACCTGTAACTGACGTTGAGACTGCGATGCTACCTGCTCCAATGTAGCCAGTAGTTTCAATATTACCAGGTGCATTGAGATTACCAGTGTTGGTAAATTGCCAACTTGCTGCACCGCCTCCGGTTTCAATGAAAACATCATCGTCAGCAGTGAAAATTATGTCGTCGCCGGTGTTTACAATATTCAAGTCACCGTCATCATTCCAAATTCTTGCACCTTGTTGATCACTGATATCTAGGTATGGATCAACAAATTCAATAGCATTGTTAGTGATGTTTACAGTATTGGTATCGTTGACCCAAACTTCAACATCGCCGGCTGCGGTTGCTATTTCAACTTTGCTGTCACCGTTTTCTATCTTTGTAGGTATCCCGGCACCGCCCGAAGTAACCAAAGTCAATTGCCCTTGATTGTTGCCCACATACAACGGGGGTGGATCTTGAGTTAAATCAACTACCAGTTCGCCGGGTCTAGCATTGCCGTTGTAGTTAACCAGAGTTTCCTGGGCATTGTCTTTCATTACCGCACGGCTGATGCCGGTAATATCTGAATATGGTGGTGGTGGATTAGCCATGGGGATTAACTTTCTTGTTATACACTGGCACAGGATTTGTTATTTTAACTGTGCCGTAGCCCGCTGTACTACCAATAGGTGCAGGTGTTTTGGGTTCTGGCACAAAGTTACCGAATCTAATACTAGTTATCATAGCAATATTTAGCGGCCAAACAAAAAGCACCCGAAGGTGCTTTTTGAACTTCCCATCCCTGGGTAGTGCATGTCGATTCTGGATTAAGAGAATGACAAGTTTTGTACAGCGATCTCGCCTAAGTAGTCAGCAGCGTTACCGAATGAAGATGCTGTGTTTGTTAACTCAACATATCCATAACGTGTCATGAAGCTTACTACTGGTTCGAATGTTGTTGGATCTAAAACAACACCAGAACTCATCAACGGAATGTATGGGCAGTAGAACGCGGCAGCATCAGCTTCTGATGAACCTTTGTAACCAACCAATACAGGTGTTGTGTCAGCAGCGTAACTGTCAACAAACACACGCATTGCACCGTTCAATGTACCAACAAACTTAGTGTTTGTAGGTGCTTCGAATGTGCCTTCTGTTGTACGAGCAAAAGCTGAAGTAGTTGCAGATTGCAATACTGTCAACGCAGCTGAAGAAACAACAGCAAAGTTACCAGCGCCACGACGTGTACGCTGAGCGATCAAGTTAGCAACACGGTTGATCAAAACTGCCAATGCGGCATGTTCGTCACCAACGAATGTAGCTGTACCTGATACAGTAGCTTGGTTGTATGTAAACTCAGTTGTTGCCAATGTACGCAAGCTCAATAGGATCTCTTGATCGATCTCAGCTGTGATCTCTTGTGCAAGAGCAGCCATGATTTCTGCTTCAACGTCGATACCGTGCATAGCTTGTGCATCTTGAGCTGACTCAAATGTCCAACGAGCTTGCAACTTACGTGTCTTGGCTTCAACAGCTTGTTTCAAGATTTGTACTGAAATTTGCTTACCGCCAGTACCTTCCATTGTCGCTGTGTTACCACCAGTATAATTTGTTGTACTTGTAGTAGCTTGCGGTACTGTTGAGTACGCTGTAGCGATTGTGAATGGTGACAAGGCTTCTTGACCAGCTGTTACTGATGTTGCAGCAGCTGAATTGTCTTGCAATGATTGAGCATAACGCACACGCAATGTGTGGATCTGACCAACTGGACCTGTCATTGGCTGTACGCCTACCAACTCGTTAGCAATAACTGTTGGCATAACACGTCGAATAACTGGAAGAATCACACGGTTTAATGTAGCGATGTTACCAGATGATGTTGAACCCGCTGATGCGTTTTCTTTCAAATACTTGCGAGTATTTTCTAGAATAACATTCATTGAGTTGCGCTTAGAACCAGACAAACCCTCCATGAGAGCGTCTTTGGTTTCTGACCAGCGACTTTCTAATAGTTCTTGTGACATTTAAGTCTCCTTTTTCTTCTTAAAAATTTTACAACCCTGCCAAACGCTTGAGGTCGATTACATTGCTAGTAGCAGTGTCATCTTCTTCATGAAGGCGGGCAGATTTATCGCCAGTGACTTCGGCAACTGATTCTGTGATCACTTTAGGGGCTTTCGCAGAGCGGTCTTGTAGTACAGCTGGTAGATACTTTTCAAAAGCTGACTTCAAACGTGATGTTTGAACGCTTTCGAGTAAATTACGCATAACTTCTTGCTTTTCCTGGTTTAGAGGTGCAAGTAAATCATCCATTGTGCTTTGACGCTCATTGGACTCTTTGATCATACGTATTTCACGTTCTTTACTTTCAACTAAAACTTTGGCCTTGGTTGAAAGTTTGATGGCTTCACTCAGTTGTGCTTCTCTTTGAGCAATGATATCATGCAACTTGCGAACTTCTGCGTTCTCATTTAAATGAGTTGCACCAAATTCAGCTGCATATGCTTCAAAAATACGACGCCCAAAATTGTTCTCGCGAGCAACTTTGATGTCTTCTTGTAACTGAGAAAGTTCAGCTTTGAGATGTTTGCTAACAGCTTGGCTCATCTTCTGTGCAGATTCTTTTACGAACTTGGACTTAAGACCTTCCAACTTAGCACGAGCTTCACGAACTAAACGCACTTTGGTTTCAACAACTTCTTGTTTGTCCTGTGCAAATTCTTGAATTTCACGTGCCAAAGCATGTACAATAAAGCCTTCTAATTTCTCAAGTCCTTCATTGTGTGCTTTGCGATCTTTGCGCAATTCGCCAATTTCTTCTGCAAGTTTTGTGACCATAAAGTTGTTGAACTTTGTGGCTGATTCACTCATCTTGGTTTGGAATTTAACGCGATCTTCGGCAAGTGCCTGCTTTTCAGCTGCAACTGCTTCTAATTCTGCGGCAAGACCTTCTGTTACCATACGATCCAAGGCTTCCACCATTACTGTTTTATCATGTTCATAGCGTTGTGCAAACTCTTCACGGAGTTCTGCACGCACTTGCTCACGAGCTTCGTTTAGCTTTGATTCCCATGCTTCGGAAATCTCTTGCTTGGCGTCCTCGTTGATTAAGTCGCTATCTAATAATGGTTTAATAGCATCTAACATGCTTATTTCTCCTTAGATTTTGAGATCTTTGATCAAACGAATTACTTCGCTCTTCAAATATCTCTGTGCTTTGCTACTCGACCCTGGGTCCTTGTACATATCCAACAATCTTTGTCCACCTGCCATGTTGAGCAAGCCTTCATAAATTGCTTTAGGATACGCATTTGGTGCGCTTGGTTGAGCAACCACATCAACAGTGACTATTTCAAAGTCACTGACATGTCCTGTTCGGTCGTCGACGTTTCCTGATCCACGACTTGAAACCCCTAATTTAACACCGCTTGTAAGCATAGTTTTAACTAACTCGCCCATTGGTGTTGGTAATATCTTTAATTTTCCGTAGCCTGCTGGTCCATCCATCCACATGTTACAAATCATGTGACTCACACGATCTAGGTTAATTTTGAGATCATCTGGATGATCTACTTCGCCCAAAACACTGTGTCCAGTTTTGATTTGTTCGTTGATGGTATCAACTGCGTTGGCTATTTCGTTTACAGGATATACTCGCTCGTTTGCGTTTCTAACGCCGCCCTCAATGCAAATACCTTTGAGATAAAGGCTTTTGCCAGAGCCATCTGCAGCTTCCTCAAGCAAGACTTCCGCCTTGGCTTGAGTAAAGCTTAGATGTTCTTGTAGATATCGAGCCATATCTCTGTATTACGCTTTCGGAAATGGTGTTTTTGTATTAACACCTGTTGCTTGCGCAGTCACTGGCTTTGGAGCTGGACCTTGCTTTGGTGATGTTGTACCACCCATGTCTTTAGCTGTTGGAGCTGCGCGACCTTTTTCTTCGCCACCTGCGTCAGTGTTTACTGGCTTGGCAACTGCACCTGCTGCACCTGCGTTAGCTGCCACTGTGCTTTTGGTGTTTGTACCGCTTTCTTCTGAAGTAACTGGCTTTGGTGCTGCTTTAAGATCTACAGCTTCCATCATGCCCATTTCGTTCATTTCTTCTGTGTCGTCCATTTCTAGAGCGTCACCTTCCATGTCGCCAACTTCTATTTCTGCGTCAACTTCGTCATCTCCGCCCATCATGGCTTCAAATTCAGCCATAAGTTCGTCTAACTTGTCTTCCAAGTCAACAACGCGGTCTTCTAATTCTGCTTCGTCTTGATCGCCGTCTACCATTTCTTCTTCGGCATCCATTTCAATTTCTTCGTCTTCCATGGACATTCCTTGCTCTTCCATTTCAACGTCGTCAATCAAGTCGTCACTGGCGTCGCCGCCCATTTCCATGCCTTCTTCCATCTTGTCATGCTTTTCGTCATACTCAATGTCTTTGGCAACTTTTTTACCGGCTTCTTCAGCTTTGTCATCACGATCAGCATCAGACTCTTCGTCTAACTCTTCTTCGTTCATTAGGTTCTCATAGATTTCGCGTGATTTCTCAACTACGATATCATGGAAAAGCTCGCGGGCTTTGTTCTCTTCATCATTGATCACGTATTCGATCAATTGTTCAAATTTCGATGTCATATAATCTCCTTAAGGTATGGCTCGTAATATATTTACATATAATTCTAAATATTGGTAGTTTTAATAGACAAAAACCGCCATAAATGACGGTTTTGTTAAATTTTTTTTATAATCCAGGCATGGCCGGCGGAGGTGCGTATTGTTGACGAATAAGTTTTAATTTTTCTTTGTATTCGTAACTGCGCACATCGTTCATCTGTCTCAGTTTGCGAATCTGTCTCAATGTCAAACGTGTTTTACGCAAATCGCCCAGTTTGGGCTGACTGTTGTCTTGAGCAACGTCCTGATATGCTTCGGGTTCGCGATTGTATAATTCATTTAAGATCATACAGTATTTATACTCCCACTGCTGGAGGAGCACCAGTGGCCCCACCTGTGGGCACTGCTAACCCAGCGGCTGGTGCTGCACCTGCACCGGGTGTTGTACCGCCCAATTCTGCACCGGGTTCGGCCATGGCTGCTAGGTCTTGACCTGTTTGAATGTCTGTTTCAAGACCGGCTGGAGTGATACCAATGCTTCGTAGATCTTGTCCCTGTGTTGTGATTAACTCGGGCTGATCACGTTCTTCGCGCCACATTTGCTCGTTTTCTACAATCTCTTCTTTGCTGAGTCCTAGATAACGCTCAAGCAAGAATCGTTTGCTCATGTAAGGCAATGGTTCCAATGCTGTGAATGTGTTGACACGGCTGGTATCCAACTCTGCTTCACGATAGCTGGCAAAGTTCTGCGGTGCTGTAAAGTTGATGTTGAACAAGCCACTGTCAATATTGAATCCTCTCCAACGCAAGAACATTTTGAATTCATCATCTAGTTTTTGCATGATCAAACGTTGCAAACGTTCACAATATTGATTGAAACGGAATTCTTGAATTAGTGCTGTGCCTACACGTCCGTCATTCATTGCACGATCGGAATCGTCTGGTCCTGTAGGCAAATAGCTACTTGGCACACGCAAACCACGTGCCATTTTGTTGTTGAAGTATTTTAAATCGTCAATTTCGCCCAGATTTGAGCCGCCCGGCAAAGGTTCTACACTGGATCCACGACCGTCGGCTGTAACCGGAAAGAAGAAGTCTTCGTTGATACTGAGTGGGTTATATGTGGCATCTACGCTGTTTTGTCCACCGCCTGTGTATGTGGGGATTCTGCGCTGATGCATTTCATTTTTGACTCGTTCCACAAAAGCCATGGCCATATGGCTGGGCATGTTGCCCACGTCAATTTTGAACACTCTGCGCTCAGGAGCACGTTGCACACGATAGATTAACACAGCATCTTCCAGCAATTCTTTTTGTTTGTAAACTTTGAAAATGTTTTCCAAAATGCTTTGCCCAAACGGCCAAAACACATCCAAGCCTTCACTCAAGCTCAAATGTATCACATGCTTGGCATCAATACAAGTTTCGTTCATGCCCTTTTGAAAACGCGATCCGCCTGTTATACCACCGCCGTTTTGACTGCTAGGCGCTGTGTATCCACCGGCTGCTGTGACTGAACCCACTGTAGGGTTTACAGCATAATCGTTGGTGGTTTTTGCTGCCACTGTTAAATCTTGGAAATTGGGATTGATGTCTCGAATAACATACTGCTCAGGACGCTTGCCTTCTGATTCGTTGACAATGATTCTGGCCACTTTGGTCATGTCTACCCAGTACATTTCAAATGTTTCTGGATCACGCACAAACACTTGATCGCCGTATTTGATGGTGTTACGGAACAGCTTGAATATACGCTGATCCAGTTTGTTTAATTTGGTCCACTGTTGCAGTTGTTTTTTGATAATTTCAACTTCGTGGTCAGTGGGTGTATCTGTAAAATTAATGTCAAACGGAGTTCTGTTGTCTTGATTTTCTTGAGTTGAGAATTCAGCAATGATGTCCAAACATGCGTTTACTTCTGAATCAGCATCCATGTTTTCATATTGGTTATAACGCTCAATACGATTGGGATGTCCAGAATATACTTCGGGCAATCTGCTGGCATAGTTGCGAAACGCAAAGTCAGTTTGCGCTGCATAGTTGCCGTTGGAACCGGCTGTGCCAGTTTTGCCGTAGCCAGGCAAACCAAATTGGTTTGTGCCCGAAATGGGACTCATTGTGCCGCCGGTGTCAGCGACTTTGAAATATTTACGCCAGCTCAATTGTCAATCCTCTATATAGTGTTATATTTATCTACAGTTAGCTCTGCATCTGTAATATTCTGTTGCTGACACTGAGTTGATTTTTCATCACACTGATCAATTCGTCTAGCTTGTCCAATTGAGCACTCATCGCACCCATTTGTTCCGGACTGCTGGTATTGGTCACAGGAATACTACGTCCATCATTCAACGGAACAATGGCTTCTGTGCCGTGCAACATGGCTTGATAGCCCGATGTTGGCCCGGAAGCAATACCGCCAAAGCGGAAACCGCTGCCGCCCATTTTGTTGTTGGCCCAGTTTTTTAAATCAGCCACAGTGGACATTTGTCTAAGAACTTGATTTGCGTTTAACTGATCTGCCCCAACTACTGTGTCAATGGGTGCGCTGTCGGACGCACTAAGAGCCCGAGCAGCACCACCGGGTCCTAAAAAATGAGCTAGATATAGTGCAGCATCTGATGTAGGAAGTTTTCGACTTGCCAAAAATTGT
>JACCDV010476261.1_pt1 | contig 19895 bp, 19 predicted proteins | sample 7446131 | NCBI WGS metagenome assembly JACCDV01 (sample SAMN15323448, study PRJNA562643) | freshwater metagenome | isolation source: river surface water | place: USA:Blue River Watershed | collected 2017-08-17 | reverse complement strand
CTCTAATCTCCGTTTGCTGAGGAGGAGAAGTTAAATTAAAACTACTGATCATTCTTTGCGTTTCAAGAACAAACTGGCTGTTTTGGGAGAAGTTAATGTTTTAGCAATAATGTTTGTTGTTAGCAGTCAAAAAGATATGCTGTTAGCTGTAATATAATAGATTCGTTATATAATCTAAATAGCATAGCAATGCCTGATGTTAGTGATTAAATATGCTATCAATAATAAGCCATTTGCTCAAAGCTTAGTTTTACAAATCCTGCCAGACTGTTCTTTTGATGTTTCAACTTTAAGTATTTGATCAGACAATATGTGATTATATTTTTTAGAAGAATGAGAAAACACTCTATTCCCAATTTCATACAAAAGGCATGGAAAATGATGTAGGAAGAGGCTAACTGGCCCATCGTTTGCTGGGACAGGGAGGGAACTTCCTTCTAAGTTCACGACTAATCTCTGTTCTCCTCAAACCTACTACCCATCTACTTTAAGCACTCTAATTTCGCTTCCTTCATCCGCCAAGTACCTTTCTTTTCATCTCAGCTCAACATGTATAACTTCCACAAGAAAAAAACTGCCGACGGCAACACCCAGTTTTTCCATAAACTTTTCCGCAAAAACCATCCGTACAGCTATAATCATTCAGAGAGCTGCTAGTCGGCATCAGGCGAAAACCCAGTGAGGCGGAAATCAATGAGGAAGATTAGTTAATAAGGCAGCTTGCACCCGAATGCTTGGAGGGGAGAATAGAATCATATCCAGAAAACTCTACTGATTTTTTGAAATCCCCAACACTCATGGAGGAGACCCAACCATCCTACTTTGTGCCAGACCTCAGCATCAGTATATTTCCCGATTTGATGCATATGTGGATGTTGACTCCGGTCATGATGAATCCTTATGCAGACAGCAACGGATGTCCATAGAAAAAGATCAGGACAAACGTAATTCTATTGATATGCTAGATCATAATTCAAGGTGTTAGTCCAGGACCTCAATTTACTTATCAATTTTGATCACTTCATCTAACTTATACTTCATAAGCTATTTAATAATATCTTTTCATCATAGTATAGAACCCAATTCATCAGGAAAGAATTTGGTCAAATAAAAGCATAATATCTAATGTCTTCATAGATAAAAATACTCAGTTTTATATGTGACTTTACTTTACTGCAACAAAGCATACTTGCATGCACAATGATGGAGGTTGAGGATCAGCAGTCGATTAAAACATAGCAGGAGGTCAAAAGGTAAAATAATTCCAATGCGAATCGCGCCAAGGTTTAGAACATTCCTGAAGACGATCAAGGATACATTTAACTTAGCTCAGAATAAAGCTAAAGATAAAATACATATAAAAGGTAACGAGACGAAATGTCATAGAAAAACATTAAGGTAATAGATTTAAACAAGGAAATTTTGAGTGGCCTCGTTCGGCTTTGTAGGGATAATAATTTAATTGACTAGGAATTGGCCCATTGCTTTTTCGCTAATCATACAACCCAGCTAGAAACACTGTACATTCAGTGCTATAGAACTAACCAGCTTCATAGGTACGATTTCTCAAAGTCCAAAATAAGCATTGTCGATCATCGAAGGCTGGCTCAAATGCTTATCTAAAGCGATCCGGAAAAGTATATTGCAATTAAGCCATAAGGTCCATATGACTACTTGAAAGAAGGCCGGGAGTTCCTTAAAGAAATATACGCTTTATCTTCCTAACATTATCAGCAGCTTATTCAAACCCAAGTCAATAGATTTTATCAAAGTTGGTGGGGTGGCCCTTAAAATTTAAACCCTCTCCCCATTGAGCCTTTGGTTAAAATTTTAGATCCCTAAGAGACAAAAAGAATTCTGTAATAAAGAGAAAGCGCTCTTCGTTCGCAAAGAATGGAAGAAGAGAAGACAAAGAGTAAGAAAACAAACCAGAATCCTGATTTGATCGAAATAGCTAAATATCTTTCATCACAGCTGTTTGGCAATAAGGAGAAGGAGGTGAAAGTCGAATAGTAGTAGTAGTAGGAGAGGGAGAGGGAGAGTGTATCTTAAAGGAGGAAGAAGAAAGAGAAGGATAGGAAGTAGAAGGACAAGAAGAAGAGAAAGAAGCATAAGAAAGATGACGAGATTAAATAATAAGAGATCGAGGCTAAATTCGAATAGGAGTCGATCCAGGAGATAAGAACATCCAAAAAGAAGAAGCAGAAGTGATTGATGGATTGTTATTTGGGAGCATTATAGGCTACTTGTTAATAATAGGATAACAAAGTAGATATTCTGTAATTAATTTAGAAAATGCAGCCAAATTTAAAACCTAGCAATCCAATATACTAATATATCCCACTCACACTATCAGACATCGAGTGCAAACAATAACCATAAGAAAAAACTCCTTAGAGGCGCCCCAATTTCCTTACCAATTCAAACGTACTATCACCTATAAAATAGATTACCCACTCTAGAATGACTGATACGGAACGAAAACCAAGGGAGGGTTCTATACGTTTGGAGGATGAATATAGTGATAGGGAATGTGCCTTATGCTGTGGTTGGAAGAGGTGGGGAATGGAGCAATAAATAAAATTACTTCGATTATAAGAAATATTGATATAGAAATAGCAAGGCCTAGGCCAAATGGTTGTTGGCTTAAAGAAAAGAGTGTAGGAGCAAGACTTACTAATTCATAGTATTTTCGGCGTTTATTTAGAATATAATCAAGATTTAGCTTAATTAAATGAGTAAATAGCCAACCTCAACTCCCAAATAACCCGCTCTCAATAAACCGAAAATAAGCCTAGCCACTCCTCACTCGCATACAACACTCCATTCAAAAACAATAGCACGCATCGCAATGAAACCAAAATGAGTCAGATGACAGACGACAAGAGAGGGAGTACGACTGCCACTAAGCCTCAGTTTTAATGGTCAGCTTTTGAGACCAATACATAGAAATTTAAGGTCAATAAGGATAGTGAGCTAAGCAAATGCCTATTTGAAAATAAGATGCTAAAGGAGTATAACTCAGTCTTGTTAGAACGCCTCAAAGAATCCAAGTACAGAAAGCCATTTTGATATCCTGCTATTTTTGAGTGCACTGCTTTGCCATTATTAATTGCATAATGAGTCAATAGTTACTAATCATTTTTCTCTCGCTTATTTGATGGATTGCTCATACTTTGCCCTTCCGTTGTCGTACTCGATGTATAGTCCTCTCATATTCTGTAGGCAAGTCTTCATGCACTCCTTTTCAGTGGGAGTGAGTAGCTTGTGCTTGAAGGTGTCAATGCATGTGTCGAAGCATTTGGAGTTGAAGTATACTGCCAGCTATTGGTTGTCCATGGATTATTAATCTAAGACTATCGATTATTTTATCACAATTAATATCATAGGCCCGCCTCAATACAATACATTGATATAATAATGTCGCTTGTACAGATCGCGTACCAAACACTCATCACCAAATTCAGAGAATGGCACAAGCTGGAAAACAAAGAGCAGCTTTAGATCCTGCAGCAGGCCAGCTGCCTGTTGGGACAGCCATTTCGAAAGGCTCTCAATCTGATTGAGAAGAATGAAGAGAAGCTAGCCATATATTAGTATGATCACTTTTACCTCTTAGTAGTTGATTTATAGAAGTTTCTCCTCTTCAAGAGCAACTCTAAGGCTAGGCTCAACGACTGCACATGCAAAGGTTCATGGCTGAGGAAGGTGGGCTAAAAGGCGCCTTATATGTGTTTCCACCAGATTGTATTAGAACTAAGCTTATGCCTGTTCCCCAAAATCAAAATATAAAAAATCGACTGTAGTGGGAGTGCCTAGTTAGCAGAATATCTCTAAGCCATCGAGTGAATGATCTTCAATTAGTTCTTACTTATTGTGGCTTTAAAGTATAATATATAACTATGCCTAAGAACATAACGAATGGGGAGTTCACAGTCAACTACAACGAAGAGGACAAGGTGGACTAAAACTATAAATTCATAAGAGCGCCCACCAACGATTCCATCGATGTCCTCAAGAGCGAAAATTCAAAAATCCCAACCAATTACTACATAGAAAGTAAATAAGCAATAACATAGATATTCGAACAGGCTAGTTTACGCAAATATCTGAGTAGTACATGATCGAGACATCGAAGTAGAAATCAAATGAGCCAGTATTCACAACAAACTCATTTGATACAGAAATGAAGCTGCTCTTCTCCACCCTGCAGCAAAAGATGAATCGCACCACTACCTTCTTCCAAGGAATATTTACAGGAATGTCTCTCCTATATACCATCACCCTCAGCTTGTCAGCCACTATCTCTCGGGACCTTGTTCGCGTCTAAGACCAAACCATTAGAATAGTCTCCATCCTTAGCAGCTTTGGCAGTATTTACTCATTCTTGGTGGCCAGCCAACACTGTATTTATTTCAATATTTAGATGACGCGATTAAATTAAAAGGTCGTTCAAGTTAGATAGATGTCTCATACAAAGCATTTGTTTTATCTACAATCGAAATGATATGTAAGACATTGATTACCTAGTCTACACCATTAGCTACATTATCTATAACGTCAGCCACACCTATGCAGTCAAGTACAATATCAGTGGGGAAGCATATACTGGCTTAAATCAAACTACGGCAACTTATACTGTCCTTTGCATTATTGGATGGATCTTTACCAATGTCAATACCTACAAGTATTAACGGGAAAAGTTGTGATATATATATTTTTTGTGATAATGAGCAAATAAAAGGAAGTTAAGCTTATTTTGGTGGCAGATGAACTTTAGAATAATATCTAGTTGACTGTAAATGAGGCGAATAGGCTGATGGATATCTCTTACTTCCTAGCACTCACCTATACCAATTGTGACAGGCATAACTTTTATTACCGACTTACTCAAGATAAATAATAAATTCCAATAGAGAATGATACTTTGATGAGAAGCATCGCGAAGGAAGGAGAGAGTGAGGTGACGCTGTACGTTGAAGCACGTATGAGTAAGGATGATTTATGCTGCTTTATTTATTGATTCAATTAAATATAATAATATCACTATTCATCCACCCTACTATCCATACTTACTATATAAGTTGACAATAGATTATTTATTTCTGAACTAGGTCTTAGTACTGTCCGTATTTCATCTACAGAGATCAGCTCTTAAGGCTCAATCCTATATTATTTGATTTATCTTTCAATCTCGTCCAACTCTTATTTCATCATCTCTTTTCGACTCATCATCTAATTCATTTCATCCAAATCGATGGTGCTATAGAATCGTTTTTGATTTTGTTACCAGTTACGACTTTCCCTCTAACGCTACAAGCACACCATATCGTAAGGTAAAACTGTGAAAGGTGCATGCGCTTTACCATTTTTCCAATCCTATCTGTAATGCGGTGCATAAACGTACAGAAATCGAATATCTTGTTGGGGTTGAAATTGTTCATAAGGTGAGAATGCTGAGCTCCCAACATACTGCCGAACGTCAGAAATAGTAAGAGGGCACTTGACTCTCTCAATACAGATGGGCTTAATGTGGGCGAATAGGTGAGATTGGAAGGGAGATAATCTGCGAACTCTATTGCTGGTGAACTTAAGGTGATTACAAAAAGTATCAACAGCAGAACGAATATTAATCATTTTAGTTTAGTAGTGGGCTGGATTGGCCTAGAAGTAGCAGGCTATTGGATCTTATTTCATTAATTCATCAACGTGAACATATCCTTTTCTATCTGCTTATAGTGTCCTCCTAAAAGATGGATGCACATAGAGGTACTAATCGCTGAACACATATGAAATGAACTATGCCAATTTGCTAGGCTGGTTCTAACAAACTACCTCCCATCTCTCGTTGCGCTTCATTATTATCTCTTTTGGCTTAGAATAAAAAATTTAAGATAATACTTGAATAAATCAATCAATATCTGGCTCACTGCTTGTATAGTTGGTCGACATCTTACCATCTAACAACCCTTCCTTTCCTTACACCTCAGGGTTGCTTATCATGCTATCTCTGTTGTCATCGCGTAACTCTTCGATCACATCAGGAGGAGTCTTATGAAGGGTTTATGGTAGCTTGTAGGAGAAGAAGGCGCTGGCAGCTGATAAGACTGCGAATAAGATCATCACTGGGAATCCCCCATTGATGCACCCATCGATTATCTAAGGGGCTATTGTGACCATGGCTCCACCCATCACAGAAATAAGACTGGTCGCGATGACTCTAATTTGGGTTGGGTAGACCTCATTGAAGTAGACATAGAAGAATGTATACTCGACTGAAACTGCGAACCTAAAGATGAAGATGAGAATAAGAACACCAATGCTCTCGCCAATGTTTGGATTTTCCTCATTTTGGTTCCAGATGAAGGTGAGGATCATGGAGCAGACGAATGCGGCAGCAAAGCAGGCATAGGCCACGTATTGTCTCTTGCTCTTCATGATGATGGAGTAGCAGATGGGATAGGAGATGATTTCTGAGACTCCCACCACAAGCCCGTTGATGAAGATGTTCATCTTGAACTTGTCCAACATCAAGGCAGGGGCATAGAACTCAAAGATAATTGTGCATTGCAACACAATAAGCATTATCGTCATTCCTCTCAATGATTTGAATCTGAAGAGGTCTAAAATTGAGAATTTCTTTTGGCTCTTATCCTCACCTGAACCACTTCCGTATTTCCTTTTTACTTCTTAAATCTCCTAGGCGTCCATCGAGAATTAAGTCTTGCCATTCATTTTAGCGATGTACCTGAAATCTTTGAGGGCTTTGAGAGGACTGTTTCTCATCACTAAGCAGATAGGGGTGTCTCTAAGGAAGAATACTGCACTTGCAACAACTAGAATGGACGGGATGAGATAGAAGATGATGAAAATGAGCTGCCAGTTTCCCACTGCGTAATACCAGGGCACATTCATTAGCACTCCCAACCCATAGAATAATTGTATGGCAACAGAGGCTTTCTCACGGTACTCCTCAGACACGGTCTCAGCTATGAAGTAGAAGCAGATGTTAAAGGCGTTTTGAGCTCCCACTGTTGCAATGAAGAGTCCCACTCCAGCCATCTGCAAATTGACGCAGGAGATGACGATGATCATTCCAAGGACGGTCAAGGAGGTGCAGATAATAAAAAGTAGCTTTCTCCCCAACAAATCTCCTACGAAGGTGAGGGCTAGGAACCCAACCACTGTCCCGATGTACATGAAAGTAATGATTTAATCAATAACCATCTTTTCTTTGCTGCATCTGAAGTCTCCGAACTTGTTGGCCAAAGTTGTCATCGATGGGGTGGGAATAAACTATTTTCTTGCTGACAGATCCAGCTTACAAACATCGTCAAAGCAGCTGTCTGATGGATATTTGCCCTGGCAGTCATAGGGATCTTCATAGAAGAGGAAGGGGATGATGAGCATGAGTCCCCCACACAGATATCCTACTATGCAATAAATGAGAGTGGTGATTTTCTGGTAGCGTCCGAAGGAGCCAGCCCTTTCGAGCATGGAGAAGAATACTCTACTGTCTGTCTTCTCCACTTAGGGCTCGGTGGAGATGCTCTGGTTGCTTAATAGGCTATCCATCTTGATCTGCGATAAATTTAATATGCAATAAATCAATCTTCAAACCATTAAAATACTCCCCTCCCCTCTCTTTATTTAACCAATGCCACATTCACCAATAACGCATGCAATTACAACAAAATCTCCTTTATGAGAGATTACAGCCATAAAAGACACATAGTCAAAAATACATATTGTAAGAAGGATTTGATAAATACGAAAATTAACTATTATTGGCTGATAGAGTGAGAGGACAAGGACTGCAAGAGATTAGAGGAGAGAAAAAGATAAATTGCTTAAGGTTAGAGAAGTGATTTTTATTACTATGAATACAATTAAATGAGAGAATAAAATAGGTCTTTGCTAATATCAAAAAGATAGTTAATACGTGATAATAGGAATATGTAATAAAAAGAAATCATTCTTTCTTAGTATCCTTTTTAGCAGATGAATCCTTCTTTGGTGACTTTCTACGCTTGTTGCCTTGCTTCTCGCTGGTCTTGTCCAGTTGGGAAATTCCATACCAGAGGGCTCCTCCAACCAAAAGGGCGAAGAGGAGGACGTAGATGAGCTTGACGTTATCGGGCACATCCTTGATAGAGATACCTAAAAACTTCATTTCATATTTTTCTTCAGAACCTCCCTCCTCTTGCTTCTTGGCTTCTTTTTCCTCATTCTTGATCTGCATCTCCTCGTCGAACTTTTTGGCGAATTTGATGACGGCGTCTTGCTCTTTGGTTGTCTCTAGATTATTAGCGATTTCTGCGTAGTCGATTCCCTCAAGAGTGTAGAAAAAGGCAGTTGGGTCGAAATTGTTATTCTCAACGTAGAACTAAATGATCCATATCTTACTTCCTGCACTTCAGACTGAGTGATGGATTCCTCGCACTTAAGAACGGCCACTGCGTAGAGTTTGTTGATGTATTTATTTTGGTCAGTGGGGGGTAGGGATTGGACTGTGGCTTCAATCGTCTCCTTCTGAGTGTTGGAGTGGTATCTGGATAGCACCAAGCACGATGTTCTTCTCATCTGCAAATAAGCTGCGTCCTAGGCCTCCTGCCCGTAGCTTTGAATAGCTAGCAGCACTACCACAAGGATTGCGAGTTTTCTCATTGATATAATTAGAATATTAAACAACTAAAAACGTGTGCTTTTAAATTTAATTATAAAGTCACATTCCAATAACCCGCCCCTATCCTTAAATCGTTAAATTATCAACCAAACAGTCATATCATATAAGTCAACTGCCTTTGTACCTCATTTTTGAAAGAGCTTCTTAAGGCCGAACATATTGCTGAAGGATAAATTATTCTAGGTGTTGCCCTAAGCTTGCTATCGTGATTACTTTACCTTCAACTCTTACATGTATTCCTTCATTAATCAACCAATACTTTTTTTTCGCTCTTTTCTGCAATGAGAGCATCTTTGAGGCTGCGTATTTAAAGCAAAAGGGCTTCATTTTTTTATTATCTCTTTTTGTTCTCCAGTTCGTTCTTCTTTAGTTTTTCAGTAAGCTCGTAGAGTTTGTCTTAGAGGGAGCAATTCTCTTTACGTTCATTGAGGAGTGCCTCTTTCAAAATTCTAATCTTCCGTTTGCTCTCTCTTAGAATCTAATCATAGTCTTTCTCCTGCGGTTCTTTCTGGTTTTGTTCCATGTTTTGGATAGCTAGCGAAGCTGTATTGTGATTTACAACCTGAATTATTATAATGAATGATTAAATTCAAAGGAAATGATAATCAAATATGATGAAACCACCTCAATGGGTAGGACTAGTTTGCTGATACTAGATCGGTAGCATCAACATTTGAAGATCTAAAAGCTATATCTTCTATGCATATAGGAATTGGGAAACATAAGCTTAGTCTAAGAAGATAAGAAATAGTAAAATATAAGTCAAATCTATGCCAATATATTAATAGAAAATATTGGAAAGTATATTCTTTTTCATTTCACAGTTTTTTGCTTATTATTGAATTGAAATTAAATCCAATCATTCTAAAGAACTTGCAAAGTCAGACAATCGTATATTTTACAGCGCGTTATTGACAAGTAAATACAAGAATTGAGTTGAGTTTCAGTAGCAAAATGATTCTTAAAGGTTGTTCATGCGAATGTGGTGTTTATTTGAGGATTTATAAAATATATTGATCATATCCTGTTAGGTGGACATTAGGGTGTATGGCTTATATAGATGATAGTTATTAAGCTGTCAAATAATTATATTTCAAGCATGTAATTCTGCATCGATCAATCTCTCCTTCTCACCCCCAACATCAATCACAGCTTCGCCCTACGCAGAAATATACGCATCAAGAGCTCCAAACTTCCCCCAGACTTTTTCCTACAGCCCCCCACTCATCGATACGCTAATTCCCCACTCCTTGAGAGACCGATAGCTGATATTTCTAATAGAAGCATAGCCACGCCTTCTTTTCCTTGCAGCAGGCGCCCAAAGATTCACGAGGGAGATAGCCGAAAGGTTGAAACTGCACGCCCATCTTTGGAGAAAACATAAAACTCTTAGGATCTGATATCGGGAGTGCTGTCAACATCAAAGAAGTTAAGGAAGGCATACAGAAAGGAGAGCATCGATTTCAAAGACTCATACAGCCTGGATAGGATGGAGAAGCAGTTTAGATTACCGAAGATCTTAAATAAGGAACACATGAAAAAATATTGATAATCATACTCACCTTAATATTTTCACAATACTCTAATATGCATGAGGAGTGGATAATTGGATGAGGATTTAAATAGGTTATAGATCAATCAGCGAACTCAAGTCTGGCGTCTTGGACGTAGATGCCATCAAGAAAAGATCGGAGATCCTTGTCTTGGATGACGGTTGCCTGCTGGATTCTGGCGCAGACTTGGGAGACGTCTTCAAGGTTGATTCCTTGGACGGTCAAGTTGTTCTTCTCCTATTCCTTCTTGCTGATGAGGACGCCCTCGGGAGCATCAATTCGCTTGTTCAGCTTGAAGCCCAAGAAGTTCTTGATTTAGATGGCCTAAATGATGAAAGGTGTACTCTGCCGTTTTCGATGACGTTGACGGCGATGGGGAAATGGGAGTAGGCCAAGACCATCTTGAATTTATATCCGACTGAGACACCAGTGAACATATTTCGGACAGTGCTGCGAATAGTGCCGAGGACTGCATTTCTCTTCTTCTTTTGGAGCCACATTCTGAATTTGAGGGCTGATGTTTTGGTCTTGTCGCTGTTCTCCTTGCGGATTTCAATAGGGACGTGTTTGAATCTTTTAGTAAGAGTTCCGAGCTTGCCCTTTACGACCACCTGTCTGGCTTTGACATCGACAGTCACTCCTTCAGGGATTTCGAGTTATTGCTCAGCAACGATGTACTTCATCCTATGGTGATTAAATAATGATTAATTTATTATTAAATCATTTAATCATTTAATCACCCACCAACAATTGCCCCAATCAATATCATTCATAGTCATCATATCTTCATCAATCAGAAAAGCATAAACTGCTTTCGCACGTTGCCCACAACTTCGTGGGGAGTGACCTTGAGGACGTTGAAGTGGACTGTCTTGGTGAGGGGACGGCACTCTCCGATGAGGACGATGTCACCTTCCTTGACTGAGAAGGCAGGGGAGACGTGGGCGGGGATGTTTCTATGTCTCTTCTCGTATCTGTTGTATTTGGGGACATAGTGGAGGTAATCTCTTCTGACGACGATGGTGCGCTGCATCTTGGTTGAGATCACGATTCCCTTGAGGATCTTCCCTCTGATGGTGACTCCAGAGGTGAAGGGACATTTTTTATCGATGTAGTTTGATTCGATGGCCTCCTTGGGTGTCCTGAAGTTCAGTCCCACTTGTTTGTAGTACCTGACGCCTGAAGAGGTCTTTTTGGCAAGCAATTTTTTGGAGTTGAGGAAGACATTGTCTTGCTTTTGGAAGGATCTCTCGTGCTAAGTCAATAAAAAAGTACTTGAATATCAGCCATGCTTGTGGTTTATTTATATTATAAATATTAAATAATAAATAATTGATCTAACACTATAGGTACAAACAAATCCACAAAACCCCAAACATCATTCTGCGTCCTCGTCGTAGCTCATTTGGCTCCACTTCGATATAATCTGCTCACTTAGGTCTCTAAGCTCCTTGGTTTGGCTCCGCTTGTTCCTTTGAATTATCCTTTGCAGCTCCTGAGCACGCACAATGTGATCGTTTCTAACGTTAAGCCCAGCCAAAATTTAGAAGATTCCCTTTCTTAGTGCGATACTGGGCTATACGCTTTCGCCATTTTATCCAACATTGATCTTGCTGAGCCATCTTTATAGCACTGCTAAGCCGTTTTGATCCAGGAATTTATCACTAATGTAGACCTTTCTTAAAACAATCCTACGTTTTTGAGAGATTTTGATAATTCATCGAGATATGTGAGTTTTCTGCAGGCCAGCTGCTTGCGTTGGAAAAGCTCCACGTCTTTGTTGTATCTTCTCTCCATTTCCTATATTATCGTTGCAGCTTTCCTCTCTGCGAATTGATAGAGTTTGGCTTCTTTCTATTTCTCTTTGCTGTTGACTAATTAGATGCTGATGTACATGACTTTTTGCCTGGCTTAGCACCCTTCTCTTTGCGTTTACTGATTTGCTTCTTTTTCTTATGCATATCATTTTTGGTGACCACCTGTTCTTCCTTGTCCTCACTGTTCTTGTCCTTATTTTGTTCGCCGAAGAAGGAGTCTTCTGAGCCGCTGTTGCGTTCGTCGTCACTCATTTTCAATTTAAAGTGCAATATTATAGTTGTTCAAATATCTGCCCATATTTATATCATGACTCTTCAGTCTGGTAAAACAAATATCAAGCTCAGTCGATCCACTTCTTGCGGTGCAGCTGCTGCTTCTTCTTCCCCTGCTCCTCTCTTGAGGACAGCTTACTGATGTTTAGCTTGTATGTTTGTTGCTGTTTGTAGAACTTTTACTGACTCGTCCTATTTATGTCCCTTGAAGGTTTAGCCAGAAGAAGTTGCTCTGCCAATCGAATATTCTCAATCTTTTGGAAGTAGCGGTCAGTGGGCTTCATGGACTCAAATTCAAGTGAATTGATTTCTGCTATGGGATGCTTTTCAACAAGGATATCCTGGTTGAGTGATACTGAGTGCCATTTCTTGGATTTTGTTTAATTAAGCTTAAAGCGATAGATTTTGAGAATTAAGTCCTGCTCTTTCTGATAAATGGTCTGTCTTTTGGCACTTTCCTTATTGTTGGTTTGGCGTGGAGCAAGGGGCTATCTGTTTTCGTGAATGGGTGGCATGAATTGACCGATTGTTGTATTGTTCTTGATGTTGCGGATCCTTAGTACATCGTCTAAATGTATTTTTTATTATTTTATTGACTGCTTTTCTTCTGTCTTGCTGCGGGGTTTCGACGAATAGTTCTTCAGGTAGAAGGCCTTGCTGTTCAGTAATTGCATTCTTAGAATAAATATTATTATTAATTATTTGATAGCGAGAGTCCATTCTATAAACATCACTGCTCCACCTCCATCTTCTCAGCCTTAGGAGTCTCCTCTTCCATCTTCTCTCCCTTGGGTTCAGCTGGGGTTGGCTCCTTCTTCTCCTCGACCTTGGGTGGGGCTGGAGGAGGGGGAGCTGGTTTGCCCATGATTTTCTTGACCTTGTCGTTGATCTATTTGATCTGGTCCTTCACTTGCTGGGGAGTGATGACAAGGTCTTACCATTTAGCCTTGTTCCTTTGCTTCTAGTCCGCTCCAGCAATCCAGCCTCTTATCTTCTCAATATTGCTGAAACCTTATTGTCTCTCCTCAGGGCTAATGTGCTCGTATTTTTTATCCTAAATTAAGTAAGAGTTACCAGTGAGTTAAGAGTTGCTGTGTTTGCTGCAAGTGCGTTGTTGAGATTGTTCACCTCAAATACAAGCAGCTCAAAGCTATCGAACCTCTTTGCAACTGCTCCCACCTTATTCCTAACATTGTTAATGCGGTCATTATAGGTTCCTCTGTTGGAGTTTTGGCCTTCATTATAAAGCCATTAATTTTAACTTTCCAAAAACTTCAATATTTATGGTATTTCTTGGGGTTTAGCGAAAGGTTGGTGGCTGCCATTTAATTTTTCCCTCCAAGAATATAGGAGAGACTCAAGCTAATTTTTCCTCTCATAGGTCTCAAGGATCATTTTATCCTGGTTGGCCATGGTGGATTCAGCTGCAAAGAAAGTCTCAATATCTTTTTGGGCAAAGTTATCAAATGTATTGCTGTCGTACTTTATGGCTGAGTATTTCTCTTTCTTAGTCTTCTTTATTTAGAATTATTCCTCCTCCATCTTCTCAGGCTCCCCTTCTTTCTTCTACTCTTTCTTCTTCTCGTCCTTCTTCTTAGGAATCTTAGTCTATTCGAACCATTCCTAGACGAGGGAGCATTAGTCAAACAAGACTAAACCGTCCTCAGTGTATTTGATTTTAAAGGTGACTCCGAAGGTTTAGTGCTGTGGGTTTTGAGGTTTTGTCACGAAGTAGCCAATATGCTTATTGAATCCATTAATGGAAGGCTCGTACTCGATAAGAACTTATATGGCTTATTTTCTTGTGAATTTAATAGTTTTACTTGAGGGAACCTTTGCTCCACTCTCGTAAATGAATTTGCCCTGCTTTTAAGGATAAAGCTCGGAGTTTAATCCCAAATATTTTTATCCCTCAACGAAATTCCAGTAGAATTTAACTCCATAGTAAGCTCTTTCGTGTAAAGCATAGTCTGAGACTCTGAAGAGAGGAGACTTGATAGCTGCCATAAGAGCGCATCCTCTAGCGACTGACTAGCTTGAGTTTAGAGTTCTAGAAGGGTCGATGTTGAACACTTGCTTGACTAGATGAACAAAAGCTGGGATTCTAGAACCACCGCCAATGAGCTCAATACTATGAAGGTTAACATTTTTAGCCTTCAATGCGTCTCTAATCTTTGCCAGCACTTAGACTATGGCTTTGAAGATGGGCTCACTGATCTTTTAGAACTGCTCTCTCTTCATCGTGTACTGTAAATCGCATTAGTCCATTAGGTACTCAATATTAAGATCGTGCTCAATATTTCCTGAGAGGATCTTCCTTTGCCTTTAGATCTGCTCCATAAGCTTGACAATTGCCTTCTTGTTTTAGCTGACATCGCTACCTCCCGAGCTTTTCTAGAAAATACCTCTATAGAACTCATAAACGTGGTAGTCAATATCTCTGCAGCCGATGTGCCTACAGTGTTCCTGCTCGAGCACATTCATCTAGCTGTTGGTAAACCCGCAGGCAAAGACGCTGAGCTTAGAGTGCCCAAAGTCAATAAAGAGGACGTTTCTGGGGTCAGTGGCATGGAGTTAATTCTTCCTGAACATTCCATAATCAAGGGCAATGGCGGTTGACTCATTGAGCAACCTGGTAATATTGAACTCTGCAATTTTGGCAGCATCATAGACTGCTTTTCTCTCTTGCTGTGTGAAATAAGTAGGGATGGCCAGGACGGCCGATTTGTTCTAGAAGTTATTCTTTTGGAGAATGAACTTGAGCTTGTTGAGGTAAGCTGCGAACACTTGCTCAGGGTATACTAATTCAGTTTGTCCCTGATATTTGACCTCGAAGGCAATTCTATCATCTTTTGTGATGCACTTGGCTGGGCAGAACTTCTTCTCACTTCGGAGCATGGGGTAGTCTGGCCTCAAGCCGAGGAATCGAGCTGGGTATGAGACGGTGTCCTTGAAGTTGGACTTCATCTTGATGTTGCCTGCCTCTCCGATATTCCTTTCGGCAGGACCATAGCCCACGACACAGGGAGTCTCCCTAAAGTTAGCCTCGTTGGTTATAATCTCCACACCTCCTCTTTTAGCAACTGCGATCTTGCTGGTCCAGGAACCCAGATCAATGCCGATGGGGGCACTTATTTGTTGATTGCTCATTAATTTTAGCACCCAGCAATTAACAATTCAAATTAAAGAAATTAGAATATTCTCGAACACTCTACCCCTTTATCCTACCACACCCCACCATATCATTCCAAAAAATAAAAACGATATTTTCGAGAAACGAAGATTATTCTATCTTGATACGTGGTATTGATCTTAAGTCTTCAGAAAATTTAGCTAATCATCATTATTTAATTCATACATTAAAACATTAAATAGATTCTCCGTTTTCTTATTGCTTGAAATTCAAATGATTAATAAGCAAGTTAAAAATGGTATGGATAAATATATGAGTCCTCCTACAGTTGGTATTATTTTAGTTTTTCTCTCCACACTAAATGTTTTAATAAAGTCTAAGTGTTTTAGCATTATAATAGTAGATTGAATAAATGATCTGTTCACTCGAAAGTGTGCTTTTTCGATAGAATGACAACGTTCAGACAATACACATGCAAAACACCTCATAAAAGCCGCTTATCTTCAAAGTAATAACCAGCAATACGATAGATCAAAGTGACCCACACTAATTATTTTTTGATTAGTCCGCCCAAGGGGACCATCAAGGAAGGATAAAAAGCTTACTTAACCATCAAGCTCATTAAGAACTGCGATATTAACGCCAAATTGCAGATTAACTATGCTCCACTTGAGCAAACATCAAATTAGTCAATCGATATACAGCTGGAAAAGGTCAACAAATAGACTTTAAAAAGTAAAATAATCCCTATATCTCGAGCCTGCGAAAAGGTAAGAGAGTAAAAAAAATAGTAAAGGCCAATTTTTAAGAAAACTGAATCGCCTCTTTATGAGATGGAAATAGATGGTTAGTAAAAGTCTTAATCAAAATAGAACAGTAGAATGGGATAGTCCTGCTTTAAGATGTCAAGAGTGATCAAATCAGGTTCTAATATGTTCAGATCAATAGAAGATTTGGATAAAAAATAATCCAATACAGTAAGCAGGACTGAGCACAGCAAGCTTTAGAAGGAGCTATAGTGTGAGAGAGAACTCAATAGAAGGATGACTGAGAGGCTGCTCTAAAGATAGAAGAAGATTATGTACTTCCGCTAAGCTAGACAGGCAGAGGTCAATCAATCACTACAGACATAGGAAAGCAGCTTAGAGTGGAACTGCTGCAATTCTATGCTTGCTGCCTTTGTGTGCATAATGATTGGGTTCTTTTTGTCTAAGTATGAGCTGCCGAACTCGCTCTGATTGATATTGTATATATGCTAAAAATCAAAGTATTCTGGTTTATCTCGGAGTGTTCTTGAATTTATGAACGTTCTTTAGCATATCTGGAAGATACTCCAAGTAGGGAGAGCTGCCGGTCAGATTCAATATTCTCTTGTGCTTCTTGCGGATGGGAACTGCTCGGCGCTTGGTGTAGTGGAGGGGGGAGAGGTCGAAGTTGAAAGGGTCAACCCTATTCATGGTGCACTCTTTTAGAGGGTCTTGCTTCACCTACTCTATTGCATCGCTATCTTGCTCCTACTAGATGGTAAATTTTTGAGCTGCTGAAAGATAGCTAGTTTCCTTGTTCTATTTGTTCCCTCTCCTCCTAGTTGCGCTCCCAAACTGATTTTCATTGTTCTCACCGAACATCTCCTTCTAAAGAGTAGTCAAGTAAATTTGCTCCAGTCCAGGACAGATTTACTCTTATTATTGCTCCTATGTCTTTCTGCGCGTTGGCTGCAAGTTTATTAGATTTAGATAAGTCGTGCGCTATGCACTAGAGGGAGCTTTGGGAACTCTAGAAGGAGACTCTTGCTTCTTTCTTGGCGGAGAGGCAGTCATCTACTGCTCTTTCCTTCTCTTCTCCAAAAGGAACTCAACTGCTATGTCCCTCAGCTCTTCGTAGCATAATGAACTTACAAATACGCCCTCTTATACGGTGGGAGAAGCGAAACTTTTAACTAGTTTTAATGTGGCAAACACTAACAATCCAGCAGTTGGACGTATGCTTAGCTGATCAATCACAAATATGATGAGAACTGAGGTGATATTAAGTTGTCCAGAGTTACTGATTGAATTAGTCAAAGTCATCACTGTTTGAAACAGCATTATGATGCTCACCAAGCATAAGCTACAATTGGTAATCACTTCGTAAAGTGAACGACTATCTTTATTCGACTATTTTACAGTCTCCTTTACCTTCCCTTACAAGGGTTAAATAGAATAGGCTGGAATCGCATCTATGTTGACTGATTCAATTTATATCTATGATTAAGCCTGATTTTTTATTGCATTAGTATTATTTTTTTGAGGAGTAGTCTCCACCTTTGGTGGCTATAAACTTTCATTACTTTATATCTTCTTAAGAACAAGGTCGAATACAACAAGTACAGTAGGTAATAGAAAGAGACTGAATGTGACAGGCCAAATTATGATACGATTGATCTTTAGGCATGTCACTGAATATGCAGCTATGAACAGGAACTCCTTTAACAAATACTTTTTGTCTTTGTTAAACATGGCCCCTACGATTGTGTACTTCTTGAGCCACGAAACAGCTATAATTTTATTATAATTGACACTCTATTTCCACACCTCTTATTCTTTATTTTGTGTTTTTGGCATTCTTTTGAGCCCATTACTCGATTTTTTCAAGAAGTATGTGGCTAGCGCTGCTAAGGCAATGTAAAATAAGGAAACGACTATATTTAAAGTTAAAACTCCTTCCCTCATTATTAACGACTAATTATAATAACTTCTAATAAAATATAATAAAAATATGCTCAATCAAGCCTACTATATTCAATTTCACTTATTTCTTAAGCCTAATAGAGTACATTTATTCTCTAATATTTTGAATGATAGTGTTAAAAAGAAAAGATAAATAGAGTAATAATTCGAATGAAAATCACCTTTTTTGCTAAGATAATAGAAGTCGTACTTGTGGCTGATACTTAGATGAAGAATTATTGCTTTTAGAGTTAGTGTAAGAGTAAGATTTTTATTTGGAGTTGGGTACTTTATTTGAGCTTTATTTCCTCATCTTTGCCTACACTAAACCCTATCCTTGTCCTGTCTACCCATTCATCATTATTTACTTCTATCTAGCATTCATCTGATTGATATGAACGTTCTAAAACAAACGAAGTATACCTTAAACCTTGCTAAGAGCTGCTTCTCGTCCACCATCTATCGCACTTCTTTCCAAATAGGACTATGAGCGCCCTCTTCCCTCATTACTTTCTACATTTCAATTAAATAGTTCTGTTGAGGGCCAAGAATCGAACCAGGCCGAGCAATTCTAATCCATCCTATAAAATCTGCGGCAGGAAAGTAGTAGTGTTTCATTGCATAGAGGCCTATTAATGTCCCTGTTCGTCCTAATCCTGCCTTACAATGGACTGCCAAGGCAGACTATTAGCTTTATGCCAATTCTAGAAACTTGTGGACGATTTCGAGTGATGGAACACTGCCATCTGGAAAAAATAGTTCCAAGTGATTGATTCCTTTTTTTGTGAATTCAGAAGCATCATAAGTTTTATTATTTAACCTAACAACGCACCCCACTTTAAGCTTCTTAAAGATAGGCACATAATCATTAGGAGTAAATGTGCGGTTCTTCATTATTGATTGTATACATTGTATTTATCGATGGGTTTTTCGGAGGGAGAGCTGAAGGCGACGAATTTATTGGGAATGATCCAATTCAAATCGCCGTTCTCTATCTTTTCATAGTGCTCATATTATGCTAGATTAAAGGTTTTGTAGTTAAACCATCCAAGGGTAATTGCATATTAGAGCCCTCTTAGGCAGTCGAGTAGCTTCATATGGCGAGTATTACTGTGCATTTATATGTGCATTATGCATAGCCGGCGTCTCGAAAGGGTCGAAGCACAACATCTTCGAAGGGTTTATAAGCTTACTGCGCAGTGAAGCCCAAAGAAATAATCTAAGATATGAGCACTTATACAGTAAAAGCAGAGATGAGGTAAGCTGAGTTGGCTGCTTTTTCTGGGACAGTGCTAGTATAATGGTAGATTTGGTTGGTTTTGTACTCGGGGTGGGATAGCAATTTTTAAAGTTACGTAACATACTTCCAGGTTTTGCCTAAGTTCAGTGGGCCGAAATCCTCATTGAAATTATCGTACACCAGATCCTGAATATGGAGGGCGGTACATTGTCGATATTAAAATAAAATGATTTAGCGATATTCTTAGGAGGATCGTTGTCAGAAATCCAATAGAGTCTTCCTGAGTGTTATTGGGATTACCTTTTAAAATTTAAACTGCCTTCCCTTTCTTCGACATAATATTATCAACTAAATCTAAACCTAAAATGGCACAAAAACGATAATCAAACTGATTACTTTTTAATTATAGTAAACATCCATCAGGAAAATGTTATTGAATCAATATTTAAATTGCAACAGTTATATCAATGGATAAATACGGGGTT
>JACCDV011177105.1_pt1 | contig 19901 bp, 16 predicted proteins | sample 7446131 | NCBI WGS metagenome assembly JACCDV01 (sample SAMN15323448, study PRJNA562643) | freshwater metagenome | isolation source: river surface water | place: USA:Blue River Watershed | collected 2017-08-17 | reverse complement strand
ATATATCCATCTGAACTTAGATGATGCTATAGTGGTTTCTTATGAAGGAAATGCAATTCGGCAATTGTCTCATTTAGAAATAGGGTATTCCAGCATAAAAGATAGCGCTCTCGGTTTCAGGAATTCCCATTTTTATCATGAAATTAAAAGAATTTTAGTCTTATCAAAGAAAAAAGAGAGCGATGTAACAATCCTTTCAGGTTATTTTTCTTGGGTGCATGAAATTATGATTCTATTTCCTCACGCTCAATTTTTGTATCAAGATCAAGAAAAAAATGTTTTCGCTTTGGAAATCGGGAATATACAGGCATTTCTTAATGAGAAAAAATCGGCTATCGATCTTTCTTTCATGCATTTACCAAGAAAAACTGTTTGGGTGAAAAAGCATGCTCAACGGTTGAAAAAAGCCGTTATTGTGAGTTTGGCAATTTTATGTAGCACATTTTTTTGTTTGCAAAAGAGTTCAGAATTAAAAATCCCGAAAATATTGGGATTGGAAGGATTATTTTTACATCAAAGTTTGGGAAATATTTACCGAATTGTGACACAACTTACGCATCAGGCAAAAGACGTTCCTCAAATTTTAGATTTAAACTACCACCCCTTATCTGTGTTTGAGTTGCTAGATAAGTTTAATCAGCCTTTATCTCAACATAACTGTCAATTAAGACAGTTCGATTATCAAGTGGTTAAATTCCCTACTTTTAAAGATCCCCATTTACCATTTGCCCTTAAAATCAATTTAGGGATTGAGGGTTCAGAAAAAAATGTCGATGCACTTTGTAAAGATCTAAAGAAGATTAAAAATATCGATTCTAAAAAAGGGATCAAGATTGAAAAAGGTAAAAATGGATATCAATTGGAATTTTTTATTCGATAAAACCAAATTGTTAGCGATTTTCAAAAAAGCTTACGATTCTTCATATCGTGATTTTTATTTATCTTTTTCGATTTTATCTTTTTTATTTTTAGGATCGGCAATTTTTTTATTCAGAATGGGTAATTTTCCTAGTTTGATCGGTAAAGCAAAGCAAGTCATAGAAAAAAAACAATATTTTCATATGAAAAAAGAGCTTTTAGAAGATGAATCAAAGAGGACTTATGCGCTTGATGTTATGGGTAAAATTTTATTAGATGTCATGAATACCCATCAAAAAAAAGAGCTTGAACTAGTTACCCAATTTCAAGGTTTTGAAAACTTAAAGGGACACGAAGGGAAGCTTCTTTTAGAAAATTACAATTTTGAGTCTATTTTTAAACCAGGGCAATCTAAAATTACAAAACCTTATCAAGAAACCCCATATTCTCTTTCTGAGCCTCTTATTTTAACTGATCTTGAGTTGAAACGATTAATCACTCATTTAGATGAGTTACGCTTTAAAAGACCTTCGATATTGATCACAACTTTTAATGTAGAAAAAAAGCTGATAGATCAAAAAGAGAGGTATCAAGTTAATTTTACATTTGTTTTAAGAGAAAAAATGAGGTTTAATCGAGATTAATTATTTAAGATTTGATTAAGAGTATGAAAAAGGTATTTCTATTTGGCATTTTTTTATTGGTTGGATGTTCTAGCCAACAAACACCTTCGGAATCAATAGCGATGATTCAAGTAGTAGATCGCATGGGCATGAATGAGACGATCAAACAAAAAGAAAAGCTAAAAAATTTTGAAGGGATCGATTTCGAGAAACCTCAACCATTTCAAAAAGTGATAAGAGTTTTCCAAAAGGTGGGAAATGGGCTAACTAAGTCCATCCTTACTACCTATCATGAAAATGGATTTTTGAAAGAGTATTTAGAAGCTTCTTCACATCGTGCAAATGGAAAATATAAAGAGTTTTATTCCGATGGTCGATTAAAAATCGACGGTCACGTAATTGAAGGAATTGCAGATCTTACTGACAGCGCTAAGCAATCATTTGTTTTTGATGGGATTTGTAAAGTGTATTACCCAAGCGGGAATATCCAAGCAGAAATTTCTTATCAAAAGGGAAAGCTGGAAGGGGAATCTGTTTATTTTTTTGATGGAGGAACTACTGAAAAAAAAATTCCCTATGTTCAGGATAAAATCCATGGGAAAGCAAGTTTTTTTAATGAAAAAGAAAAATTGATTGGCTTTACAGAATTTGCTTTTGGGAAAAAACATGGACAACTCATTTTTTATGGCGATTCTAAGACCCCCTATTTTGAAGAATTGTATCAAAATGGGTGTTTGGAAAAAGGAAAATATTGGGATTTTGATAATGAAATCGTAGGAGAGATCCAATATGGGTTTGGAAATCAGGTTGTTTTTGAAAATGGGCATTTGAAGAGTGTCATTGAGTACCGCAAAGGGGTTCCTGAAGGAATCATTAAAACCTATTATGCATCTGGAAATTTAGAATCCCAATATAGTTTGAAAAACGGGGCCAAACATGGTGAAGAATGGGTGTATTATGATCATAAACATTCTATACCTAAGCTTTTTTTGAGTTGGTATGAAGATCAACTTCATGGGAGTCAAAAAAGTTGGTATGAAGATGGAAGTTTAGAAAGTCAAAAAGAGATGATCCATAACCAAAAGCATGGTCAACTGATAGCTTGGTTTAAAACAGGGGGCGTGATGTTGATGGAGGAATATGAGATGAATAAACTTAAAGATGGAAGTTATTATAGTAAAACTTCTTTGGAAAAAGTTTCTCACGTGGTCAATGGAAAAGGGATCGCTACAATTTTTGATAAGGATGGATTTTTCTTACATAAAGTGCGCTATGAAAAAGGGGAAATAACAGGTGAATAAGCAAGAAGAAAAGAAACTACTCAGGGATAAATTTCTTGAAACTATGGATCTTTTACCCTCTACAAGAAAGGAAAGCGCTCAAAAAAAAGCTTTTCAAGAATTAAAAGAAATTACAAAACACTTTAGCTTAGTTTTATCTTTTGCTTCTAAATCAAATGAAATTAATCTTTGGCACCTCAATTACTATCTTGCGAGCCAAGGTCAGTTGACTCTTCCCAGAATCGAAGGAGCTCATTTAGTTCCTTATCAAGTGAATAACCCTGATAGAGATTTGATAATAGGTCCCTATAAAATTTATGAACCTAATCCTGAATTTTGTAAAAAAGTAGATATTGAAAAAATCGATTTAATTTTAGTTCCAGCAATCGCTTTTGATCGTTATTTCAATCGATTGGGGGTGGGAAAGGGGTATTATGATCGTCTTTTAAGTTCTCTTTATGACACCATGAAAGTTGGTGTAGGGTTTCAGGAGCAGTTTTATGAAAAAGTGCTACCTATTGAGGAGTTTGATCGCCCTGTTAATCGTTTGTGTTTGTGTTAGAGTCTGAATTTTTGGGTTTTTTGAATTTACAAATCTTTTGCCCAATACTATTTTGAGCTGTGATCATAGATCCTCCCGTCGCATTTGGCCATATCCCGTATTGAGCCCCATCTTGGCAGTACCATACAACAGTATAGGGAGCTTGTGGCGGCCCTGACCAGTTTTGGGTCGGTGGGGCGTACCATGTTACTTGTTGTTGTGGTTCAACTGTTAGTTCACCTAATACTTTTCCAAGAGCATTAATTATGACAGCATCTAATTTGAATGGGCTATCGTTTAAAAACATCAAAGATTGAGCGGAGAGCTTAGCGACAAAAAATAACAAAAAAAAGAAAGAAAATTTTTTCATAAATTATCGATGTAAGCCCATCGAAAATCGATTTCTCCCGTACTAGAAATAAAGACTTCTTTTACTCTATCCTTTTTTAAGGAAAGAAAATCGTGATTGGAAATAGGAATAATTGGCATTGCCTCTATGAGGCATTTTTCTACATTTTTAAGCGTTTCTACTCGCGCTAGCGGATTTGAATGATGATAAGAATGATCGATGCCTTGAGAAAAAGCGCTGTCTTCCCATTGAGTTCTGTTTGATCCATTATTTTTACTTGCATAGATTTCTAAAAAATTGATTGGATCATTGAAATCAGCAAACCAAGAGCTTAAAGCGATATCAAATTGTTTTTGAGTAAGATTAGAAAAATAGACTTTACTTTCAAGTGATTCTAATTCTACCAAGATATCTAGAGACTCAAGCCATTGTTGCTGTAAAACTTGCGCAATCCTATGCATTTTGTCTGAAGCTGGATAACTGAGTTTAATTAAATTCAGGTCATCTTTATTTAAATTGAGTTCTTTTAAACCGAGATCTAGATATTTTAAAGCTAATTCTTTGTCCCCATCTTTGAAATAGGGAGATTCTTGAAAGCCCATCACAATCGGAACTAATCCTGTTGTGGGAGTTTGTGAACCATGGAGAGCATGGTTCACAAGTTCAGAGCGGTTGATTGAATAAGCTAAAGCTTTTCTTATATTGATAGAATCAAGAGGTTTTTTTTTTGTGTTTGTCGTCACAAAATAAGTGGCTAAAGCATGATTTTTCTCAATCAGCTTTTTGTCTTTAAAGTGGGGGATTGCATCCACTGGAATAGCTGAGAAAGGGGAGCCTTCCCAGTCGAGTTCATTATTTTCAAACATTTTGATTCCCGTATCTTCAGAAACCATCACCATTTCGATTTCTTCCAATTTAACATGGGAAGCGTCCCAGTAGCCTGGATTTTTTAATGCGACAATTTTGTCGTGGTGGATCCATTGCGCCATTTTAAAAGGTCCGTTACCTATAAAAGTTTCTACTGAGTATGACCAATTAGGATTTTTCTTATCTGTCTTTTGATTAATAGGGAAAAATACTGGCAACGCTGTGAGTTTTGCAAAATAGGGTACTGGATGTTCTAGTTCAATGACGATTGTTTTTTCATCAGGGCAGGAAATTCCAAGTAAGCTTGATGGAAGGTCACCATTTTTTATGTCTTTAGCATTTTTTATAACAAAAAGCTGATAGGCATTATCAGAAGCAAAATCTGGGGCTAAAACTTTTTTCCATGCATAGGCGAAATCAGCTGAAGTGACAGGATCACCATTAGACCATTTTGTATCTTTTAATTTAAAAGTATAAGTGAGCTGATCTTCTGATAGGATAACAGCTTCTGCTTGCGCTAAAACAGCTTCATCAGATTTATTAATCCGAGTCAATCCTTCCATAAACATTTTAGAAATATTGACATCGTTTAAAGACCTTGCCTTTCGAGGATCGAGATTATAAGGTTCTGAAACGATATTGAGTTTGATTTTTTGATATGGAAGAGATTTTTCTGCTATTTTTTGCGATTTTTCACTAGACGATTTACATCCTGTAAAAAAACATAAGGTCAGCAAAGAAAAAATCTGCGTGATCTTAAGAAGGGAATTCATATGACCTCTTGGTAAAACTTCTTTTTTTTTGTAAAAAGATAGTGTGCAATATCTTGCAAAGTTGTAAGGATTTTCTTGAATTTAGATCTTATGATATTTTTGTTCAATGGTGTAAGAAAATGTTTTTAAAAAATATTTAAGTAAGGTTTTTGATGCCTTCTATAGAAATAAAAGAATTGACAGTCGGTATTAATGTTTCATCTTTTGAAGCTCTTTTTACTTCAAAAAAATCCATTTTGAATGAAAAAGGGCATCCCAAGGCATATGAGATGACGTTAGTGCCACGTATGCAAGGGGAGATTTTAGATGAACTTAAAAATGAGGATTGTTATCTGGTTCAATTTCCGTTTTATACAACACCTATTTATGTTTTTAAGAAGCATGTGCAGGTTGCTAAAAGCCAAATGGATTTGAATAGGCCAACTAAAGAAATTTTGATTTCGAATCTTAAAAGTTGTGTGGGAAGAGCTTATCTATGGGGGGGTAATCATGTGGGTAAAACCCAATTTTTTATTGACCATTTCAAAAAAAATCAAATGACAATTCGAGAAAAAAGGGCTTTAGAGCTTGATGGGATTGATTGTTCAGGACTTTTATTCTATGCAAGTAATTTTTCAACTCCTAGAAATACGAAAGAACTTCAATTATTTGGATCGAGCATAAATGATTTAGGGGTTCTGCACCCGCTTGATTTAATTTTAACTAAGGGACATGTAGCGATTATTTTAGATGAAAATTATGTAATTCAGTCTCGTCAAAATAGAGGAGTTTATATTTCAGCTTTGAAAGCTGAACTGAAGCAGCTTTTAAATAAAAAGAACTTTAAAAGTTATGTTCATGATGAAAATGACTTTTCAATTAGAAGATTCTATTGATGTTTATCTTTTTTTTCGAATTCTTCTAAAAAAAAATCAAAAAGGGGTTCAAATTTTTTATCTAAGAGCTCTTTTTGAGCTAATTCATCTTTGAGAGATTTAGCATGTGCTTTGATAGAGAACGTATCAAAGAGATCTTCAATTGATAAAACCTTAACTTTGAAAGGTTTGGCTTGTAGCGCTAATCCAGAATCAGATGTGACTAAAGTAATTGGGATTTTTTTTGATTTATAGCTAATCATTTCAATTAAATAGTCATCCGCAGAAGTGCCATGCGGTGCAAATACAATCTCCATAGGGGGCTTTTCAGATTTAGAGGGGAATAGATGCGCCATCTCAAAAGAGCTATCAAAAACGATCATTACTTTTAGCTCAAAATTTTTGATTAAGTCAGCTAACCCTTTGATTAAAAGCTCTCTCGCTTCTCTTAAAGTTTGTTTTTTAGTTTTAAGCCTAAAGAGAAGATTATAACCGTCAATCAAATAAAGCATAGATTATGGGCAGAAGATATTTTCTATGTGAGGGAGGATTTTATCGAATGCTTTCCGACGATGGGAAATTTTATTTTTAATTTGAGCGTCGAGTTCCGCGAAGGTTTTACTGTAATCATGCCGAATAAAAAGAGGGTCATATCCAAATCCATTTCGACCGCGTTCTTCAGTGATGAGGTACCCTTCGCAATAACCATGGGTTATTTTTTTTACGTGGCCTGGCTCAGCTAAAACAAGGCAACATTCAAAATGAGCAAAACGATCTTTTTCCGAAATTTTGCTTAATTCATGAATAAGTTTCTGTCTATTTTCAGCGTCAGAAGCGTTTATTCCCGCATAGTGGGCGCTATGCACACCTGGGTTGCCATTTAAGGCAGGGACGACGAGTCCAGAGTCGTCAGCAAGGCAAATAAGCTGGGTGTATCCCGCGAAATCTAGGGCTTTGATTTTTGCGTTTTCTTCGAATGTCGATCCATTTTCTTCTGGTGGAATATAATCTGGAAAATCGCGCATTGAAACAAGTTCTAAATCTTTAAATTGAGAAAGTAGATTTTTAAACTCTCTAATTTTATTAGCGTTAGAACTTGCTATTCCTAATTTCATGGAATTTTATTTCTCAAAAAAACTTCTGATTTTGCTGACTGTCCATTCTTCACCTTGAATGAGGACCTTCTCGCCTACTTTTTTTCCCTTCATACTTTGTGCTAATTTGGATTGAAAAGAAAGAATATTTTTTTCAATGACGGAGTCCATAGGGCCTAACAGTGTGTATTCTAATGTTTGAGCAATTTTATTTTTTAATGTGATAACAGTTCCAACCGATATTCTAGATGTTTCTACATCATCAGCGGTTAAGATCCTCATCTTACTCATCATTTTTGATAAAGCTTTCAATTCCCCTTGCAAACGATCCCGTCTTTCAAGGGCATATTTATATTCGCTATTCTCTCTTAAGTCACCATGAGATCTAGCTAGTTCTATTTCTCTTGCATTGTCAACTGTTTCTACTGTTGCAATATGGTGGATTTTGTCTTTAAGTTTAAAATACCCCTCTTCAGTAGTCCATATAATTTCTTCCTCTTCATCCTCTGAATGTTTCTTCGAGGATAGTTTTGCTAAGCTAGGGTGAACAACTTCTGCAAGAGAATGTAAAATTTTTCTATCGTGATCTGTTAGAGATTGACATTTGGAAGAAAGGAGTAGGATTTCTTGCACAACTTCAATCGGTGCTCCTTGGAAAATTTCGCGGATCACGGAATATCGTCCGTTAGTGATGATAGTTAAACATTTTTTTACATGATCCCGTTCATTGGGGTATTGTTCCAAGACATAAAGAAGGGCAAAAAGCGATTCTAAAAATCGGTTTTTGCCTTCTTGTGATGAGTAAGGCACTTTTCCTTTTTCCATGATTTTTTGAAAATACCATAAAAATGCGTTTGAGAACTTGTGCGGTTCGAGCAATAGTTCTTCAAGCTTGGCCTCGATATCAATAGTTTTGCCATGCTTCATAAGCTCTTGGAAAATAAATTCTCTAAGGGGATTTTGATCGATTGTCAAAAATAGATGAAGATAGGTTTCAATCCATGATTTAGAAAGATTTTGAAGCATTTGGAGCAATCTTTTTTTGTAAGCCAGAATAGAGAGATTTTCCAAAATCGCTCTAATATTTGAAAGTGAAGCTATCTCTTCTTCTAATTTTTTTGTTTCCCCATCAACACCTAGGTCAGTCAGCAAAAATAAAATCTCTAAAGATTGCTCTTTGGATAAATGAGGATCTGACTGGCAATCTTTCAGTTTATTTTTTATTTTTTCTTTGAAATCCTTATTTTTAAGGGATGAAGAGAAATCTCTAATAGCTTCATAACAGTGTTCGATAATTTCAGAAGCACTTTCTTTATTTTGAATAGATTGAATGAAGCGATCTTCGTGCGACACTTCTTGTTTTCTTAAAATAAAAGGTTGTTTGACTGAGTCTGGTGATTCGATCATAGTGTCTTTTTTTAGTTTTGATCGGGCGTTAGACCACCATTTAGTCCATTCATCCTCACTGATGATGATATCGCTAAGCTCGTCTTTGATTTCAGCAGCGGTTTTTGGCCCTAAATCTTTGAGTAGTTTTTTTAATAAGAGCGTAGAATCATCTTTAGCTAGTTTTTCCAATGTTTCTGGATTGCCAAATCTCAAAGCTAAGAAATGATCAGAGGCGATTGGCTTTAAAGTTTTAAATGCATTTTTAAATGAAAGGTCTTTACGCCCAACGACATTTTCAAGTTCAAGAGACACCTCTTCTCTGATGAAAGAGACATCCATAATTTCTCCAGCACCCCAGCCAGCGCTATGGAAAATATAATTTCCCTTTTTCAAATGATTCAAGAGTTCAAAATTTCTAACTGCTCCTTTGAAATCATCCCCTTCTTTAAGACCAACTTTTTTTAGTTTAAGAGCGAAATCTTTTTCATTTCCGAATCGTTTCTCGAGATAAGAAACCATTTGTTCTCCCATTTCTCTTGAGTTAGTTGATTCGATGTCTGTAATTAAAAGGAATGCTTCATGCTTGAGAGGCCCTTCAGGGGATTTTTCCCAAAGGGGCAGAATTTGATCTGCATAGCGACCAAAAGCATCTGCATAGGGAGTTCCTTTAAGCATCGATAAGATGGCATTAAGCTCATCTAGTTCGATTTCATCGCTAAGGCAGTATTCCTCCCAAAGTTTGATAATCGAAGGAAGGTTATGTTGCTGGAGATGGGATTGAATCTGCTTGAAGTATTCCATTAAAGGCCTTGAGTCTGATTTGTGGTTTAAAAAATTAGAAATTAAGAAAAAGGTTCTTATTTTTGCCGTAATTATATAGCGTAATTCATTTATCGGCAATCCTTGGAAAGGCAAACTCCCTTCTGATCAGAAGTTGGGTACCAAAAATGAAACGGAAATCAATTTTAACTTTTTTTCTTTTTTTTCATTCCGCTGCTTTTTTCGGTGCAATTTCTCTTTTTTCAAGCGATTTAGATTCTATATTTCTAGAATTGAAAGAAGAAAGGAAAATTCAACTCACACCTCTTCCTATTATTTATAATACCAATTTTGTGACAGGGCATCTTAATATGCCTTCGGCAAATGTAGCTGAAATGGGGATGAATAGCTTAGGTTATGTTTTTTTCCCACCTTATCAAAATATAGGATTGAATTTTCAATTTTTAACCTGTTTAGAGGGGTCATTTAATTATAAAATTTTTAATAACAAGCCTGAGGAGCAATTTGGTCAATACGGATTTGGTGATGATGCAGATCGCATGGCGAATATTAAATTCAGTTTTGATCCTATGCGATACTTTTCTAAAAACCTGCCCAAGGTAGCTTTAGGTTTTGATGATTTTTATGGGAGTCAACGATTTTTTAGTCCCTATTTAGTAATGACTCAAGTGATCCCAGATAAAGGGTTGGAATTTTCTTTGGGTTATGGCTTTAAAAGGATGAAAGGGCCTTTTTTTGGGGTGAATTATTCTCCCTTTCTTAAAAGTAAATCCCTTGTGTTAAGAGGGTCGACATTTATTTTAGAGTACGATGATATCGATTATGAAAATCATTCTAAAGAGCATCCTGAAGCTAGGGAAGTTTTTTCGAGATTCAATTTAGGCTATAATTTTAATATCAGTAAGTTAATCAACCTTAAGATCGCAACAAATCGGGGTAATAATTTTCTTTTTCAGACTGATGTGCATTACAATTTCGGAGAAACTTTAGGGCTTTTTCCTAAAGTTGGAGACCCCCCTGAGTACAATTTTCCTAAAAATTATCAATCGATCGGTGAACTTAGATCTGAAAAAGAGGCTGCTTATGAATTTTCAAATGCACTTGGCTCTCAAGGTTTTTATGTAACTCAAATTTATTTAGTTACAGATAAAAAGCACGATTTAGGATTTCAAATTGATTTGATCAATATTCGATATTGGAGGAATCAGGATGTAAAAGAGAGGATCTTTGCAGTTATTAAAAGCTTATTTCCTAAAAATTTGTCTTTTATCACAGTTACAATTAATGAGAATTCCATACCTATAGAATCTTATACATTTACGCCTAAGATATTGGACGGGATTTCTAAAGAGATCCCTGTAATCGAGGCTGTAAAAAATCCCTCCCCTTATGAAGGTAAATTGCTATTTAATCGAAGAAAAACTGTAGCTTCTTGGTTGATAAGACCTAGGCTGCTTTCTTTTTTTGGTAGTACAACAGGTAAATACAAATATGCGCTTAGCATTATCTTAGGACCTCAAGGATATCTATTAGATAAGATTTATTATAAGCTTCTTTTAAGCTACAATATTAAATCTTCTATTCAAAATCTAACCGATATCGATTTTTATGATCCGTCTCAACTATTGAATGTTCGTTCCGATTCCGTAAGATATTTCCAATCTCAAACGGTTAGTCTTGAGCAAGCTTACTTGCAGGCTGGGTGGAATCTTGGGAAAGGATTTTATTTTCGTACCGCTTTAGGATATTTTGAACCTGCCTATGCAGGATTAGCCTTGGAAGGTCTTTATTTTCCTGTTAAAGCTAATTTTGCATTAGGGCTAGAAGCGGCTACAGTATTGAAGCGAAATTACGAAGGACTTGGGTTTCAATGGAAAATTAGAAAGTTAAATCATTTTACTCCAGAATATGTTCCGTTTGTAGGTGTGCAATATTTTTTAGACGCCTATTATTTTTTCCAACCTTTTCAAATGGAGTTCAAAGTCAGCTTAGGGCAATTTCTGGCTAAGGATAAAGGCGTTGAAATCGATATAGCCAAGTATTATCCAAGTGGGCTTAGAATAGGTTATTGGATGACGATCACGAATGCTCACGATACTGTTCATGATAAAGTTTACTATAATAAAGGGATCTCATTTCGGTTGCCCTTAGATGTTTTTTTAACGAAAAGTTCCAGAAATTTCTTAGGCTATGGGGTTGCCTTTTGGTTGAGGGATTCGGGGGCAAAAGCTTCGACAGGTAAAGAGCTTTACCCAACTTTAATTCGCGCTAGAGAGTACTGAAGACTACATGTGGTTTTCGATCTCTTCAATTGCAAAATCATATGCATAAGTAAAGATAAAATCGGCGCCAGCTCTTTTAATGGATAAAAGAGTTTCGTAAAAAACAGCATAAGGATCTAGAAAATTTTCTTTTGCAGCTGCAAGCACCATAGAGTACTCTCCGCTGACATGATAGGCTGCAATCGGCAATAAGATCTTTTCTTTAATTTTAGAAATAACATCTAGATAGATGGAAGCGGGTTTAACCATGATCATATCAGCCCCCTCATCAAAGTCTAGCATAGCTTCTAGTAAAGCCTCATTTTGATTGGCGGGGTTCATTTGATATGTTTTTTTATTTCCAAAAGCAAGATTCACTTTGATCGCATCTCTAAACGGGCCATAAAGGGATGAGGCATACTTTGCAGAATAAGATAAAATACTTGTATTGAAATATTGATGTTGTTCTAGCGCTTGCCGAATGGCTTTGATTCTTCCATCCATCATATCAGAGGGGGCCAAAACATCACATCCAGCTTCTGCGTAATTTAAAGACTGTTGGACTAAAAGATCGATAGTTTTATCGTTGTCGATTTCTGAAGCTGTATTGATTATACCATCATGACCATGAGAAGTGTAAGGATCTAAAGCTATATCGCAAAATAAGGTGATATCTGGGAAATTTTTTTTAATTTCTCTTATTGCTGTTGGAATCAGGCCTTGTGGATTGATTGCTTCTAATCCATTTAGACATTTAATTTGAGAGGCGATTTGAGGGAAAAGAGCAAAACCTAGAATTCCCTTTTTATGTAAGCGCTCTATTTCAAATAACAATTCATCGACAGAAAAGCGATGGATCCCAGGCATTTTTTCGATTTTTTCTTTAGTTTTTATTCCATCTAGTAGAAAAAGAGGGGCAACTAAATCTTTTTTAAGAAGCGTTGTTTCTTCTACTAATTTTCTTATGCTAGTAGATTTTCGGTTGCGACGAGGGCGTTGCAGTTGAATTGGCATAGGATGAATCTTAAGGTGTTAAAAAAAACAATAAAAGTTAGAATTAGAGCTAAACAAATAATTATTTTCCAATCAAGGAAACTATCATGATAGAAAATTATGAGAGCTTTTCAGAGCCGCAAAAGCAAATTTTAAACAAATATGTTACAAACACTTCCAGTAATATTTTTGCATTAACTAATCTTCCTGAAGTGATTAAAGGAGCTCTTTTTTCTCGATATTCAAGATCTAATTTAGGATTGAGATCATTACTTTTAAAAGAGTTTATTCAAAATTCTGAAACTAATTTTGATTCGATAGTCGGCACAACTGAAGGGCAAGCAAAAGAGCAAAGCGATGCGATCAGAAAAGCTCAAAATTTTTATGACCGTATTTTGGATGGTTATGGTGATGATTCCATCGGCGAGCTTGGCGGTGCACATCTGGCGTTGGAAAATATTTCTATTTTAGCAGCAAAAGAGATGGAAGATGCCAGAATCGGCGGATCTCCGCTTGAAAAATCAACTCGCTATATCTATTTTGATCAAAAATATGATGGGGAATATCTTTATTATCGAGAACCTCATTTGATGACTTCAGCCTTTAGAGATTTGTATTTAAAAACATGTGATATGCTTTTTGAAACCTATTCTCGACTGATTCCTTATGTTACAACACATATATCGAGCACCTTCCCCAAAACTGCTCAAATTTCAGAAGGCGCTTATCAAGCGGCTTTAAGGGCTAAAGTTTTAGATTGCCTAAGAGGGTTATTGCCAGCTTCGACCCTTACAAACATGGGGATATTTGGAAATGGGCGGTTCTATGAGTCAATCATTCAAAAATTAAATGGGAATTCCCTTATAGAAATGCAGGAGATTGCGCGAAAATCTCATGCTGAATTATCTAAAGTTATCCCCTCATTTGTCAGAAGAGCTGAATTTCAACATCGTCATCAATTGGCATATACCGATTATTCAGAAAAATTAAGCGGTGTGATTAAAGGCATCACAGAAAAATATATAGGTTCTCAAGATTGTGGCGCTAAGTCGAGTGTGAAACTTGTTGATTGTGATGAAAATGGAATGGATAAAGTTTTTCAAGCTTTGCTATTTGCTAAATCTAAGTCGAGTTTGATCGATATAAAAAAAATTGTAAAAGAGCTTTCCGATGATGAAAAAAAGGAAATTATCACTAGTTTAGCCTCTATTAGAAGCAATCGAAGACATAAATCGCCAAGAGCTTTAGAGCATTTTGAAATGACATTTGAAATTGTTGCCGATTTTGGAGTTTATCGCGATTTACAAAGACATCGGATGCTCACTCAAGAAAGACAAATTTTAAATTGTGATCTTGGGTATTATGTGCCGGATGAAATCATCGGCACTGAAATTGAGCATGATTATCGTGAAGCGATGGATCATGCTAAAGAGGTTTTTGATATCATCTCTCAAGATTTTCCAGAAGAAGCGCAATATGTCGTGCCAATCGGATTCAATGTAAGATGGTATTTTCATATGAACTTAAGAGCACTTCAGTGGTTAGCTGAATTGCGATCTCAGCCTCAAGGGCATCCTACATACCGACTTGTAGCTCAGGAAATGGTAAAACAGCTTTTATCGAAGCAACCAGAATTGGCTCCGTTATTCAAATTCGTCGATTTTGACGGATATTTGTTAGGGAGATTGGGTCAAGAAATTAGAAATGAAGAAAAACAGAAATCAAAGGTTTTAATATGAAAAAAGGCAGCGTATTTGGTGGAATTCTTTTGATCGCCGGTAGTTGTATTGGTGTTGGAATGCTTGGACTTCCGATTTTAACTGGGTTAGCGGGATTTTTCCCCACTCTTTTGATGAGCTTTTTGGCATTTGCATTTATGACGACAACTGCACTTTATTTGATAGAAGTGGGGTCATGGTTTTCTGAGGAAGCTAATCTTTCAACCCAGATACAAAAAACTCTAGGGCCTTTTTGGAAATCATTTTCTTGGATGCTTTATCTGTTTTTATTTTATTCATTACTTGTCGCTTATATTTCTTTGAGTGGGATCCATTTAAATTCGATATTTTCGCAATTTTTTAATTTTTCGATTCCATCTTGGTTTGGGAGTTTAGCGTTTGTTCTTTTATTCGGCTGGGTTGTTTATCTGGGCACTTATGCTGTAGACCATGTAAATCGTTATTTGATGGCAGGAAAAATTGTCGCTTTTATCGTGCTTGTGCTTGTAGGAGCAAATTATGTTAAAGTCACTAATTTAACAGCTCAGATTCCTAAATACGCTCTTTTTTCATTGCCAATTTTAGTGATCTCTTTTGGATTTCATAATATGATACCAGCTTTAAATCATTATCTTAGGGGCGATAAAAAGAAAGTTAAGCAAGCAATTGTTGGCGGCGCTTCGCTGACATTTTTGATTTATGTGATTTGGCAAATCATCACGATTGGGATTTTACCACTACAAGGGGAAAATGGATTGATTTCAAGTTATAAGCAAGGAATCGATGCAGCTCAAGCGCTCAAAAATTATTTGAACTTACCTTTACTTTCTACAGCAGGGCAGTCATTAGCGATGTTTGCGATTTTGACTTCGTTTTTAGCTCAAACTTTAAGTTTAACACATTTTTTAGCGGATGGTTTAAGAAATAATAATTTTAATAAAATTTCTCTCAGTCTTTTAGCTTTAGTTCCACCTTTGGCTTGTGCTGTAAGTTATCCTCATATTTTTTATAGCGCCCTTAACTTTGCAGGAGGCATTTGTGCCGTGTTATTATTTGGATTTATTCCAGCTATGATGATGCTTAAGGGAAATAAAGAAAAAATGACATGGCAAAAAAAGTTGTCGCTGTTTGTTGTTATGGCATTTTCTTTATTTATCTTAATGAATCAAGTTTTTTTACTTCTCGGAATTGAAATTTTCCCTCATCCATAATCTTTAAGGAGTTCATGATCAAGTTAAGCCATTTTTTAGGAGCAGTTTTACTTATAGCTGGCACAACGATTGGAGCTGCTATGTTAGCGATCCCTGTTACAACAGGGTTTATGGGTTTTTTTCCATCCCTTTTGTTGTTTTTAGCTTGTTGGTTTATCATGTTGATGAGTGGGTTTTTCTTTGTTGATGTCAACTGTAGCTTTAAAGAAGAAACAAATTTAGTTTCTATGGCGAGTAGAACTTTAGGGAATTTAGGTAAAGTTATTTGTTGGTCTTTCTACTTGATGCTTTTATATGCTTTGATAGCAGCATATATTTCTGGGAGTTCCCCTATGTTTGTTGCCTTATTTAAAGCAATAGGATTCCCGATCAGTCAGAAAACAGCTTATTTCTGTTTGCCGATATTATTTGGCGTATTTTTTTATTTCGGGATAAAAGGAATTGATTTGATCAATCGTTTTTTGATGGTTGGCCTGTTAGGGTCCTATATTTTAATCCTCTTTTTCGTTCCTTCACATATAGATTTCGATCATTTACTCCATCATGATTTTAAAATGGGGATGATTGCTTTACCCGTTGTTTTAACCTCGTTTGGTTTTCACATCATTATTCCTTCATTAGGTACTTATATGAGGCATGATTCTAAAAAACTCAAAACAGCCATTTTGTATGGCAGCTTGCTAACGCTAGGTGTATACATCATATGGCAATTTATAGTTTTAGGGGTTGTTCCGCTAAAAGGTAAAATTTCTTTGATTTCCGCTTGGCTATCGGGAGATTCAGTAGCTCCCTTAGCCCAGTATTTAAATAACCCTAAAATTGCATTGGGTGCTTATTGTTTTGCTTTTTTTGCTATTACAACTTCATTTTTAGGTGTGGCCTTGAGTTTGTCGGATTTCTTAAGCGATGGTTTTAAGTTACGAAAAAGTTGGGAAGGGCATCTTGTAGGATATGGGCTGACATTTATTCCTCCTATTTTTTTCGTTTTACAGTTTCAAAGAGGATTTATTACTGCTTTGGAATATGCTGGTGCTTTTGTCGCAATATTATTAGGGATATTGCCATGCTTGATGATTTTAAAGCTTAAACATCTAAAATTTTATCAAACCTTTAAAGGTAAATGCCTCGTATCGATTGTTTTATGCTCTTGTGTGGGGATGGTAGTTGTAAGCTTACTTAACCAGACAGGGTATTTTAAGCATTGGGTCCAAAGTTTTTTATGAATAATTTTGAGTTGATTACAGAATATTCCCCAAGGGGGGATCAGCCAAAAGCAATAGAAAAGCTAACTCACGGGGTTCTTCAAAATCAAAAATCGCAAGTTCTCTTAGGAATAACTGGTTCCGGTAAAACGTTTACGATGGCTAATGTTATTCAAAATGTACAAAAGCCTACTTTAATATTGGCTCATAATAAAACTTTAGCTGCACAATTATATCAAGAATTTAAACAATTTTTTCCAAATAATGCTGTCGAATATTTTGTTTCCTATTACGACTACTATCAGCCGGAAGCTTATATCGCTAGAACAGATACATATATCGAAAAAGATTTAGCGATTAATGATCGGATTGAAAGGATGAGATTGTCTGCTACCCGATCTTTAATTGAAAGGAAAGATGTGATTATTGTCGCTTCTGTTTCTTGTATTTATGGAATTGGGGCTCCGGAGCATTATGCCAAAATGAAAATTCAACTAAAAGTTGGGCAGAAAATCGAGAGGGATCAACTGCTTTTAGAGTTGGTGATAATTCATTACAAAAGAAATGATTTGGAATTAGCTAGGTCTGCTTTTCGAGCACGAGGAGAAAATGTAGAAATAGCTTTGGCATATGAAGAAAATTTAGGCATTCGAGTTGAATTTTTTGGGGATGAGATCGATCGAATTTCTGAAATAGATCCTTTAACAGGGCGTGTGTTAAGACGTTTGGAAACCGTTACAATTTACCCGGGATCGCACTATGTTACCCCTGATGATGTTAGGTTTAAGGCGATTGAATCGATTCGATTTGAGCTAGATCTACAAAAAAAATTTTTTCAAGATCAAAATCTCTTAGTTGAAAAACAACGTATCGATCAGAGAACCCGCTATGATATGGAAATGATTAAAGAAATTGGATTTTGTAAGGGGATTGAGAATTATTCTAGACATTTTAGTTCGAGAATGGCAGGAGATCCACCTCCTTGTTTGATTGATTATTTTCCTAAAGACTTTCTTATTTTTATCGACGAATCCCATCAGACTATCCCTCAATTGCATGCGATGTTTAATGGGGATCATGCTAGAAAAAAATCATTAGTTGAATTTGGTTTTAGGCTCCCTTCAGCATATGATAATCGCCCTTTGAAATTTGATGAATTTCATCAGTTGATTAATCAAGTTATATATGTTTCGGCAACACCCAGTCATTATGAATTAGAGCAATCATCTGGGGAAATTGTAGAACAAATCATTCGACCTACTGGTTTATTAGATCCAATCATCGAAGTAAGGCCTATTGAAGGACAAGTCGATGATTGTATGGATGAAATTTTAAAGGTTAAGAAAAAAAGTCAAAGAGTATTAGTAACAACTTTGACTAAAAAGTTATCTGAAGATTTATCGAATTATTTAAATGAAGTTGGGGTAAAAGCAAAATATTTGCATTCAGATATTGATACTTTAGAGAGGATGCAAATTATTAAGGAGCTTAGGCAGGGAAATTTCGATGTTTTGGTGGGGATCAACCTCCTCAGAGAGGGGCTTGATATTCCTGAAGTGGCTTTAGTCGCTATATTAGATGCTGATAAAGAGGGGTTTTTAAGATCAGAGACCGCGTTGATTCAAACATGTGGAAGAGCAGCTAGAAATGTAGAAGGACGGGTGATTCTATATGCGGATAAGATGACTAAAGCGATTACAAATACAATTAGAATCACTGAAGAAAGAAGAAAAATTCAACAAGAACACAATCTCAAAAATGGCATCGAACCTCAAAGTGTAAGAAGACAAATTAACGCAAGTTTATCTGAAACTTTCTTTGGAAAAGAAGAGGATGAGAAAGTGATCGAACATGAAAATATCTATGATGCTAAAGAGATTTCTAGAAAAATAAAGACAATCGAAAAAGAAATGAAAAAAGCTGCTAAAGAATATCGTTTTGAAGATGCAGCTAAGTTAAGAGATCAATTAAAGTATTTACAATCATTAGAGCTATTAGAAGATCACCCGCTTTAAAATGCATGAAAAATTGAAAAAAGATTTCCAAAATCTTGCGCTTGCTATTGGCATACAGTCAATTGGTATCAAAGGGATCACAGCAATATTACGATTCATATTGATCGCTTTTATTTGTAGGAATTACTCCCCAGAAAATTTTGTAAAATTTACGCTATTTTTAGGCATTAACTCACTAGTCCCTTTTTTTGATTTAGGCATAGGCGGGATTGCTTTTAGAAAAAAGATACTTGATGCAATTCAAAATCAGGATGATAACTTAGAAAAAAAGATTTTTTTTTCAGCTTTTTTTCGTCTTGCAAAGATCTATTTTTTTTTAGCTTTAGTTGTATTTTTTCTTTTTAGCTATCAAAAGCTACTCAATCCAGTAGCAATAAGTATTCTTTTTTTAAGGGCTCCGTTTTGTTTACCGATAGAATGGTTATTTGCTAATTTAAAAATGAGATTGGCATACGGTTTAGAGATTGTAGAACAAACTTTATTATTAAGTATGACTTTTGTGATAATGGAAAATCACACCATAGAAATTATAATGATCTTTTATAGTGCGCTTCTTTTGATTTATACAATAATCGTATGTATACTATTTTTAACAATTAAAAAATGGTTTGATTTCAGATCAGAACTGAGATTTTATCTTTCTAAAGAGGAAATATTTGCAGCAATACAAGCTATTTTAGTTTCGGGATTTTTAGTTTATATTCCTATTATTGTAAACAATTGCCACGATCCTATCGACACCTACGAATTTAACATTGGATTTAGATTTATTAGTATTGGGCTTGGCTCTGCTTTGGTGTTATTTAATCCGATTTTTAATAAAGTTCTTTATTTAAAACAGTGTAACGAACCTATACCAGTAAAAACTTTTATATTGTTTTTACTGGTGGGAGTTGGGATAGCTGCAATATTATATTTCTTAAATTATGAAAATTTTTTCTTTCTACTTTCCGGACTAATTCCAGAAAATCATTTGCTTCATCACTATTTATTTCTTTGGTCAGCTTGTATCTTTATTTTTTTAGGCTTGGATCAATTAATAAAGGCTTTTTCGTTGTTACTGTTGTTTTTATGCTGGATTGTTTTATAATTT
>JACCDV010548144.1_pt1 | contig 19905 bp, 17 predicted proteins | sample 7446131 | NCBI WGS metagenome assembly JACCDV01 (sample SAMN15323448, study PRJNA562643) | freshwater metagenome | isolation source: river surface water | place: USA:Blue River Watershed | collected 2017-08-17 | reverse complement strand
ATAGCGAAGAGAAAACCAAAAAATCTTAACCTTCTTAAACAATAAGTTTTGTCCTGCTTTTTTTATAAAACACAAAGTAGGTAATTTTTGCCTTAAAATTCCAAGCATAAAAAAGAATGATATTCTCTGGTAAAATAAAACTAGCTTAGGAGCTTTTATCATATCTTGAGCAAAGCGAAGAATCTCCCAAGTTGCAATGCGAAGTTAGGAGACTCCTTGTCATTCTGAGCAAAGCGAAGAATCTCCCAAGTTGCAATGCGAAGTTAGGAGACTCCTTGTCATTCTAAGCAAAGCGAAGAATCTCCCAAGTTGCAATGCGAAGTCAGGAGATCTTTCGCGTTGCTCAAGATGACAGAGCTACGCTCAAAGCATGACGGAAAGGATGATCAAAGCATAACAAACTTTTAGTATTAAGCAATCTGTGCCAATCTGAAGTCCAAATGAACACTTTCTGGAATATGCACTTCGATTTTATTATAGTCAAAAATCAACTCTGGTTTTTTTATTTCTCGGTCCCCATCTCGATATGTAGTTAAATTGATAAAGCCAACAGCTTCAAGCGCATAACAATCGCGAGAAACGTTTGCAAAATCTCTATCCGCAAATTGCGCTAATTGATAAATAGAGTTGGGTTGTAAAGCTCTAATAAGAGCTAATAGACGATACTTTTGAGGAGTGAAAAATCGTTCAAAAAGAACTACAGAACTAAAAAATAACTCATCTTCCTTTTGGATAGAAGTTTTGTGGGTTTTTATGGCATTTCTTCCTTCTGTTCGAAACTCTTCTAAGCTTTGAAATTTAATGTGTAGAATTTTAGTCTTCATTTAGAATCCTTTCAACTTCTTTATAGAAAATACTTTCAACTTCAAGATAATCGTCTGTTCCTAAAAAAATTTTGGGATACTTACTCTTTGGGAGATTTGTATGCATATGATATTCATGAGGATGATCGGTATTATCAACTAATAATCTTGGTTTTCCAATATTGACATCAACGAGAACAAAAGATCCTTTGATTCCACCGGGAAACTCACTTTTTCCCATTATTCGGAAAATATCTTCCATAACAACATATTGATCTGTGAGGTAGATTTTTTTTCTTTCTAATCCTTTCTGTTGTCATCATAACTCCGATTTATAAGGTATATGTTTATTAGACCTGTAGTCTGTTTTTTGTCAAGCTGAGACGAAGTCTAAGGATCTCCCAAGTTGCAATGCGAAGTCAGGAGATCTTTCGCTACGCTCAAAGCATGACGAAGAGGACGCTCAAAGCATGACAGAGAGCTACCCTCAAAGCCTGATGGAGTGGCTTCTTTAAAAAACTCCCCCCCCCCTTTTTTCTTTACTTTTCTCGCCATTTTCTATATAATGAATCACTTTTCAAACCTAAACCTAATATAAAAACTGAGTATCCTATGAAAATTATTAACCTTTTTTTCTTAGCCTTTTTTTTAACATCCCAACTTTCAGCCTCAGGAGGAGGAGCAGCAGCAGCAGCAGCAGTAACAACAGAAAGTGAAGCTGAAGCTCAAGCAACAGACCTCTTCATAGAGCTAAATAGCGAAGAGGGAAAAACTTTAATAAAAAGTCTTGTTACAGAAAAATATCCTGATGAGCTACCACCATGCCGACTCAAAGGAAGTTACTCTTTAAAAGATTCTAAGTACCCTAAAGGAGATTTAGGTACCTATCTTGTTCATTTTTCTCTTCCAAGAGACCTTGAAGCTTTCCTTCCAGAGGAGTTTGCTGGAGAAGAAAAAGATATTAGTACTGATTCCCTTGAAGTAAAAAATATCCTGAAAGACGAAACGGAAAAAACACAACTTATCCGTAGTGTCCGTGCTCTTGCTTATGCAACAGGAAAAAGTACTGCAATCAGTCTCAAAAACAAACAAGCTTCATCTCTCCCAGCAGCAGCTTCTAGTATAACTCATGTAACTGAAGAAGATATAGCCCGGTGCGCTCTCCCTATGGAGTATATAATATCAAGACTTTTTTTCGATGAGCCTGCTCAAGGTTTTCTTGTTATTCAAGCTCATAGGGGAAAAAACTTCTTAAGGGGTATTACTTGGTACTGTCCTTTTACAACCTGGTCTAAAAAATTTAGATGGAATCTTCGTAAGTGTTCATTAGAAAACCTAGAGACTCTTATCAAACTAAAAGCCCCTAGAAAAGGAGATGATGGCTCAACCACTTTTGAAGACTTAGCTGAACTTTCAATCCTCTGCGCCTCAGGTTGTGGTGGTGATCTTCTTGATATTGTAAAATATTCAATTTTTAAGTCTAAAACTTACACAGCTCTTATCACAGATGCAAAAGAAACAATTATGTCTTTTTATGAGTACTTTGGATTTAAACCTGTTCCAGCAACAGCTCTTTTTCTTCCTACAAAAAAAGCTACGAAGACAGTAAGAAAGCCTTACTACCACTGGTTCAGTACGAAAACTCCCGCAGGAAGCGAAAGCCCTGCTCATTTATATCTTACATCTACAAGTGATTTTTATAGCGAACGTAATGTTCTAGATAGGCATAAAGCAAGGCCTAAACTTGTACTTAAACTTTCTAAAAGAAAAGTAGAACCAGAACCAGAACCAGAACCAGAACCAGAAGCACCAGAAGCCAAAAAAGGAAGAAGAAAAAAATAAAACTTCTTATAGAAGAGAGGGGATCTTTCGCTATGCTCAAAGCATGACAGAGAGCAACACTCAAAGCATAACGGAGCTACCGACTACATAGACCTTCTATAGCGACCACCCACCTCGTAAAGAGCTTGTGTGATCTCACCAAGAGAACAAGAATGAACTGTATCCATAAGTTCTTCGAAAATGTTTTTCTCTCCTATCACTGCATTTTTTAATTTCCTAAGAGCTTCTTCTTTTTTGTTTTTGTTTCTCATTTGAAAATTTTCTTTACGACGAATTTGTTCTTTTTTGTCTTCATAAGAAGCACGAGTCAATGGTTGACTAGCTATCTCATTCGTGTTCCCTTCTTGGTTCACAAATGTATTCACACCAACAATAGGAAGCTCTCCACTATCTTTTAGGTATTCATAGTAGAGGCTTTCTTCTTGAATTTTAGAGCGCTGGTACTGCATTTCCATAGCAGCTAACACACCACCTCTTCTTGCTAAACTGTCAAACTCTAAGAGAACCGCTTCTTCTACCCGGTCTGTCAGATATTCTAGGAAAAAAGAACCTTGTAAAAGATTTTCACTGTTCTGGGCACCGAATTCTTTATTTATAATTTTTTGAATAGCCATAGCTCGTCTCACACTTTCTTCTGTCGGAGTCGTTAGAGCCTCGTCATAAGCATTCGTGTGAAGCGAGTTGCAGTTGTCTGATAGAGCTAGAAGAGCTTGAAGGGTCGTTCTGATATCATTAAAATCCATTTCTTGAGCATGAAGAGAACGACCTGAAGTCTGAACATGATACTTAAGCTTTTGTGATTTTGAGTTTCCACCGTAGTAATATTTCATAGCAATAGCCCAAATCCTTCTAGCCACACGACCAAGCACTGTGTACTCAACATCAAGACCGTTCGAAAAAAAGAAAGACAGATTGGGAGCAAAACTATCCACAAGGAGACCTCTGCTCAAATAGTATTCCACATAAGCAAAACCATTTGCCAGTGTGAAAGCAAGTTGTGTGATAGGGTTTGCTCCAGCTTCTGCAATGTGATAGCCAGAAATAGACACTGCGTAGTAGTTTTCCATTTTTTTCTGAACAAAAAATTCTTGAACATCTCCCATTAGTTTTAAAGCAAACTCAATAGAAAAAATACACGTGTTCTGAGCTTGATCTTCTTTCAAAATATCTGCTTGGACAGTACCTCTCACAGTCTGGAGAGTGTATTCATGAATTTTTTTTAGTTCTTTTTCTGCTGGGTCTCTTTTTTCTTTTTCTCTAAACTGGTCTACTTGTTGTAAAATTGCTGTGTTTAAAAACAGAGCTAGTATAATAGGAGCTGGGCCGTTAATTGTCATACTCACACTTGTCGAGGGTGAGCAAAGATCAAAACCCTTATAAAGTTCTTTCATGTCATCAAGATGTGCGACAGACACACCAGACTCACCTACTTTACCAAAAATATCCGGACGCTCATGAGGTTCAGCTCCATAAAGAGTCACACTGTCAAAAGCAGTGCTAAGTCTTTTTGCGTCATCGTCTTTGCATAAAAAATGAAACCTGCGGTTCGTTTGCCCTGGTCCCCCTTCTCCAGCAAACTGTCTCTTTGCTTCTTCTGTGCGACGACGAAATGGAAAAATCCCTGCTGTATAAGGAAAACTTCCTGGAAGGTTTTCTTTCCTGAAAAACTGAATCAAATTTGGAGAGTCTTTAAAAGGTGGAGGAGTTACTCGTGGAAAAGTTTGTTGAGCAAGAGAAGTAAATGAACTGTCGATTTTGACTTCTTTGCCTCTCACAGCATAAGAAAAATCTTTTTGAAAATAAGAACTCTTTGTTTTCTCCCAATTCTTAAGAGCTTCTTTTAATTCAAAATCAAAAGAATTAAAAAGAATTTCTTTTTTTTCTTGGAAATCTTTTTTGTCTATATCTTTAACAACATTTTTTTCTGACAAAAGAACTTCAAAAGCATCAAAAAGTCTTCCTGCTTTTTCATAATCTTCTGTTTTTTTGTGATAGTCTCTTACTGTTTTTGAAATTTCGTGTAGATGTCCTGCCCTAAGAGCTGGGATCAAAGAATTGCGATTACTAGACACGATACTGTAGTGACGTTTATCTAAAAATTCTTCTTTAAACTGGGGGATAGTTTCTCCTATTTTTTTGACAAGAGCTCTGTAAAGACCATTCGTTCCATCATCATTAAAGCGGCTTGCAATTGTTCCAAACACAGGGTACTCAGAATCTTTTAGGTGTGCCCCCTTGAAACGACTTCGTCTGACAGCTTGTCTCACATCACGAACAGCATCCTCCCCTTGAGCTCTTTCATACTTATTCACAACCACAAAATCAGCAAGGTCTAGCATATCAATTTTTTCAAGCTGTGTTTGGGCACCGTACTCAGGAGTCATCACATACAAACTGATATCAGAGAGGTTTTTAATTTCTGAATCACCTTGACCAATTCCGCTTGTTTCAACAAAAATCAAATCGTAATCAAAATCTCTAAAAACTTCGACAACTCGCTTTGTGGTTTGAGCTAGTTCTTTTCCAGACTGACGACTAGCGAAACTTCTTAAAAAAATACGATCATCAAGACAACTATTAATACGGATACGGTCCCCAAGTAGAGCTCCACCTGTTTTCTTTTTTGTAGGATCCACACAGAAAACTGCAATTTTAATCTCTTTAAAATCGTGCAAAAATCTAAGAAGAATTTCATCTAAAAGAGAGCTTTTGCCTGCACCACCTGTACCTGTGAGGCCTACTACAATATTTTTTTTATTTTTAACTACTTTCGGAAGGTTTTTTAAAAAAGAAAAATCACCCACTCCATTTTCAAGCAAAGTACAAATGCGAGCGTGCTGCAAAAGTTGGGATGAGTCTCTTATTTCTGGTCCAAATTTTTGATCAGCTCTTTTTAAAATATCACCAATAATACCGTCTAAACCAAGCACTTGACCATCTTCTGGGGAATAAATTCTCTCAACAACACCACTTGCTTCAAGTTCTTTTATTTCACTAGGAGAAATAACCCCACCACCACCTCCAAAGATTTTAATCTCTTGGCGTCCTTTTTGATCAAGAAGTTCTCTTATATATTTAAAGAACTCCATGTGCCCACCCTGGTAACTAGAAAGAGAAAGAGCAGTCACATCCTCTTCGAGAGCAGCATTCACAATTTCTTCTGCACTTCTGTTGTGCCCAAGATGGATCACTTCAGCTCCTCTCAGCTGAAGAAGACGTCTGATAATATTGATACTTGCATCATGACCATCAAACAAAGCTGTAGCTGTGAGCATACGCACCGTATTCTTTGGTGTGTACTCTTTTAGAATTTTAACTTCAGCCTCTGTGTAAGAACTCCGAGAAGAAACTTTAGAAGAACTCATAGAAAATCCCTTTATCAAAAAGTAGCAGGAACTCTTAACGAGAAAATTTTCTGTATATGAAGTAAAAAAATCCAAAAGATAAAACTAAAAGAAACATTTGAAGAGAAAGAGAAGTTATTTGAAAAAGAAAAGAAGGCTTTTCAATAGGATTCATCAAGAAAAAAGTTTTAAAAACAAAATACGTAAAAGAGGACAAGAGAATAAAAACAATCATCAAACAAATTTTATTCCAAGAAAGTTTCACAAATTTTTCTCTCACAAGTCCTAAAAAAAGAAAAAAAGCACTTACATTCATCACACACCCTGTGCTAAAAGCAAGACCTGCAGCCCCATCTTTCACAAAATACATATTAAGAAACACGTTTGTGATAATACTAAAAAGACTCACCCTCATAGCAAATTTTATTTTTTCAAGAGCAAAATAAAAAGAAGTAAAAACTTTCACAAACCCGTACCCAAGAAGGCCTAAGATGTAACTGGATAGAACCATTGCGGTGTTGTAAGTGTCGCTACTAGAAAAATTCCCTCTCTCAAACAAAAAACGAATAATATCATGGGAATTTGCAAACACAAAAACCATACAAGGAACAAGAAGCCAAAGGGTCAACTCTATAGAAGAGTGAAAAGATTCATTAAAATTTTTATAACTTTTATCTCGAGCTAAATTTTTTGCAAGAAGTGGAAGAGTTGCTGTCCCTATAGCCACAGCAAAAACTCCAATTGGAAGCTGAAACAAACGAAACGCAAAATTTAAATAAGAAACACTCCCGTCATGAAGACTTGTAGCAAAATTTGTGTTCACAAACACATTCACTTGGCCAGCACTTGCAGCTACTACCATAGGCCACATGAGCCGAAAAACTTTCTTAAGCTTTTCATCCTGAAAAGGGTTTACATAAGAAGAAAAAAAAGACCTTTTTTTGAAGAAAAAATGTTTCACACCCAAAAAAAGCAAAAACATTTGTAAAAAACCACCGAGAAGAACCCCTAAAGCCAAACCTACAATTTCTCTTGGTGCAAACAGATCCTCAATCCAAAGTGGACCATGATTTTTTAAAAAATGAGAAAAAACAAGAGCCCCCACAATATAACCCATGTTAAGAGCCATAGGGGTCATTGAAGAATAAAAAAACTTTCCTTTTTGATGAAGAGCACCAGCAAAAACAGAAGCTAACGACATGAAAGCAATAAAAGGAAAAAGAATTCTGGTAAGCCCCACTGTGTTCTGAAAAAAAGTAAGTTTTGAATCTCCAGAATCAAACAGAAGAAGACTTCTCACAAGAAAGGGAGCAAAAGAAATAGCAACTAGAGAAAAGAAGAAGAAAAAAAGACAAAGAAAAACAGTTAAGTGAACAAGAAGAGACCTAGCTTGTGCTTCATCTTTTTCCTCTAGTTCACTAAAAACTTTTGTAAAAGATGATCCAAGAGCACCTTCTGCAGCAAGCTCTCGTAGCATATTGGGAATTCTGTTTGCTACAAAAAAAGCATCAAGAAGGGCCGATGCTCCAAAGACAGCTGCTAGAACAGACTCTCTCACAACCCCAAGGACACGACTTAGAAGAGTTCCAAAAGCAAAAGATAATGCTGATTTAGCAAGAGACATGAACACTTTTCCTTCCACTTAAAGGAACTACTCACAATGAAAGTTTCTTCCAAATTTCTAGCATATCTTCTGGCATAGGAGCTTTAATATCACACTCCTTCCCACTGACTGGGTGAAGAAACTTCAAGTTTGTAGCATGAAGACACAAACGATCAAAATAGACCACTTCTTTGACTCTATCAGTAAAACCATGATCAAAATACTCGCAAGTGATATTCTCATCAAAGCAATATTTTTTATCTCCCACAAGAGGAAGTCCTGACCAAGTTGAGTGCACACGAATCTGATGAGTACGCCCTGTTTTTGGTTTTACTTTTAGAAGTGAAAAACCATTTGCTCGTTCTAAAACTTGAAACTCTGTCAAACTGTATGCCCCATCAGGACGCACAGCTTGCTTTGTTCTAAGAAGAGAATTTTCTGCTAAACCAATTGGTTGTTCAACTATCCAAGAATCTTCTTTTGCTTCTCCAATGCCAATAGCAAAATAAGTTTTTTCCATGGCATGAGTCCGAAGACTCTCAGAAAGTGCATTCCTAAGTTCACTGGTATTAGCACATAGGACAAGCCCACTTGTTTCTCGGTCAAGCCTATGAACGGGAGCCCAGGCTAAGCCTCTTTCCTCCTGAAGCACTGTACAAAAAGTATTGCTTTTGTAGGCCCCACCTTCATGAATAGGAAGATTTGAAGGCTTGTAGACAGCTATCACACCATCTTCTTCCCAAATAATTTTTATATTTTTATCGACTGTGGGCTCAGCATTTTCAGGACTAAAGTAATGAACTAGGTCCCCTTCTCTTAAACGATAAGACCCTTTTTTAGGTTCTTCGTTCACAAGAAGTTTACTTTCTGCAATAGCCTTTTTCCACTGGGTTCGACTCATAAAAAGAAAGTGCTTCCCTAGGTAGTCATCAAGACGAACCCCAGCAAAATCTTCATGAATTGGTTTTCCTAGTTGTCTATAATTTTTGAGTTCTACTCTCAAGGCTTTATTTTTCCCAGTCGATAGTTAAAATCTCCCCACTATACCGCTAAACCGCCGCCAAAGTAAAGCTGTTTTTTAAAAACAAGGCAAAGAAATTAAGGTGCTGTGGGCCTTCCACCATGAAATCGATTAGCAAATTCATATAAAGCCCGTTTTTCCATATATGCTTCTAAAGCTTCGGGTGGCTTCTTTAGATGTTGAGGTCTTTTTTTACCAGGTCTTTTGCGAGAACCTGAATTCATATTCTTCTCATTCGGAGGACAAAAACAAACAAGACCATGCACAAGAAGTTTCGCGAATCTCAGACAAAAAAAATCACAAAAAGCCACCTGAGAACTCACCCCTCCAAATAGGAGTAGTGCTAATAATATTTTTTCATTTTATATTTCCCTAAACACACAAAAAAAGATTTATACCGATAAACTAAAACCGATTACTATCTCTCAAAAGGACATTTTTGTAAAGATTTTCTCAAAAATCAGGACTGATCTCTCACGAGCTTGCCACCCTCAACTCTCAAAGAAACATCAAAAAAAGACCTTAGTTTAACATCATGATGAACTGTAATTAAAATTTTATTTTTGAGCCTAACTTCTTTTAGAAGATTTTTAATCAGTAACTTATTGTTAGAATCATCTAAATGAGAGCTTGCTTCATCTAAAATTAAAATTCTTTCATCAGACAAAAACACGCAACTAAGAAGCAACCTTTGAAGCTGACCTCCTGAGAGACTTCCTTTTAAACTAGAAATTTTTGTATTTAATTTTTGAGGAAGCTTTTCCACTACTTTAGAAAGTTCTGCTGACTTTAAAGCAAACCAAATTCTTTTTTTAGAAATCTCTTCTTTTTTTGGATGACCATAGAGAATAATATCAGAAACACTTTCATCAAATGTGTAAGACCTCTGAGCCACATAATGACTTTGCCTAGCAAAATCTTCTTCACTCAAATCAACGTGCCATTTTTTTGCTGGTATTAAACCAGCAAGCGTTTTTAGAAGTGTTGACTTACCACTTCCACTTGGTCCAAAAACAAAATAGCTTTTACCAGGTGTCAAAGTAAGAGAGTCTATTTCAATAATTGCTTCGTCTCCAAAACCACAAATCAAAGATTCAATACAAATAGATTCTTGTTTAAATTCAAAATCCTGTTTTATGTCTTCTTGCCTTTTTTGATTTACTTCAAACTTCAACAAAGAAAAATGTTTAGAGCTCTCTTTTAGGGCTCCTTTAATCTCATACACCAAACCTATTTGCTCACCTATATTTTTAAGAGGGCGAATAGTCGTTACTAATATTGTAAACCCCATAAGAAATGAAAAACTATTTTTTTCATCTCCTCCACCACTTTCTTTTAGTTGCAAAAGCAAAAAAGCAACAGCTATAAAACCTAAACATTCAAAAACAGGAGGGATAATGATTTTAAGACTAGAAGACTTAAGAGCCATACTATAAAATTCACCAGCTACTTGTGTGAATTTTTTAATTTCTAAACTTTCTGCTGATGCTGTTTTAATTGTATAATACCGCTTCCTTACTTCAAGCAAAGAGTTTGCTAAAAAACCTAAGTTCTCTTGAATTGCATGAGTAAGAGTGAAAATTCTCCTAGAAAAAAAACTTAGAAACAAAAAACAAATGACTAAGACGAAACAAAGAAAAAATCCGAGAGAACCATACAGAACAAAAAGCAAAATAATAGAGGAAAAAAGAACTACAACATCACGTACAGAGTGATTCATGAGTAGTATTATTCGTTCCTGCAAAAAAAAAACATCGTTCATTACAATAGACATCCACTTTGCAGGAGAATTTTTTATGAGCTCTCTATATTCTTTTGAAATAATGCCTGCGAAAAGAGATTCTCTATAAACTCTTGTGAAATAGAAACTTAATTTATTAATTAACACTTGATAGAAGTAAGTGGCTAAATTTTTTAAAAAAGCTGATGAAAAAAGTAAAGCTGGCAGAAAAAAAAGCAGAGCATAACCAGGTAACGTTATATCCTTTAATGATTCATAAAAAAAACTCCCCTCTTTCAAGGGTAAAAGCTCAACAAGCAAGATCATCTCACGAGATAACCCATTGTAAAAAAAAGCTTTAAGAAAAGGACCCAAAGCAAAAATATAAAGGCTATGCCCAAGAGCAATTAGGAGAACTAGTGGTAGTGCAAAAAAAACAAGTTTTCTTTTTTCTTTTAGAATATTTTTCAAAAGATAGAAAAGAGACTTCTTCTGAGGACTTTTAACCTTAAATTCAATAAGAGGCATATTTACCGAACCAAACCACGAGCACTGGGACTCGAAAGAAAATTTAAAATAAGATCTCTTGGTTTTGAAGGTGGAATATTTTTATGAATTTCACAGATAGACTCTTCTAAAGTAAAGTGAGACCGATAAATAATTTTATACATCTTTCTTACTGAAGCTATCATCTCTTGAGAAAAAGAGTTTCGCTCTAAACCTATCTTATTAATTCCAAAAGGTTTTGCATGATTCCCCTGCACAACTGAACAAGGGAGCACATCCTGAACAACAACAGACCCACCACCACTAATGGAATAGGAACCTATATTTGTAAACTGATGAAAAGCGCTATGACCACCTAGAATTACATAATCCCCAACAACAACATGCCCCCCGAGGGAAACTCCATTAGCAAAAACACATGAGTTCCCCACAACACAGTCGTGAGCAATGTGTGTGTGAATCATAAAAAGATTACGAGAGCCAATACTTGTCTTTCCAGAACCAAGAGCTGTTCCAATAGACACATTGCAATACTCTCTGAAACTATTTTCGTCTCCACAAACGAGTAGGGATTCCTCACCCTGATATTTTAAATCCTGAGGCTCTGTGCCTAAAGTCGCAAAAGGCCAGACAGTGCAGTCATTTCCTAAACTTGTATGCCCTTTCAAAACAGCATGAGAATAAATTTTTGTGCGATCACCTAAGACAACATCTTTGCCAACAAAAGAATAAGGACCAATGTTGACATCATTTCCTAAAAAAGCACCTTTTTCCACAATGGCTGTAGCGTGTATAGAAACACCCATTTAAAAGCCTAAAAAAAAATTCATCAGCTCTTAGATCTTTGTTTTACAAACAAAATAGAAATTGAAAAAAAGAAAAAACTAAGACATATAAGCTGAAAAATCGGCACTTGCTACTATTTGAGAATCTACTTTCACTGTACCACTAAACCAAAAAAAGGAACTCTTTTTTTTCACAAAACGAATTTCATATTGAAGAGTATCACCTGGGACAACTTGCTTTTTAAAACGAGCATTATCAATTTGTACTAGAAGAAAATCTGTTTTTTTTTGCAAAACAAGAACACTAAGAAGAACTGAGGCTTGCGCCATTCCTTCAATGATATAAACCCCAGGATAAATCGGATGACCGGGAAAGTGACCCTGAAAAACAGGCTCATTTTTTGTTACATTTTTAACTGCTATCAGTGAATCAGGGGGTGAAACTTCTAGAATTCTGTCTACAAGTAGAAAAGGATAGCGATGGGGCAGCATATCCTCGATTGGACTATTTATAGTAAAAACACTCATAGAGTTTTTAGCCTAAGAATTACTGTTTTACTGGCGTTTTTAACTTATCCTTGGCAGCAACTGTAGCTTTAGATGTCATATTGTTATACATAGTGATCACTTTTTCAGTAATATCGACTAGCATATCAGGCTTCACATAAACAATCCCAGAAGTTTTATCAAAAACAAGAGTCAGCTTGTCTTCATCAGCAACAAGACCTACGAGTTTGCTTGCTTTGACAGAAATTGTTTGAAAAGCTTCTTGCTCTTTTTGTTGAAGATCTGTTTGGGCTCGCATTTTAGACTGCTCAAGAGCTATGTAACTATCTTGTAACTGTTTTTGCTGTTGTTGTTTTGCAGAGTCTTTCATAAGAGCAGCTTGTTTTGTAAATTTTTCTTGCTGCGCAATGAAGTCTTCTTCTTGTTTTTTAATCTGAGTTTTAATTTTGTCTACTTCTGCCTGAAGTGTTTTTTGGGCTTGAAGACCTTCATCTACAGATGTTACTACTTGTCTTAAATCAATTACACCAAAGCGAAACTCACCATTACTCTTTGCAGGAGATGACGCTCTAGCGCTCACAGACAGAACTAATAAACTAAAAACAAAACCAACTTTTTTATTCAAAATCATAAAAGAATCTCCTTATATTTGTTAATAACCAAGAGAGAAAATAAATTTCATGTCACCTAGAAAACGTTCACCACTCATCTCAAGAGGATAAGCCCATTCAAAACGAAATGGTGCAATTGGAGTTTTCCAACGAAAACCAAAGCCAACATCCGATTTAAACTTTTTTAAGTTAATAGACTCACCCTCTTCAAAAGCTCCACCTGTATCAAAAAACACAAGACCTTTGATGTTTGCTTGTTGAATGATCGGGACAAAGTACTCAACTTGAGCATAGATTTTTTTGTCACCACCTTTGTAGTAAGGATAAGCGGACTCTGTTGGGAGCATTGATTTGTACTCAACAGGACTCACCTCACCAAAGTAGTACCCTCTCAAATCATAGTGTCCACCAAGACGGTAGCGAGCTGAGTACGGAAGAGGTCTTCCATCAAGCTTCCATAAATAGCCACCTACAAGATTAAACTTAACGTAAGTTCTATAATCTTTTGTGAAATCTATAGGAAGATAGTAGCTGATTTCAGCTTGAGTTTCCATGTATTTTTGATTGCCAATTTGAGGAATCCCTACAAACTTATGACTAAGCGAGGTCGCTAAACCCTCTGTCGGATCAAGTATGTTGTCTAAATCATAGCGAGAAATTGTGAACTTGACGCTACTTGTTACAATAGCTTCAGTCGATTCCAAGAAAATATTTTCTTTGCTCGGTTGATTGATGCTCAAACTATAAGTCACAAAAGCCCTTAAAAGCTCTACGATAGTACGCCCCACTGTGAGGTCTACTTTAATTTCTTTGTCCTGGCTCTCATAGTCAGAAGAAAATCTTAACATTCTAGAATCATAGGAAAGACTACCGCCTAAATACCACTGACTATCAAGGACTCGTGGGTTTGCAAAACTAATTTTTCCAAGAATGTTACTTGACCCTGACCAGCGTCCTTCCAAACCAAGAGACCAGCCGCGTCCAAACTGATTTTTTTCATCATAACGACCTTGAGCAAACCAAGTTTCAGCTGTTTGCCCACCAGGAGAAAAACCAATAGAAGCTTGTAGCTCCCCTGTAGATTTTTCTTTGATAGAAACATCTAAGTCTACGACATCTTCTTCTGTGCTAGAGGGCTTCTTTTGAATTTTTAATTCATCAAAAAAGCCAAGTCTTTGAATATTTTTCTTTGATTTTGAAAGACCTGTACCACTATAAAGCTCCCCATCATGAACCTCAAGCTCACGACGAATGACGTTATCTCTTGTCTTACTATTGCCAGTGATAATAATTTTTCCGAAATAAACTTTTTTGCCCTTACTGATCTCAAAATGAAGTTTCACTGTTCGCTTATCTGGATCAAAAATAGGAATCGGATTAATATCGGCATAGGCGTAACCTAAGTCTCCATATTTTTCTGCTAACACACTTACATCCTGATGAAGACGAGATATTTTAAAAATATCTCCTGCTTTCAAAGAAAGGCTCTTCATTAATTCATCATAAGTATAAAGATCTGGCCCGATATCTCCACCGACAGAAAGAGACTCCACTTTATATTGCTCTCCTTCCTCAATTCGAATAGCAATACGAGCAAAAGACTTATCTCTATCAATATGAATTACAGGAGAAGAAATTTTTACATCACTAAAACCATGATCCTTGTAATAGTAAGAGAGAAATTCGATATCTCTTGTCACAAAGTCGCGATTGTAAATAGAACGAGATGTAATTGCTGTAAGGTTCGTGTAGGGCTGAGACATAAACTGAGCTAAAATCTGTTCGTCTGTAAAAAAATGGTTTCCTAGTAAGCCCACTTCTGCCACAAGAATCTTACCATTTTCAGATACCACAAAAATAAGCTCATTTTCATAATCACTTAATTTTTCTAGACGATAAGATATATCAACTAAGAAGAAACCCTTTTCATGATATTTCTTCTGAATAAGACTAATATCCTGACTAATCTTATTGTCATCCACAATGGTATAAAGCTTAGAAACAAGCTCCTCTTTAATCGTAGCCTCTTTTAGCTCTTTCATACCAACAAAAGATATTTTACTAATGGAAGGCTTTTCTTTGAGGACATAGGTTAGGATGAAGCCTTTTTCTGTTTTTTCTTTATAAACATCGATATCAGAAAAATAACCTAGTTCATCTATATTTTTAATGTCTTCACGGATGTTTTTTCCATCTATCTCACCTCCGACTTGAGAAACAAGAAGAGGATGAATAGCTTCTGTTCCAACGCGAATATTTCCTTTAATCACAATGGAGTGAATTTTTTCCATAGCAGCAAAAGAAACAAAACTAAAGTTCAAAACAAAAAGGAAAAATATGAATTGTAAAGACTTCAATACTATCCCCGATCAATGATACAACCATCTTCCATTACAATTCTCTGAGGCATTTTGCGTGCTAAAGCCTCATCATGAGTCACAAGAAGCATGGTTATTTTATAGTGTTGACACAAATTAAACAGAAGTTCCTGAATTGTTGCACTTGTTCTATTATCTAAGTTACCTGTTGGTTCATCCGCAAGTAAAATTGCAGGAGTCATCAAAAGAGCGCGAGCTACAGCTATTCTTTGTTGCTCTCCGCCAGAAAGTTCCCCTGGTCTATGACTAGCTCTGTGAGGTAACTCCACTGCCTCTAGAAGCTGTTCTGCTCGACTCTTCACAGTTTGTTTATCAAGACCAGCTATCAGCCCTGGCATCATAATATTTTCTAGCGCGGAAAACTCTGCTAGCAAATTGTTCATTTGGAAAACAAAACCGATAGAACGATTACGTAATCGAGAAATTTTCTGATCAGAAAGTTTCGATAGATCATAACCATTCATGCGGATAGTACCAGAGGAAGGTTTATCTAAAGTTCCAATGAGATGCAAGAGTGTACTCTTTCCAGCTCCAGATTTTCCTGTGATGGCTATCATGTCTTCTTCATAAAGATCTAAGTCCACACCTCGTAAGGCTATAACTTCCTCACTAGCAAAGCGAAAGTGTTTTGTCACCCCCTGCAGTTCCACAACTTTCTTACTTTCGATAAAAGATGTCATAAGTATCTGAGACCTTCTGTTGGAGCTTGTCTAGATGCGACAAATGCTGGATAAAGTGCAGCCAAAAGACTAAGGAACACTGCACTCAAGCCTATTGCTAAATATTCCGTGGATAAAAACTTAATGGGCACAAGATAAAGATAGGACTGTAACATGCTTGGAAGCCAGAGACTAGGAAGATCTGAAGCCAAAAAAGCACAGAAACTAAGTCCCAAAAAAAGACCAAGAAGAGAACCTATTGTGCCAATCGTAAAACCATGAGCTAAATGAAGCCACAAGATTCCTTTTTCATCAAGACCAAGAGAGTTCAAAATAGAAATTTGGCTTCTTTTATAATAAACACTCATCATAAGAGTTCCACTAATAGAAAAAGCAGCAACCAGCACAATAAGAAAAAGAATAGCTCCCATGGTGTATTTTTCTAATTTAAGAGCAAAAATTAAGGATTTATTAGCATCTTTCCATGTGCGTACTTTTAACCCTAACTCTTTTGCTAATTTTCCACCAAATTCCTCAACCCTTTCTGGGTCCTTTATATTAATAGCTAGACCGGTGATATAATTTTCTTCATCCAGGTAAGCATCATAATCAGGCATGAATTTTCTAGCATGAGGCAAGAGTACAAGAGCATATTTCGCGTCATACTTAGGGAGTCCTGTATAAAAAGAGCCTCTTACTTGAAACAAAGAAGCTGCGCTTCCTCCACCTAACACAGTGCTCATACTCATTTGTGGGTTCAAAATATTTATAACATCCCCATAGCGGGCTGAGAGTCTTGCAGCAAGAGACTCTCCAAGAATGATCCCTGGCAAAGAAGCGAGCTCTTCTTCGTTTTCTGCTTGTTCTGCTTTTCGGCGCAAAACAGGTTCAGAAATTTTATCAAAGCTTCCCTCTATAAAATGATCTCGAAATCCCCATGGCTCTCCCCCTAGTTCTTGATCTAAACCAAAAAGAGTGACAGGAGCTAAGTTTTCTTCCTGCTTCATCACTACATCAGCTTGAATAAAAGGCTCAACACGAGTGACCTCAGGTTGTTTGCTTAAACTATAAAAGGGCACTTCATCTAGACTAAAACCCATTAAGGTTTGGGCTGAAAAAACCTCAAGATGAGGCATTCCTCTAAACATCTTATGCCGTAAATTATTTTCAAGCCCACCCATAACAGAAAGAACAATAACAAGAGTAGCCACACCAATAGCCACACCAAGCACAGAAATCTTTGTCATAAAAGAAAGATTTTTATTCTTGGGCGCTATCAATTGGCGCCATGCAATCCATAGAATATAAGTAAAACGTTTCGTCAGCAAAAAATAACCCTCTACACATGACTCAAAATTCCACTAAGGGTAACAAACTCTTTAGGAAATCTCACTTGTTATTTCACACCCAAGGCCTCTCACTCAAAAAAAAGAGTTTGCCAGAAGAAGGTGTTTCAAGAAAGCAAAGCTTAAAAAATATCGCCAGATTTATCTTTTTATTTTCAAGCAGTTCTGCTAGCTTAAGGCATATTTAAAATAAATTTGAAGAGGATTCTCATGGAAATTAGCTACACACGCGGTGTTGTGACAAAGCAGGCTCATGTGGGTATTCCCGATGGACTATTCGAAGAAGAATATGGACGTTCAGGCTTTTTTGGGAGTTATGCGCATATTTATAGGAAAAAGCCACCAGTTAATTGGCTAAGAATCGAAGGTCCGCTTAAACCACGCTCCTTCCAACTAAAAAATCTTCACAAAGAAGAAACCTCGAGTGACTATCTTAGTAATCGCAAAGAAATTCTTTATAACAATGATGTTCGCCTCCACTTTTGCAAACTAGAACAGTCGATGACTTATTATTTTAGAAATGGAGATGGAGACGATCTCTATTTTGTACACGAAGGAGCAGGGGAACTTTACACCGATTTTGGTTGTCTTTCTTATGAAGCTGGCGATTATATTTTGATCCCGAAAGGTATTGTGTATTTATTTACACCTAACTCAAAAAGCGAAATGTTTCTAATCGAATCCACCACTGAACTTAAACTTCCTCAAAAAGGAATACTTGGGCACCATGCTCTTTTTGATCCCTCTGTGATCACACTCCCTGAAATAAAAGAGGTTCCAGAAGCAAGAGAGAGTGACGGTAGCTTTAAGCTTATAATTAAAAGAAACCAGGAATTCACCTCTGTCTACTACCCTTTCTGCCCAATCACAACAGCAGGGTGGAAAGGAAACTGTTTTGTCTGGAAAATTAATGTGAGGGACATCAGACCTATTCACTCTGAACGCTATCATCTTCCTCCATCTGCTCACACTACTTTTGTGGGTGGAAATTTTGTTGTTTGTTCTTTTCTTCCAAGACCCCTTGAAGTGGGAGATCCAACAGCTTTAAAAGTTCCATTTTATCATTCCAATATCGACTATGATGAAGTTCTTTTTTATCACAGTGGTGATTTTTTTTCTCGCTCGGATATCAGACCTGGCATGCTCACCTTACACCCTCAAGGGATTCATCACGGACCTCATGAAAAAGCTATTGAAAGATCAAAGGCCCTCCAAAGAACAGATGAAATAGCTATCATGATAGACACAAAAAACAGTTTAAAAGTTTCTAGTCATGCACAAAAAGTAGAAAACCCTGACTATTCACAAAGCTGGAGACACTAAAATGACACAAAATAAAATTGGACTAGACGGTATTGCTTTTACTGAGTTTTCATCAGAAGATCCAAAAAAATTAGACAAACTTTTCAAAGCCTTTGGATTTTCTAAAACAATGACACACAAGACTAAAAAAGTTGATCTCTATCAACAAAACAAAATCAATTTTTTAGTCAATCGCAGCACAACAAACTTTTCTGCTGACTTTCACAAAACTCATGGTCCTTGCTTATCATCTATGGGTTGGTACTGTTTTGATCCTAAAAAAACTTATGACTTAGCCATTAAACGAGGTGCAAAAGCAGTTAAAGCTGAAGATAAAAAACATCTTTCAGGGGAGAAAAAGAGTTACATTCTAGAAGGTGTCGGTGGAAGCTTAATCTATCTTGTGCCAAACAAAACAAAAACTTATTTTGAAGACCTTGGCTTCACAGAAGACAAAGATCTTGTTGATCCACTTGGGTTTCTTGAGATTGATCATCTCACAAACAATATCTACCAAGGCAGTCTAGATGAATGGTCTAATTTTTATAAAGAGATTTTTGAATTCACAGAAATTCGTTATTTCGACATTAGAGGTGCTCAGACTGGTCTTAAATCTTTTGCCCTTAAATCTCCGTGTGGCAAATTTTGTATCCCAATTAATGAAGGAACAGAGAAAAAATCTCAAATCAACGAATACTTAGAAGAGTATAAAGGCCCTGGTGTTCAACACATAGCTCTTACAACAGACAATATGTTAAAAACAATTGACACACTCAGTAAAACTTTTGTTGAAACTCTTGATATCGATGATGACTACTATACAACTGTTTTTGAGAGAGTTCCCAATGTCATAGAAGATCACTCAGAGCTTCAGCGTTTAAACATTCTTGCAGATGGAGATAAGGAAGGGTACATCCTTCAAATTTTCACAAAAAATATTATTGGGCCTATTTTTTTTGAAATCATTCAAAGAAAAAATCACTTCTCTTTTGGAGAAGGAAACTTCTCTGCACTTTTTAGATCGATAGAAAGAGATCAAAAGAAAAGAGGCTTTCTCGATTAGAATCAGAGGAGCCTACCATAAGAGGTGAGGTGTTGAAGAAGAATGGGAGATTCTTTGGGCAAGAAAGCCTTCAGAATGACATAAACGAAGTTCAACTTTTAATTACCAGTCTTAGTGATAAAGGCTTCCTGCAGGCAAGTTCACAAAAACCCCGCCTGCCTTCTTAAATTGTAGGCTTATATCATCACTACTCCTCTTCTCAAAATATTGAAGTTCAAAAGGATAAAAACCATCTTCTGTCACATTTAAAATTGCTTCTTTTGGCTTACCTGTTCTATGAATTCCATCATAATCAATCAAGACATTGTTGTTTATTATTAAACGACTTCCAGCATCAGAATCTAGACTAAATGTATAGTTTCCTGGTGTTAAATAAAGATAACCCTGAAAAAGCAAACCAAAATAGTTTGTATT
>JACCDV010455830.1_pt1 | contig 19907 bp, 18 predicted proteins | sample 7446131 | NCBI WGS metagenome assembly JACCDV01 (sample SAMN15323448, study PRJNA562643) | freshwater metagenome | isolation source: river surface water | place: USA:Blue River Watershed | collected 2017-08-17 | reverse complement strand
CTGGAATGAAGCCCTAACCGCCATCAAAGATAAGACCCCTCCTGACAGCATTATCAACACCTGGTGGCCGCCAGGCCATTTCATTAAAGGCATTGCAAATCGACGGGTCCCCTTTGATGGCGCCAGCCTAGATGAAGGCGCGACTGGGTATTGGATATCAAACATCTTGCTTTCCCCCGATGAAACACATGCCCAAGGATTACTACGCATGCTTAATCTCAGCGGAAACCGCGCAGCTGACTATTTAACCGCCACGTGCGGGCTTAAGCTTTCCCAAGCCACAGCCCTTATTCACGCCATTGCACCAAGGAATGCCGCTCAAGCACGCTTATTACTTAAACCATTCCTTAATGAAGAACAAATAAACCACCTGCTGCTGCTAACCCACGCGGGACACCCGCATAGCTATCTCTTAATATACAATGAATTAGTTGATGATAATTTAATCCTAAAATTTACAGGAGGGTGGTCTTTTTCAAAGATTGAAACATTAAATACAAACCCTGCCATGCGCCAACAAATACCTAAACGCAATAGCCCTGGGTATATTGATTTTCTCTGGGAAATTGCTGGAGGCCCAAGCAAATACAGTGAAGCACTGCCATCCTTAGGCAAACAAAATAATTACCTGCTGTTTGCCCAACAACTAAGCATCGACATGCTCAGCATGGATGCTGCTATTGAATCTCCTAAATTCGGCCATGGAAAACCATTAAGCGTCATCTACCTGGACAATGGCTTAATTAAAGAACATGTCATCAGCGGTGGAAGGCTTAATTATTCAGTAGTCCTTTATCAAGTTGACGGACATTACAATGCACGGCTGATGGACCGCTCATTAGCTAATTCATTGCTTATTAAACTGTTTTTCTTTGAAGGACAAGGGCTTCAATTCTTTAAACCATTCAGCAAATCCCAGGATTTAACAGGACGCACTCAGATAAAGACATTTGAAGCATTATGGAATGATTAAATTACTGCAGCTCAGCTAATTTACCACGCAGGCGAACCTTAATTCCTAATGGGAGATCATCATCTTGTTTCGGGGACACACCGGCCGGATTTAATTTAACAGCCTTTGCTTCAACGGCAACATGCCTGTTTTCACGAATAGCCCCCTCTAACTGTAAGGCTGAATTCTCCTGCCCCATCCCGCGCAATTTAGTAACAATCTCTAACGCTTCAGCACGTTGATTATTAGAAAAATAAGCCAAACCTAACCCCAAATACGTATTAGGCTGTTGATTTAATTCAAGCGCTTTTTTAAATTGCCCAACAGCCTTAGCCGGATTAACCTTGACTAATAAATATATCCAAGCCAAACTCGACCTGCTTGAATAAAGGTTAGGGTCAAGCTTCAATGCTTTTTCAAAACTTGCTTGCGCCAAATCAAAATCTTGACGTTCATAATAAATACGCCCTAAATTATCATAACTTTGTGCGTATTGAGGGTCATAATGAATAGCTAACTTAAAATATTCAATAGCCTTTTCCTCATCCCCCACATCCCCCTTAACCGCAAGCCCTAAGCCATTATACGCTGGAGCAAAGGTAGGCAAAACCTGGATAATCTGCCCGTATAAATCAATCGCTTGCTTAAATTGCCCCTTATTATAAGCTTCAACAGCTTGCTCATAAACATCTTTAACAGATTGAGCACAAAGAATGCTTGTAGGAAATAAGAAAATGATAAATAAAACAGGGAGGATTATTAAACGCATTTGCGTTATTGTTTATTCAGCAGGTGCCTTATCAGCAGTCATCGAAGCTGATATTGACACTGATTTAGCATCACCCGCCGGTTTTTCAGACAAGGGCTTAGCAGGAACTACTATCTTTAAGATGGACATGGTCGCCTTTATTTCATCTGTATCAGCCTTCTTACCACCCAAATTAAATTTAACCACCTTAAGCAAATCATCTGAAGAATTAATTAAATGCATAAAAGCAACAACATCTGTTAACAGGCCATTACACTCTAGGTCAGCCCTGTATTTTAACAACTCCTTGTCTTTCTCACCAGCCGCTGGAGTCACCTTAACCAGACTAACCTTAGCTTGACCGGCTAAACTTTCAATTTTCTTTAAGAATGACGCTATCATTTCTTCTTCAGCTAAAACATCCTTGGAAATATACGCTTCCAAAGCCTTGCTATCTTTTAATAATTCATTTTTATGCTTAAGCAAGTTTAAATCACGCTTAATCGCCACTTCTTCTGAAAGAATTTCTTGGTCAATAGAGGATAGTTTAGACATTGTTGGATTAATCAATAAGCGGTCAAAAAGAACAATTACTAATAGAATTCCAGCCACTATTAATAGCTTTTTCTGAAAATCAGTTAACCCAGCTATAAATTTTCCAATCAATGTATACTCCTATTTAATCTATCACTTATTCTATTTTAAAAGTAATCTCAAAAGCAGCCACATCCTTGCCGCGTTCTTTTTTAGTTGAGGTGGACTTTGTCTTAACACCCGCAAACATCTTGGAATCATCCAACGCCTTCACATACGAAAACACCTGAGACATTGAATCTGAAATACCCGCAATAACAACATTACCCTCATCATCCATGTTAATGCTGTTTAAATACACCGCCGTTGGCGTAATAGCATATAATTCATGAATAACATCCAAACTCACCGAACGATCCTGCAAATAAGTACTCACCAAGCTCATTTTTGCCATTTTAGCCTGCAACAACTGAACTTCCTTGCGCTCAGCAGCATACTGTTCACGTAAATTCTTATTTAAGAAGGTATCTTTAAAATAAATCTTACTCATGATAATTGCACCAACCAGCACCATCAGCACCACAACAGCAACACCCGCCATGCTTGCTTCACGGCTTTGCTGTTCAACCTTTTTCTTTAGAATCATTTCTTCAGGCATTAAATTAATTTCAGCCTTGCTTATAATTAATGCCGGGGCAATAACATCAAGAAAAGAATCATCCCCAAAATCCTTATCAATCTTATTCTTTATTGATGCTGAACCCTTAATAAACTTGGAAAAATTATTAATTTGCAATTGAATACCCAAGGATTCCTGTAAGGCAGGTATTGAGTTCTTCACCGTATCCCTATTTGTCGTCACTTGATAAACTTCAGGAGGGGTATTAATATCTTCATTCACAAAAGCCGTAACACTTTTATTAAATTCCTCTACCAGCTTAGAAGCTGAATCTGGAGATTCTAATAATGACTTAATGCCTATTGGGATATGCCGCACAAAACCTAAGGAACCGCGCCAGACAATAACATAATTTGATGCATTTAATGCGATATCCAAAACCCCCGTTACCCCCACATCCTTCTTTAGATTTAGCGCTTTAACATAAAAACGCGCAATTGCTTCTGGGGCAAATAATATTTTATCGACATTTAAGCCCGCATTTTCTAAAACCGCCACGCGGTCCTTAACTATATTACGGTGAACTATTACTAAGTTAACCTTTGTATTATTGGATGCACCTAAACCTAGATTAATATAACTAATCAAAATTTCTTCACGTGAATATGGCGTATGACGGCTGGCTTGCAAATTAATGATTGATTTTATTTCTTCAGGATCAATGGAAGGAACTTCGATATTCTTAGCTGTTGCCGCACTAGCTGGAATAATACAAGCTACCGGCGCCTTGCGGTCAAAACCATTTAACAATGTTTTAAGTGTTTTGGTTAATTGTTCGACTGTCGCATCAACCGCAGTTGCACGCGCTACCTTTTCAACAAAACCATCACACTTAACCTGCGCAAGCTTAATTGTTGCTTCGTTTATTGAAATGCTTAAGTATCGTTTATTAGATCCGAACATGTCTTCCCCTTAGGTTTAAATGTATTATAACCATTTTCTGCAACGACACCACCAGAAAAAGAATTATTTTTCCCGCCAAGATAAAATCTTATTTTCATGCAACACAAACACAGCCCTCACTTTCACCGTCGATGATTGATGCGAAATACGCCCCACCGCTTCAATTAAAAAATAAAATGAATTAACATCCAACAAGCTTTGCGCATTTAAAAGATCAATTGATTTAATTTGTTCGGGCTCTAATTTGACAAATGCATTAACCTCTGCCGCAATATCAAAAGTTTTAGTGAAAACATGATCGTCACCCGTAGCCTCCACACCATCTTTTCCCCGACGGACATCTAAAATATACGTAATAAGAACCTCGTCAAGGCCCAAGGCCAACAAAACATCCCTTGACGCTGTATTTATATTTACCCGCCCCTCACCATAAACAGTAACGAATGGCCTGAGCCGCTCAAACCTTTCCTTCGTCATCCCCTTCACCAACAGCATTTCATCCAGCAACTGATAATTAGCATCTTTCTTAGAATACGGGTATTGAAGGTTCGCATAATAATCATCGCTAAAGAAACCTTTCTGACTCCCTTCACCATACTGCCGCCAATCCAGCAAACTCTCAGCAAATTGCAAAGCTTCATCATCTTTTAAAGAGAGGACGCGCGCAATCAATGCCGCTAGAATAGGCTTATTAACCTTGTTTAAATTGATTTTTCCCTCTTCATCAACAATAGAAACATCAACACGGTCACCCTCGAGATCAATATTTGTTAGCTGCCCAGGATTGTTATGTAAATTAGCTTTAACTGCCGGTGTATACATATTGCCATTATCAGCCATCTGCTGGTGTATATACACAACAGCCTTCTTGACCCCTGCCTGGGTCACATAGGACATACGGCTGCGCTCATCAATCCGCTTAACTAAAATCATCTTTTGCCTAATACCAGCAGCAACACTGACCGCCAATACCGTTAAAAACGAAAGCACCCATAAAGCAAAAATTAAAACTGCCCCTTTGCGGGCAGAAATCCTGGCCATCACAAACCTCCCCCCACCATCACAGGAAAGAAACGATGCAGACGCCGCTCATACTCATCCCCCTCAAAACGGATATCAATAGACACGCCCGAAGGCAGCTCACCGTCAACCACTGATTTAACCTGCAGCCCTTGGCCCGCAGGCAAAAAATATTGGAAAGAAATTTCTTCAATATTAGACGCTACCGCCACCTCAGCCCCCCATCGCCCCTTTAAAGCCTGACTATAATTGGCTTGTCGACGGTAAATCTTCTTGCCTGCAGGGTCAAAACGATATTGCACCGCACCCAGTTGATCAACCATCACTTCATGAGCCCGCGATGAATTCTCATCGGCCGCTGTCACCACAACCCCTGGCAATGTAAGCTCCGCCCCAAGCCCTTTAAAAACAATGCCATCAAGCACATAAGCTGAACGAAGATCAGCCCCAAATCTATCAAAAAAGACAATAACATCAGCCTCACGTATAACCTGTGAGCTCTTAGCCCATAATTTCAACCCATTAGCAAAAACATTGGCCGTAGCAACGCCAATCACCGCCATTAAGACGGTTACTAAAAGGATTTCCATTAATGTGAATCCATGCTGTTTATTTATCATCGCATTAAATACGCCACCCGGCCCTCGTGCATCTTGCGCCTTCCATCAAACCAAGTTAAATCAATTGTTAACTTATATAAACCGCTAGGACTTAACGGATCAAGCTTCATATCAAAATCATACCTAACCTGACGCCGATTAATTGGTACCGTCTCTACTAATGGCCCTAAATGGAGAGCCCCCGCCTCTGTTGCCAGCGAACGATTTATTTCTGCAATGCGGCTATCTAGAAGATGGGTTGCATAAACCCGCGTGGAAAGATTATTCAAATAATCAACACAAAGGAAGAACGACCTGTAAACCAGCACAATGCCCGTAGACAAAACAATCAAGGCGATCATTACCTCAATAAAGGTAAATCCCCGCTTATTATTACCAATTAACGATATCATCCTTATCGGAAGCTTCATCCTTTCCTTTCGAGGAGAGGTCATAATCTGAGCGATGCAGGCCTGGAGAAACATAAAGATAAGGCCGTCCCCAAGGGTCAATAGGCTCTTTCTCAACATAGGGACCATTCCAATTTTGCGGCAAAGGATGCGTCGTCGGCCTGGTACGCAAGGCATCCAAACCCTGCGCTGTAGATGGGAATGAAGCATTATCTAATTCATAAAGTTTCAATGCCGTTGCAACGTTAGCATCAATATCTGTTCGCGCAACCCTAACCTTAGCCTGCTCTCCCCTACCCGAAAGCCGCGGAATAATCATCGCAGCTAATGCGCCAATAATAATTACAACCAACATGATTTCAACCAAGGTAAACCCGCAATTCATTCTAATGTTTTTCATTATCACATCCTTTGAATTACATATTTAATCCATGCCGCCTGTAAATCTTCCATTGAGGTCAACTCAGGATAATACACATCCTTTAACGCCTCTTCAAAGGCCTTCCCATCACGCAGGCAACGGCATAATTCCTTAAATTTTTCCTTACCATAAGTTTTAATCAAAAAATCAACAATGTAAAGACTTTCTACATAAAACATCGACACTTCCCTGGAATCTTCTTTTCCCTGCAGGGAATAATTAAGCAATTCTGTCACCGGAATAGCCGCTCCATTTGCTAATAACCGCCCTAAAATAGGCAAATGAAGCTCCTCGTCCCGTTTACCTAATAATTGAGCCACCCCCTCATCAAAGAACAAGGGAATCGTTTTATCAAAACCAACCAGGTCGTGCAAAACCAGATGGCTGATTTCATGCACAAGCACCTCATCAATAAAACCAGGCTGATTCGAGAAACTCACAATTAACCGCGACTTATAAAAACCCGTGTGCGGCAACGCAAAGCCTTGCGACCACCCCGGCTGACCTGTCGCTGCCATAAAACTTGACTGACTATCAAAAAGAATAATTTTAACCCGCTCATCCCAAGTCCAAAAATTACCATAACGGGTGTATCCTAAATTATCTGCTATCGCATGATAATAATTCTCTGCCCGCATCAAGATAACCCTGGCTTGAGGCTCATCATCCCTGTTTGAATAATAAATAATAAAATGCCGCTCCTGCAAATGAGGCCAGGATGAAACAAGATTAACAATATCAGCAGCAAATAAAGGGGATGAAATAAAAAAGGAAAGAAAAAGAAGAATTAACTGTTTCACTTAACGAGCCATAATGTCCATTGAGAAAATTGGCAACAACATTGCAAAAACAATCAGCCCCACCACCAAACCAACTCCCAAAATCATCAACGGCTCTAGAATTGTTGTAATCATCCGCGTCGCCTCATCAATATCAGACTCATAGCTTTCAGCAATATCCCCCAACGCCTCCGTCAACGAACCAGCCTCTTCCCCTACAGTAATCGATTGAACCAACATCGAAGGCATTAACGTTGATTTACCTAAAGCTTGGCCTAAATTTTCCCCTGCAGCTAAATCCTGAGCGCAATTCAATAAATCAACACGTAATTGCGGGTTATGTACCGTAGGCGTTGCCACTTCAATAGCACGAATAATAGGCAAGCCTCCATTTAACAATAAACTCATTGTATTGGTAAAACGGGCTAAGTCAGCCTTTACCACCAAATCACGCACAAAAGCAATCTTTAAGAGCATCGCCCCTATAGCCCATGCACCTTGGGGCGTCTTACGCCAACGGCCAAAGGTAACCAAGCCAATAGCCATCAGGAAAGCCACTGGAATCCAAAAACGTTGAAAAAACTGACTGACAGCCATCACCAGGATTGTTGGAATCGGCAGATCTTGGCGTGAATCTGTAAAAATAACCGCCATCTTAGGCATTACAAAGGTTAAAATAAAAACAACTGTTAGGACCCCAACCACAAACATCAACGCCGGATAAACCAACGCTCCGCGAACCTTGGCAGCAAATTCTTGCTGTTTCTTTAAATAGTCTGCCACTGAACTTAACATTTCACGCAAACGCCCCATCTCCTCACCCGCACGCACCATTGCTATCAATAACGCCGTAAAAATATTTGGATAATCGCTTAACACGGCAGAAAAAGATCGTCCGCTTTTAACCCCCACCGCAATATCCATGACAACCCGCGCTAAATGAGGATTCCTCGATTGAACACTAATCACCTCCAACGCCCTTAACAATGAAACCCCTGATTTAATAAGCGCTGCCAATTGCTTAATAAACAAATAAACTTCTTTTGGCTTAATCCGCACATCACCAACATCAAGAATAGCCCCGCCCTGAGCATCCCCCTCGTTAATAGAAACAGGAATCAACCCCAATTGATGAATCATCTCCAGCGCATCATCTTGATTAGCCGCTTCAAGCTGCCCAGAAATCGTCATCGCTGCATCATTCTTCGCTTTATAAAAGTAGGAAGGCATAATAATCTAACGGATTAGCGCACCCGAGGCATTAATAAAATCTTGATCAACAGAAAGAGGAAGGCTCCAGTCATCCTTGGCGGTAATATACATCACTTCCTCAGGCGTTGTTAAACCTGCAACCACATACTGCCAACCATTTTGACGTAAGGTTACCATACCATTTTTAACAGCTGCCTGTTTAATATGCTCAGTACGCGGCTTTCCATTTAGCATGGCACGAATATGCTCATTCATTTCTAATATTTCATAAATAGCTGTACGCCCAAAATAACCAGTGCGGTTGCATTGATCACAGCCTTGCCCCTTATAAATCTTTACCTTAGCTTCCTCTAAACCTAAAGAACGGGCAATCTCCCCCCTAACCTCAAGCGAAGCCTTCAAATCCTCTTGCTTACATTGAGGACAAATCAAACGCACCAGGCGCTGAGCAACAAAGGCTTCAACGGAAGATGCTACTAAATACGGCTCAACCCCCATATCAATCAAACGGGTAATACCGCTGCAAGCATCATTCGTATGCAAGGTTGAAAAAACCAAATGCCCCGTCAACGCGGTACGAATTGCAATTTCCGCCGTTTCTAAATCACGCACCTCACCAACCATGATAATGTCAGGATCATGGCGCAGCACACTTCTTAACCCTTGCGCAAAACCAAAAGACAGTTTTGGATTAACTTGTATTTGAGTAACCCCCTCCATCTCATATTCAACGGGATCTTCAATGGTAACAATTTTGTGGTCATCGCGGTTTAATTCATGCAAGCAAGCATAAAGCGTTGTCGTCTTACCGCTTCCGGTTGGGCCCGTAACAAAAATAATACCATGCGGCTTTTGAATTAATTGACGGAACTTTGCCGCATTATGCGCATTTAAACCCAAATTCTCCAAATTATTACGCATATTCTGCGTTGGCAATAAACGGATCACCATGCTTTCACCGCGCAGGGTAGGGATAGTTGAAATACGTAAATCCAAATCTTGTTCCTTGGTACGCACCACCGTTGACCCATCTTGAGGCAAACGCTTTTCAGTAATACTTAAGTTAGACATGATTTTAATACGCGAAAGCATCGGCAATAAAAAATGCTTAGCTTCGGGAGGCAGGTTAGCATCAACCAATACCCCATCAATACGGTAACGTAAACGCATTTTATTGCGGTATGGCTCAATATGAATATCAGTTGCCCGCTGCTGATACGCTTCTAAAATAATTTGATTAACAAGCTTGGCGACAGATGGGTCTTCACTCTTCTTCTCAATATCTTCCACCCATGCATCTTGAGCAGAATCAACCTTACGCTTATGCGGCTCCTTAGTTAAAATTTTATCAATCGTATCAGATGCCAACCCATAATATTTCTTTAAAGCTTCATTAATATCGCTCTTAAGAGCCAACACCGCTTTAGGCTCATAGCCCAAATGAACCCGGATATCATCCTCCATCCGCACATCCAGCGGAGAAGCAAGAGCAATCTTTAAGGTATTGCCCTCAATAGCAATGGGCATAAACTTATAAAATGAAGTAAACTTTACGGGAACAACATCAATAACCGACTGGGGAATTTCAATAGACTTAATGTCTATTAAGGGAAGCTTTAATTCTTTGGATAAGGCATCAACAATCTCACGATCAGTTAAAATCGCATGCCTGATCAAATAGGTATTTAAATTAATCCGCTCTTGTTTGGCTAATTCAGTATAATTAGCCAACTCATCCTCCGTTAGGAGCCCGGTCTTAACCAACACATCAACCAATATCTTATTGGCTACCGGCTTATACATTGCTAGATCCTTGGGGCCTTACCAATCATATAGAAGTCTTGGGCTTCTATATGATCGTAATCACCTCGCAAAATACGTTCACAACCTGCAATGGTATCTTCTAACTTCACATACTCACCCTTTTTCCCGGTAAAAACTTCTGATACGGCAAATGGCTGGGTCATAAAATTATATAATTTCTCTGCACGCTTATAGGTCTTTTGATCTTCCTTGCTTAATTCTTCCAACCCAATAACAGCTACAATACGTTTTAACCCGTTATGCTTATTAAAATGCTGAATAACCTGCTGGGAAACCTCATAATGGCGACGACCAACAACGTTTGTATCTAGGTTAGTACATGAACTTTGCAATGGATCAATAGCAGGGTACATCCCGCGCTGAACCAAATCACGTGAAAGCACAATAACACCGTCAAGCGTTGCGAAAATAGAAACTACCGCAGGGTCTGTCATATCATCCGCTGGCACATAAACAGCCTGCATCGCCGTAATAGATCCACCACCTTCAACGGAACGGATACGCTCTTGAACCATGTTAACTTCAGATGCTAATGTCGGCTGATAACCCGTTTCTGCGGGAACGCGGCCTAATAAGGTGGATACTTCCTGCCCCCCTTGAATAAAACGATACAGATTGTCCATAAACAACAACACATCCTTATTCTTAGCCAGCAAATACTCTGCCATCGTCAAACCAGCATTAACAACTTCTGCGCGCGCACCGGGAGGCTGATCCATCTGCCCAAAAGCCAACATAACCTTAGGCAATAAATGACTTTCTTCCAATTCATAAAAAAGTTCATTGCCCTCACGGATACGCTCCCCAATACCTGTAAACACACACGCACCACCATGAGCCTTAACAATATTGTGAATGAGTTCCAGAATAACAACCGTCTTCCCGCAACCAGCACCCCCTAAAACCCCCGTCTTACTCCCCTTAATCATCGGGTAAAGCAAATCAATATATTTAATCCCCGTTTCTAACAACTCAGGGATTTCCCGCCCCTTTTTCTTTAAATCAAAAGGAAGCTGTTTAGCCTGAACCCGGATAGGAACCGTCGTCGGGCAATCATAAGGGCCAGCATTATCTAAAGGTCGGCCTGAAGCATCCATAACCCGCCCAAAACACCCATCCCCTATCGGAATAGCTGTTGGCCGCTTTGTATTGGTGCAAGGGGCACCTAACTGCAAGTTTAAGGTATCCGTAAATGAAATACATCGGACTAAACCAGGGCCAATGTGTTCTGCTGTCTGTAAGGTTATTTTTTTGCCATCAAACGAACGCGTAATAATACAATCATACACCGCTGGAGCTTCTTCATCTTCAGGAAAACGCACATCGACAACCGGGCCTTGAACAGCCGCAACCCGGCCAGTATTCTCAACGACATCCGCCGAATAAACTGTTGCCGCTTCATTAGTGTTTTGTAGACTTTTACTATCTATCATAAGAATAACTCCTGTTATGCTATTATTTCTGAGCCATCATACGGGCTGAGAAAACCTCACGCAAACTCTTATCAATATCCCCCCGACGAGCCTTTCGCCAACGCAATTTTGTTAAATCACGCTCCTTACGCATCTTGCCTAAACTATTATCCAGCTGCTGTGTTTGGGCACAAGCGGCAGCTAAATTCGTATCAAAGAATATTTCAAATATCTTGGAGGATAACCAAAGATCAGCCAAATATCCCGTCATATCCAACGGGTCTGACTCTTCAATAACCTGTTTAAATTTCTCCACGGTCTGTGATTGCTGAGGCATTAAGTCTTCACAAGGAAGTAATTTTATCGCACGAGGTTTTATTGTCGTATAATCCTTAGGCCATGGGTATACCAGCTGAACCTTACCGATACGCCCCTCCATAACCTCTTTGACTAGGTAGTCTTTTACCTCAAGAGACACTTCATACAAACCCTGCTCTTCGACATCTTCCCAAATCTTAGCGCTCTTTTGCCCCATCCCATCTAATTTCATTACCCCCTTCTTGCCAATGGTAATAAAGAAGGAGTCTGCATTTTTTTCCTTTTCCTCCATAGCCCGTCCTACAACCCGGCTATTTAAATCACCAACAAATCCCCGCTCTGAAGTAATCACCACAATAGCTGTCTTAGGATTTGTGTTATTAACAAGAGGATGTGCTACTTGAGAAAAACTAACCAAACTAAAAAACTCAACAAATGATTCATTGAAACGATTAAATTTAACCCTCTGCTGCGACATGGCATGGTATTTCATATCCGCCACATCTTTTAAAACCTGGACAAGGTCGACCAGTTCACGAACATCCATTAACTCCGCTTTAACCTTGCTTGCCTTGCCCATACGGCCCTCTTTAATTATGCGCCATATTGTTTTTCGATTTGCTGCTTTAACGCAAATGCTGATTCTTTAAATGCATTTTGTAAACTACCATCCAGCAAGAGGCTATCAAACTGCAACATAACGCCCCCAATAACATTCTTATCTGACTTATTATTCAATACAATTTCCCGCCCCAATTTATCCTTTAAAATCTTACGCAATTCTCCAAGCAACGCGTCAGACATAGAACTAGCCGTTACCACATCGGCAGCCTTAACCTGCGCCCCAATGCGACTCATATCAACAGTTTTCAATTTCTCAGCAAATTCAAGAACTAATTCTTTATCAAAATTTTCCTTAATCTTTACTGTAAAAACATCAGACATTATCTTTAAGGTATAATCAATTATTTTTAATTCCATCGTCTTTTCAATATCACGACGTATCTGTTCCCTAGCATTTTGAGCCTTTGTTATAATTTCTTCTGCTTCAGTACGGGCCTTTGTTATGATTTCTTCTTTTTGCTTGCTCGCCTGCTCTTCCAACTCCTGGCGCATCTTACGCTCCATTGCGTCTAATTCTTTAGTGCGGCGCTGAAGCTCAGCATCAGCTTCTTTAATCTTCTGATTTAATTCCCCTTCGCGTTGACGGGCAGCTTCAGCATCACGATCTAAGCGCTGTTTAGCACCATCAACTGTTTTAATTAAAACCAAATAAAGCGCACCAATAATCGCCACTGAGACAACGATCGTCAAGGCTAAAAATTGAAGAATTAAATTCCAACTCATAAACAGCTCCTTTTATTATTTAAAAATATGAAAAAATAACGCAAATAACGCAAAAGAAAATATTTCTGCCAATAAAACCTTCCAACATGCTGATACCCCGATACGCGCACTATTCGAAGGAGCATTACCCATATCATTAATCATGCGTGACCCTAAAATCGAAACAAAAACACAGGGAACAGCAACGATAAACAAGAATAAAAGAACAAAAATAATACTCTCAGCAGAATACTTTGCCCCCATCTACGACCCCGGCTTATTTGAAAAAAGCTGAAATATAACCAAGATAGCCATGATAGCAATAGCTTCAACAAAAGCCAACATAATAGCCATGCCAATAAATATTTTAGACGCCGCTGAGGGGTTACGACTCAAGGCCTTGATAACCGCATACCCTAAGATCGCAATAACAATAGATGGCCCCATTACAGCGATGAACATTATCGTCAATATAATAAACGTTTCAGCTAACATCTGATATCCCTTCCCTTAATGTTTAATCGCTTCATCTTTAGGCTTCTGAGCGGCCACATAGGTCTTATCTGTTTCTTCAATCAGGATGGTGCACTCATTAGCAAAAAAGCGCAATATCCCTGAGCGTATCGGAATCCTTCGCTTCCAATCAATAATTAAATCACCCTTTTTGACCAAACCTATCAAGGGATAATGATATGCTAAAATTTCATACTCGCTGCGATCCCCCGCTATAAATAAGCTGCTGACATCGCTCTCAAAAATAACATTCTTAGGGCTTAAGATAATACAGCGAAAATTGCTGAGATTACGCGCCATATTTTACCTTATTTCTTAGCCGCCGGAGAAGCTTCCTCATATTCATCAAATTTATCAAGCGTTTTCTTCTCTCGACGGTCAATAATATCCTTTACAAAAACAACAACTGTTTCTGTAATCCCTTTCTCAACCTCTGGCTCTAATTTCCGCTTCTCCCTAATTAATTTTAACAGATCCGGATTATTTTTCTTAGTATAATCAAGAATTTCATCCTGAAAAATACGAACTTCAGGTATCAACAAATCATTCATCAATTTTTTATTAAAAGCATAAAAAATCATCACCTGAATTTCCTGGGATACAGGATGATCCTTATCCTGCCGAAGAATTTCTGTTAAGATAGCGCCCCGTTTTAATTTTTCTAACGTCTCATCAGAATGACCAGATGTTTTTAACTTTGAAATGCGTAAAAGCTCACGGTACTGTAAATATTCCAAACGTAAGGGGCCGGAAAGTGTTTTAATCGCATGCCACTGCACCTTTGACCCTACACGCGAAACAGATAACCCAAGATCCAGCGCTGGTTTTTGCCCCTCACCAAACAAAGAAGCACTTAACAAAATTTGACCATCCGTCATTGACACAAGATTTGATGGAACAAAGGCTGTTAAATCCCCTTCAAGGATCTCAACAATAGGGAAAAATGTAATTGACCCGCCACCACGTTTTTCATCTAAATAACAAGCCCGCTCAATCATCTTTGAATGCAAATAAAAAATATCGCCCGGATAAGAGTCACGACCAGGAGGCCGCCCCAACAATAGCGAAATTTCACGATAAGCCCATGCATGCTTGGTAAAATCATCAAAACCGATAAAAACATTTTTGCCTTGATGTAAAAAATATTCCGCAACAGAACATGCAACATAGGGAGCCAAATACTGCTGGCCTGGAGGCGCTGATGCCCCTGCCGTAACAATTAAACTATACTTAAAACATTCATGATCTTTAAACAACTGCACAACCTTAGCCATTGCAGAACGAGGCTTTCCAATCGCACAATATATACAAATAATATCTGTATTTTTTTGATTTAAAATAGTATCTGTAACAAATGTTGTTTTACCTGTTGCCTTATCACCTAAAATCAATTCACGCTGGCCTAATCCAATAGGGATCATCGCGTCTAATACCTTAATCCCCGTTTCCAAGGTCTTTTTAAGGGGCTGCCGAACTAAAATGGGTGGCGCCTCAGCAAAAATAGGGTACATTTTATCATGTTCAATAGGCCCCAAACCATCTAATGGCTCAGCTAAAGGATTAAAAATACGGCCAATTAATTTCTCCCCCACAGGCATTTCAAAAGGCTCAATAGAAGCTACAGCCTTATCCCCTGTCTTAATCCTGTCCGATTCCTTAATAAGCAAAACCTGCGCCTCTGCTTCATTAAAACCAACAATCATCCCAATCGTACCATAACCAAATTTAATTAATTGCCCATTAATGCAATTCTTAAATCCAGTCACAATAACAATGCAACCACGCAATGATTTTACTGTCCCAATTTCTGTATATTGCAACTGTTTCATACTCATTCTACTTTCCTTAAGCTTAATTAAGCTTTAGCGTTAGCCTCATCTTTAACAGGCGCCGTTTTTTTATCTTCAGCAATCTTTTTATCTTTTGACCTGATAATCCAAACAATATAAGCAATTCCCGTTATAAAACCAACAAACAATAATACCCAACCAATATATTTCCAAGCAGTGTCCACTTCAAATTTCTTGTTTAAAACAGAATTTGATAAATTAGAAATATCCTTTAACGATTTCACCTTCTTTAATACATTATCTACCTTGGATTTTTCTAAATTCTCACGATACACCGCTAAAAGTTTTTCTAACGCCTCAACATCATCCTTAGCATTAGCAAATGTCTTGCTATTCCCCCTAAAAGCACCAATATGCTCAACAATGGGGCGATTCTGCAATTGAGATGTTTCAATTTCACCTAAATAAAGAATGATTCGATCAAATAAAAATTGCGCGCTCGCCGCAAACCGAGAGTTCTTTAAAAAATCATAGGCGTAATTTGACCTTGAACGCAAATAATCGATCGATTTTTGATCAATACTCCATACATCTAAAATACCAATACTGTATTTCTTTTTCTGACCAGATTCCAACTCCTCTTCTTTAAATAAAAAGGACTCTTGTTTTTGCTGATCATAGCGAACCTCAAACCCTTCAGCCTCAACCACATGCTCAGGCTTCACTTCGGATGGAAGAAAATGCTTCTGTTTTGTCATTTTCTTGGGATTTTTGGCTGGATTCTCAACCTCCAACATCATCCGAATAATTCTACGCTTATCCGTTTCGCCTGGTTTTGAACGCCAATATTCAACAGATAAGGCATCATTCTGAATCCGTTTAATTTCTTTAGCATAACTGCGGTATGAATCAATTCGCTTCTCAATAGTATCTGATTTTGTATTTTGCAAATCAACAATATAATCTAATTTATTTAAAATTTGCTTCTTTAATTCATCTGCATTTTTCTCATCACTGACCTTACCTAAACGATCATACCCCTCATCAACCTGTTTCTTGATTGCTTCAACCTGATCTGCGGTTACCTGCCAAACATCCCTAACCTTAATTTTAAATGTCCGGGATTCTTTAGGTTCCAAGGTAACCGTACCATGCACATAATAATTAGCATCATTAATGTTATACTCTAGCTGCAAATCATTCGTATCAAGGATATCCTGCGCACTTAATTCCCCTGGCAAATTAAATTTTACAGGCGTTGTCTTAGAAACATCTGAACCATTAACAGCCATCACATTAATATAAATATCAGCAAAAACCAAAGGCATCATTCCCAAAAAGAAAATGATGCCAATGATTGCCGTTATAAGGGCCTTAGACCTAATTCTCTTCATTAGTCTCCGCTTTCATACCATGTCTTGACCACCACATCTTGAACATTCATTGCTTCTTGCAAGGCATTTAACTTTGCCGTAATTTCTTCTAACTTCTCATTAACCTTATCCAGATCCTTAGCATCCTTGGAACCTAAATCCCCTGTCCCGATATCATCCATACCAGCCTTCTTCGCTTCCTTCTCTAAGAATTTATTAAGAGCATCTAACATTTCCTTAGCAAATCCTGATCCCTCAGCTTGTCCTTGAGTCAAATCCTGGGTAGCCTTTTGAATATCAGCGATAGTTGATTCTAATTGTTTTAATTTAGTGTAGACATCTGGAGTCATGCCGTTAACACCTAAATCATTAATGATTTGTATTGTTAAGCCAAGCGCTGCCGATGCGCTATTCTTACTCTTTTCTGAAAAATCAGAAACCTTAGCCAGATTACCAAATACCGTAGCCACTGTAGAGGCATCTGTCGTACCACCAATTAAACTTTCAACATTATTAATATCCCCAAAAATAGTGCTTGATGAGGATGTGTCTGTTGATGAACCAATTGTTGACTGAACAGCCTCAACAGCATCCAAAATTGATTCTGCTTGAGCACTTGACGAGCTTGAGGATGAGACACTTGAAACTAAGGATGAAATACTGGCTAATTTTCCAAACAACGTATCCGTCCCCGGAGCGACAGGATCACCGATACGTGTAATTATTAAAGGAATATTAGTGCGCATTAGTGTATTTAATCCCGCCCAATTAATTGAAGAGTTACTAAAGGTCCCCACATCTCGCCAATTCACACCACCCGTTGTCATACTGCCAATATCCGCCCAATTAATCCCTGTACGGCTCATCGCGTTAATATCATTCCAATTAACAGCAGCCCTAGCCAGATCAGCAAAATTAGCCCAATTAATACTCTTTGTCGAAAGATCCCCAATCCCCTGCCAATTCACATTAGCCGCAGACAAGACACTAATACCACTCCAATTAATGTTACTTGTCGACAAGGATCCAATACTCTGCCAATTCACCCCAGAGGTAGTCATCTTGTTTAAATCATTCCAATTAATACCTGTACGGCTAATCACATTAATTTCATTCCAGTTAACACCAGCTAAACTTAACCGGCTAACATCATTCCAATTAATACCTACTGTAGTTAATCTGCCAAAATCATTCCAATTAATACCCGTTCGACTTAACACATCAATTTCATTCCAATTAATACCTGTTGCACTCAAGCGGCCAATATCATTCCAATTAATACCGACCAGACTCATGCGTCCAATATCATTCCAATTAATACCTGTACGGCTAATCACATCCAGCTGAGACCAATTAATACCCGTATTAGATAAGCGGCTCATATCCTGCCAGTTAATACCCGTCGTAGATAAGCGGTTAAAATCATACCAATTAATACCTGTACGGCTGATAACATTTAAATCGTCCCAATTAATACCTGTACGGCTTAAGACATTTAAGTTATTCCAATTAACACCGGCTAGACTTAAACGACTGATATCATTCCAATTTATCCCGGTACGGCTTAATACATTGATATCATTCCAATTTACCCCGGTACGGCTTAATACATTAATATCATTCCAATTAATGCCATTTAAACTTAAGCGGCCAATGTCATTCCAATTAATACCTGTACGGCTTAATACATTCATTTCATTCCAATTAATACCTGTACGGCTTAATACATTAATATCATTCCAATTAACCCCAGCCAGGGTTAACCGACTAATATCATTCCAGTTAATACCTGTACGCGTCAAGATATTCATATCATTCCAATTAATACCTGCACGGCCCAACACATTAATTTCATTCCAATTAATACCTGTCAAACTCAACCGACCAATATCTGACCAATTAACACCACTATTACTTAAGACACCCATATCATTCCAATTAATACCCGTACGCGTTAACACGTTTATGTCATTCCAATTAATACCCGTTAAGGACAACCGACCAATATCATTCCAATTCACCCCATTGCGGGTCAACACATTAATATCATTCCAGTTAACACCACTTAATGATAAGCGACCAATATCATTCCAATTAACCCCATTACGGCTTAACACGTTAATATCATTCCAATTAATAGAACTTAAACTTAAGCGGCCAATATCATTCCAATTAATACCATTATTACTTAACACATTAAGATCATTCCAATTAATACCTGTACGGCTTAATACATTAATTTCATTCCAATTAACCCCACTTAAACTTAACCGACCAATATCATTCCAATTGATACCATTTTTAGTTAAAACATTCATGTCATTCCAATTAATACCTGTACGGCTTAACACATTTAACTCATTCCAATTAACACCTACATTAGACAGGCGATTAATATCGTACCAATTAACCCCTGCACGTGTTAAGACATTAACATCATTCCAATTAATACCCACCTTACTCATCACATCAAAATCAGACCAGTTAACATTTGCACGAGACAATTCACCCAAACTAGACCAATTAATACCAGCCCCAGCAAATCTTGAAAAATCATTCCAATTAACACCAGATACAGTCAATCTTGCCATATCAGTCCAGTTAATGGCTGTTTTTGTTAAGGAATTTAAATCATACCAATTAACCCCAGAGCGAGTTAAAACATTAACATCATTCCAATTAATGCCTGTTCGGCTCATCACATCAAAATCAGACCAGTTAACATTTGCGCGAGACAATTCACCCAAACTAGACCAATTAATACCAGCTCCAGCAAATCTTGAAAAATCATTCCAATTAACACCAGATACAGTCAACCTTGCCATATCAGTCCAATTAATGGCTGTACGCGTCATGTAATTTAAATCATTCCAATTAACACCAACAGTACTTAACCGAGCAATATCATTCCAATTAACACCATTACGGCTTAACACATTAATATCATTCCAGTTAACTCCAGCTAAGCTTAAGCGGCCAATATCATTCCAATTAACCCCATTACGGCTTAACACATTTAAATCATTCCAATTAACACCAGCTAAACTTAAGCGGCCAATATCATTCCAGTTAACACCATTACGACTTAAGACAT
>JACCDV010350477.1_pt1 | contig 19911 bp, 16 predicted proteins | sample 7446131 | NCBI WGS metagenome assembly JACCDV01 (sample SAMN15323448, study PRJNA562643) | freshwater metagenome | isolation source: river surface water | place: USA:Blue River Watershed | collected 2017-08-17 | reverse complement strand
TTTGCATATTTTAAATTAAAATAAGATATTTGCAAACCAATTCAAGAAAATGGTCCTATAGCTCAGCTGGTTCAGAGCACCTGCCTTACAAGCAGGGGGTCCTAGGTTCGAATCCTAGTGGGACCACCAGAATCCACCCCAAACGGGTGGATTCGTTGTTTATAGGGGTGTCGTTGCAAAAGTCGTTGCACATAAAGTTATTTGTTCAAAATCTCTAATATCTGCTGTAAGTTTCGAGTCCCATCATTTTTATAGTACGTTGAGACCATTTCTTCAGTGGCGTGACCACTCATAATTGTCACACCGCCACTATCCATTCCACCATTTCTTAAGGTAGTAATCAATGTTCTTCTGCTGGTATGAATACTAATCTGACTATACTTGGTCACATTCTTCACAATATCTCTTCCACCTTTTGTATATCTGATTTGTACAAGTGATTGTAATGCCGGTACCATTTCTCCAATAATCTTAATGTACTCATTCATCTTTTGTTCAGAGATTTCAGGTAGATTATAATCATATTTCTCAAGAATCATTCTTGCCTTATTAGATACAGGTATCATTATTTCACTACCTGTTTTTTGGTTATAAATCTTAACAACTTGGTTATTCTTTACGTGTTCCATGAAGGTGTTAAAATCAGAAATCCTTATACCAATCTGACAAAGTAAATAGAACTTATCTCTCACCAACTCATAAGTTGGATTAGAAGACAAATCTAGGTCAATTAAACCTTGAAGCTCCTCCTCATTCAGCGCGATAGTTGATGCTCGTTCTTTTGGAATAGTAATAGAATACTTTTTGAATGGGTTAAAACTAATCACCTCATTTTGTGTCAGCACCTCTAAAAAAGTCTTAAAATTCTTCATTCTATCTCCAATGGTATTCTGCTTCATTTCCAAATCTACTGTAAGATAATTTTGAAAATCTATCAAGGTTTCCTTTCGAATAATATTAATGGTAGTAAACTTAGTTTTTCTCTCACTCTCATAATTTCTCAGAGCCTTAACCATCGAATTATAGTTGTCTACAGTCCCTTCCTTAAATCTTTTTCCTTTGTTTAAGTCTTTTCCCTCTTTCCTACGATTAACTAAGTCCTCTATCAAAGGAATCAATGCAATGACAGCTTTGGGTTTAAAGAAACCCTCTTTTCTCATCCCTCCTTTTATGAAGTCGATAAAATCTTGTCGTTTCGGACTTTCACCATGATACCTAATGAACTCATGATAGAAATTATCTATTTCGAGTTGAATTCGGTTCAACTCATTTTGCACAAAAGCATTTTCCTGCTTTCCTCTGCCTGTTTTCATCCTACCCTTTTCCCACTCACTTGGCCTTACACGTAATTCAGCAATTGTAAGCTGAATTCTTTCTATACCCGGGTAATTTATCGAAATACCGATAGGTGACTTTTCTTGTTTCTTTTCTTTGATGAAGTATCGTACTCCCATAATAGCTAAAATTTTATTTTGACTGTTTTATTTTCTATCGCTCTGTCTATATCTCTTGATGAAATGAGCATTTTCCTGCCGAACCCTCTGTTTTTAAGGATACCTTGTCGTACCAAGGAGCTGATGGTGTTAGGGCTTGAGTGTAGCAACCTTGCCGCTTCATCCCGAGTGTAGATTAACTCCTTACTCTCTATCTTTTCCATCATTTCATCAACCTTTTTGTTGAACATTGCTTCCATGGATTCGATTAATTCACGAGAATCTACAGCGATTAAAATCCTTTCATTGTGTATCATATATTTTGGGTTTATGGGCCTATTTATACACAAGGCCCTAATTATTTATTTACTCTCCAGTTTCAAAAAGCTTTATGCTATCCTCACCAGTTTGGTTGGTGGTTATATAAAATTCATCTCTTAAGCCAATGAAGTCTGTGCCATATTCCCATAATTCTATCCGTTCTGGACTGTATATAGCATTAGGTGTGTTATCATCCCCATAATCATCCATTATCTTCTGATATGCTTCTTTCGCTGTGGAACCCTTTATTTCGTAATCCAATGGAACTTCGAAATATTGTTCAGTTGAAACGGCCAAAAAAATGTCAACCCTGACCGTTTTAGTTTTTCTTACTTTTTTCATTTGTTTTATTGGTTACCATCCACCAACAGGTTTTATTGTGAAAAAATGGGTTGAATAACTGCAACCCATAAACAGGTTAAAAGGGTCCGGCAAATCCGGACCCAATTGGTTACCTTTATTTTCTAACTTTATAGGGAGTTGAAATTCCTAACTACTCACCCATACTAAAGGAGATTTAAAGTGTTTTTTTCTTTTTTGAGGAAGGTCTTGGAGATTTAAATTTTAAGACTCTCATACTTTTATGATTGTCATAAAATTCCATGAAATCGCCAAAACTTATTACAGATTTCATCCCTTCGTCAAGTTGACTTAATTCAACATTTTCTGCGTTATCTAACAAACTTTCGTCGATATCACCGAATCGCTCAATTAATTCATTATAAGCATCATAAGGATTATTAAGATTAATCTTATAATCTCTTGGTACACTAAACTTTTGACATACTACAACCTCGAGTAGAACATCAACATAAACATCTTTTTGCATAAGTGTTTTTATTTAATTATTTCCCTACTCATATGGCTTTTCGGTTACGCCCCGTTTATTTGAGTGGGTTCTGGCTCCACTTTTTTCTATATTTGTAAATCAGATTTACTCTCTTACAGTTTGGTCTTTAAAAAAAGGACCAGGTCCTTGTTCTTTTTAACATTAATTCTTAATTAGATTATTTCGAGTCTTTTCTTCCGCGACCAAATTTAATTTGACTTGGTTTCAGCCCCCCCGGTAAAGTATCCATGATTATCATATACTCTTCCATTGATGATACCAACGCTAGCTCTGCCATCTTCATGAACTCCGGGTCGTTTGATAACTTCACCAAGTCATTACCCAAATCATCAGCTTTTCCTAAGTAGGCTCTGATTTCAGCCTTCACATTGTTGGGATTATAGAAGGGTGCACGTGCAACAACATAACTTGTCTCACTCCCACCTCGCTTTTGATTAAGTAAAGTCAACTTCACTTCAGTATCCAGCATACTTCTATGTTGGACAATCGCTGTCTCCAGTCTTGCAAGTCTTGCAAAAATTTGCAAGGTCTTATAGTCCTCAATAATATTGACATAATCAGCTTTAAGTTTCTGAAGTTCTTCAAATATTCTTTTACGTTTGAGACCAATCTCTGATTTTTCCAAAGTTACATCACTCGAAATATCCTCTGTTTCGATGAACGAAGTAAACGCGCTCTTTCGAGTTGATGTTTCAATTAACTCCGTGAATATCCCTTTTAATTGGTTCTTTTTCATTGTTTGTCTTTCAACGACACAAAGGTAATACAATAATATGTATATCCAAATAAATCTTATACAGATTTACGATATTTTTAAAAATATTTTTGCCCGGTCGATATTTGATTGAAAAACCTTCCGCTTTTTCTTATCAAATTTCTCTTGATTTGTAACCCATCTCGCCTTCCTCCAATACTTTTTAACATCCTCATCAGCAGGGTTTAATTCCATTCTGGGACACTCTACCTTTACACCCGGCAATTTACCCGTTAATTCTAATCCAGTTGATTTAATCAAATCTTCGAGCGGTTCAATGTATTCTTGGGAAGTATATAATCCATCATGTATTGTGAATATTGGCGCTTCAGGATAAAGCTGATTAAATTGTCTCGAAACATGGTTTAGGAGCAAATAACTCTCACTGCGCTGTAGTACATATGATAGCTCCTTACCACCAATATTTTCAAGCGCACTCTCTAACCATTTATTAACTCCCGGATAACATTTCTTCATGTACCTGACTTTGGGATTATTATTTCTCCTTATTAGGTCTTCATCAAACAGAACATACATGGTGCTTTTCTTTAAGCCATTTCTTTCTTTTTTTAGTTCCTCAGCTGAGATTTCATAATCTGTATTTGCTTTTATCACATGCGTGTAAAAATCCTCATTGAATGGACTACCCTGATAATCTTGAATACTTCTAATCTCATTACTATCAAAAATTTGACACCACATATATGGACTATGTTTTTTTGTACTTGTTATATATGATATATTACTACCTGTTAACCCTGTATTATTTGTAACATACTTATTTAAATAACCTGTATTACTTGTTACCAGTTCAATATGTATATTTTTAGTTAACATATTCCTGTTTATCAATTCATAATACATATAGGGATATATCGTCTTTAAGTTGTAACCTTCATTATTAGAACTAAAGAACTCTTCTTTCATTATCGATGCCAATATATAAGGTTGACTCGCCTTAACATCTGCACCTACCAACGATTTCCCATCACATAGTAGAAACGGTCGTAGATTTTTATGAATTCTAGTAAATACAGAGTTTAAACGGTGATTTTTACCTGAAACCATTGGATTTAGCTCCTCATTGTTAACCTTATCCACATAATACAACCACCGGCCAATCATATTCTGTATTACTTTTATCTGAAATTCATTATTTCGCTCTACTTGTTCCATTAATTGGGTATATGTATTGTTAATGTATTCATACACCCTAGGGTCAAATGTTATTTTATGTTCTTCAAACTGTTTTAAAAGAAAATCATACTTATCCGTCATATCCATATTTTCCCTGTATGAGGATTGAGCATTTTTAATTCTACTTACCAAATTTAAATTTTTAGGCAAGGTCTTAAATAAAATATCTCCGGTGTTATACTTATCAGTCAACCAATAGCTTTTGGACATTTTTCCCCCTAAGTATTTATTGTTGGTCGTGATTATTGGGTCAGATTTGTCCGTCAATAAGTGTAAAGCTTGATAATACTGCCTATTTCCAAGAACCTTCTTCATTTGCTCAGAATTCATGGTCCTAACATAATTGTTAGACTTATAAAAGTCTAAGTTTTCGTTATGTACTACAACGCGAGAAAGTATATAGTATAATCTATATTTTAAGTTTTGTGATTGTGTTTTAGATAGATTAGGTAATCTCGAAATTATAGATTTAACATCAACAGTGGAAGGTATTATTAGTTTTAGACCCTCATTTTTTTGATTAAGCATTTAAATAAATATCCCCTCAGAGCCAGATGGTAACAGACAACTAAATCAATGAGAGAGCACGCGCAATCTTTAGGAACTCCGGTTGAATCCGTTACACTTCAACTATGTACAATGCATAGAGTAAATAAAATAATTGGATTAATCAACCCCCGTTATAGTTAAAAGGTGTGAAATACCGCCGGTTCCATTTAATTAAGAATCTGGTTTGTCGTACGAGAACTATGTGTGATAATAGTCTTCCATCTAAAAGGAGATATTGGATTAAAGTATCGCTATCAAGGATTAGAGAGCTTTTCTATTTCCCTAATTATCGTAAATTTTGAGTGTGGGAATTGTCCTTTGTTGTAAGTAACGCTACATTGAAACTTTTTACGGTAAAATCGGGATATTTATTTAGAAAGAAATACAATGAAATTAATAAAACTCGTACCACATCCACCATCAAAAAAAAGGAAGTACATGATTGTCACTCAAAGTCAAATGAAACGATTAGCAGACAGCTTTGTTAAACTATTGCAGGATTGCCAACAAATGAAATAATATTCAATTAATTCATCAATACTAAGCCCAATTTTACTAAATGGATACTAAAGACTTACCCATAGAAGAATTCACAGCCGCACCTGGTGTCATTACATCTTTATCACAACTAACAAGAGAGCAATTTCTTGAGTTGATAAGCAGCGACCACCCTGATGCGAGAAAATATATGAGATACGCTAAAAAAGAATTCGAGTACAGAACCAAATCCTACAAGTCTCTAAACGACTTCTACCGAGACCGCTTTCTGACAAAATAGATTTTAGACTATAATATAAATTAGAAACGATTTTATTCCGGAAATCCATTTCCGTCTAGGATATTAGCGTAATCATTCACTTAATCCTAAACGAATAACGAATATGGAAAAGAAAACCGCGTATTACCTCCGGACCTCTCACTACCTGCAAAGCATCGGCACCCAAGAAGATAAAATTGAACCAGGCTGGAAAATCTACAAAGATGAAGGTGTATCGGGCCGCCTAGAGTTTAAACTGAGACCTGCCGGTGCAAGATTATTGGACGATTGCCGTAAGGGCCTAATTTCCAAAATTGTGGTCTTAAGAATCGACCGGTGTGGTAGAAGCACAAAGGACATCATAGATACACTATCAACTTTCAATGAGCTAAAGATACCTTTGACATCAATCAATGAAGGAATAACTACTCTCGACGATAATGGAAATCAAACACCAACGACAGGTCTACTCATTAATTTACTATCAAGCCTTTCTGAGTTCTTCTATCACCAAAATAGAGAAAAAACCTTAGCGGGTATAGAGCGTGCCAAATTGAACCCTGAAAAATACAGAGGTCGCGTTCCTGGAAGCAAGGAAAATTTAAGCTCATTTATGGCTAAAAAACGCACAATAAAGGTAATTGAAATGCTTAAGAATGGTAATGGCGTTAGAAGTATATGCCGTATATTACAGTGCTCACCGAATTTGGTCTACAAATGCAAGCAGGCATCTGAGGAGCTGCATGCTGTCAAAGGTTGACCGGGTTTTCTATAGATACCACAAGATAATTCAACTTAAAACCATCATCAACATGCGTGATGGATACATATTACCCCCGGTGAAGTATTGTTATATTGGCAGCCATGTAGGGGTCCCCTCTGGAGGAGCTGGGTAGAGGGGCTATGGGTATCCTGCCTGACATAACCACAATTACTTGTTCTATAAAGGGGTGTCGCTTGCTCAAATGAAAAATTTTTCAATTTTTTCGCCCAAACTCAAACATTACTTTTCCCTAAAAAATCTTTAAAAAATATTCAATAGCCAAATCTCAATTAAAAAATTCCAGCAAAATTTCTGGAAATCGAAGAATACTCTGGACATTTATAGTCATGGATTTAACTAAAATCAATTTTCATATTCACCCCAAATGGCAAATCGTAAAATCGAGCCCCAAGCGGTTAATTTACAAATCGCTGTATATCAATGACGAGTATGCCGCTATTGAAATTGAGACCGAAGGAGATGCTATTTACGGATTAATCAAGAGCGCTGATAATCCAATTGGCAACAGAGTTATTCTTGGAAAAGGAATGCCATTGGAGCTATTCCTAATGCTGATAGTAGATGTGTTGTCAGAAGATATATTTAAATACTAGAACATTTAACTAGTTAATTACAACAAAATCAAATTACTACAATTTAAAATGCAATTTATTAATAAATCTCTCCTTACTATAAAACATATTTAATTGTAATCTCTCTCTAAAGAAAATTGGTCACAGCTAAATTTTACATTAAAAACTTTGGTTTCAAAAAAGTTAAATCTATTTCCATTTTTATCTGCAAAATCTCCCGTTAATTTTACCTTAAAACCGTTTCCTATATTCGAATCTGTAACAACAAGATGTTTCGGAGAATTGTTATCTAAAAAGTCTGTTAACTCCATAACCCCATTTAAAGTATAATATCCTCCACCTCCTGTTACAAAGTAAGTATCATTAATAATAACTTTTAAATTAGTCAATCTGATTTCATCTCCTTCTTTCGAAATCAGATTATTTCGAATAATTTTATTTCCATCATATTCTAAGTTAAGAGATGCTACACCATTATTTAATTCTATATCTGATAATGAAAAACATTGTGAGAATATTTGATTTTCATTAATCGTTTTAGCTGAGGAAGCTACCTTTTCTTGAATTTCATTTGATATGTTTTCAGCAACCTCTGATGGAGACGTAGAAATGGAAGAATTACTATTACTAGCAAAAAAGGCCCCAATGCCTACTGCCACTACTGCGAGAACATAAAACCAGAAATTACTATCAGAGTTGCTCTCCTCAGCTGCATAAGTAGAGTTGTCAACTTCATAAATCTCCAACTTGCCTTTGTCTTCAGGATACTTTTTCAACCATAAACTAACTAAAACTTCATCATTTAGGTCATCGTATTCACCAGGATAGTTATTCCTAATTTCATTTGCAAAACTTGATATTGAATGTTTCATGCATTTAATTTTTATCTTATTCCTGCGCTATCTTTTTTTATCGTTTTATTAATAGCAGTTTCAGTTTGATTAAAATTCCAATTGTTATTTTCTATTGTAAATTCTCCTTCTACTTTATCACCACCATTATTAGTAAAAACAAATAATCCAATTGGCAATCCATTTTCAAATTCCCCAACAAGTGAACCATCTAAGGTTATTAATTTACCTGTTCCGTTTATTTTATTTTCTTTAAAACTCCCTTCTATAATATTTCCATTGGTCATTATTGTTTTACCTTGGCCATTTAATTCACCATCCACAAAATTCCCCTCATGAATAACCCCTGAATTAAAAATTATTTTGCCTGAACCTTGTAGTATTCCATCTACAAATTCTCCTTCATGTATATCACCATTTTCATAAGTGATTTTACCTAGACCATTTAATTCCTCTTCTACAAAATTCCCTTCATGTATATCACCATTTTCATATGTGATTTTACCATGAACTAAACTTGAATCTATAAATTCTCCCTCAATTACCATATCCTCCCACCCATAACTTCCACTCACCATTCCCCCAATCTTTTCATCCGTGAAGTTATAAATTCCTTGACCATGAGGACTTCCATATTTCCAATAGCCCTCATATTCTATAGTTCCATCATCGTAGTATGATATACCATACCCATGTGGAAGCATAGAACTACTTATACAATTATATGCTCCTAGAAAGTCTTCATTTGTTACATATTCCTTGTATGTTTTTGTAACTATAGAATTTTGAATATTTGAGTCAACACTCATCTCTCCTTCAAATGATACTTTTACACCAATAATCTCAACCTTCTCATTAAAAATTGCTCGATTTTTCTTGCCTTTAAAGTAGTTTTCTCTTAAGTCAAAATATCCTTCACGAATTACCCAACCAGGATAGTGAAACTGAATCCCATTACCTTTGAAAAAATTGCGCTCCCACTCACCTTCATATTCTATTATATAATTATCACCAAAATAGTTGTTATAGTAGGCACCAAAGCCATTTCTCTGACCATTTATTAACTCCCCACTATATCTCACATTATCGTTGCATATAACAAAATCATCTTGCTCTGAAATGTCAATTTTATTGGAACCCTCTTGAGTCAATAAATTATTAGCTGATTGAGTATTTTCTAAATTATTCTTTTCGAATTTAATAAGATGGTTGTCGGCATTAAACTCATTTAACGCTTTTTCTCCACAATTTGGACAAAATTTTGCACCTAAAGGAAGGGCGTTTCCACATTCTATACAATAAGCCATAGCAAAAAGATTTTAATGTAATTTATAAGAAAACCAATTCATAAAAAAAATAAACCACTCGTGAAATTATTTATCAATAATCTCTTCCGTATCAAAATCGTACTTATAATTAATTATTGTACCGGCAATTATATAGTGAATTGCCTGTTCAATAACATGCAGTGGTGCAATAAACCACTCTCTCGGCGAATGTCTATTTCCATTTTTATCAAATACATCAATATTCAAACATGCTCTTCCAAAGAATCCATGCACCAACTTCTCAAGTTTCTGAGGGTTCATATTATAACATTGGTATGCCATTACCACCTTCACATCTGCCATCAAATACGTTGGTTCTACCGATGCATTTTTAATTCGCTCTTCGACCGAGGTTTTTGAGAATCCTATTTTAAACAGATTATTAAGCTCTTTTATCTCAGGCTTATCACTTTTGGACCTTAAAATGTAGATGTATCCAGCAGCTTCATCCTCATCGTTAACATTGTTGAACTTTTCTAAAAAATCAGAATTTACCTTGTCTGAATTCTCAGAAACCACTTTGCCATTGATATACAATATCTTTTCAACAGACCTTTTTAACATATTAGACTCCGTACCATTTTCGAAAATACATCTTGTCCTTCCATCTTCTCGAACCCTGGTACCATCAGCCTTATAGTGCTCCTTCTTTGTAATATCTATCTTTTCAACAAAGAATAAAATACCATTATGTACATAGTATGAACCGACACGAAGGTTACTCAATTTAAAATCGACCAACTTTCTTTTACCATTTTTCAAATCACTTTGAACTTCTTTAAACTGAGGTTCATATTTCGAAAATTCCTTACATGGTCTTCTCTTTGCAACAAAATCTGTGCTCTCTCTATTCTTGAATTTAGTAACATGCTTCAAATCAAAAAGACCGGTACCATCATCTCCAAGTATTCCCAAAGAATCATCATTGAATACATCTTCAATAGAATTTATCACTTTGGGTGTGTAATCCAATAAATCAAATGTATCATGGGATTTTAAGGCTTCCAACTTTTCAGGATTTTCCCTAATGGACTTCAACCTTGAATACAACATGTGTTCTTGAATATCTCCACCTAATTCAGGTTCCCGTTTCTTTTGTTCATAGAAGTTATTAATATCTTGAAATGAAGCAACCAATCGTTCATCTTCATTGCGAACAGGATAGTTAGATGGCTTTACTTTAAGTAAACCTAAAGGGTCATTTTCGAATATCTCCTTTAATTTTAACAACTTATCATTATCCATTATTTGCTTGACGTTTTTGTTCCTTCAAATAAATAATTGCTTCGGCCATCCTAATTTCTAATGGGTCAGATGAGGATAGTTTAGGCTCTCTTTTATGAGTTTTTACAAAGTCATTAATCTTTGGCCACAAGATAAGCGCTTCTTCAAGTGTCATTTGGATTCTTGTTGCTGCAATCACATCTTGAATTACCCTTAAAACCTTAGTGGTGACATCTTTTGATAAGATTTCAAAAGCTTTTTGGAATGGATTAATTCTATCAATTAAATCAATGTCTAAGTCATCTATATTAACAAACTGACCCGCCATTCTTATGAATCGTTTATCTCCGACTTCTTTAATTTCGCCACCCTTGATAACAGAGTCAACAACGACATACTCTCTAACTTCTTCTCTCTCCTCATCCGTTAGGTCAGGATATGTAATCTGAATGATTTTGGGAATTAAAACCTTATTTATTACCTCAGGGTCAAGATTACCGGAGATAGATTTTTGAATAGTTTCATCTTGAAGTATTTTAGCTTTCAAGTCATTTAAATCAGACTCAACAATATCTTTTACCCGTTTGGTAGATGGTGTCTTAAATCCTCTAATCTTGATTTCACCTAGTCCAGCCTTATCCTCTTCGTTAATTTTGGTTTTAAACTTGAAATTGGGAGCCAAAACCTGTTCCATCAATAAAGAAGCTGTAATTGCTTTCAACATATTGTTAACTGACAATCTAACCAAATCATCAGCTGCATCGGGTTGGGCAATCAAATTAGTAAACTGCGCATGAGATTTATTCTCGCTATCACGAGTACAACGACCTATAATTTGAATTATCTCAGTTAAAGAACCTCTGTAACCAACGGTTAAGGCGTGCTCACAATATGGCCAATCAAATCCTTCTTTGGCCATCCCTAAGGCAATTATTAAGTCCATATCATCAACAGACTTGATTTCCCTTAGATAAGCAACGGCCTTTTCTCTGTCTTTCGGATTATCATTTACAAGGTCCGCAACCTTAAGTAATTTGCCATCTGACTTCCTTTTAACATGAATAATTCCTGTGTCAGAATCAACTTTGATGACATCCCCAATCGCATCCAAGATTGTATCAACTTCTTGGTGCTTATCTTTTGTCGACTCACCTGAATTAACATTTGGGATATGTAGAATGGTTTTCTTATCTGTATCTAATATTTCAAGAATGGCATTTGTATAACGACCTTGATAAAAATGGTATCCAATACCGAGCGATTTTAAATACTTATATCCATTTAATTGCTCATAATAGTTATATGTAACTTTAGTAAACCTCGCTTCATCATCAGGCATAAGAACAGGTACACTATCACCTCTGAAGTATGAACCCGTCATTGCCACAATGTGTGCATTTGACTTAAGCATTATACTTCTTAGTAGTTCCCCCAAACGACTATCAGAGTCTGCAGAAACGTGGTGAAACTCATCAATGGCAAGTAATATATTATCAAATTTTACCTCTTCTAATTCCTCAAATGCAAACCGAAGTGTAGCGTGTGTACAAATCAAGATTTTCTCATCATTCCCCAAAAAGTTCTTGAATGCTTGAACTTTACTTTTGCTACCATCCATACCAGGTGTACAGAGGTTATATTCATCATTAGGTTCCCAATTAGCGAAGAAACCTGTCTCCTTTAAATTAGTGGATTGAAAAGAACCACCAATTGACTTCTCCGGTACCGCTACGATTACCTTTTTCAATCCTTGATGAACTAGTTTATCCAAAGCAATAAACATTAATGCCCGCGACTTACCCGATGCTGGAGGAGCCTTCAACAATAGATACTGAGCATCCCTTGCCTGATATGCTTTCTCTTGCATTTCACGCATTCCATAAGCGTTGTTTTTTGAACTCTGTCCCGTTTGGGAATAGGTTACATGAACTATATCAGGCATGTTATTTCTTTTTCTTTTTATATTTAGATTCCATTTCGAAGAGTGTTCCTTTCGATTTTTCCTCTTCTATCATTTGTTCATATAGTTTGAATAGATATTCTAATCGCTCTTCATCACTTTCAAATGGTTTGGAACGATAACACCTTTCAATAGCAAGGTCCAATTGATGATGAGCATCTATTAATTCACGTGGCATTTTATCCGGGTCGTATAATTGTGCCAAAGTTTTTTCAGAAAAATCTTCTCTTACCGCCAGAATATTATAGACATTTTTTTCCAATTCGTTTTTTTGATTTTCTGTAATATCCGGAATAGGAAAAGTGTTATAAGATAATTCAGACGAATATCTTATCCGAGATTCAAGTCTACCTGAAACAGCGCGAACCCAAACCATATGAAATTTTGACATTACAACTCCAAGATGCCATGGTTTAGCATTATATATTACCTGAGCAGAATTATTGACAATAGTGCCTACTTTCAAAAATCCCATAGGTATAATTTCCCTTCGTTCTGATGATGTGGCAGGAATAATAATTAATTCAGAATTCGTAAATCTTACTTCTCCAAATCTATGTGCTACATGTGCCAATTTTCTCGTTGCTTCTCTTTTACTTGTAAGTCGATATGCTTTAACAAGACTTATTCTATTTGAAATAAAAGAGGATTTAAATGCCTCATCTATTTGTTCATCCTCAATCCAAATACAATATCTAACTATGCCATTTATAAAATCTTGACCACCAAGCATGGGCTTTATGAAATTCTTAATTTCATTGTTATATTCGATTTCTTTAATGTATTCTTCCTCAGATAAAATCAAATTACCTCCATCATTCGGCATACTACCAAATTTTATTTCAGGTAAATTAGACAACGGTTTATTTCTACTTTTGATATATAGGTTTTTCCCATCAACTAAATACGCATTAATATTATTTGCTTTAGTTTTAAACTTATCATTGAATATGTATTTAGGTAATGATGAAGTATTTCTTAGACCAATAATAACACAAGTTACACCTGCAATAGATTTTGCATTATTTTCCCATTTAAATGGTAAATGCACGAATTTAATCTCAATTGAGTCTGAAATAAGATTCGGCCAAATTAATTCAACTTGTGAACCTTGAGAAATCGAATTTGTTGAAACAAATGCTAACTGACTATTATTACCTTCAATAAAATTTCTACCTTTAAAAAACCAACAAGCAATATAATCAAGGTCATTAAAGCCATTGATTTGGTTATTAAATACTAATTGCATGTCTATTTTCTGAGATACGTTCAAAACTCTTGCTCCAAGATATGGAGGGTTACCCATCAGAAAAACTTCACTACTGCTATTAGTTGTAGGACAAATTAATTTCCAATCCAATCGACATGCATTTCCATGCACTATGTTTCCAGCAGACGTTAATGGAAGTGCTGGCTTCCTTCTTCCAAATTCTTTGAAGAAAACCTGGTTCATTTGATGTTCTGCTAACCATAACGATAGTATAGCAACTTCGTGAGCAAAATCATCCAACTCAATACCATAAAACTGACTTAGGCTAATATTGGATAGTGCCATTTCATTGAGCTCCTTAAAAATCTTCATTTCAAGCTTCCGGAGTTCTTTATACGTAATGATTAGAAAATTACCACTGCCACAAGCAGGGTCAAAATACTTTGTATTCCATATTCTATTCAGTAATTGACGCAGTGCTTTGGGATTTCCCTTGGATGATTCAAACTCCTCATTAAAGTCATTGAGAAACAACGGCTCTATAACTTTCATGATATTAGGTACACTTGTATAATGCATCCCTAATCCACCACGATGTTCAGGTGTTATTACAGCCTGAATCATTGAGCCGAAAATATCAGGATTTATAGCACTCCAATCAAGTTCTCCGCTTTCAATTATTAATTGACGACTCTTTCTGCTGAATTTTGGTAGACCATGTTGATTTCTAAATAATCCACCATTAACGTAAGGGAATGAATCAAGATATGCTGGTAAACTTCCTCTGTCATTATTGGGAAGATTCATTATTTGAAATAGCCTTTCAAAATGAGAATCTAAATCACTGCCATCATCTTGAGTATGATTGATAACACTATGAGTAAACTGGCTCTTTTCAAAGATATTGGTATCCTCGGCGAAGAAGCAAAATAACAAGCGAGTTAAGAATACATTTAGGTCATGAACTTCAGCTTCAGTATCTGTAGAGTTATCTTTCTTTATTTCATCATAGAGTTTACCCATCCTCTCCGCAGCTTTAACATCCGCGGGATTTTCAAACTGATGTTGAGCCTTTTCCATACCAGCGAGTGGTAAGAAAAAATCGAAATGTCTATCTAATTCAAGTAGCGGTATATCAAGTGAGTCGCCTGTCTTAGTATCAATTGACAATAAGGTTTCATAATCAGTAACAATGATGAACCTTGGAGAATGACCTGTGACTTTGGAGTCCGTTTTAATAAAATCTATTAAAAGATGTAGGTCAATTGAATCAGAAACCTTATAAAAAACTTTCTTCTTCCAAAGAATTTCACCAAGGTTCTTTGATAGGTTTAATCCACCTTCTTGAAGTCTTTTTACAGTTGCCTTAGGGGTTCCAAAACAAGATATGAAATCGTAAAAAAACGATTCTTCATTTATTGATTTAACTAAACCTTCAACACTTTGACCTATTTGGGTAACATTCATTTCTTACAGGGAACCAGAATTTTAATCATTTAACTGCATTCAAAGTAAAAATTACAAAAAAATAATCAGTAAACTAAAATTTTGATTGTCAACAAGACTATATTGAAAAATCAATGTCTGTCAATCAAACCCAAAAATCTTTATTTATATCAAAGTAATTTTTCAATATTTAACTGAATCAAATGAATTTGAGCCAACTTTTATTAACACTTGATAAAAAAAGTAATAACTCCATTGAAGAAGAAGATATTCATTCTGCACTAACAGCCATACGCCAAGAGTCCAGAAATTCAAAAACCACTAAATTTCGATTAGACGCGGAATTATTAGCATTCAGTTTTATTGAAGAACCGAAAAAAATAGACAAAAATGATTCATACTATATCCCAAAATATATTTGGACTGATGAAAATGGTATTTCATTTTCTTCATCTTCACCAAAACAAATAACAAATGAAATACTAATATATTGGCAAAAAAGAGCCTCTAAAACATTAAATCCAATTCTAAAATACCGCTATTGTGGTCTAATAATTGAATTTAGCAAACCCATAAATGGACAAAATGCACCATTACATATTCGAAATATGTTTATTAGGGCATCTATAGAGATTTCAGAAAATTCAATTACAAAAAATACTTATAAAGTCATCTCTAATCTAAGAAGGGCATTATTGCTCTCATTAGACTTTAGTGATGATGTTTCTTTAAAAGCTATAAAACTGACGCTTATTTCATTCATAGAATCAAATCCAAATTTGATAGATGAAAATATAATTTTAGAGATACATGACATTTTAATTCTCAATAAAAAATCAGGTATTAATCCGTCTGAAGAACAATATATAATAGAAGAACTTGAGAAGACATTTAGAAAAATAATAAGCACAGAAAATTACCCCTACAATTATGTCTCAAGGTCAATTGAATCAATAGCTGACCGATTAGCAGAGTTTTACAAAAATAAAAATAAGCAAAATGAAGTTATCAGAGTTCTTCGATTATTAGACGAGACATACAGTAAGTTAGTTAATGGCGTTTCACCATTAATCGCAATCAATTTACTTGAGCGCCTTCATCTTTTGTACATAAAATATAAATATAATGATGAGGCTAAATCAATTTTAATAAAAATTCGTGAATTAGGACCCAAGGTTGCGACTGAGATGAAACAAGTTTCATTTTCATATGAGATACCCAAATTGGAGTTAGATAATTACATTGAATCTATAACTTTAGGGGTTCCGGAAGAAATATTAAAACGTATTAGTATTGCATATTTACCAGACAAATTCAAAACTGCTCAACAATTACGAGAATCAACAAATAATTCATCTATAAATCACTTAATTCCTCAAAAAATTCTTGATAACAAAGGAAGAATTATAGCAACTATTGGCCCATTAACTGTTGACCCTGAGGGCCATCTAATTTCTCAAATATCTCAACAACTGAAACTGCAATCAGTTATATTAAATATGGTTTTAAAAGAGGCTATTTCAAACAAAGGATTAACATGTAAAGAAATTTCCAAATTTTTGTCTCAATCATTTATATTTGAAAAGGACAGAATACCTATAATAGACAAAGCATTAAATTGCTATTTTAATAATGATTATACATCATTTATTCACTTATTAATACCACAGATAGAGCAAGCAATTAGATTCGTATATGAATTTGCAGGTGGAGATGTATTAAGACGCACTAATAGCTCTGGGGGAGGATATTATTTAAAAACATTTGATGAATTACTAAGAGAAGGATTAACAAAAGAAGTACTTGGAGAAAATTTAGTCATTTATTTAAGAGTCATATATACAGACTCAAGAGGTTGGAACATTAGGAATAATATTTTCCATGGCCTTGTTGGTCAGTCTATTTTCAACAATCAAACGGCAGACAGGTTACTACATTCATTGCTTTGCTTAGGCTTAATCAAGAATGATTAGCATCATTTTGAAATTACTTACTTCTACTATAAATTAAAAATGAGCAAACCCAAACATCAGCACTTTATTCCGAAGAGTTATTTAAGAAATTTTGGAGAACGATTATTAGGTGAGAAGGTTTTTGTTGAATGTAAACAACAAAGTAGGGAAGGCTCTACATGTAAAAAAGAATCCATAAGTAATTTATGTGTAAAAAAAAATATTTATACCATTCCAAATGGCAGTGAAGATGAAAAGTATATTATAGAGAAATTTTATGCAACAAATGTTGATTCAATTTATCCAGATATATATAACCTTTTAATAAATCCTGAAATTGAAATCATCACTAAACAACAACGAGAAAAAATAATATCAACTACTTTGAGTTTATTTTTTAGAACACCAAAGTTTTTAAATTTAGAGACAAAACAAATTGACAATTTAGTTGATTTAGGAATGTTAAACTCAATAGATGAAGATGGAATTGTTAGAATATTACATAATGGTATTGAGGTTACGTTTCACAAATTAGATGCTGAGAAAATTAAAGCAAAACTGAAAATTAATGCTAAAATTGATTTTTTAGGTTCCCATCTTGAGGATTGGCAAAACTTCATACATTTCAAAGCAAATTCAGCTATTTGTGTGTACAAAATATGTGATGATATAGAATTAATTACCTCGGATAATCCAGTATGCATACATAGTGTTGAGGGCAAAGAGTTTGATGTTTTTGACCCAACAAACATCATTTCATTACCCTTAGATAGGAGACATTTTTTAACTATTATGCCTAACTCTGTTGGAACAGCTGGCAATAGAATTTATAGAAGTAATAGAGATAAATGGTTTGCATTATTAATGAACCTAGAAGTTCAGGAAAATTGTGAAGAATGGATTATAGGCTTTCCTAATTCTATTCAAAAGCATCTTACTGACCAAATTAAATATGGCGAATATTCCAGTGATAATTTAAAACAATTTTTATCAATGAGAGAGAGGGCCTTGGATTTACAAATGTTAACATTTGCCATTGAGGAAACAGGAACTCCTTTTCACCCCAAAGTAAAGAAATTAATGGACACTCTTAAAGAAAAGGAAATTCATAAAAGCGATTCAGAATTTATTAATTTTTGCAAACAATTGGGATATTAGCTTTTACCTAAAGCAACCATATTATTTATTAAAACATGTTTGTAGTATGCAATTCGATACAGATATTAATTATTTCTTTGAAAAATAAACTAATTCTGACAAGATAGGACTCGAAAATTAATTTTAAGTTAAATATGCAATCTAAAATGTAGAATGGAAGTTGCAAATTTACAATTTAACGAACCGATTTTAATCAATTAGTGTACGTTTGGATTCGAAAGTATAATACTTCTAATGTTATATTTTGATGATTTTATACATTTAATGACCGCTTCAAACAATGGGCGTTAAAGCTAGTGGGACCACAGAAACCACCTCAAACGAGGTGGTTTTTTTTATTTTACGGCAGGAGTAGCAAAGTGAGTAGCACGAGAAGGGATTTCAGAATGTTTTCATTGCATTTTGCAATCATCAATATTTTAGAATTCTATCCAAAGTGAAATTAAAATCGAATTTATTTTAAATCAAAAGCGAAAGATATTGTTTGCAATTATTGCTTTAAAAGCATAGCTTAAGCTTTAATTCTGAAAATTCCCAATTTGATAAGATGACTTTAAGTAACTCGATTGAAGAAATAATAACCAAAAAAAATAAGTTTAATTGGGTATTACCTGTTTGGGTTCTATTAATAATAGGAGCCATTGTTTTCATCTTCAACTACGAAAACAAAGTCATCAAAACTGAAAAGTCTTACAAAACAGTTGTTAACATAAACAACGTTGATGCGAGTCTATACAAAACCAAAGCAATTACTAAACGAAAACTTAAAAAATCAGACTTATTAAGCAAGTTAGATTACGGTCAAAAATTCGATCTCATTGACTCTGTAGATTCAAAATGGTATAAAATATCAGTTAAAGGAGAAGTAGGGGTTGTGAAGAAGAGTGATTGCTTGGTTGAGAAATCACTTTTGAAAGAAGAAGTGATTAAAAGATATTCTCTTGACTATGAAAACCACAAAACGGCTTTTGCTAGTTTAATTGGAATACTCCTTTTATCGTATTTTATTCTTAAGTTCTACTTATCAAAATTGCGTACTGTTGTTCTTGAATATGACGAAGAATCCACCAGCGCATTCAATTCAATAGCTGAACAATTCAAACAAATAATCCATAACAACTACTTATGGGTTATTGCATCAGAAGAGAAAAATCATAATCTCAAAAAGAGCTCAGGAGCATCAAACTCCATAAATAGAGTAGAAATCAAACCCTCTTTTGATTCTTTACCTTATCAAAATATCAAGTGCAATGTTCCAATCCCCAACTTAACTATCAATAATATTGGATACTTCTTCTTCCCAGACGTATTAATGATTGTTAAAACAAAAGATTATGAACTAGTTGAGTACAAAAACTTGGTGTTGGAAAGCAATCAATCTCGCTTCATTGAAACTGAAAAAGATACCTCAAATCTTACAATAGAAAGCTACACCTATCAATATGCAAATAAAGATGGAAGTGCCGACCAAAGACATTCCTATAATCCAGCATTACCAATTTGTTTGTATTCTAAATATGAATTGATTCATGGCAATAACTCACTTTTCAAGTTAATGTCTTCAA
>JACCDV010272840.1_pt1 | contig 19914 bp, 31 predicted proteins | sample 7446131 | NCBI WGS metagenome assembly JACCDV01 (sample SAMN15323448, study PRJNA562643) | freshwater metagenome | isolation source: river surface water | place: USA:Blue River Watershed | collected 2017-08-17 | reverse complement strand
CGTCATTTGCAGGAAGCTCGTCTGGATTGACATTAAATGCATCAATACCAAACTGCTCTTGTGTAAGTGTAAGGAAGTCTTTGGCTACCATGTCAGCCTCGATCATATCCTGAAATACGTTCTTCTTCTCAGCAGACATTACGTCCTGAGCTTCAGCCTTAACTGTGTATGGTCTGTCAAGCATTCCGTTGACAACAACGTCAACAAACTTAGGGATGATTGGAACCGGAGTCCAGTCAAGGTTCAACATAGAGATGTCACCATTTACGGCTAACTCATCCTTATACTTCTGCACTGGTTGCTCTCCACGAGCATATAGTCTCAAACGGTGGAATTCACCCCACTGTTGATAGAATCTACTTGAGTTTGACTTCCTCTTAAACCACTCTCCTTCGATGGCTTTACCTACCTTTAGGCCATATTCATATGTAGCCTTAACTGAGTCTGGAGCCATTTGGTCCGGAAACGGTAGTGCAGAGATAACAACTGATGGTTTATCCATTATTCGATGATTTCGCTTCTAATGCCTGTATTCTTATATCTTACAAATTTAACACTTATTTTAGATTCCTGCTTTGGAGGTATAAATAGGTGTTTTCTAGATGCCATAATTGCAAGTCCTGAACTAATCGAGGCATCGTGTTTTGTTCTATTGTTTATATCAAATCTAGCCCAATCTTCTAAAGTCTTAGTAAAGTACATGTCACCCATAGTATCAGGATCTCTGTATGTTCCTTCCTGATCAATACCAACGTATTCCTCAATGTATGTATTGATAGCATTAGCATGAGCATGCTTTACGTCTTCAGATGAGTTAGGTATACCACCTAGTTCTAGCTCAGTTTTAGATAGTTTTGATATATGTTTGTCTGGTCTGTTTAAAGAGAATGCGCGATATCCTCTATTCTTAAAGTGATACAGTAATCGCTGCTTGTTATTCTCCACAAGGATTGGCATTCCATAGAAATGACAAGCCATCAATACGTCCTCAAAGAATATCTCAGCAGTCTGAGGACGAGCAATATACTCTAAAAAGAAGTGATTAGTTGGAGCATTCTCCATGTGAAATGTAGTCAATCCATGCAATGCACCTGCAGATCCACCTCCACCAACAACACCTGAGATATCATAAGGGTCACATCCAAATACTCCAATGTGATCGTTACCGGGTGCCTTTCTTCCATTCTTCACAATCACTCTGTTTCTCATAGCTTGATCAGGAATCCATGAAACTAAAAACCTTCCCTTTGGATCAGGCGTCCAAATAACCTCGGTGTCTTGATCACCGTTCTTCCAATGGAAGTAACCTCTAGTTAGGACCTTGTCTCTAATCATTGAGTCATTGTAGTCAATCTGCTGATAGATTTTAGTTAAGTTAAACAAAGATGCCTTTGACTCATCACGAAACGCGTGAGACTCTGTTCTAGGGAACTGACGATAGAATTCATTAAGTGCGTCAGAGTCAACCTTCAGTGCTGCAACCTCATTGTTCCAATAAGTAATAACACCCATTGTAATCTCCTCACCATCGATACCAATGACTGGTTTCTTTGGATCCTCAAACACAGGCCATCCATACTCATCAATAAAGCCCTCCATGTTCCACTCCATAGGAATGAACAAGCTGTATAGACCTGACTTTGTCTGACCATTGGCAGAACGCTTAGTTGGGTCACTGTCATTGTAAAGCTTCTTGAAATTCTCACCACCCTTGCTCAATGCATTTGATGTTGATCCCATCATACACTTACCAATGATTTTAGATCCTAATCGAAGACATGTCTTGGTAACTCGCCAGTTGTTTAGGATGTTCTCAGGCTTCTCCCACTTACCACTCTCGTCATGTACTAGAAGAAGTAGCTTCTCACCGTCATAGCTGTTGTCTGCGGTGTTCTTCCAGTCAATGGTAGTATCCAACCCTTCTATATCATCATCGCGCTCCTCATCCATATTCTTGCGAGTAATCTTACTTGCAGGAACACGGAAGGCTAACTCCGTCTTCGGGTTATCCATACCGTCCTGGATCGGCTTGAAAAAGAAGGGGTAATTTCTAACGATAGGTACCACCTTATCGGTAAACATCTTCTTGGCATCGGAACCTGTCTTTGACAATATACCAATACGAGAGTCCCTAACAATTGTACCTGTATTGGACGTCTCGGCTGAAGACATAAACGAGAACCCTGAACGACGGTTCTTTAGGTAGCACATACCAAATGATCGGTTGTCTGCTTTAGTGGCCTCCCAATAGATAAAGAATATCCGGTTGGACTCACGGAAGTCAGGAAGACCAACGTCAATCTTGGTCCATTGTAAATACATGTAATGCGTCCCAGTAATGTAGGTAGGCTTGCCGTTGTTCTTAAACCAATAGCCATACTCTCTACGATCGAATTCAGTCTCGATCATATCAACATACTTAGACTTAAATGAATTGTCGCGTCTATTCCAGTCAAATATTGACTTCACCTTTTGCAACTCAGATGGATACTCTTGTGCAACCCACTTATTGCCTCGGTCGTCTACATTCTTTGGCGTTGCCGGAACTGCAATCTTAAGGCCGTTAATCTCATAGATCTCACCAATTGTTCCATCCTTAGAGATAACGATTATATCATACTCTTTATTGTATCCATAGTCCCAACTCTTCTTACTATTCTTGGTAGTAAGTGCAGTCTTGTGGACGTGGTCAGTGACTATGCGATACAGATTATTTTCCATTCTTCAACTTTGCCCTACCTTCAGCAAAGCCACTCTTACCTAGAGTGACCTCAGCGATAGGTGTTTCTGATGCCTTATTCTCTTCCTCCTCAATCTTATTGAGCATGTACATAGCATCCTCAAATGCTAGTCTCTTTGCTGATGCAGCATTCTTCATCTTATCAGCAGATATATCATCCTCAGCATGTGTAATGATAGGTGACTTCAGTACCTTGATCAACTCATCGATAGCCTGCTTAGCAGCTTCTACTATTTCTATTTTCTTAGACATAGATTCTTGTTATACATTCGATACAGAACTTGATCATCAATCCTAAACTCATACTCACTATCTGGAGTAAAAGATACGACATCTCCCTTAGATACAAAATCATTGCTAGGGTAGATAACCTCACCCCATAACTCCTCAAAGCCACCAAGTGTGCTAAACACCTTGTCCTCAGATGGCACAGGCTTAATGAACACAAATGGTTCAACGGCCTGCCAATCTGCATCACGCTTGAATGCATAGACCTGATCAAGCTCAGCTAGAAACATATCGTCCATGACGTAATTCCAGCTGCTCTTTTGGCGGCCCTTCATGTCGTAATAGAACTTGAAAACATTGTGGTGTACTATGACAGTGTCACCAGCTTGAACTGGGCCGTCATAATATATTGGTGTTGCAATTACTTTTGCAAACCTGTTGGATACCTTATGGTCTTCTTGGGAGGAACTAATAATAAAATCGGAATTACCGATTTTTCTTATGTTATCGTACCGCCTCAGACCAATTGGTTCTACAATGAAGCAGTATGGTGATTTCATCAGTAATCTATTTTATACTCAATAGCAATAGGCATTGTAGGAGAGAAAGACTTCCATCGGATAATCTCTCCTTCCTTAATAATCCAAACGCAGATACTGCCATCATTTTCAACTCTGATGGTGTTGATCTTCCAAGTCTTATCAAGGATTTCCTGACCGACCATGTAGTGCATTGACTTCATGTAATCAGGACCAATCGATATTTTTCTAATTATACTCACCTGTTTGTAGGTTTACACTGACGTCGCCATACTTATCATAGATAGCTTGCTGTTGCTTTGCTAACTCAATGTGTGATTCCTTGAGTTGCTCAATAACGATTGGCTTTCTCTGATTGAGTTCATTTAAACTCATCTCGATGTCAGCTACATTAAATTTAAGATCTCTGTAAACTCGGTTAGCATTAACTAAAGCGTCGAGTTCTTCTTTTGTGATTTTTTTTGACATATGATTAGATTGAAATATACCATTTAAGATTGGCATGGCTATACTGTAGACATACCGGTGTGTTTGCTAATAAAGTTGCAGGAGCTCCAACGAATGTAGCACCTGTAGAAATCCATGTAGTTGATACACGCTCAACTGTTGACATGATTACAAACTTAATACCATCTAAGTTAGAGCTTGCAGCTGGAAGAGTTACCGCGAAAGATGGTCCAGCTGTTCCAGTGAAGTATGTATTTACGTTTGTAAGCGTAGCAGCAGTTAATGCGTTTGATGCAACAACTGAAGGAGTTTGATTTAAAGCCAATAAAGCAGTAACTTCATAATTAACTGTGTTTCCAGCAGCATTAGTACCAAATACTTTTGATGCAGTGCTTGGTGTTTCAGTAATATAGTTTTGTACTTTCATCGTCCTTGGCCTTTATATTTTTTCTTGTAACTCTTCGAAGATTTTAAGCATGATGTCTTCGTCTTAGCATGAACGCCTGGACGACTTACCTTAACTTTAACTAGAGATGTACCCTCTGCCTTATTCTTCTTCATACAGCAAATTTACTAATTTATTTGTAAGGAACGTAAGTAGTTTTACCACCTACTTTCTTAGCCTTAAGAATCTGCTTGCGTTGTTTACCTGTAGACTCATAAGATACGTGAACCCAATCAGGATTAGCATCAGTTCCAAACTCCCAAATCAATTGGTCAAAGTTCAAATTGTCTTTGATGAAGTTGAAGACCTGAGCATTTGTGATGTCAGTTCCATCCATATCAATATCAATCGCTTCGCCAGTGCAATGTTGGCTGGAAGATGAGCCCCCAACAGCCTTGTTCAAAGCAGCAGAGCGGTACCCGGATGAGATATGAATAGGCTTTCCGAAGTGCTCACGGATTGGTTGAAAAATATTCTCAGCTAACTTCTTAAAGTTCTCTAAGTGCTCAGGTGTAGGCATATTAGAAATACCTCTACGCTTTGCAGTTTCACTTCTTGTTACTTCTGCTAATACCAAATTCTTACTCAGTTGCATCTTTATCTTTATTTTTAAGTTTCATAATACGTCCGGCAGTTGTGATACCAAACGCCCCCAAAGTTAGTAACATAAATCCATCAAAGATGAATTCTTTAATTACTAATTCATTTCCAATAATTCCTGTGATTACATCTGTCAATAAGACAAACACCATTGCAAAGAATGATATCACACCAACAAACGCTTGCTCGTTGATATGATTGTCATCACTAATTAGTTCTCTAAAAAACTTTCTCATATCTACATTTTTAAAGGGACCTTTGTTACCTTAGGTCTCTTTGGTTTAACAATATCAGTCTCCCATCCTTTTGGCGGCTCCTCTTTATCTTCATAAGGCAATATAGTGCCATTACATCTAAAGAATATCAAGTCACCTGTATAGTCATCCTTTCGGACTTTGTACTGACTTAAATCAACAGCATACAGTGCTGTATCTTTCCATGAATAATAGATCCAAGTAGAATTAATTCCTGCATCTAATAACCAATGTTCTATTATATCTAATCTATTTGATATAACTGTGTCAAAAACAAAGTTATCTATAACTTGAGTCTTCTCTACTAGTAGTATATCTTTTTGAGCAAGTAAACTATCTCTATAACTTACATCAAGTTTAAGAGCCGCTATTTTTGCTTTTTGGCTTTCAAAAATATTATTTATATCAGCAGCTTGCTTTACGGTCAATATGACCACAGAATCACCTTTGATTATCGTCTTCAGCGGGTAATTTGATTGGCTCAAAATCAAATTTGTCACCACTAGACTGCCTACGAACAATATCTTTTTCATTTTCTAGCTCTCTCTTTATATCTTTAACAACAGACCTTGTGCTGTCTAAATCTCCAATAACCTCTGAAACCATCTCCTCAAGATTCTCCTTATCTTCAACGAGCTTCTTGTTTGCTGCTTTCAACGTGCTAACACTCTTTGTAAGCTTCTTATTCTCTCCAGTTAGCTGTATGTTATCCTCAACTACCACAACGTGCCCATGTCCGCTTGAAAACACTTGCATACAAACAAGCGTTATAAATAGTGATCCAACAATGATCAGCTTCCTTTTCATTTCTTTCCAAATAGCATAAGGACTGTTTCCTTCAAACTCTTTGAACTTTCAGTGCTCTCTTCAAGCTTACCTTCAAGCTTCTCACGATACTCACCTTCAAGTGTATTAACCTTTTCTTTAAGGTCATCTTCACTCTGCATTAGTCTATTTAGAAACATCCAACATAGATATCCTAGTGCTAAGACTGCAAAGCCTAAAACACCATACTGAGTTAAAACTTCAAATGGACCAAATGACATTACTTACTATCTAAATGTCTTTTAATAAATAACCAAGCCACATAACCTAAAGCTAGAACAACAAGTCCTAGTGGTCCGTAGTCTGCTAATTGTCCAAATACACCAAAGTCTGGTGTTGTTGCTGTAGTATCCATTATCTATTAATTATTAGTTGCTTTACTGCATCAGATAACTCGGCAACACTTTTTGCCAAGTTTTTTATTTCAAGTTGAGTCTGCTCTTGAATAGCCTGATATTTGAGACGGGACTCTTGTTCAACAAGCTCAATTTTACCTTTGAGTTTGCCACTATCCTCTGTATTCTTACGTACATCGTTGTGAACCATCTTTAAAAAATATCCTATAATACCAATGGCCGTAACCATTCCAAATTGCAAAAGCTCCTGCATCATCTCTTGAAAAATCTATAAACTAAATAAACTATAGCAAAGATAATTAAAATTGGTAAGAACTTATTTAAGAGCCTCTTCCACTCCGGTGTCTTCTCATAGTAGTTGACAGGTACCTTTATTTCTATAATCTTATCTACGTAGACCGTATCGCATTTTCCTTCGATGAATACATCATCACCCTTCATCCATACCTTTACTTTCAGTTGTTCTTTCTCTAAGAATATAGTATCTAATAAATCATTTACCTTTACAACTGTGTCTACCTTAACCTCAGGTACAATTACCCTGATGGTATCATGAATAGTGATACTATCAGTAGTTATTAACTCAGGATGTTTTTCAATTAACCGCGTAAATCTAGTCTTCGGGCTACAGCTGATCAACAGCATCAATAATATTATCGTTATTGTTTTCATTTTTTATAGGTGATTCGTTAAACCAATACCATCCATCTACAGGATAGTCATATTCATCTTTATTTTCTCTTAATAATTCTAATCCAGGACCATACACAAAGTTAGGTGCAAAAATCCAATTGTCTTCTTCTAATTTATAAAATCCTGATGTGTCCATAGTTACCCGGTTATTGTCCATCCTCTTGATGTAATAATTAATCTATCAGCCGCAGTCAATCCTGCCGCACCTGTTGCTCCAGTAATATTGATTGTTTTTGCAGTTACGTTACCTTGAGCTGCCATATCATTGAAAAGCTGAACTAAGTTAGCAGTTGACATATTTGTAAAGCTCACATTTATTTGAGGTGAAGTTCCTGTCCATTGGCCTGCTGATGTGTTTAGTAATCTGACCGATCTAACGTCTGTTCTTATAGTGTTATTATTTCCAAATAAACCCAAAATACTTAACGGCATTACAAAAGATATTGATGTTAATCTTGCGTAACCATTATTAGCTCCATTAACCAATGGAGATCCGGTTAATGAGCCTATTTTATCAAAGTTTGTTATAGTCGTTAAATTACTACAAAATTGAAAAATGTTCGCAATGACATTAACGCTTGTCAATTGAGCCGCACCTGGTAAAACAACTGTTCTTAAAGAAAAACAAGAAGAGAATGTAGATGAGAAACTTGTTGTTAAAGTAGATACAATATTTGGCATTGTTATACTCCTAATTGCACTACAACCATTAAATGTGTTTGTAAAATTAGTACAGCTAGACATACTTGTGGGAAGTGTAACAGAAGATAATAAAATACAGTTAAAAAAAGTACCAACCATAGTAGTAACTGCATTTAATGAAGATGGAAAAACAATAGATGTTAAAGACCTACAAGTATTAAATGTATTGGTTAAATCAGTAAGTGCGGTCATACTAGAGGGCAATGTAATAGAATTCAATAAAGAACACGCACTAAATGTTGCACTTAAAGAAGTTAATGAATTCTGAGCTCCAGGTGTCCAATTTAATGTTTGCAGTGATTGACAGTTATTAAACGTAGATGCTAAAGTCGTAATTGTATAACTACTTGGTATAGTTATACTCTTTAACGAAATACAATTTTGAAATGTACTTTGAAGACTTATGCCGGATGAACTTACCGAAGAAGGTAGTGTTACTGACGTTAAATTAGTACACGCTGTAAAGCAACTTGTCAATGAATTTAAATTAGATGCACCTGATTGAAATATACATCTAACTAAACTTGAACAACCACTAAATGTACTTGTTAGTATGCTTGGGTTGAATCCAGATGGGAACACAACAGATTTCAAACTTGTGCAGGTTGCAAATGCTTGAGTGAAATCATAGTTAGTGCTTGACGAGCAAGTTGCTGGAAAATATACATTTTGTAAATTACTGCAACCTTGAAATGCCGAAGTTGCATTAACACTAGAAATAGTTGGTAAACTCACAAACTTAACCCATTCTAATGAACTACAACCATTAAATGCGGTCTGTAATACACTACAATTATTAATAGATGGTATTGTTATGTTTTTTAAGGAAAGGCAAGCTATAAATGCATTTGAAAATGTCGTACAGGAATTCAGGCTTGAAGGAAGCGTCACTGATTTAAGTTCAACACAGTTATTAAATGCATTCTGCATATTATTTATTGCAGTCGCATTCGATGGAAATGTTAACTCTCTTAGTGACTGGCATCCATTAAACGTAGCAGAAAAACTAGTTAATGAACTTGCAGATGTAGGCATGACAACTTTTGCAAGAGAATAACAGCTATCAAAAATATTATTTGCTGATGTCCAAGTAACAGTGGCTGGTAATTTTACATACTCTAGAAAATTAAAACTACTTATTGATTGATTGGTAGTTGAATTTGAGTAATAATATGAAGCCATTGATAAAGTCTGTGTTCCATCTCCATAATATGCCTCAAGAAGTCCAACATTATAATAAAGAGTTCCAGTATTCCCAGATATTAAAAGGCCAAATAATCTACACGCATTCAAAACAGAAACACCCGTTCCTGTAAAGTAAACTCTTACCTTAAATGTAGTATATCCCCTTGAGCAAGGAGTACCTGACCCAACAACATATTGGTGTGTTGTATCTGTTTGTGCAGTAGATGAAATTGTATCAGTATTTCCATCACCCCAATCAATGACAATGTTTTGAGAACCTGATGTTCTTGTAAATGTAGTTCTTATGGTACAAGATGCATCATTTATGTCAGACATTAAAAATTGAACCTCGTTAGGCGCATCAGTAATAACAGGCCAATCAGCTGGTCTAATCCAATCCGTTGGCTCTACTCTTTTTTGAAAAAAATTCTGTACCGGTAAATTAAATGCCATAATTACACTGTTGGGAAGATTGTAATATCTCCTTCAATATCAGACTGAGGAGGAAATAAAGAGTAAAATGTTGCTAATCCAGGTGCAACCTCAACGTAAGGAAGCATACCACAAGTCGTTACTTCAGTATATGCTGAATTGAAAGGTGTGAAGTCTACTCTTGTTTTTGTAGTTATGTTTACATTCGAAAATGAATACACATAATAACCACCTGAAAATACCCAACTTGCGGCAAGTAATGTTTGAGCAGATAAATCTATAATAGAAGCACCTCCACCACTATACTGCGGAATGTTTAATGTTGAACCTACCAAAGTAGCTGCACCACTTGTCCCTGTTGTTGTTAGTGTAATAGTAGGTTGTATGCCTGCTGATGACAATGATTCATTTTTCCATAATTGATCAGCCGAGTCATATTGAAGTATATCATTATTAGTTACAGATGTAATCCTTACATTATGTAACTCATCAAGCTCATAACCATTATCAACTTTAACATATATCTGACCTTGTGTTGCATGAGCTCTTACAACATAACCCATAATAACAGTATGTATAGGAGCTATAGGCTTTATATTGGTTATCTGACCAGCTACTGTACCACTAAGGTAAAGCATATCACCATCAGCCCAAGTTTCTCCTTGAAGAGATCCTGTAGTATTTATTCCCCTAACTAAACCACTAGTAGTTATAAATCCTTCTTCGTTATTATTGATTGTCTCAGTAACAATACCTAACGTTTCAGCACTATTGGCATCGTTGTTTGCTTGAGCTAGATCAACTTTCAATCGATTACCCTGGGCGCCACTAATTCGTACTGTTTGGTAGTTTGCTTCTAATAGATTTGATCCAGTCTTATTAACTACTCTTGTGAGCTGCTCTTGGCCAATCTGAAGTTTTACACTTCCTCCCTTTAAACCAAGATCCAAAGTCCCGTCTTGATCATTCCAAACTAATCTGGCTACACCAGGAGTTCCAGTAGGAGTCTGATCAAATTCAACTTGACCGACTTTTATTTGATACTCACCTAAGTCAACATTACCAGTCGCTCCAGTATATGGAACATAAGGCCCACCACCTCCACCTGGAGTTTTGGGCTTACCGTCAATCCCTATGATCTCAAGATGATCATAGCCAAACATATTACCGTTTACATCAACTACTTGCATCTTACAACATTTATGTTAGGCATGTCCTGACCCTCAACTATAAATGTAGTGCCTGATATACTTGATGTAGCCTCTATGTAATCGTTCTCATTTAAAAAATATGGGAATGAATCAGTGATAGTATCACCTGCTGCTAAATTTATTGAATAAACTTGAGTTGGAGTGCCAGATGTATATTTCTTCAGTGTCAACGTATATGCAGAAGGATTATTAAATCGCATATAACGAAGCTCAGATATATTATTTTCAGGGGCCGTATGTAATATCGTCCCTGATGTTGATAAAGTACCCTGATTACTGAATTTGCCAGTCATATGGAATATATTCTTCTTTTATTAAATACCCAGCAAAAGCGTGCTTTGGGTTCTTTGGTTCGACAAGGTTCGCTCCGAAGTCATAGGTGTTGTCAGACATTACGTCATAGTGGTATCCGTCAGCGTAGATAGGTTCTTCAATTACTTCCATTCCTTCCATTACTGGAGGAGTTAACATAATAAGTCCTATTTCGACAACAGCTTGCACTCCGTTTCCGTATGCTTCGTGTTTCTGTCCATTGAACTCCACTTCTACAAGAATGCCTTTTGCTTTCAAGTCTGCGAGTGCAGTTTCTTTGTCTGTGTATGTTAGCTTGTAAATCATATTGTTGTAAGTTGTGCGAGTTGTGCGTTTGTTAAGCGAGTTTTCCAAATGGCGGCTGCGTTGATGCTAAAATGACGCAAACCATCGCTTATCCTAATTTGATTAAGTGCAGCTGGTGCAACTCCGCTCGATTGGCTTGCTATTAAAACACCATTTTGATAAACTGCATAGTCATTTTGTTTGTATGCTATAGCTATCTTGTTTCTTGTTCCCGTAGTTGTTGCGGCTAAAGACTCTGCAAAAATAGTACTTCCGCCACTTCTAACTGTTACAGATGGAACATTCCCAGCTTGGTAAATTGTTACTCCGTTTGTCAAATTATCTCCGTTGTATTGTAACTGAAAATCTACTGGGAAAGAATCAAGAGTATTCAATGGCTGATAATCTAAAAACAAAACACCCTCCGAAGTATTCAAAATTGAACTACTCAAGTTTGTTGTTCCAGAATCTGCGTTTCTTGTTACACTTGCAGATGTTGTAGGTATGTAACTTGTACTATAATTTCCAGCTTCGAGTTGTGCGCCCCAAATGAACATAGTTTGTCCAGCAGCAGTTGCAAGGTTGTTGACATAAATAGTGCCATTACCTGTCATCGCCCTTGTTAAAGAACAGCGATACCACCCGTTTTCAAGTTCGGTTATTGTTGCAGTTATGCCACTTGTAATACTTGTAATAGTACCAGTTGAAAGGTTTACAAAAACATCGTAGTCAGTACCTCCGTCAGCTACTCCATATTGCAAGGAACTACTTGTTCCAGCTTTTATGTAAAAAGAAAATGTAGAAGTATTTGCACCCGTTAAAGCTGAACGATAAACAACTGCGGTTGAATTTATTGTTGCAACTATTGTATCAGCATCTTGAACGCCACTTGGTGAGATTGTTGAATTGGAAGTAATACTCGATTGATACAAAAGCCAAGCTCCGTTATCAAAAGACGAACTATAAGTCAATAGGTTTGTCCTCTGTGGTTCTACTAATAAAGCACTAGAACCAGTTGAATAGTCAATACGAGCAATATCAAGTCTGTCTGTTGTAGGCAGATAATCTTTAGCGGTTGAACCTTCGACAAGTTGAGCACCCCATACATAAATACTTCCTGTTCCATTAACAAAATCAGGAAATATGTCAGCATAAATACTATTAACATTACTACCTGTTGTCCTATTTATTTGATATCTAACCCATTGATCTGTAGGTACTACAATTATAGAGGTGGAGTTATAAGGTGCTACATTGTCTTCAATTCTCAACCTAACACTAGGATTGCCTGAAGCTTTTTTAATCCAAACAGAAAAAACATATTGAGATGAAGAACTAGATTCTACAACTTGACGAATAACAGATGCCGTCATTAAAGCTGATAAAGTATCAGCAGTTAGTGTTCCATTTGGAGCTATTGCAGTATTACCACTTACAGAAATAGAGTTTGCTTGAGCCCAAGCAGCATTGTTAAATTGCTCTGAGTATTGCAATAAATTGTAAGGCACTAACTCAACTAATCCATCAGCATTAACACGAGTAGCTGTTGTAGCTCTTACGACTGAAATATCACGAGAATAGTAATTACCGTCAATTAGTTTATATCCTAATATATTATCAGACTTAATAGCCCAATTACCATTTCCAATTACTAAACTTGCTTGTTCTATCATTGTAATATGTAATTATAATATTCAGCCATTTCGGCATATGTGTTGAATCCTGTGCCTGTTAAAGCCTCAAGCTGATCATTTGTAAGACGTGTCTTCCAAAGAGCTGCTGCGTTGTAATTTGCAGTAGGAATGAACGATACGGTATTATATCCTAAGTAAAAACTACTCAAAGTATCCACGCTACCATTTGTATCTGTTGCTACTTGTGTTCCGTCTACATATAATATAAAGTCATTTGCTTTATATCCAAAAGCAATTTTATGCCTACCATTTGTTACACCGCCCCAATATAAGTACGCTTGATTTCCAGCACCCGTATTGTAAAGAACTTCAGCATAACCACTTGTGAAAATTTGCATATAAATAGTAGCGTTGCCAAAAAGCGAAAACAAAACGGGGTTGTTTGTTTGACTTGCTAAATTATCAAAGTCAACATCAATAAAAATTGTTCCTTCCGTTTGTCCTATAAGCGAACTAATACCAGTCTTTGATATAATATCTGTATTACGTGTTACACTTGCAGATGTTGTAGGTATGTAACTTGTACTATAATTTCCGAGTTCTAACTGAACACCCCATACCATAACGTCTGCTGTTGCTGAAGTTTCCACTAAATCAACCCAAGTAATTAAGTTAAAACCCGTTGAAGTTCCTGCCGCTGTATAGGTGTAAGTATATCTTACCCACTCGTTGGTAAATGTTACGGGATTTTGATAAGCTGTATTCCAAGCTGTATAAAGTGTAGGTGTTCCCGTTACTGCCTTACCCCAAAACGAAAGCGTATATACTTTACCTATGGTTGTTGTTTTCCTTTGGTATCTTTCCCAATAGTTACTACCTCTTGTGATTTGAACTCTATCCGCAGTTTGATTTCCATCAGGTGCTATCCCGTAATTAGTTGTGAATGTCGCACCGCTTCCAGCACCACCACCTGAACTATACGCCCCATTGTCGAATTGTTCACTAAAAAGGTTTAAGTTTGTACTTTGCTGCTCTACTAATATACTCGGACAAGTTCCGTTTGAGTAGTCAAGTCTTGGAATGTTAAGTCTTGTTTCCGTCTTTTGGTAGTCTTTAGCGGTTGAGCCTTCGACAAGTTGCGCGCCCCAAATTGCCACGCTTCCCGTACCACTTTGACCTCTCAAAACAAAGTAGTCCATTGAAGTAGATGCAGTAAACGTAAAGTCGTGACGCACCCATTCTGTAGTTGTAGGGATTGAATCCGTGATATCTGCCCCGTCTACAACCATTCTAAACTGAATTGTAGGGGTTCCGCTTAATGCCTTGACATAAACTGAAGCGGTGTAAGTTCCCGCACCTAAACTTGTGCTTTGAAATACTCTACTTGTAGACGAACTTATTGCCATTGTGTCAGCAGTCAAAGTTCCGTCAGGTGCAGTGGTTGTGTTAGCAGTTATAGTTGTGTCTACTACTCCCCATACTCCGTTATTGAATTGCTCCGAGTATTGTAATAGGTTATAACGCACTAACTTTACCAAGCCTTCAGAGTTTACTCTTGTTGCGGTGGTCGCTCGTGTTACTGACATATCGCCACTTCCGTCTGACGGAATAACGGAAAATAATTTTCCCTCCTTATATCCGTTTGGCGTCACTATTAAAGAAGCTGTATCTAATAGGCTCATGAGATCTGTTGTAAACTTGTTAGAAATGAATTTAGACACAAAGGTGCCTCAAATACACCACCATCAGCTTCCACTCTATTTTTAAAAGAAGTGACAATATAACTAGGCTGCCCAATAAAGTTAGCCCCAATAGCATTTACTATGGCATTAAAAATCCACATACTACCAAAGAGCTACAATGTTTGAAGCTGTTGTACTTGTTGCAAATACTCTTACAACGTTCACAGGTAATGTAGTACCTCCTAATACGTTTGTGAATACAACATCATCACCACCCTCTGTTAACACACGAAGATTACCACCGGTTCCAATGTATAAAGTACATGGCCATGATGGAGTTGTACCATCACCACCAACATAAGGAATGTTCACAGTGTCACTAGGAGTAACTGCAGCTGCGCGTTGTACTTGTAATTTTTGATATGCCATCTTTTCTATTTTTTTACGCTCTTGCCGTTTGCTCCGTTTCGAGCGCGATTCTTACTTGGGTTTTCTTTTACAAATTTACCACTTTTTGTGGAACTCATGTCAGGGCCACCCTTGCCATAAATACCACGTTCGCGACGCTCAGCATTATGCTCAGATCGGTATTTCTTTCGCTCAGGAGTAGCGTTTAACTCACGCTGATATTCACGCCTCTTCTCCGCTGCCTTCGGATTGGCCGCGTAATACTTCGATGTCTTGCTTTGTCCCATATAATAGTTTATTTATAAGTAGGTTAGGATCGTTTAGAGCTTCTTGTCGTTTACCACATCCGCAGTCCTCAGTAACTGCCTCAACTACTGCTTTGATGCCTGTGGCAGCAGCTAAAGCAGCTACAGTATCACCTAACCCTTTGTGTCTTTTTAGGATGATCATCCCTTCTTCCATTTAGTACTAGGTGATGCAGTCTTGCTTGGACTCCACTTCACCTTGTCAGCCCAGTATGCTGCGCTCATCTTACCCTTAGATATGTTCTTAGCATGGCGACTCTTAAAAGCCTCTCTTTGACCAACTGTCTGATTGGTCTTAACACCCTGCTGGCCGAAGCGAATAGTCTTCACCTGGTCACCTTCTTTAGCAACCACAATGTGGCTCTTAGTCGCATGACCTGGAGTGCGCTTAGGCTTATTGAAGCCCTCAACGCCCGCTCTTTCTAACCTTGGATCCTTTGCCATCTTTCTTTGCTGTTTTAGCGGCCTCTTTGAAGTTCTGAGCAGTCGGTGCTCCCTTCTCGCCTGGTTTACGCATTTTCTCGCCTGATCCAGCCTTAATTCGCTCTCTCTTTGCGTGAATGTTGCTATATAGTCCCATATTCAATATATTTGTACAAATATAATGAAAAGAATAATCAAACGCGATAAGAACTATGAACGTCGTGAGCTAACTTACGACTTCCTAGGAGATTGGTCCATCGTGAGACGTTGGGCACAAGTCAATTACAATCTAAGCCTAGCTGACCTAGAAATGATACTCTTCTTACACAAGAAGAGATTGTTCACAAGGGCAGACTTTGCAAATTTCGCCAAGTTTATGGACTGGGATAGAGATCGCTTTGACAGGCTACTGAGAGAAGATTGGATCTACATATGGCGCAAACGTGGTTTCGGAGAGGCAAATATGTATGAGATCTCATTTAAAGCCAAGAAGATGGTGACGTCTATCTATAAGAAACTGACCGGCCTTGAGCCAATACCGGTATCGCCAAGACGAAATAAGGCGTTCCGTAAGAACGCCCCATTCCACCAAAAAACATTAGCAAACGCTATAGTCGGTTTTAACGAAAGGTTTAAAGAACAACAACAACGTCCTTCTCCTGGAGAATCGTATAGCGAGTTTCATTGATCAATACGTCGTGGCTACTGACCTTGTCATACAGCACAGTGTCACCGTACTGAATACCAGATACTTGCATACCAACGTCAAATACTTTACCCTTGTGGTAACGCATCTCACTAGAATCTTCACCAGTTAAAAGCAGACCACTCTTAGTCTGCTTCTGCTCATTTACTCGCTCAACAAGCAAGTACTTATTTAATACCCTCATCTGCTCTAATATTTGTAATAATTGCATTTGTACTTAGGATCGTCGTAGCTACAGACACAGCGTTCATCAACGCGTTCTTTGTAACCTTAGCCGGATCAACAATACCAGCCTTCATCATGTCAACATACTGCTCAGCCTTCACGTCATACCCTTCATTCTCGATAGGCATGATACCATCCATAATCGAGTCAGCGTCCTTGCCTGCGTTTGTAATGATCTGCCACATCGGAGCTCTAAGAGCTTTCGTCATGATCTGAGCGGCAGGTGAACCCGACATGATAGCATTTGACTCGTTGAATAGTGCTACACCACCTCCAGGAAGAATACCCTCCTCTAAAGCAGCCTCAACAGCGCACACAGCATCGTCAATACGGTCCTTCTTCTCCTTCTGCTCAATGTCACTCAACGCACCAACGTAGATGACAGCAACACCACCAGATAGGTTGGCCGCTCTATCCTTGCGGAAGTCCATCTCCTCCTTACTGATGCCCTCAAAGATGGTCTCATTGATCTCAGTGATACGAGTCTCAATAGCCTCTTGAGAGCTAGCATACGGCATAAAGATCGTGTTGTCCTTACCAACAATGACCTTAGAGCAACGACCCAAGTGAGCCACATCAACCAATGACAAGTCGTCACCAGTGTCCTCACTGAAATATGTTCCTCCCAAAGCGATCGCTAAATCTTCCAACAAATCTTTCTGACGGTAGCCAAAGCTTGGAGGCAAGATGTTACATGCCTTGATTTTACCCTGTACTACGTTGATATTCAGCGTGTTAAGTGCAGCTTGGCTCATCTCACCGATGATAAGTAGTGGCTTGTTGTTGGCTACAACATACTGCAACACCTTCTCAATGTTCAACAAGTTACTGATCTCTTGGTCAGTGATCAAAACGTATGGGTTCTCCAACACAGCCTCCTGGCGCTTGTAGTCAGTGATAAAGTGGCGACTAGTCCAACCACGGTCAGCCTTTAATCCCTTGATCACCTCAACATATGTATTATGGTCCTTACTGTTCTCAACTGATACCATCTTAACCTCAGCGAACGCATCAGCGATCATACCACCGATCTCAGTGTCATTGTTTGCACTGATTGAAGCCACATCTCTGAGCTTCTTACCGGATAACTTCTTAGATCGCTTGGTTAGATGCGTCACAACATCTGTTGTGATGCTATTAATCTCACGAATCACCTCGGTTACGTTGTCGTCTGGCGTCAAGACGTCAGATGCAGCGTCAATAATAGCCTCAGCTAACACCACACTTGTTGTAGTGCCATCGCCAGCAACAGTAGCCGTCTTCTCAGCAGCCTGTCTGACCATCATAACAGCCAAATTCTCTACCGGATCGAAGAGATTGATCGACTTAGCGACCGTTACACCGTCCTTTGTGACCGTAATTCCACCAACATGATTCTCTGATTCAATCAAGACCGTTCGGCCTCGCGCACCTAAAGTGCTTTTTACTGCTCCAGCGATCGTTTTGATGCCTTTAATGAGCTTTTTGCGACCTTCGTCGCCTAAATGAACGTGTTTTACTACCATTTTATTCGATTTTTGTCACAAATTTAAGAATTTTTGTGACTTCTGCCGAATGTTATGTTATTTTTCACCCTTATGTCCTTGTGTGTGTACTGCCACATCTCACCACTATTGTTTAAAATGACAGTATAAATGGTGTCAGTCTCATGACCGTAGTCAGTGACCAACCAAATAGACCCATCACCCCTTGGCGTGGTCACATCAATCCTGTTTGATGGCTCGAATATCGTAGGACTCATCCCTATCAATTAATTTATTATACAATTCAACATTTCTGGACCATTCAAAGCCAGTCCAAAACTCAAAGCCATAATAATTGGCCTTATATCTACAACATCCCTCGTATCCAGCCATCAAGTAGACATACTTGCACCCTATTGACGCAGCATACTGGCACTCAAACATCTGAGCAACCGATCCGAGCGATAACTTTGGATCACTGTAGTCAGTAATGAACTGATACGCCACAAACTCACCGCCTACAATCTTATAAATACTGACACCAACTAACCTGTCTGTGTAGTACTCAATGACACTGCAGTCACTGAAGTCATATATATCCCTCTTGAACCCATTGTACTCGCAATATGCCCTGTACATTTCGTCATAGTTCCCAAATGTTGTGTGCTTAATAGTGACCTTATTAGACAACCGCTTTGTGGTCTTAGACGGCCGGTAGTCTTTCAAGTCAATGCGAGTGCTTCTCTCATTATACCACCTACCCTTCCAAGGCACCCAACCGGTCGATAGAGCGTCTGATGGATCTTCAGATGGCTCCAATATACCATACGCGCAGTTAACGATCAGCTCGTAGTCACTGATCTTACCAAAACCGCTCAAATGATCAAAGTATATCTTCATAAAAAAAACCCCTCTTTTGGAGGGGCTTCGTTGGAATTACTAAAGTAATTAGTATAATGTGTTGCGATTAGAACTTTTACCTGCGGCTGTGATCTTCGCCTCAATAGTATTTCGGTTTGCAGCATTTTGCTTAGAATCTCTGAAACTTGATACCATCTCTCTCTCAAAGAACTTATTGTTGCCTTTAGCCAACTTACCAGCAAACTGAGCAGCTTTCTTGTACTGCTTAGCCTCTTGACGCATCATCTCAGTACCCTCAGCATTGCCCTCAGCTCTATATCTAGCGCCTAGTTGCTTTGACTGCTTCATCTCATTCTTGAACATAGCCTTAGTTTGGTCACCACCAGCACCTGCATAAGCCTCATATTGCTTTCTCTCACGCTCGTAACCAACAGGTGATTTGGTCTTAATGACACCAGCTTTAGCAGCACCAAGCTCACCTTGACCTTTAGCTCTAACTAAACCACTTTTACCACCAGTCTTAGCTGCCTTAGTACCCATCTTAGATACATTTCTTGATGGATATTCAAAGTCAGCTTTTTCAGCAGGTGTAGGACGTTTAGTCTTTAATTTAGCACTTGGTGTAATAACAGCCTTCTTAGTTGGCATTTTGTCCAATTGAACATTTGACCATTTGGCCTTACTTTCAGTTGGTTTAGTAGGTTCCTTGTAAGTGACGTGACCAATAAATTGCTTGTCACTAGACATAGCCTTCTTTAAAAATTCAGCCTCACTACCACTAGCTCTTGGTCTCTCAATACGAGTTACCTCAGGCATGTCAGAAGGTCTTGATTTATTATATTGAGCTAAACCAGCCTTACTTACATCTACAGGACCACCTTTAAATTGTGAATAAGACTTAGCACCCTTAGGAGCATTCTTATATGTATTCATCTGAGCCTCATAATTCTGAT
>JACCDV010561868.1_pt1 | contig 19926 bp, 8 predicted proteins | sample 7446131 | NCBI WGS metagenome assembly JACCDV01 (sample SAMN15323448, study PRJNA562643) | freshwater metagenome | isolation source: river surface water | place: USA:Blue River Watershed | collected 2017-08-17 | reverse complement strand
CGACCAAGGTTTGAATGGTTTCGCGGATCTCCAATGGGCTAAAGCGCTTGATGACGCCGCCTTGCAACATGTTGCCGGTGGCGCTTTGGTTCATCAATTCTTGGATAAGGGTCATTTGAAAACTCCTGGTTGTGCAAATTAGGTTGCCAGAACTCAAGCGATTTTTGTGCCAGCTTTCATTGCCGCTTTGTTTGACAGCTAGGCTTGCTTATCAACTTGGCTTGAGATTTGCTTAGTGACTCCACCAAAGTCACAACTTGTCAAAAAACCGCCACATGGCTACGCCCTACTTCAGCATCATCATCACCACGCACCAGCGGCCACTGCTGCTGGCTCGTGCGTTGGCGTCGGTGCGTGCGAGCGGTTTTCATGACTACGAAATGATTGTGGTGTCTGACACCCTCGATGCCGACACCATGCAAGTGGCCGCCGCGGGCTTGCAAGAGCAAGACACGTTTATCAAACGCACCGGCAAGCTCGGGCCTGCACTCAGCCGCAACCAAGGCATGGCACATGCACGTGGCCGCTATGTGATCTTTTTAGATGACGACGATGCGTTCTTGCCCGACTACCTCGACAAAGCCCATCAGGCCACACTCAAACACCCCGGTCGTGTGATTTACACCGACTACCGCGTGATCCAAGAAAACCGGCAAACGCCCGGCGCACAACCGCTTCAGTTCAACGAATACAGCGTGGCACAAATGGATGTGCAGTCGCTGTATGTGAAGAACTTCATTCAAAACCACAGCGCCATCTTTCCGCGCGAAGCCGTGCTGGGCCGCCAACAAGACCCGCACCTGAGCAGCTTGGACGACTGGGACTTTTTGCTCAACGTGGCCAGCGACACACCTTTTACCCACGCCAACATCGTGGGCGCAGTGGTCTACAAAGATTACGTCAACCCACATCAACGCCGTGGCTCATCCAACACAGCCAATGGTCTGCACACGGTGTCTGACTATTTATCCATCTACAAAAAATGGCCTGCTCCCAATCCCGAAGTACGCCTGCGCCGTCAGCAACTTCTGGCATCCGCCGGCCAAAGCGTGCCGCTTGAGTGGCTCTGAACAAGGACTCCTAGATGAACGCCAAAGTCAACCGCAACGCATTGCAAGGCTTGTTAGACAAAGCCATTGCACACCAACACGCCGGCGAGAACGAGCCAGCGCAAGCGTTGTTCACACAAGCCCTCAAGCTTGATCCACACAACGCCGTCGCGCTGTATTCACTCAGCGCCATTGCCTCTTCGCTGGGCGACCACGCCACAGCGCTGCCCTATATTGAAAAAGTGGTGGCCAGCTCGCCCAAATTTGCGCAAGCGCACTTGGCGCATTCGGTCATCTTGTTTCACTTGGGTCGAATCGAGGATGCACTCAAGTCGGTGCAAAAAGCCCTCAAGATCGAACCCACACTCCCCGGCGCACAAGCCCATTTAGACACGGTGCGCATGGCGCATGCTGGCCAAAGCAGCGTTGCAACAGCCAGCAAACCCGAGGTGGTGGCGCTCAACACCCAAGCCATTGCCCTGCAAGGCGAGGGCCAACACGCCGCGGCCGAAGCAGTGCTGTGTCAAGCACTGGCCTTGGATGACAAAAACTTTTTAACGCTGTATTCATTGGGCGTGGCTCGCTCGGCGCAAATGGAACCGCACGGTGCGTTGGTGTTTTTTAGCCAAGCCAGCGAAGCATCGCCTCACTTGCCACTGGGCCACTTTGCCAAAGCCAAAACTTTGCACGACCTTGGCCTGGCCGAAGACGCTTTGGCGGTGTACGACCAAGCCATTGCCGCAGACCCCCACTACATGGAGGCCTACACCAACAAGGCCGCCTTGCTGCAAGCCATCAACCGTCATCACGATGCGCTGTTGTGCCTGACTGCCGCCACCGACATCAACCCAGACCATGTGCGCGCCTTGGAAGGCCAAGGCCAACTGCTGGGCCAATACAAACAATACACACTGGCCACACGCGCATTTGCGCATGCCCTGCAAGTGGCCCCCGACTACGCCTACGGCGAAGGCCACCTCATGGGTGCGCGCCTGAGCAACTGCGACTGGACCGATTTTGAAGGTGCGAAAGCCCGCATCATTGCCGGCATTGAAGCGGGCAAGCTCACCTGCGGACCATTGACCATCATGGCCATCACAGACGACGCACGCCTCATCCGCAAATGCGCCGAACTGTATGCTGCCGACAAATACCAAGCCTCGCCCAACCCACTGTGGAAAGGCGAAACCTACACCCATCGCAAAAAACGTGTGGGCTTCATCTCGGCCGACTTCCGCGTGCACCCCGTGGGCTACTTGCTCATTGGCTTGATTGAACAATTTGACAAATCGCAGTTTGAAATCACCGGCTTCTTTACCGGCGTGAGCGACAACAGCGACTTGTGGAAACGCTACCGCTGCGCGTTTGACCACTACATCGACTGCCACGGCATGACCAGCCTCGATGTAGCCAAGCTCATGCGTGCCATGGAAATGGATGTGCTGATTGACTTGTCGGGCCACACCGAAGGCACGCGCCTAGACATCTTGGCGCACCGCCCTGCTCCAGCCCAGGTGACGTACCTAGGCTTCCCCGGCACGCTAGGTTTGCCCTACATCGACTACCTGATTTCAGACCCGCGCATCATTCCTGATGAGCTAGAGCAGCACTACGGCGAAAAGATTTTGAAGTTGCCGCACTGCTACCTGCCCCGCGACAACTCGGTGGTGCCATCGCCCGAAACACCCAAGCGCAGCGACTTTGGCCTGCCCGAAGAAGGCGTGGTGTTTTGCAGCTTCAACCACGACTACAAAATCAACCCGCCACTCTTCAAAGTATGGATGGACCTGCTCAAAGAAGTGCCGGGCAGCGTGCTGTGGCTGATGAAGCTCAACGAAGGTGCGCACACAACCTGACCCAAAGCGCACGCGACCACGGCGTAGACCCCGAGCGCATCATCTTTGCCGAACGCCTGCCACGCGTGGAAGACCACTTGGCCCGCTACCGTTTGGCAGATGTGTTTGTAGACACCTTCCCCTACAACGGCCACACCACAGCAGGTGATGCGCTACGCGCAGGCTTGCCCGTGGTGAGCCTGTGTGGCGGCAGCTTTGCCTCACGCGTGGCAGCGAGTTTGCTGCATGACGTGGGATTGCCTGAGTTGGCTTGCTATAGCTATCAGGAGTATCACGATAAGGCTTTGCAAATGGCTACTGACTTGGCGATTAAGGCTCATTACAAGGGACTAGTGGAACAGCGTATGGATGCGCAAATATGGCCACCTACGCCTGAATCACAGGCAAAGGCGCTCCAAGACATATTGGTGAAATTATGAAGTTCATCATTGAATCCTCCTCAGTTCCAATTTACAACCGCATTGCTACTGCGTTTGCCAAAACTCTGATGGAGTTTGGCCATACAGTGCATTTCATTGATGCGAGTGGATTTAATTATTTAGACTTTGCAAATACGATTAATAACATCGATATTGACTACTACATTTCAACGAACGAGTTAAATACAATCCAAAAACAAACACCTGACAGTGATTTGTTTTATTTCAACCTGATACATAAGAAAAAGATTTTTATACATCATGACTCTATTTTTAGTGGCTTAAGCAGCTATGAAACAATTAAAAATAAGTTAGCTGCATTTAAGAAGTCAAACATTGATTCGTATCATTTTTGCATTGAAGATTCGAACATAGACTTACTTATAAAATCTGGAGTAACAAATGCTCACAAGACTTTCCATGCGACTGAATTCAACAATAACTCTTCGACAGAGAGTAGGTATGAGATTTCATTCGTAGGTCATTTAATGTCTGGCATTAATCTATATCCATTTGATAGCTTGGTAGGTGGGAAACATTTACAATCTATTGCTTGGTCTAGATACTGCAACAGTGCGTTTGAAGCGTTGCCAACGATAAAAGAATTGACAATAAATAAATTCTTTCTAGATGCAATCGACATTCCATTTGAAGTTGACAAATTTGCAATTGAACAATACTTAGTTGCCAACTTAAATAAACTCTCCTCTGCCCACCGAGGAGAAATAATTACAAATATCAACAAACACAACGTCGACATAATTGGCGGCGACTTATCATATGGAAAAATTAAAGACCCTCTACTATTAATTAACAAAGAAAATGTTAAATACCATCCAGCAACAACAGATTACAGCCAAACACAATACATTTACTCCAACTCAAAAATAAACTTAAACATCAGCGCTCTACAATTTGACACAGCGATAAACAATAGAATAATTGATATCATTGGAGCTGGTGGATTTATATTAACAGACCACAGATCAGATCTTGATTTAATGATTCCATCATCAAAAGAAATTACATTTGAATCACCTGAAGAATTGAACTATCTTATCGACTATTACATTCAACCTGAGAGAGCAAAAAAAAGGAAAGAACTAATCAAACAATTACAACTTGAAATTAAGGACAAATTCTCGTATACGAATACAATCGCACATATATTAGGAGCAACGCAATGAAAAGCCTCACCAAATGTATCATTGTGGCCCCCCCTTACAACCCTACATCCGCCGGATGTGTAGTATTACATGAGCTTTGCGATGCTCTGAATCAAATTGGTCAGCCTTGTTATATGGTAATTAATATTGGAGATCAATTCATTACAAGCAATGAAAAACAATATTTCAGCCCTACAAGCAAGCGCATGCTATATGGCGATGACCCCATACTTGAATGTCAAGAAGCCCTTAATTCGGGGATAGTAATCTACCCAGAAGTAATTATTGGAAACCCACTCAATGCGGTCAATGTTGTCAGATATGTGCTGTATTTTGATGGCGCTCATATGCAAAGAAAAATGGGGCATGCCGATAGAGATTTTATAATAACTTACACCAAAGTATATTTTGAAAAATATGACGATGTATTATTTTATCCTATAACAAATAGTCTCTTCTGCGAGGCAAGTAGTCCGAAAAACTCTGAGCGCCACATAGATGTTACCTACACAGACAATAGGAAAGAAAAATCCAATGTTCACATACTTAATAACACGATACACATCAATAAACAATGGCCAGAAAACAAAGAGCAATTAGCAACAATTTTAAAATCAACTAGGTATTTCTATAGCTGGACTGATATGAGCTCTACAAATGTAGACGCTCTTCTCTGCGGGGCTATTCCTATATTAATTGAACCCGATCCTGTTAAAATAAATTTACTAGAAAACACTGAAACTGGCTCATTTCCTTTTTATATAGCAAAGGTAATTGATGGAAAGATATTTGTCTGGAGAGATCCTGATTTCGATGTAAAAAAAGAAAAATTTATATGCTCTTTATTCTCCTACAAAGAGAATTGGCTTAATAACGTAACTTCTACTCTTCAGAAGATCAACAAGCATTTCAATCTACGATGAATACACATCCTTCAATTAACAAGTTTCTTTCCCTTGCTTCTGAAGGGAAGATTAACGATGCGTATCTTTGTCTCTTTGATGGGTCATTTAGCCCTGAAGAAAACAAACTCGCTACAGAGCTGCAAAAAATTTGTACTTCACACATAATTCGACAGCGATCAGGAAAATTAAATGCTTTACTTAATTTAAAAAAGTCTGGCTTCAATCCTTCTGTTGTATTTGATGTAGGCGCTCAGATAGGAACACCAGAACTCTATGGTGCGTACCCAGACGCGCATCATGTTTTTATTGAACCTGTCGCGGAATGCCTACCAATACTAAATGAAATTGCCAATCAATTGCGATCAGCATCCGTTATCAATTGCGCCGTAAGCAATGTAAATGGTACTACTTCATTAAGTTTGACACCATCTCGTCAATACTCATCCATCGACACCAAGATGGGGGATGAATCACGTGACATCGATGTTAAAACAGTCGACTCCATTTATGAAGATATGCAGATTGATGGTCCAGTACTGTTAAAAATAGATGTAGATGGCATTGAAGTGAAAGTGCTCCAAGGTTCTAAATCCATTTTGCGCAATGACTGTGTTGTTGTCATCGAGGCATCTATAGCGGACGTAAATCCAAGATTCAATCGCGTTGTTGAATATTTATCCAGCTATGGATACGAGGTATACGACATTGTTGACCCACTCTATCGCCAGAGTGACTGGCACTTGTGGCAAGTTGATTTGATCTTTGTAAAAACAAACTCACCCGTTTGGGGAAGTAAAAACTATTACTAATCCTGTACAAGAAAAATAATTGACTGCGTGCATTGCTGCAAAAGAGTCGATCTTCAATTATGAAGATCGACTCCTTGTGGTTACTTACCCATCAACCCAATCAACTGCGCGGCAGTCAAAGCACCGATCTGTGTCGCAGACAACGCATTCACTTGTGCCGAAGTGAGTGCCTTCAAGTCAGCCACTTCCATAGCCGCTACTTGAGATGTCGTCAGTGCTTGCACCTGGCCAGTGCTCAAGCCTGCAATATCTGCCGTTTCAAGCGCCTTCACTTGTGAAGTCGTCAAGCCAGCTACTTGCGATGTCGTCATAGACCCCACTTGGGTTGCAGACAAAGCCACGATAGAGGCTGTTGTCAACGCAGCAACTTGTGATGTGGTCATCCCGCTCACTTGGGTGGTGGTCAAAGCATTCACCAAGGTCGCCGTCATGTCCGCCACTTGCGTGGTGGTCAAAGCGGCCACTTGCGCTGTAGACAGTGCTGCAACGCCGTTAGCGGTCAAGGCATTGAGCTGAGTGCTGCTTAGTTTTTGCACAGTCGCAGTTGCCAAACCAGCGATTGCAGCGCTGCTGAGCGACTTCACCTGGCTAGAAGTCAACACGCCAACCTGAGTGGTTGTCAGCGCCCCCACTTGAGAAGAGCTCAATACAGCAATGTCTGCGGATTCAATCGCCTTCACTTGATCGGTGGTCATCGCGGCCACACTAGCTGTGGTCAACGCTTTCACTTGATCATTGGTCAATGCCGCCACGCCATCTGTGGTCAAGGCTTTGAGTACCGTCGTATTCAAACCTGCCACTTGTCCTGTGGTCAGCGCAGCCACTGATGCTTTCGTCAGCGCAGCAACTTGACTTGTCGTCATCGCATTGACTTGGGTAGAGCTCAAAGCAGCCACGGTGGTACTAGACAAGTCTTTGACCTGTGTGGTGGTCAGTGCAGCTACTTGATTTGTACCCAATGCTGCAACCTGCCCGGTTGTCAGCGCCTTGATGGTGGCAGCTGACAGGCTTTGCACTTGCGTGGTGTCCAAGGCCGCGACTTGCGATGTAGTTAAAGCTTTGGTTTGCTTGTCACTCAAGCCTGAGAGTTGTGTCGTTGTCAACACAGCCACTTGTGCCGTGCTCAACGCTTTCAAGTTGGTTTCACTCAAGCCAGTCACTTGGGTTTTGCTCAAACCGCCCACCTGAGTTGTCGTCAAGGCAGCCACTTCAGTTGTCGTCAGCGCGTTGAGTTGTGTGGCTGACAAAGTGGCCACCTGTGCCGTGGTCAGTCCTTTGAGCTGGGTTGTTCCCAAGCTAGCCACATCGTCCAAAGCTAGGGCCTTGACTTGAGTGGTCGTCAATGAGCCGACTTGTTCGCTGGTCATCGCATTGAACTGCGCAGTGGTCAAAGCAACGATGTCTGCCGACTCAATGGCTTGAACCGTCGTGGTCGTCATCGCTGCCACTTGAGCAGTGGTGAGCGCGCCCACTTGGGTGGCTGTCAGAGCTTTGACACCTGTGGAAGACAACGCATTCACTTGGCTAGTACCCAATGCAGCCACTTGCGCGGTCGTGAGCGCACCCACTTGCTTAGCATCCAACACATTCACAGCCGCTGTACTAAGTGCTTGCAGTTGGGTTGTGCTGAGGGATGCCAAATTAACCACCGACAAGGCTTTGGCTTGTGATGTGTTCAATGCAGCCACTTGTGCCGTGGTCATCGCACCCACTTGCGTCTTACTCAATGCCGCCAATTGGGCGGCTGTTACCACAGCCGTTTGCGACGTGGTCAGCGCAGCTACGGCAGCTGTTCCCAAGGCTTTGAATTGATCAACCGACAAAGCCTTCACTTGATCAGTACCCAGTGCAGCTACAACGGTAGTACTCAATGCACCCACTTGACCAATGTTCAAGGCCGCGAGCTGCCCCGTGCTGAGCTTGGAGGCTTCAGCTGTTGTCAACGCACCCAATTGCGCATTGGTAAAGGCCGCCACTTGCGTGCTGGTAAGCGCAGCGATATTAGCGGTACCCAAAGCAGCCACTTGATCTGTGGTCAGCAGCTTGACCTGGGTTGCAGTGAGAGAAGCAACTTGCCCTGTTGTCAAAATTGCCATTTGCGCCGTGCTGAATGCGCTGATACCAGCAGCAGACAAGCCCTTCACCTGAGCGGTGTCCAACGCCTTAATCTGCGATGTGCTGAGCAAAGCAACTTCAGCAGAGCTTAGGGTAGCCACTTGTGCGCTTGTCAACGCAGCGACAGCGCTGGTCGACAAAGCTTGCACTTGAGCAGTCGTCAACGCCGTTGCAGCCTCAATGCTCATGGCTTTGACTTGCGATGTGGTCAATGCAGCCACAGACGCTGTGGTCAGCGCTGCCACTGAATTAGCATTCAGCACTGCAGCTTGACTGGTGGTCAAAGCTGCAACTTGTTCGGTGGTCAGTGCGGCCAAAGCACCTGTGCTTAAAGACTTGAATTGATTAGCAGTCAGTGCCTGCACTTGCGAAGTGCTCATGGCGTTGACTGCAGCCGTTGTGAGTGCACCGATCTGTAATACATTCAACGCAGCAACTTGTGCCGTGCCAAGCTTAGACACAGCAGTGCTTGACATGCTATTGATTTGAGCAGTCGTGAATGCTGCCAGCTGCGTGCTCGTCAGTGCAGTTGCCTGCGCCGTACTCAAGCCAGCCACGGTACTGGTAGACAGCACTTTGACTTGAGTAGCAGTCAATGCTTGTAACTGACTGGTCGTCAAAGCGTTCACTTGTGTAGATGTCAATGCGAGCACATCGGCAGCCTCAACACCCACTACTTGGGTCGTCGTCAAAGCAGCCAGTTGCGTTGTACCCATAGAGTTAAATTGGCCCGTGGTCAGTGCTTTCACCTGAGCCGCTGTCAGTGCACCCACTTGTGAAGTGGTCAACGCGTTTACTTGAGAGCTGCTAAGAGAAGCTACTTGCGAAGCACTCAAGGCCTTAGTTTGGCTGGTCGTGAGCTGGGCTACTTGCGCTGTGCTCAAAGCACCTAGCTGCGAGGATGTGAATGCAGCCATTGCCCCCGATGTCAAAGCCGACACTTGGGTTGTTGTCAAGGCTTTCACTTGATCGGTGGTCAAACCAGAAATCTCGTCTTTGGTCAACGCTGCCACTTGCGATGTGGTCATGGCAGCCACTTGCGATGTGGTCAGCGCTTTGACTTGCTTGGCGCTCAAAGAAACCATATCAGAAGCCGTCAGAGCTGCAACTTGCGAGGTGGTCAATTTTTCGAGCTGACCTGTTGTCAAGGCTTTGACTTGAGTGGCCGTCAAAGCTTCGACTTGCGCTGTTGTCAATCCGCTGATATCTCCTGTTTCAATAGCTGCAACTTGACTCACGGTCAGGCTAGCAATACGGTCTGTGGCCAAAGAAGCCAATTGAGCGGTGATCATGCCCACGATTTGGTCGGTCGTCAGCGAAATAATTTGTGCTGAGGTCAAGCTACCCAAACTGGTGGTCGACAAGTTATTCACTTGCTGCGTAGTCAACATCGCCAACTGAGAGCCTTTGATGCTTGACAACGCCGTGGTTGAAATGGCGTTGACCTGAGCCGTTGACATGGACGCAACTTGTGTTGCCTTGAACGCATTCAATTGAGTTGACGTCAATGCGCCAACATTGGCGGTACTCAAACTGCCGACTTGAGTATTAGTCAGGCCTTGAACTTGGCTGGCTGTCAGAGATGAAAATGCCGTAGTTGACAAAGCATTCACACTACCTGTACTAAAGCTGGCAAGTTGCTTGCTGCTAAGCGCCTGCACTTGCGCAGTAGTCAAGGCTCCCAGCACAGAAGTCGTCAATGCATTGACTTGAGCAGTTGACATGCCGGAGATATGAGACGGCTGCAACGACCCCACATCCCCCACTGCAATGGCTGCAATTTCTGTGGTCGTCCATGTTGAGACAGGCTTCGTTGCTGCAGGCATGGCCGCATAGCTAACTGACGCGTAACTGGTGACGTTGTTAATAGAGGATGTCATGATGGTCTCTTTTCAAAAATTTGTTGTATGAAGTCAGACAGTTACTGATTAGTTCCTAGCGGCTGTTACCAAGCCGTAGAGTTGTGTTGCAGTCAATGCACCCACTTGCGTCGTGGTCAAGGCGTTCACCTGTGTACTGCTCAGTGAGGTGAGTTGATCCACGGTCAAGGCTTTGACCTGACCGGTAGTCAGAGAAGCCACTTGAGACGTGTTCAATGCAACCACCTCACCCGTAGTCAACGAAGCAACCTGTGTGGTTGTCAACGCAGTCACTTGCGATGTGGTCAGGGCATTGACTGCCGCCGTGCTCAAGGCTTGAACTTGAGATGTGGTCAAGGCAGCAATTGCACTTGTCGTCAATGCTTGTACATCATCTGTCGCAATCACTTGCACTTGACCAGTGGTCAAAGCCACCACTTGCGCTGTGCTGAGTGCTGCCACTTGGGCTGTGCTCAAGGCCACGATATTGGCATTGCTCAACGAAGTCACTTGCGACGTTGTCAACGCACCCACTTGTGCTGTGCTCAAGGCACCAATGCTGCCTGCCGTCAAGGCAGACACTTGGCCTGTGGTCAATACGGCAACTTGTGCCGTGCTCAATGCAGCCACGCTGCCTGTTGTCAGGGCGCGTACTTGGGTATCAGTCAAGGCAGAAATATTGCCAGTACCCAAGGCCACCACTTGCGCAGTGCTCAGTGCGGTCACCATGCCAGCGGTCAATGCAGCCACTTGCGAGGTATTGAGCACACCGACTTGCGCGGTGCTCATAGCCACCATGTCTGCGGTCTCCATGGCCGCCACTTGTGTGGCAGTCAGGGCTTGGACCTGACCGGTTGTCAAGGCAGCAACTTCAGTGGTGCTCATGGCACGCACTTGCGAGGCTGTCAAAGCACCCACTTGTGCCGTGGTCAAGGCTGTTAGCTGTGAGGTGCTCAAACCTGTCACCACCGAATCAGCCAACACAGCGACCTGTGTCGTGCTCAAACCAGCCACTTGGCTTGTGGTGAAAGACGCCACGGTGTTGCTGGTCAACTCACTCACTTGGCCTGTTGTCAAAGCTTGCAGCTGACCGGTTGTCAAGGCAGCCACTGACGCTGTGCTGAGTGCACGGATCTGATCGGCGGCCAAGACTTTGACCTGAGTTGTCGTCAAAGCAGCGGCACCGCTGGTAGACAAGGCGCCCATTTGGTCAGCGGACAAAGCTGTCACTTGCGTAGTGGTCAATGCTGCCAACTTACCCGTTGCCAAGCTGGTGATCACAGCGGCTGTGAGCGAGTCAATCTGACCTGTGCTCAACGATGTGAGCTGTGTCGTGCTGAGAGCATCTACTTGTGCGGTACTCAGGTTAGCCACATTGGCTTCCGTCAACGCACCCAATTGTGTGGTGCTCAGCTTAGCCACTTGCGAGGTGGTCAATGCCACGACTTGATCTGCCTCGAATACAGACACTTGTGTGGTGGTCAATGAACCCACCTGTGTCGTTGTCAACGAAGCAATTTGGTCTGAAGACAACGCAGTCACCGTACCGGTGGTCAAGGAAGCCACCTGCGCCCCCACCAACGAGGAGACTTGTGAGGTCGTCAAGGCATTGACACTGCCCTCTGTCAAAGCTTGCAGCTGTGTCGTCGTGATAGCAGCCACCTGACCTGTGGTCAAAGAAACCACTTGGTCAGAAGTCAGTGCTGCAATACCAGCCGTGTTAATGGCTTGCAGTTTGGCATCAGCCAACTTAGACACTTGCGTTGTGGTCAAGCCTGCAACCTGGCCGGTAGTCAAGGCATTCACTTGCGTGGTGCTCAAAGCGTTGACTTGTGCCGTGCTCATCGCTGCCACATCACCTGTGTCCAGAGCTTGGATTTGGCCTGTAGACAGTGCGCCCAATTGACCATCAGTCAGAGCAGCCACTTGGCCGGAGCTCAATGCGGTCACAGAACCTGCTGTCAGTGCGCTAACTTGGGTTGTCGTCAAGGCCACCACTTGTGCCGTGCTCAAAGCATCGACTTGTGTGGCGCTCAAGCCAGCAACCACACCTGTGCTGAGTTTTTCAACTTGCGCGGTGGTGAAGGCCTGCACTTGCGCAGCGCTGAGTGAAGACACTTGATCAGAATTCAACACAGCCACGTCAGCTGTTTCTACAGCTTGCAACTGAGTGGTCGTCAAGGCTTTGACTTGGTCGTAGCTCAGGTTACTCACTTCGCTGGTGGTCAACGACACCACTTGTGCGGTGGTCAATGCACTCACTTGGTCAGCGGTCAAGGCTGCCAACTGGGTGGTGTTGAGGCCAGCCACATCGGTGGTTTCCAAGGCTTGCACTTGCGCGGTGGTCAGGGCCTTGATTTGTGTGGCGTTCAATACTTGAACGTCTGCACTCTCCAAAGCCTGCACTTGAGCTGTGCTCAAGCCTTTGACTTGGCCTGCGCTCAGACTGGCCACTTGGCTGGTGGTCATGGCCACGACCTGAGCGGTGCTCAAGGCGTTGACTTGTGCTGTGCTCATGGCTTGAACTTGGCTTGTACTCAAGGTTGTCACATTGCCGTTGGTCAATGCTTGCACTTGAGAGGTGCTCAAGGCCGCGACTTGGCCAGTGCTCATGGCTGAGATGTCTGCCGTTTCAAGCACATTGACTTGAGCCGTACCCATGGCTGCAATCTGAGCTGTGCTCAGGGCTGCCACATCAGCAGTTTCCAAGGCCACCACTTGAGCGGTGGTCAATGCACTGACTTGACCCGTTGTCAAAGCGGACAACTGGGTGCTGCTCATGGCAGCAACGTTGGTTGTGCTGATGGCTTGCACCTGCGTGCTACTCAGCGCTTGAACTTGTGCGGTACCCAACGAGGAGGCGGCAGAAGTGCTCAGCCCTGTCACTTGACCAGCGGTGAGCGAAGCCACCTGTGTGGTGGTGAGCGCTGCCACATTGGCATTGGTCAAGGCATTGACTTGCGTTGAGCTCAAAGCCTGCACTTGCGAAGTGCTGAAAGCTTTTGCTTCAGCCGCTGTCAGTGCAGCCATTTGGCCAGTCGTCAAAGCATTCACTTGCGTGGTGCTCATTGCAGCCACTTGGGCGGTGGTCATGGCCGCCACAGCCGAGGTGGTGATGGCTTTGACTTGTGCCGTATCAAGCGTACCCACCTGTGCGGTGGTGAGTGCAGACACTTGGTCTGAGTTCAACGCACCCACATTGGTCGATGTGATCACGGCCACCTGTGCAGTCGTGAACTTAGACACTTGATCAGCCGTCAAAGCGGTCACAGCAGATGTTGTCAAAGCCTTGACTTGGTCTGTGGTGAGGCCAGTGATTTGCGCGTCGTTCAAGTTGGCAAAGTCTTCCGTCTCAAGCGCATTAAGCTGAGTGGTGCTCATGACTGCCAACTGGCTAGAGGTCATGGCCTTGACGCTAGTGAGCTGAAGGGCCTTGATGCTGCCAGTGGTCAGTTGTTGCACCTGCGCTGTCGTCAAAGCTTTGGCTTGGGCTGCACTCAAAGTAGCAGCTTCAGAGGTGGTCAGCGCGGCAACTTGGCTGGTGCTGAAGGCTGCCACTTGATCGGTGCTGAGCGCTGCGATTTGTGCAGTACTCATCACGGCAACACCTGCGGTGGAGATGGCGTTGATTTGGCCTGTGCTCAAGGCACGGACATCGGCCACGCTCAAGGCGCTGACGCTGCCGGTGCTCAATGCAGCCACTTGTGTGGTGGTCAGTGCAGCTACTTGACCTGTGCTGAGGGCTTCAACCTGCGCTGTGCTGAGCACATTCACTTGAGCAGTGGTCATAGCGGCCACTTGTGTGGTCGTGAGGCTGGTGACCTGCGAGGCAGTCAAGGCCGACACTTGACCAGTGCTGAGCGCGGCTACTTGGCTGGTGGTCATGGCAGCCAAATCACCCACTTCAAGTGCTTTGACTTGTGTGGTGCTCAGGGCTTGTACTTGCGTGGTGGTGAGCGCCGCAGCTTCAGTGCTGGTCAAAGCCGCCACCTGTGAGGTACCCAAGGCACCCAGCTGCGTGGTGGTCAGAGCCGCCACACCAGAGGTGGTGAATGCTTGCAATTGAGCATCGCTCAAGCCCTTGATAGCGCCTGTGGTCAAACCACTGACGCCCGCTGTAGACATTGCCTGCACTTGAGCTGTGGTCAGTGCAGCAACTTGAGAAGTCGACAAAGCGCGTGCTTGAGATGAGCTCAAGGCACCCACATCCGCCGTTTCCATCGCCGTCACTTGTGTCGCAGTAAGCGCTGCAACCTGACCTGTGGTCAAGCCAGCCACTTGTGCTGTGCTCAAACCAGCCAAGGCTGCTGTTGTGACAGATTGAATTTGCTCTGAAGTCAAAGCCGCCACTTGTGCTGTGGTCATGCCTGACAGCTCAGTATTGCTCAAGGCTTTGATTTGCGTACTGGTCATCGCTGCCACGTCTGTGGTGTCGATGGCCTGCACTTGAGTGGTGCTGAGTGATTGCAACTGCCCAGTTGTCAGCGCTGCAATTTGGTCAGACGTCATGGCCTTGACTTGAGATGTACCCAAAGTAGACACATTACCTGTTGTCAATGCTTTGACTTGGTCTGTGGTCAATGCAGCCAGACGGTCTGTGCTGAGTGTGGATGTTTGTGTGCTGGTGAATGCAGTTACACCCGCAGCGCTGAAACCGCGCACTTGCGATGTGGACAAAGCCGCCAATTGCGCCGTACTCAAAGCAGCCACACTTGCTGTGCTCAGTGACTCCAATTGATCTGTGGTCAATACGCCCATTTGGGTAGTACTCAAACCCGAAACACCTGTGGTGCTGAAGGCGCCTACTTGGTCCACAGTCAATGCTTTCACTTGCGCAGTGGTCATGGCACTGACTTGCGCCGTGCTAAGTGCCGACACGCCATCGTTGGCAATCGATTTGACTTGCGCTTCTGACAAGGCTTTGACTTGGCCTGTGCTCAGAGCCTGCACCTGTGTGCTACTCAAACCGGCCACTGCCGCATTGGTCAATGCACCCAACTGGGTGGTTGTAATTGCCACCACTTGAGATGTACTCAAAGCGCCAATGTTTTCTGGCGACATGGCCTTGACTTGGTCTGTCGTCAGCGCAGCAACCTGCGCTGTCGTCAAGGCAGCCACATCTTCAGTGGCAAAGGCTTTGAATTGGTTAGCCGACAAAGCCTGTAATTGACTGGTACTCAAAGCCGCCACCTCGGCAGACTCCAGGGTACGTACCTGTGCTTGGCTCATGCTTTGAAGCTGCGCGGTTGACAACGCACTGACTTGCGCCGTACCCAATGCCAAGATGTCATCTGTAGACATCACACTCACTTGTGCAGTGGTCAATGCGCCCACTTGAGAAGTCGACATGGCTGCCACTGATGTGGTCGTGAGTGCTTTGACCTGCGTATCGGTCAGAGCGGCAACTTGCGAAGTGCTGAGCGACTGCAACGTGCTGGTTGACAACGCTTCTACTTGACTGCCCGTCAACGAAGACACTTGTGTGGTGGTCAACGCAGCCACCTGATCGGTGGTCATGGCATTGATGCCTGCATTGGTCAATCCTTGCACTTGCGCAGTGGTCAACGCTTTGACTTGACCTGTACTCAGTGCAGCCACGGCATTGGTGGTGAGAGCGCCTACTTGTTTAGCCGTCAACGCAGCCACTTGTGCGGTGCCCAATTGGGCCACCGCAGCAGTAGTCAATGCGGCCACTTGAGAGGTGGTGAAAGCCTTGAGGTTGGTGGTAGAAATATCGTCGACTGAGCTGGTCGACAAGGCCTGCACTTGGGTGGTGGTTAATGCCTCCACTTGCTTAGCCGACATGGCATTGAGCACGCCGGTGGACAAAGCCTCTACAGCCGATGTGCTGAACGCTTGAATTTGCGATGCAGACAAGGCGCTAACTTGAGATGTCACCAAGCCTGCCACGTTGGTCGAAGTCAAAGCACCAATTTGGTTGGCCGACAACGATTTGATTTGTGTGGCGCTCAAAGCACCCACTTGACCGGTGGTCAAAGAAGCCATAGCTTCGGTGGTCAGTGCGCTGACTTGCGCTGCTGACAACGATTGAATTTGTGTGGTCGTCAAAGCGGCCACATCTGCAGTGCTCAAGCCTTCCAACTGAGTGGCACTCAAAGCCTTGAGTTGGTCTACCTTGAGAGCCGCCATTTGATCGGTCGACAAGGATTCCAATTTACTGGCTGACAAACCTTTGATTTGGTTAGCTGTCAAAGACTGCACTTGCGAAGTGCTTAAGGCATTGAGCTGTGCAGTGGTCAACGCGGCCACAGCCGCCACCGACAAACCTGCAACTTGACCTGTGGTCAGCGCATTGACTTGTGTGGTGCCCAGGTTAGCCAAAGTGTTGACATTCAACGCTTTGATTTGTGCACCACTCAAGGCGCCAACCTGTGAGGCATCCAAGGCGTTGAGCTGATCAGAACCCATCGACGTGACTGCTGTCAGCGCCAATGATTTCACTTGCGCGGTCGTGAGTGCCGCCACTTGTGTCGTACTCAGCGCTGCCACTTGGCTAGCTTTGAGTTTCGCTGTGCTGGTCGCACTGAGGCTACTGAGCTGAGTGGTGGTGAGGGCTTGAAGTTGGCTGTCACCCAAGGCATTGAGCTCGGCCACCGTCATCGCATTCAACTGAGCGGTGGTCAGCGCTTGTACTTGCGTGGTGGTAAAAGAGGCCACCTGCGCCACAGTCATGCTCTTGAGGTCATCGGTTTCAATGGCCTGAATTTGTGAGGTACTCAGCGATTGCAGCTGCTCGCTTTTGAGCGCTTTGACTTGCGAAGCAGTGAGCGCCGCCACCTGCGCGGTGCTCATGCTCACCATGTCGCGGGTTTCAAGAGCCGCAACTTGGTTGACCTTCATGCTGGCCACTTGGGTGGTGCTCATGCTGCCCAACTGATCGCCAATCAGGTTAACGATTTGGTCGGTGGTCAGTGCCTGAATTTGCTTGGCACTGAGTGCGCCTAAGCGGGTGTTGTCAATGTCTTTGATGCGCGACACATTGAGCGAGGCAATTTGCGTCACGCTCAAGGCGCCCATTTGCGATGTACTGAGCGAGTTGATTTGCGACGAGGTCATGGCCCCGATTTGCGAAGGCTTGAAGGCGGCAATTTGAATATTGCTGAACGCCGCCATCTGTTGATCGGTGAAGGCAGCCACATTGGTATTACTCAACACCTTGAGCTGACCTGCCGTCAAGCCAGCCATAGCAGCTGTGCTGATGGATGAGATTTGCTCGGTGGTCAGTGCAGCCGCCTCGGCTGCGGTCATGGCTTTGATCTTGGTAGCGTCAAAACCAGAAATATCGGTCGTGGCCGTGACCTTGGTGGTCGACGCTGCAGCGCCAAAGGTCATCAATGCATTAGATTGAAAACCAGTACTTAAGTTGTTGATCGTGGCCATGATTCGCTCTTTTCACTCATTTATTGAGGGTTGCAACGGCAGTGCTTGCACAGCAACACACTGCCCTTACAGGGATTCGTCTCATGTAGATCGGCACGAAGTTTGAAAACTTGAGCGCCTTGATCAAAAAAAGCAAAAATTTTTGAAGATCAACAAAAAAGCGAGCCAAGAGGCTCGCTTTTTTGTTAACCCCAATTGCTTGGGGTCGCGGCCTGATTACTTCAAGAGTGACAAGACCGATTGAGAAGATTGGTTCGCTTGAGCCAACATTGCTGTGGCAGCTTGCGCAATGATCTGGTTACGGGCCATGTTGGTAGTCTCAGTGGCGTAGTCAGTGTCCAAGATACGGCTGCGTGAAGCAGACATGTTTTGGTTCGACTCGGTCAAGTTAGACACCACGGCATCCAACCGGTTTTGGAAGGCACCGGCACGAGCTTGGTCAGCGGCCACTGTGTTCAAAGCAGCGTCGATGGCTTTCAAGGCTTCGGTTGCACCAGCTTGCGTGGTCACGTCCAAGTCAGCAATCTTCAAGGCGTTGTCTGAACCACCGAAGGTACCGCGACGGAAGCCCAAGGCAGCAAAGTTGTCGTTGCCTTCAGAACCGCTCTCCACAGAGAAGGCTTTATCTGAGCTGAGTTTCACTGTTGAGTAGTGGGTCACGGCATCAGAGTCATCACCAGCAGTACCGATGGTCACACCAGACAAGCCCAGAGCAGCTGCGTCAGTGGCATCAGAGCTGATCGAGATGTTGCGGCCGTCAGCAGCAGTCAAGGTGATACCTTCGCCCCATGCAGAAGCCACGACACCAGTTTTACCTTGTGCGGCGTTGATCGCAGTGATGACATCGTCACGTGTTGAGCTTGCACCCAAGCTGATGGCCACATCCACGCCGTTCAAGTTCAAGGCAGTCACGTCACCAGCGGTGAAGCCAGAGCCTTTGATCAAGTTAGGTTCAGCCGTGGCGCTGACACCTGTCATGTCTGTCTTCTTGTTGATGGCAGCAGCAATCGCGATGGCGCTGGCAGCCTTGCTTGAAGATGCAGCCACGGTGTTGGAGGCTTGATCGTCGTTGGCGTTGGCGGCATCGATGCCAACACCGTTGATCACCAAGGTATTGCCTTTGAGCACACCTGTTTCAGTACCTGCAGAAGTACCCACTTCTGGTGCTGCCGCAGTTGCTTGAGGATTACGAGCCAAAGACACAGCTTGAGCAGTATCAGCAGCAAATGTGCCGAAGTTCAAGCCAGAGTTAGACAAAGTGCCAGACACGTTGCTAGACACGTTGATGGCACGGCCGTCCAATGTGTTGAGTTCGTAGGTGCCTTCATAGATACCTTCTGTACCCAAGCCAGTGGCTGCAGCAGTCATGTCGTTGAGGTCGAGCTCAATGTTGCGACCGTCTTCGGCCACCAACACGATACCTTGGCTGTCGTCGTGGGTGTTGATGGCTTTCACACCAGTTTGACCAGAGATGTTGTTGATCGCTGTCATGACTGCAGCGCGAGACAACTCTGCATCGTCAGTGGTGTAGATAGTGGCAGTAGACACACCGTTGATGATCAAAGTGCCGTCTTCAGCAGCAGGCGTCATCACAGTACCGAAAGCGACTGTCTTGCCCACAGTGGCATACACACCGCTTTGTTCAGACACGCGGTTGATTGCAGCTGCTTTGGCGATGGCGCTAGAAGCGTTGGCAGCAGAAGACTTGGTGTCGTCTGTAGCCAAAGAAGCACCTACCACCACACCGTTCAAGATGAGGTCGCCATCTTCCAAAGGCTTGGAGCTGGCTTCGTCTGCGTAGCGAGTGGCCACAGAAGACAAAGAAGCGCGTGAGCCCATACCGATGTCTTTGGTCTTGACAGAACCGAAAGCGATTTCCATGGTGTCGTTGGCGTTGGTGCCGGTTTGCAAGACGATCTTGCCGGCGCTGCCGTCCAACAACTTGATGTTGTTGTGGTTGGTTTTGTTGGCGACGTTGTCGATTTCAGCCTTGAGTTGATCCACTTCTTGTTGGATCGACTTGCGGTCGTCGTCGTTCACAGAACCGGTAGCAGCTTGCACAGACAGTTCACGCATGCGTTGCAGCATGTTGGTGACTTGACCCATCGCGCCTTCGGCTGTTTGAGCCATTGAGATACCGTCGTTAGAGTTGCGGATGGCAACTGCGTAACCACGGATTTGTGAAGTCATGCGGTTAGTGATAGCAAGGCCGGCAGCGTCGTCTTTGGCGCTGTTGATGCGCAGACCAGTGGAGAGACGCTCCATAGTCGTTGCAGTCAATTTCTCGACATTGCTCATAGATGCTTGCGCTGTCAATGCTTTGACGTTGGTGTTGATAACGGACATG
>JACCDV010781073.1_pt1 | contig 19928 bp, 19 predicted proteins | sample 7446131 | NCBI WGS metagenome assembly JACCDV01 (sample SAMN15323448, study PRJNA562643) | freshwater metagenome | isolation source: river surface water | place: USA:Blue River Watershed | collected 2017-08-17 | reverse complement strand
TTATTCGTGAGGCGATTATTCAGTCGCTGATTCGTGAATATGAAACAGCTCGTCTTGACGAAAAGAAAGAAAACCCATTTTTAGCGCAAGTCGATGTCGCTGAAATCCCAGAACTTAAAGCCAAGCCCAAGAAAGCCCTCATCGCGGTGGTGACCACCTTGGCAGTTGGCTTCTTACTATTGCTGTTTGTGTTTATTCGTAGCGCTTGGCGCAATGCGCAACAAGATCCTGAGAGTTCACAAAAGCTCTTGGGTATTCAGGCGATGTTCCGTCAACAATTGCCCTGGAAAAAATCCTAAGGCTTCTCATCCTGTATGAAGTTTATCTTGATACAGGCTATTTTTGAGTGTGCATAGACGCTGTCTGTGCACACTATAAATGAGGCAAGCTATGGCCTCTCTAATATTAATTAATCATGTCGATGCTATTTGATCACTGGGTCCCCTTGGTAACGGGGTGTGCCATCACTTTCCTGATTGGAATGCTGATTATTTACACCCAAGATTGGCATGGTCGCTGGACGCATGACCATACTGAAGGTGTTCAGAAATTCCATCATCAGCCAACCCCACGTATCGGAGGTTTAGCGATTGTCATGGGGACTCTGATATCCCTGCTGATTGTCGATGATCCTGAGATTAGTCAGCTCATTAAGCCACTATTTATCGCGGGCTTAATCCCATTCTTTTTTGGCTTTCGCGAAGATGTCACGAAAAAAGTGTCCGTGAGAGACCGCTTACTGGCAACCATGGTAGGTGGTGCAGTGGCTATAACGCTGACGAAGACTTATTTGAATCATATTGATATCCCTTACCTGGATTTGGCGCTGAGTTGGTGGCCAGTGGGTTGTTTGGTCAGCATCATTGCGATTTCTGGGGTGACTAATGCGATCAATATTCTCGATGGCTTTAATGGTTTAGCCAGTGGCACCGTGGTGGTGATTTTTAGTTTCATGGCACTGTTAGCTTATCAATCGGATGATCATGCTTTGATGGTCTTATCACTTTTATTGGCAAGCATCATTTTGGGCTTTATTCTTCTGAACTATCCTTTTGGCAAGATTTTCTTAGGTGATGCCGGCGCTTATTTTGTCGGTTTCTTGGTCGCATGGATTGCATTACTATTGCCCATGCGCAATGATGAAATCTCTCCCTGGGCATCTCTCTTGATTTGTGCCTACCCAGTAGTGGAGGTGCTCTACAGTATGATGCGGCGCATTAATGCGCAACTGAACTCAGGTCAACCGGATAGTTTGCATTTACATTCCTTAATCAAAACTCGCCTAGTGAGACGCTTTGCGAAGCAGTTTCCTAAATGGTCAAAAAATGCCTTAGTGGCCCCTTGGATCTGGTTAGCATCGGTGATAGTGGGTTGGCTGGCGATACAATTTGCAGAGGATGTCAAAATACTGGTTGTGCTCTTTCTTGTCTTTGTCCTTTGGTATCACTTCACTTACCAGACATTACTAAAAATGCCTGAGTTTTGTGATGAGGGCAGTGAGTTGGGCGAGAGCGGGAATTAGCGTTCCTCACTTCAAGCATTTTATTGATTTAAATCAGATAGTTAAGGGTTGAGTTAACTACCTTTTGTTCAACAATTGAACAAAAATCCCAATCCTTATAAAATTCAGCAAGATGCTGACAAATTTCCATCCAGTCGGGCAGGGCGGTAGCGTCTTTAAAACTTGATCGAACCTCATTAGATAATCATTTGAACACTAGAACTGCAACTCAAGAAGAAACGCATTACAAAGTCATGCGTTTGCTGGAAGAGAATCCAGATTTGACTCAAAGAGAGTTGGCAAAGTCTTTGGGGGTGAGTGTTGGGAGTGTGAATTACTGTCTTAAAGCACTGGTTGATAAAGGCTGGGTCAAGATGAAAAACTTTGCTTATTCGAAGAATAAGTTTGGTTATATCTATGTATTGACGCCCAATGGCTTGGCTGAAAAAGCTCTGATTACCCAACGCTTTTTACAGCGGAAGATGGATGAGTATGAGCAGTTGAAAGCGGAAATTGAGGCGCTCAAGTCTGAAGTTAAGAACAGTCATGAAGAGATACAAAAAGTATGATTAAAGTCACCCCCGTCATTTTGTGTGGTGGTTCTGGCACGCGACTCTGGCCCCTATCTAGAACTGGCTTTCCAAAGCAGTTTTTATGTTTAACCGGCAAAGAAAGCTTGTTTCAGCAGGCGGTGCAGCGAGTGGTAGCACTTGGTAATGACGGTATTCAAGTTGCTGCTCCTTTAATTGTGACTGGAGAAGATCATCGTTTTTTGGCCACTGAACAATTAAGAGAAATTAGCGTCGAACTCGGTGCGGCACTGTTAGAGCCGGTGGGACGTAATACAGCTCCTGCACTGACCCTTGCAGCACTAGCAACGATAGAAAAGGGTGAAGATGCTGTGTTAGTGGTTAAACCTTCTGATCAGACAGTAACCAATCTTGAGGCTTATCAAAAAGCTATGCAGCACGCGATTCAAGAGGCATCGACTGGCACGATTGTTATTTTGGGCGTGACACCAGACTCTCCAGAAACTGGATACGGTTATATCCAAGTTGAAAATCAATCTAGTGATGAACCTGCAAAATTTGCTGCGCAGGTGGTGAAGCGCTTTGTGGAAAAACCTGATGAAGCTAAAGCCAAGTCTTATATAGAAGAGGGTGGCTACTTCTGGAATGCCGGCATGTTTGTATTGAAAGCTTCAGCTTGGTTAAAGGCCTTAGAACAATTTAGACCTGATATTTTGAAAGCTACTCAATTGGCTTGGAATCAAAGAGTCGGCGATGGTGGTTTTGTAAGGCCTCAAAAAGATGCGTTTGCTGCTATTCCTTCAGAATCGGTTGACTATGCTGTGATGGAGCATTGCCCTAGCAGTTCTTTTGCTATCAAGATGGTGCCACTTGATGCAGGTTGGAGTGATTTGGGTGCTTGGGATGCTGTCTGGAACGTGCTGCCCAAAGATGATCAAGGCAACGCCCACCTGGGTGACGTACTAACCACCGACAGCAGCAACACCCTGGTGCATGCCTCCAGCCGATTGGTGAGCTTGGTCGGCGTTCAAGACCTCATCGTCATAGAAACGACTGATGCCGTGCTCGTGGCCGACAAAACCCGCAGCCAGGGCGTCAAGCACATCGTCACACAGTTGCAAAGCTTAAAGCGTGAAGAGCACACCCTTCACCGCAAAGTGCACCGTCCATGGGGCTGGTACGACAGCATCGACGAAGGCGGTCGCTTCAAAGTCAAGCGCATCCAAGTCAAACCAGGTGCCAGTCTCAGTCTGCAAAAGCACCACCACCGTGCCGAGCACTGGATTGTTGTGAAAGGCACCGCTGAGATTACCAATGGAGGCAAGGTTCTCTTGCTCACCGAAAACCAGTCCACTTACATCCCACTTGGCGAAATTCACCGTCTAGCAAACCCTGGGATTATCCCCCTAGAAATAATCGAAGTCCAAACAGGAAGTTATTTGGATGAGGATGATATTTTGCGCATAGAAGATTCATACGGAAGAAAACTCACTTAACGACAACACGCCGAACTAAAGGAAAATCATGACTACGACAAGAAAATCAATCATTGAAGCAATCAAAGAAACTGCAGAAGTGAGAGAAGCGCAGTTGGTGCAAGATCTCTGCGATCAAACAATATTGCTAGAATCAGGAATAGATTCTCTTGGATTTGCAATTTTAGTTGCTCGCCTTGAAGAAGAACTCGGATACGATCCATTTCTGTTGATGACAGAGCCAGTTTACCCACGAACATTGGGAGAGTTTATTGAAATATATGAAAGATTTGCCCAGAAATGAAATATCTTGCCGAAAAATTAGAGGGTATAGAAGGGGAAAAAAAGATTTGGTTTGACCAAGAATTGGGTGAGGTCTTTTATAACCACATAGCATGTGCAATAGCATCCGTAGACAGTCATCAATTTACTGGAAAAAAAATCGGCTTAGGGAAGCTTTCACAAATTGAGCTTGCAATGTCAATGATATTTTTTGACGGTGTAGCGCAATCAATAGCATTGATTCCAGACGAGGCGGAAATAAAATATAATAGTTCGGACGATAGTGGCCTAGACATTATTATTGAAGGCGATGGAATTGGATTATCAAAAATATTAAAAAGAACTAAACCAGAAATAATCCATGCTCCCAATACAGAGAGAGGCCATTCTACAAAATGGATTTTATCAACCTCTGGCACAACCGGTGTTCCCAAAAAAATTGAGCACAATCTGCAAAGTTTAACCCGCACAGTAAGAAATAATAGGGCAGAAGTGGATTTGCGATGGGGTAGCTTTTATAACTTGAAGCGGTTTGCTGGATTGCAGGTATTTCTTCAATCGTGGATTAGCGGTGATGAATTAATTCTTACAGATGGACTCGGGGCCGCTAGGGATATGCTTTCCACATTAACTGCGGCAAAATGTAGCGCACTTTCTGCCACACCTTCAATGTGGCGAAATATATGCATGCTTCCTAATTTTAAAAATCTTAATTTAATGCAAATTACATTAGGCGGGGAAATTGCAGATCAAGCGATTCTGAATTTTTTGCGTCGAGAGTTTCCGATGGCAAGAGTTACTCATATTTATGCTTCAACCGAAGCTGGTGTTGGTTTTGCTGTTAATGATGGAAAAGCAGGATTCCCGATCGAGTATCTTTCGGTGCCGCAAAAAAACAACAAGTTAAAAATTGGGGAGAATGGCAATCTTCATATACTCCCGGCGGCTGCCATAAAAAATGATGCGCCCAACAAGGAGGAATGGATTGATACAGGTGATGCGGTTTGCATTAAAGATGATCGAGTTATTTTTCTGGGGCGATCGAACGGGTCTATAAACGTTGGCGGGAATAAATTAATGCCAGAGGAAGTTGAGTCTGTAATATATGAGCTCGACTCAATTGCCTTTGTTCAGATAAGAGCCAGAAAGAGCTCAATTCTTGGCAACGTTGTTGAAGCAGCTGTGATTCCAGTAAGCGGCATAAATGTGGATTCAGCACTAAAAAGGCAGATTGTTGAACACTGTAGAAGAAAACTGGAGGGGTACAAGGTGCCAGCCTTTGTTGTTCCGGCAGAAGAGCCTGTCATCAATTCTGCCGGGAAGCTGGCACGAGGAAAAGTAAATGAATAAATTAGTCATTGTTACTGGAGCGAGAAAGGGGCTTGGTCTTGCGATAGCCCAAAAGCTATCTGGCGAAGGATTTTCGGTCATTGGAGTAGCAAGGTCTGAGAGTCCAGAATTAACACAGCTTTGTGATCGGGCGAATGTTTATTATGAGCAATTCGATCTATCAAAAATTGATCTAATTCACGACTGGGTAAAATATGTTGTAAATAAATATGGCCGAATTTATGGATTAGTAAACAATGCGGCAATTGGGTGCGATGGGGTACTGGGAACAATGCATGAAAGTGAAATAGCTGCAGCGATTCAAGTAAATCTACACTCGCCCATTATCCTAACAAAATATGTGGCCAGATCAATGCTCCTGAACGGTGGGGGGAGAATTGTAAACATCTCCTCCATTATCGCATCAACAGGGTTTAGCGGCCTGTCGGTTTACGCAGCCACAAAAGCTGGACTAGTAGGCTTTACCAAATCTCTTTCTCGGGAGCTTGGCAAAGCGAATATTACTGTTAATTGCGTAGCGCCGGGATACATGGAAACTGACATGACCAAAGGGATCCGAGACGATAAAATGGCTACGATAAAAAGAAGAAGTCCATCTGGAAAGCTGGCAACTGTTGAATCTGTGTCCGCTGCAGTTGCAATGTTTATTGGGGATGACGGTGAAATGCTAAACGGTACAACCATAACAGTAGACGCCGGAAGTACTGCTTAAGAGAAAATTTATGTCATTGTCAAACCTAAAAAAAATTTGTAGCACCTTTTCTGAAGAGCAGTGCATCAATATTGAAGACCGTTCACGTGCAATCATTGGCTCAATGTTCCCATTTTCATCGCGAATTTTATGTGATGATTCGATCGTTAGCTCAATGACAGAATGGCGGTTTGCTAATAAAAAAATGTTTCCCACACAGGTGATGCCCACCAAAGAGTCAACAGTTCAGTTCTTATCTAAAATAATAGAAGACGACACGTCGGTTCTTTTTGGCATTTTTGATAAGAACGGTAATTTCGTTGGGCATATAGGTCTAATACAGAGATCCGAGGATGTTTGCGAGTTGGCGCATCTTATACGCGGAATTAACACAGGCGAATCAAAATTAATAATGCATGCCGAGGCAAGTTTGCTCAATTGGTGTTTCCGACAGCTTGGCGCTTCCTCAATAACGGTTGAGCTAATGTCTTATAACTGGATCGTCATGCTACTACACAATGAGCTCGGATTTGCGTTAACGCATACATCTCCTTTGTTAAAGGTGGTTGAAGGTGATGCCGTTTATCACAGAAACGTTAGCCAAGAAGATTCAAACGTAAAATATGGTATAGCGCATCTTCGACTTGGTAGGGATGAATTCTATAGCAAGGCCACTTGGTTTGTGGCCAAAGCATAAATGTAATTTGGCTCTTAATATTCTAAACAAAAAATGATACCTCTCGTAAAAGTTGCAATGCCTTCGGCCGACAGGCTGATGCCCGCCTTAGAAAGTGTTTTATATGGCGGAATGATCGCTGAAGGTGAATTCGTTTACCGCTTCGAATCGGCGTTCGCGGAATCTTTTGGACTGCCCAATGGAATTGCGACAAGTAGCGGTACAGCCGCATTACATATTGCGTTGATATTGTCCGGTGTCGTGCCCGGTGATGAAGTCATTACAACATCCATGACGGCGGAGCCTACCAACACAACAATATTGCAATGCGGAGCAAAGCCAGTGTTCGCCGATATTGATCAGGACACAGGGAACCTAGATCCGGTATCTGTTGCATCATTGATTACCCCTTTTACAAAGGCGATTATCGTAGTTCATTATGCGGGTTTTCCAGCTGACCTTAAGGCACTACGCTTAGTTGCAGACAAAAACGGTATCCCGCTAATTGAGGATTGTGCGCATGCCCTCGGTGCAAAGTACGGTGAAAGTGGTATTGGCACGATTGGAGACTACGGAATCTTCTCCATGCAGGCTATTAAGCATATGACCACGGTTGACGGTGGCCTCCTTACCATGAGGGATTCCAGCAAAGCTGTATTAGCACGTAAGTTGCGGTGGTTTGGTATGGCCAAGGGTGTGCCTCGTACCGAGGTTGACATTGAACATGTAGGCTTCAAGTACAACATGCACAACGTGGCCGCAGTTATCGGGCTCGCCCAATTGGAAACAATTGGATCGCGCTTAAGTCGACACATTGACAACGGACGTTTTTTTGACAAAGCGATCAGCGCCATTCCCGGCCTGGCAGTTACTCGCATCGATCTGGAATGCCAGCCTTCGTATTGGTTGTATTCGGTGTTAAGTGAGGACTCAGAGGCTCTCGAGCGCTGTCTGGCTGAAATCGGGGTGTCGGCATCAAAGCTTCACCGCCCAAACCACTATCACTCCATCTTTGCGCCAATGCGACGACCAATGCCGGGTCTGGATACTTACTATCGTCGCCTATCACACATTCCTTGCGGTTGGTGGGTATCTGAGGAAGATCGCGAACGTATCGTCGACGCATTGCGCAAGGGTTGAGCCTGTGAACTCATCATCGATCGACTTATTTCATCCGGTACGATTGCCAGAAATGGAAGAGGCCGCTTTGGAAGTCCTACGCTCGGGACAGATCGCAAGTGGAGCCAAAGTAGCAGCTTTAGAACAGGCGTTCGGTGATGTGGTAGGACGCAAACACATTGTGTCTACAAACGACTTAACCAGCGCGGTGCTGCTGGCGTTGTATTTGGCTGGGGTACGAGCAGGGGACCACGTGGCAACGGTGGCATTCTCCTGCCTGCAGTCGAATTCACCAATCGCCCGCCTTGGTGCTCGTCCGGTCTGGATCGACATCAATCCTGAAACGATGTCAATGTCGTTGGAGGATCTTTCGGCAAAGCTCACGCCATCAGTTAAAGCAGTCATGGCTTATCACATCGCTGGCTATCCTTCAGACTCAGTGCGGATTGCCGCCTTGTGCCGCGATCGAGGTATTCCATTAATCGAAGACTGCAACAATGCAATTGGCGCCACATTTGACGATCGACCTGTAGGAGTGTTTGGAGAATACGCCGTTTACTCACTCTATCCAAACAGGCAAATTAATGGCATTGACGGCGGGATATTGGCTACTCCTAGTGCGACAATCGCGGCACGGGCAACCCGTTTGCGCCGCTTCGGCGTCGATGCGTCATCATTCCGCGACGCTCGGGGCGAGATCAATCCTAATTCGGATGTTCCAGAGATAGGTTGGTCCTCCGCGCTTAATAATCTTAATGCCGCCGTAGCATTGTCCCAGTTAAATACTCTTTCTGACCGAACCACGCGAACAAGCGCTATAGCGGCCCATCTTGCGAGCGCGTTGGGTGTCTTACGTCGACTGCGAATTGTTAAGACGGTGCCTGGCGCGACCTCTGCGTTCTGGGGATTCCTTATATTGTGCGAGGACCGTGACGGCTTGCTTGAGTACCTTAAAGTACACGGCATCAAGTCATCCATCTTTCATCAGCGCAATGATTGGTACACGGGCTTTGGTACAACGCGTGCAGACTTACGAGGCACAGAGTTGGCAATGACTCATCTGCTGGCGCTACCTTGCGGTTATTGGCTAACTGAAGCTCAAATAAATGAGTTGATCTGTAGAGTCACTGAGTTTGATGCTTATTGATCCTCGAACTTTTTTTAAAAACTCAGCACTGATACTCCTTAATGCATAGCGGAGTGATCCGCTTTAACTCATTGCAATCTTTTCCAATCTATCTAGGTAGAAACCGACATGTTAAAAAACAAAGTATTAATGATCACTGGGGGCACAGGTTCCTTCGGCAACACCGTCCTCAAGCGCTTCCTTGATACTGACGTCAGGAAGATTGTAATTTTTAGTCGCGATGAAAAGAAGCAGGAAGACATGCGCATTGAACTGCGCAACTCCAAGATTCAATTCGTCATCGGCGATGTTCGAAACTACGAGTCAGTTGCGCAAGCAATGCGCGGAGTTGATTTCGTTTTTCATGCAGCAGCGCTTAAGCAAGTTCCGTCCTGCGAGTTCTATCCAATGGAGGCGGTGAGGACAAATGTCATAGGCACAGAGAATGTGCTCAATGCCGCCATCGCTAACAATGTCAGGCGTGTAGTGCTGCTAAGCACCGACAAAGCGGTCTACCCTATCAACGCGATGGGCATTTCCAAGGCCATGGCGGAGAAAGTTATGGTCGCAAAGTCACGCAATGTTCCCGATGGCGGCACAGTCATGTGCGCTACCCGCTACGGTAATGTGATGGCTTCACGTGGCTCTGTCATTCCTCTTTTCATCGAGAAAATCAAAGCCGGCCAACCCTTAACGGTCACCGATCCGTCCATGACGCGTTTTCTGATGTCGCTGGAAGAATCTGTTGATCTCGTAATGCATGCGTTCGAGCATGGCCAGCAGGGGGATATCTTTGTGCAGAAAGCGCCAGCTAGCACGATAGCCGACTTGTCCACTGCACTCACTCAAATGTTTTCCGGGAATGGCGACATTAAGATCATCGGAACCCGGCATGGTGAAAAACTGTACGAAAGTTTGGTTTCACGTGAGGAGATGGCCAAGGCCGAGGATCGCGGGCGCTACTTCCGCATTCCTGCGGATAATCGAGACCTGAACTATGACAAATACATCTTGGAAGGTTCTCCCGACGCCAATGAGGTGGACGACTACACTTCGCACAATACTGAGCGACTGAGCGTTGAGCAAGTTAAGCGCCTGCTGATTACACTTGACTACGTTCGAGACGAACTAGGACCTGACGCCACACATTGCCTACTTCGCGCTCTCGCATGAGCTTGGCATTAGAACCTAGCCAAAGGCCCAGATTCGGTCCGAATGTTGTCGCTAATTACGTAGGCAAGCTGTGGGGGATCGCCTCCATATATGTCTTTTTGCCGGTCTACGTGCGACTGCTCGGCATTGATTCATACGGGCTGATTGCGTTCAACACCATAGTGTTGGCGATTCTCTACATCGCGGACGCAGGACTTTCCTCATCCTTTACACGCGAAGCAGCAAAGTTCGGACCCGGACAGGGCCTGTTAGACCTTTTCACTTCTATCGAGCGCGCGCTCTTCAGCATTTTGATCGTCGTTGGCGCGGCTTTCATGTTAACTTCACCGCTCATCGGGTCGCACTGGTTGAGCAACACCGGCAGCGTGCCCGTAGAGCAGGTTCGACAAAGCCTATGGCTTATGGGCATCGGGCTCATCCCTCAGATTGCAATGTCCCTCTACTTTGGTGGTCTGATGGGACTTCAGCGCCAAGTGTCTGCAAACCTCCTGTGGATGGGATTTAGCATAGCGCGCTCAGGTCTAGTCGTCATCCCGATCTACTTCGTACCCGACATCCGTGTATTTTTTCTCTGGCAGGCCATCGCCAGCATCGCCATGCTGTTGGTTATGAGGAAAGTACTACGCAATCACATCATCACGCCGCTCAGAGGAGCCTCGCCCCACAAGATACATGGAAACTTTTCTTGGCCCGCACTGCGTGCTATACGAGGCTACGCCTTAGGGATGCTTGGCATGTCCGTCATCGCGGGCCTGAACACTCAACTGGACAAGTTAGTCGTCAGCAAGATGCTGCCACTCAATGATTTTGCCCAGTATTCCCTAGCTTCAACACTTGCGCAGGTTCCCTACATTTTGACTTTACCGATCGCCGTCGCACTACTGCCGCGGCTCACCAATCTACTCCAACGAGAGGATCAACGTGACGAGCTAACAGCCCTGTACCGAAACGCCTCATACTACATTGCCAGCATCGGCGCAGTTGCGGGTGTCGGCCTTTGCCTGTTTATTCAGGAAATTTTCTCGATATGGATGCCCGGCCAAACAATCAGTACCGAAACTATACAAGCGGCAAAACTCCTTGCGATCGGCAGCACACTGTTAACTTTGCAACTGACACCTTTTCAACTTGGCCTCGCAAATGGCCATCAAGCTACGAATCTTCGACTAGGTGCAGTAATGCTGGTTGTTTCAGTGCCACTGTTAGTGGTTTTAACATGGCAGTATGGTCCGTTAGGCGCTGCGGTTCCCTGGTTGCTTGTGAACATGGTTGCATTTTTATATCTAGGCATTGCGCTCAATAAGCGATTTCCTCTTGTCAGCCTACAACACTGGTTTTTCGCGGATAATTTGCCCCCAGTTCTGTTCGCAATACTCGGACTCCTCGTCGCTCGCGGCGCTGCAAATCTTCTGCAAATGGGGGCACTAGTCGGCTGTGTTATCGCGTTTTTCGGAGCCTTGGCTGCGATCGGTTCCGCTCATGGATGGCGAAGCTGGCGCAGCTTTGCAAAACCTGCAGCATCTAAAACTTCATGAATTCATTATTGCCATCCCCTCTTCTCTCAATCATTATTCCAACGAAGAATCGATACGAGACACTGCTTCCAACACTGGACGCCCTGCTAGACAATATTATGGGCAGCTCATTCGAGATTGTTGTCCAGGATAACAGCGACAATCCAGACACAGCTCAAGCCTATCTTAAAAAGCGCTCTGACGCGCACGTGCAATACGCGCATCAGCCGGGGTTCATATCCATCGTGGAGAACACCGAAAAAGCTTTGTCGCGCGCGCAAGGGGAATACATCACCTTCATCGGCGATGATGACTTGGTGGCGCCAAACATTCTTGACTTTGTAAAGAGCTTTTTTGATCGGAGCCTTGATGCGGTGATATATCCTCCCGCCTACTACTGGTGGCCCTCGGTCAGATTCGTGACGCCGACCAGGTATCACCAGCCTGGGGCACTCTGGTACCCGTCGGCGACAAGTACTTTTGAGCAGAGCATCGATACCAAGGCTGAATTGAATCGGGTTACTTCCCAGGGAGCAGTCGCGTTATTCGACCTTCCAAGGGTCTATCATGGCATCGTACGAAGGAGAGTGCTAGAGGCCATCAAAGCGCGCACTGGCCTCTATGTCAACGGCGCTTCTCCGGACATGGCTCTGGCGATTGCAACGGCTTACGAAGTGAGCTCGCATGTTAAGGTTGACACTCCGTTGACAATCTATGGAGCATCAAAGAATAGCGGGGGCGGGTGGACCGCAGCTCAATCTCATTTCGGAAAAATCACCGAACAGACTCATCTGCCGCAGTACACGAAGGATCTATGGAGCGAACGGCTGCCGCCGATCTGGTCTGAGCACACCATTTATCCGCAAACGGCGATGGAGGTGATGCGATTCATGGGGCGACCGGACACGATAGATTACGGAGCTTTCTATGCCTCGATGCTGGTTAACGAGCCACACCTTAGGAGTTACGTACTGCCCTTTGTGGGCCGCTTCCTGGCCCAGAAGCCACAGAGTGCGGTGCATTTCGTCGCTTTAGTGGTCAAGAAACTCGCTGGTCGCCTTCGCCGCGCTCTCCGGTTTCGAGTCACTGGTCTTCCCTTCCAAACCTTGATCTTTGAGGCGCCGGATGCGTGCATGAAGCATCTGATGGAGCGCAATAGGACAAGGCGGTCATGACCCAATTCCAAGTCACCGCGCATCTGGCTCGTGCTCCTGCAGCGGCGAAACTGTGCCTCTGGTTTTTCATAGCGATGCTCTCGATCAGCATCGCCTATATTTCTATCACCGGAGAGCTCAACGGGGATTTTTACGGCGTGCCAGTATCGCTAAGTGGCTGGGAGTTCACTAGTGTTGCGCTGATCTCGCTGGCTCCTTATATCATAGGCTACCTGATTTATCTTCGATTCACGCGAACTGCACCCGCGCCGACCGTGCGCGTGGGCAATGCGCTACTAGGATGTATTTTCTTCGCGGTGATGCTTTGGTTCATCGTTCTAGCCGTCGAATTCGGTGTAGGTGTTTTAGGACGGGAGCTCTATGACGCTCCTGCCCTGTTAAAGCCTTTAATCCAGATCAGCAACCGTATCAACCCGTTCTATCTTGGGGTGTTCTTTATTGTTGGATATCAGGGATCAAAGAAAGTCATAGCCCTTGGCATCATTCTCTTGATTACTTTGGGTTTGCTCAGAGCGGGACTCGGAGTCTTCTTGTACGTCTTCCTAGCTCTCATTATCCGTAATCATCAATCCTTACGCGGTTCTCTCCGCCGTCACTTGATCAAGTTGGTATTTGCGGCTGTCCTACTCCCGACAGCTGCCTCCCAACTTTATGCGCTGCGTAGTGAAATGCGTGAAACTCAGGATATCAATATGGATCTGACGACGGTGGAGATTGTGACTGCGCGCTTGGTTGGTCGACTGTCTAGCATCTCAAATACTGCTTTCATCTTTCAGACAAGTCACCAGTTCCAATCCGATGCTCGCGCGCTCGACCCGTGGTACTTCCAGCGCCAAACTCTAGCACCGCTGTTCGGGGTTGGGGTAATTCCAGAAAACATTCCAGAGCGATTATTAATCAATGTTCATGGAGGCAGTCTCTTTGACGTGTCGTTCATGACAGGTGTCCCAGGCAACCTTGCCATGGCTTGGTTCATTCACCCCGTGATTGCTCTGATTAACGCAATAACGATGATTCTAATGATGTGGCTGAGTTTCTTTTTTTCAAACAAACTAAATCTTCCCTACCGAAATGAAGTTTGCTTCATGCTTCTGCTCTATCCACTTACCAGCGGCGTCGGTAACGAATTTTCATTTATTGCTGTTTCAATGTTGGCTCTAATAATTCTTGTTAAGTTTTTAAGGCTGTTCAGGATACGCACTAAGATTTTACATGCTTAACTATTACCTTGTTTTTCCGTCTTTGATGCTATAAATGCGTGTACTTTTCATTCTTACCGAGTTGCCTTATCCAGCGAGCCGCAATGGAATCGCCCTGATCAATCATGAATTGCTATGCCAGGCTCCTGTTGACGTTAAAGTTGATCTGTTAATAACAGGAATCCAGGAGCCGAATCAGGATGTCAATCAGCTGCGTGCCTTGGCCCCAGCCATCGATCGAATCAGTTTCACAGAAGAACCACTTTCCCGAAAATACCGTGTCGGGAATCTACTGAGCGGCGTTTTGTTAGGACGAAATCTATTTACGCAACCAGGTGTAAGGCGCCATCTAAAAAGTCTGCAGCAATTTCCGGATGCGATCTACATTGCGCCATTAATGGTTGGGTTGGATCTTAGTATGGCGCAACCGCTATTCTTAAACGCCGTTGATTCGTTCGCGCGACTCAATGAAAACGCTTTCCACCGTACAGGTCATTGGCGTGACTGGCTAAAAATGGCCCTCTACCGTGTCTACGAACGGCGCACATTGGGTGCCGCCTCGATGATCAATTTCGTCAGTTGCGCGGACCTTGAGAGCGTTCGCAGAAGAGCTCCCGAACTACCGCTGATAAATATATCCAACGGTGTGGATAGTTCGAAATTCACTCCAGATGAATTGTCTCGCGTGCCTGAGCGTTTGCTATTTACTGGAAACTTTGATTACGCCCCAAATGCTGAGGCGGCAAGACATTTGGTAAATGACATTTTTCCACTAATACGCAACCTTAGACCATCAGCAACACTGCAAATCGTTGGAAAGAATCCTCCCGCTGAAGTTGTAGGCCGTCCTGGAGTGATCGCGACTGGATTCGTGGAGGATATTGCCTCTTGCTACCGTACAGCCCAAGTTTTTGTATGCCCTCTGCTCTCTGGTGCGGGCGTAAAGAACAAGGTGCTTGAAGCAATGTCCTCAGGTCTGCCCGTTGTAACTACTGCCCTAGGAGTCGAGGGAATTGAGCATCTAGAGGTTGAGCGGCATTATCTCCTGGCAGAAGATCCAAGTATTTTTGTGGAGCGTGTAGTAGCGGTTCTCGACAATAAGGAATTGCGTTCCTCGCTGGGCAATGAGGCTCGTTCTATCGTTTACCAACATCATAGCTGGTCCCCGATTGCCAAGCGGTATTTTGAGGCGCTGAGATTAGTCGCGGGCATGGGCAAGCAGGTGACATCATGAAGGGTGATTACACCTTGATAGTACCGGCGTTGGATCGGACCGGTCCAGTGAATGTGGCTGTCGATATTGGGATTGCTGCACGAAGCGCTGGTTGGCGGGTGCGCTTACTTTATCTCACGTCGGTAGCTCCACGGAACGACCTCGAATTCGCGAATGAGGTACGCCAGTTTCAGTGCACAGACTTTTGGCGCTTGAGCGGTGTTGTGCATACCCACTGTCTTCGCCCTGATCTGCTGGGGCTAGTATTATCCTGGAACCGGCGTGTTACGCTGGTCACCACACTGCATAATTTCTTCTTGTTCGACGTTGGATTCGATAAACCGCGCATCTACGTGCAAATTGCCTGGCAAGTTTGGCGGCGAGCGTTGAGGTACTTCGATCAAGTGATCTGCATTTCTGAGTCGATGCGACGTTATTACCGACGTTGTTTACCTGATCAGCCGCTGCAGGTGGCGTATAACTTCCGGGCTGAACCACTGCCAATCTCTGCAGATACGACAACGCTGGCTTGGATTGAGAACAGACGTAACTCTGGCGACATAGTGCTTTCTTTTGTTGGATCGCTGTCCAAGCGGAAGAACATCTTAGGACTTGTTGCAGCCCTTTCAGATGCGCCTTTACTGTCGTTAATCGTATGCGGGCAGGGCGCGCTCCGCGAGGAGCTAGAAGATCTTGTGAAAAGTCGCGGACTTCAAGATCGTGTGCGGCTTCAGGGCCAGGTCTTCTCACCGTCTAGTATTACCCGGCATACTGATGCTTTGGTATTGCCCTCCTATGCTGAGGGCTTCCCACTAGCGGTTTTGGAGGCTGCGTCCGTCGGGGTCCCCGCACTTATGTCCAATATCACGGTTCATCGTGAACTAGCTGGTTTGGGTTTTGGACAGACTTTCGATCATCGCTGCTTCTCCGATCTCGCAGAAAAAGCACAAGCGCTACGGCTAGGCACCCCGGCCCCATCGATAGCATTGATTTCACTTTGGTCGCGTGATTTTGCTCCACAAGCTGGCTTTGCCCGATATGAGAAGCTAATCTCTGAAGCCAGAAGAGCGACTATGTAGTGTGATACTTATGAATCCATCTAATCAATTCACTTTATCCATCGTCAGTCACGGACAGGGCGCGCTAATTCATTTACTATTAAATGACTTGGCTAATTTGCCTCAGCAGAACTTCGAAGTAATAATTACAATTAATTTGCCGGAGGATGAGACTCCATATCAGGGTTATGCCTTTCCACTTCGCATAATTCGCAATGTAACTCCCAAAGGCTTTGGGGCTAACCATAATGTTGCATTCCGTGAATCTTTGTCTCAGTGGTTTGCTGTAGTTAATCCGGACATCCGAATAAATGCGCTTGACCTGCAATCTTTAATATCTCCGTTTAGAAATCAAGCAGTTGCTGCCGTTGCACCAGTCGTTCTTGCGAGTGATGGAAGAGTTGAGGATAGTTTCCGAAAATTTCCTACGTTGAAGAGATTCGCAAAGCGGAAGCTTCTCAGGCAACGAAATGCAGATTACGAAGTTGCTGATACCCCTTATGCCGTAGATTGGGTTGCTGGCATGTTTGTTGTGTTTCGACGAGAGGCCTACCAAGAAGTTGGGGGTTTTGATGACCGGCGGTTCTTTATGTACTTAGAAGATGCCGACATTTGTCGCCGCATTGGGGAAAAGGGCTGGCAGGTCATTGTCAACCCTGATTCGAAAGTCATCCACATGGCGCAACGTGCAAGCCGTCGTAATTTAAAACACATGCGCTGGCACGCAGTTAGTGCATTTAGATATTTGACTGGTTTGTAAGGGGCGGGAATTGATAATAGTAACTGGCGGTGCTGGCTTCATCGGCGGCAACTTCGTCATACACTGGGTCGCTGGCTGCGATGAACCGGTGATCAACCTTGACAAACTAACCTACGCTGGCAATCTGCAAACGCTGGCCAGCCTGCACGGCAACGCGCGCCATATCTTTGTGCAGGGCGGCATCGGCGACCGTGCTCAGGTAGAGCACCTGCTAGCCGAGTATCGGCCACGTGCGGTCATCAACTTTGCGGCCGAAAGCCATGTGGACCGATCCATCTATGGCCCTGGTGACTTCATCGAGACCAACATCGTCGGCACTTATAACCCGCTTGAATCGGTGCGGGAGTATTGGGATGGACTGTCAAGGCACGAAAAGCAGACCTTCCGTTTCCTGCATGTCTCCACCGATGAGGTTTACGGCTCGCTGGCCAAGGACGATCCACCCTTTTCCGAAACGGACCGCTACGAGCCCAACAGCCCCTATAGCGCCAGCAAGGCGGCAAGCGACCACCTGGTGCGCGCCTGGCACCACACCTACGGCCTGCCGGTGCTCACCACCAACTGCTCCAACAACTACGGGCCGTATCACTTTCCTGAAAAGTTGATCCCGCTGATGATCGTCAATGCCCTGGCGGGCAAACCGCTACCAGTGTATGGCGACGGCATGCAGGTGCGCGACTGGCTGTACGTGAAAGACCATTGCAGTGCGATCCGCCGTGTGCTCGAAGCGGGTCGGCTGGGCGAAACCTACAACATCGGTGGCTGGAACGAGAAGCCCAATATCGAGATTGTGCACACCGTTTGTGCCTTGCTCGACGAACTGCGCCCCAAGACCGACGGCAGCAGCTACCAAGCCCAGATCACCTTTGTGCAAGACCGCCCCGGCCACGACCGGCGCTACGCCATCGACGCGCGCAAGATCGAGCGCGAACTGGGCTGGAAGCCCGCCGAGACCTTCGAGACCGGTATCCGCAAGACGGTGCAGTGGTACCTGGACAACCCGGAGTGGGTCGCCAACGTGCAGAGTGGCGCATACCGGCCATTCAATATCAGGAAACAAACGCATGATACGTAAAGGCATCATCTTGGCCGGAGGCTCCGGCACTCGTCTCTATCCTGTCACACAAGCAGTGAGCAAACAGCTCATGCCGGTGTATGACAAGCCCATGGTGTACTACCCGCTCAGCACGCTGATGTTGGGTGGCATGCGCGATGTGCTGCTGATCAGTACGTCGCAAGACACTTCACGCTTTACCGATTTATTAGGTGACGGTGCGCGCTGGGGGATGAACATCCAGTACGCCGTGCAGCCCAGCCCGGACGGGCTGGCTCAGGCCTTCATCATTGGGCGAGACTTTGTTGGCAATGACCTCAGCGCGTTGGTGCTGGGCGACAACATCTTCTACGGCCACGACCTGGCCAAGCAGTTGCACAGAGCCGATGCCCGAACCGAAGGTGCGACGGTGTTTGCCTACCATGTTCACGATCCGGAACGCTACGGCGTGTTCGAGTTCGATGCCAGCCAGCGCGCGATCAGAATTGAAGAAAAGCCCAAGGCACCTAAGAGCAACTATGCCGTGACCGGTCTTTACTTCTACGACCAACAGGTTTGCGATATTGCCGCTGACATCAAGCCTTCTCACCGTGGTGAGCTAGAGATCACCGACGTCAACAAGCGCTACCTGGAGCAGGGACAGTTGAACGTGGAGATCATGGGGCGGGGCTATGCCTGGCTGGACACCAGCACCCACGACAGCCTATTGGAGGCAGCTAGTTTCATCGCCACGCTACAAAAGCGCCAGGGTTTGCAGGTGGCTTGCCTTGAGGAGATTGCCTTCCGCCAAGGCTGGATCAATGCCGAGCAATTGGCTGCTTTGGCTGACCCGTTGAAGAAAAATGGATATGGGCAGTACCTGCGTAGCCTGTTGAAGTGAGCCGAACCATGCCTTACACAGTGATTAAAACCGATCTACCCGAGGTGCTGATTCTTGAGCCGAAGGTCTTCGGCGATGAACGCGGCTTTTTCTTCGAAAGCTTCAATCAACGGGACTTTCAGCAAGCGATTGGCCTGGAAGTTAACTTCGTTCAGGACAACCACAGCAAATCCAGCCAAGGGGTGCTGCGTGGGCTGCATTATCAGATCCAGCATCCGCAAGTGAAGCTGGTTCGAGTGACGCAGGGAGCTGTGTTTGACGTTGCGGTCGATTTGCGCCGCTCATCGGCCAACTTCGGCAAGTGGGTGGGAGTGGAGCTGTCTGCCGATAACAAACGCCAGTTGTGGGTTCCCCCTGGCTTTGCTCATGGCTTTGTTGTAACCAGTGAATCCGCAGAGTTTCTCTACAAAACTACGGACTACTGGTACCCTGAACACGAGCGCAGTCTGTTGTGGCGCGATCCGGTTGTTGGTATTCAGTGGCCTTTCAAAGGCGAGCCGAGGTTGGCAGGCAAAGATGCAATGGCGGTTTTGCTGAGCGATGCGGAGTGCTTTGCATGACTCTGCCACGCTTTTCCAAACCACGGGTGCTTGTTATCGGCGGGGCTGGCTATATCGGGTCCCACATGCTCAAGATGCTTGGTCAGCACGGTTGCGCCGTTACCACCCTGGATGATCTGTCCAGCGGTCACCGCGATGCCGTGCTGTGCGGCGAATTTGTTCAGGGCAATTTTGGTGACCACGCTGTGCTTGATGCTTTGATGTCCAATGGCTTTGATGCGGTCATGCACTTTGCCTCTTTTATCCAGGTGGGGGAATCGGTCCAGCACCCTGACAAGTACTACCGCAACAACCTCACCTACACGCTGGGCCTGCTGGATGCAATGCGCGCGCATGGAGTGAGCAAGTTCATTTTTTCGTCTACGGCGGCTACCTTTGGTGAGCCACAGTACACACCGATTGATGAGCGCCATCCACAACAGCCAATCAACCCTTATGGTCGAACCAAGTTGATGGTTGAGCAGGCTTTGGCTGATTACGACAAAGCCTATGGAATGAAATCTGTCTGGCTACGTTATTTCAATGCTGCTGGTGCCGATCCAGAAGGCCAATTGGGCGAGCGTCATGATCCTGAAACGCATCTGATTCCGCT
>JACCDV010721448.1_pt1 | contig 19933 bp, 20 predicted proteins | sample 7446131 | NCBI WGS metagenome assembly JACCDV01 (sample SAMN15323448, study PRJNA562643) | freshwater metagenome | isolation source: river surface water | place: USA:Blue River Watershed | collected 2017-08-17 | reverse complement strand
GCACCACGGCAAATGCACATACAGCGAGAGCGGCGGCAAGCTGCTGAGCGACAACGTACCAGGACGCATGAGGTGTCGGATGTCTTGGGTCATCGATATCGCTTTATGCGAACCAACGCTCACGCATCAACGCCAACATGTGCTGCGCGGCTTGGCCACGGTGGCTGTTGGCGTTTTTCACCTCGATGGGCAGCTCGGCAAAGGTCTTGCCAAAGCGCGGAACGAACATGATGGGGTCAAACCCGAAACCATTCACCCCCACAGGTGCACGCGTGATTTCGCCCACGGCACGGCCCACGGCAATGAGTGGCTCGGGGTCGTCAGGGTGACGCACGGCGACCAAGGTGCTGACTAGTGCTGCCCGACGGTTATCAACGTTCGCCATTTGTTCAAGCAAGGCACGCACGTTGTTGTCATCACTTTTTTCATAGCCAAACTGGGTGGCGTAGTAAGCGGTTTGCACGCCGGGCAGGCCACCAAAAGCGTCTACGCACAGACCCGCGTCGTCGGCCACGGCAGGCAAGCCGCTTTCGCGCGATGCGTGGCGGGCTTTGGCCAAGGCGTTTTCAACAAAGGTGTGAAACGGTTCTTCGGCTTCACCAATGTGCAAATCGCCTTGGCGCACCAGCTCAACGCCCAAAGGCGCAAACATGGCTTGCAACTCGGCGAGCTTGCCTTGGTTGTTGGATGCAAGAACGATGCGCTTCAAGATTGTAATGCCTCTTGCTGCATGGCGATGAGTTCGCGTACACCTTTCTCGGCCAAGGCCAACAACGCGTTCATTTGATCGCGCGTGAACGGCAGGCCTTCGGCCGTACCCTGCACTTCCACGTAGTGGCCTGCGCTTGTCATGACCACATTCATGTCGGTGTCGCAGGCAGAGTCTTCGGTGTATTCCAAATCGAGCAAAGGCAAGTCGCCCAACATGCCCACCGAAATCGCGGCCACGCCTTGGGTGATGGGACTCTCGGTCAACTTACCGGAAGCAATCAGCTGGTTCACCGCGTCTTGTGCCGCCACAAACGCGCCGGTGATGCTGGCGGTGCGTGTGCCGCCATCGGCTTGCAACACGTCACAGTCCAGGTGAATGGTGCGTTCGCCCAGTTTCTTCAGGTCAAACACCGCACGCATGGAACGGCCAATGAGACGTTGAATTTCTTGGGTGCGGCCCGATTGCTTGCCGCGTGCGGCTTCGCGGTCGCTGCGGGTGTGGGTGGCGCGTGGCAGCATGCCGTACTCGGCAGTGACCCAACCTTCGCCCGAGCCTTTTTTGTGACCCGGCACTTTTTCTTCCACCGACGCGGTGCACAGCACTTTGGTGTGGCCAAACTCAATCAGCACCGAGCCTTCAGCGTGCATGGTGTAGCGGCGGGTGATGCGTACGGCGCGCAGTTGGTCGGTAGCACGGGTGTGGCGAGAGGCGGGCAAGGTGGTGGTCATGTTGGATGGCTTTGAATCAAGCGTTTCAAGAATTCGTACAGCTGTCAATTGTCGGGCAATCTGCGAGCCTGAGATAATTAAGCCTTTGATACAAAACCCCCACCCCATGCCTATTTACAGCATGACCGGTTATGCCAGTGCGCAAACCGAGATCGCCTCTGACATTGCCAACAGCCCCACGCTGCGTTTAGGGCTGGAAATTCGCTCGGTCAACAGCCGCTTCCTGGACCTGACGTTCAAGATGCCCGAAGAGCTACGCCAGCATGAAGCCGCCATGCGCGAGCTGGTCACACAACACCTCAAACGTGGCAAGGTGGAGGTGCGCGCTAACCTTGAAAGCACAGCGGCCAGCAGTTTTGCCGAACCCACCCCCGCCCTGTTGCAACGCTTACTGAACCTGCAAGAGCTGGTACACGCTCACTTGCCAAAGGCTAACGGTCTGTCAGTGGCGGATGTGTTGCGCTTGGCGACGACCCAATCTGCTGCACCTGCTGATATCGGCCCTGCGGTGCTGAAACTGGCCCACACCACCCTGACGCAACTGAGTCAGGCGCGTGAGCGCGAAGGCGCGCGTTTGGCCCAAACCCTGCGTGAACGCATTGGCCAATTGCGCGTGCTGGCCACTCAAGCCGCGCCGCTGGTGCCGCAACTGGTAGAGCAGCAACGATTGCGCTTTTTAGAGCGTTGGCGCGAAGCCATGGCCTTGACCGAAGGGACAGCTCTGCCCGAAGCTGCGCAAGACCGTGCCCTGACCGAAGCCACCTCATTTGCCATTCGTATTGACGTAGCCGAAGAACTGACTCGTTTGGTGTCACACTTTGACGAGATGGACAATCTGCTGGCCAAAGGCGGTAAGGCCGAAGGTGTTGGCAAGCGCCTCGACTTTTTGATTCAAGAGCTGCACCGCGAGGCCAACACTTTGGGCTCGAAGTCGGCCACCATGGAGATGACCCGTATTTCGGTGGACATGAAAGTGCTCATCGAACAACTCCGCGAACAAGTACAGAACATCGAATAATGGACAACTTCCCAGGCAACCTCTTTGTGGTCGCAGCTCCCAGCGGGGCTGGCAAATCGAGCCTCGTCAAAGCCTTGATGGAGCTCGACGCCAAAGTGCGCCCCTCGGTGTCACACACCACGCGCGCGCCCCGCGGCCAAGAAAAACATGGCCGTGAATACTTCTTTGTGTCACCCCCCGAGTTCGACCAAATGGTGGAAGGCAATGCTTTCTTGGAATGGGCCAATGTGCATGGCCAACGCTATGGCACCTCGCGCAAAGCTATTGAAGACCGTATTGCCCAAGGCGCAGACGTGATTTTGGAAATCGACTTCCAAGGCGCAATTCAAGTCAAAAAATTGTTTGCCAATGCAGTGCTGATCTTCATCTTGCCCCCTAGCTGGGAAGAGTTGAAGTCGCGCCTGCACAACCGCGGTGAAGATGCACCCGACATCATTGATGTTCGCCTGAAGAACGCCGCCGAAGAGATGGCACAGGCCAAAGAATTTGACTACGTTATAATCAACGAACTGTTTGAGACCGCCCTGTTCGACCTGAAAGCTGTCGTCCATGCGCAACGGCTCAAATACCTGGCACAGCGCCGGGCTCGGGCTGAAATCTTTCAAGCCTTGAACATCACCTGAATTCTGGAGTACCTACATGGCCCGCATCACTGTTGAAGATTGCCTCGAGCAAATCCCTAACCGCTTTCAATTGGTTCTGTGCGCCACTTACCGTGCTCGCATGCTCAGCCACGGTCACGCACCCAAGGTCGAGAGCAAGAACAAGCCTGGCGTGACTGCCTTGCGCGAAATTGCTGCGGGCCAAATCGGCATTGAAATGCTGAAAAAAGTACCCGGCTAAATCAGGGTTACCCCACACTAAAGCACCGCAACGTCGGTGCTTTTTTCATTGCGGGTAAAGTATTCGTTTATGAGCGTTCAGAATCTTTCATCAAAGCCCACACCGCCCCTCACAGGCAGTGCCGCCGCTGCAAGTGCTGCAGCGGCCAGCTTTGCTGCGTTGACTGAAAAACTCGGCTACCTCAATGCCGATGGCCTCGACATGGTGCGACGCGCTTATCGCTATGCTGACGAGGCCCATTTGGGTCAGTTGCGCAACAGTGGTGAACCCTACATCACGCACCCCATTGCCGTAGCTGCTCAATGTGCAGAATGGAAGCTCGATGCCCAAGCGCTGTCTGCCGCGTTGTTGCACGATGCGATGGAAGACTGCGGCATCACCAAAACCGATTTGATCGAACGCTTTGGCATTCAAGTGGCCGAATTGGTGGATGGCCTGACCAAGCTGGACAAACTCGAATTCAACACCCGCGAAGAAAACCAAGCTGAGTCGTTTCGCAAAATGTTGCTGGCCATGGCACGCGATGTGCGCGTCATCCTGATCAAACTAGCCGACCGCAGCCACAACATGCGCACCATGGGTGATATGCCACGCGCCAAGTGGGGCCGCATTTCCAACGAAACGCTGGAAATTTATGCGCCCATCGCGCATCGCTTGGGTCTCAACCAAACTTATCGAGAGCTGCAAGAGCTGTGTTTCCAATACCTGTGGCCTTGGCGTCACAAAGTACTCAGCAAAGCAATTCAAAAAGCCCGCCATCGCCGCCGTGATTTGATGCAAAAGGTGCAACAAGAGGTGGAAGCCTCTTTTGCCAAACAAGGTTTGAAGGTTCGCATTTCCGGTCGCGAGAAAACGCTGTATTCCATTTACAAAAAAATGGATGGCAAGCACCTCAGCTTTGCGCAGGTGACCGACATTTACGGTTTCCGCTTGGTACTTCCTGATGTGATTGACTGCTACACCGCATTGGGCGTGTTGCACCAGATGTACAAGCCCGTGCCGGGCAAGTTCAAAGACCACATTGCCATTGCCAAGCTCAATGGTTACCAGTCGTTGCACACCACCATCGTGGGTCCATCGGGCTTGAACGTGGAGTTTCAAATGCGCACCGAGGCGATGCACCTCGTGGCAGAAACAGGCGTGGCCGCGCACTGGCTCTACAAAGACAAAGGCTCAAGCAACGAAGCCAATGAAAATTTGGGCAACAAGTGGCTGCAATCGTTGCTCGACATTCAAGACGAAACGCGTGACGCCACTGAATTTTGGGACCATGTCAAAGTGGACCTCTTTCCAGATGCGGTGTATGTGTTCACGCCCAAAAGCAAGATCATGGCCATGCCACGTGGTGCCACCATTGTCGACTTTGCGTATGCCGTACACAGCGATGTGGGTGACCGCACCATGGCTGGCAAGATCAACGGCGAACAAGTGCCCTTACGCACCGAGCTTCGCAACGGCGACATCGTCGAAGTCGTCACGTCTGCTGTGGCTTCACCCAACCCCGCATGGCTAGGCTTTGTGCGAACAGGCCGCGCACGATCCAAAATTCGCCACTACCTCAAAACGATGGCGCACTCTGAGTCGCAAGACCTAGGCAAAAAACTACTGGCCCAAGCTCTGCGCGCTGAAGGCATTGAAGCGCTGCCTGCGCAAGACGAAGAACACACGCAAATTTGGGAAAAACTGCTGCACTTCACCGGCAGTAAAACCAAAGCGGAATTGCTGACCGACATTGGTCTAGGCAAACGCGTAGCCAGTATCGTGGCCAAGCGTTTGACGACCCTGTTGTCTGACTTGGGCCACAAGCCCGATGCGCTGCTGCTAAGCCGCGAGCGCTTCACGGCACATGAAACCGTGTCACAGGGCAGTGTGACGGTGGATGGCAGCGAGAACGCATCGGTGCAATATGCCACTTGTTGTCGCCCCGTACCGGGCGACGCCATCGTCGGCTATCTAGGCCGTGGCGAGGGCTTGGTGGTGCACACCGACAACTGTGGTGTGGCGCAGCGACTGAAATTCAAAGACAGCGAACGTTTCATTGCCGTGGAGTGGGCCGAAGAGCCAACCCGCAACTTTGAAGTCGCGCTTGTCGTCACAGCAAGCAATGGCAAGGGGGTGTTAGCACGCGTAGCGTCCGCCATCACCAGTGCAGAGGCCGACATCACCTTGGTCAACATGGCCGACGAAGTCAGCGGCCAAGAAGCGTTTGATCTGCGCTTTGTCATTGCCGTGCGCGATCTTGCGCACTTGGAAGCTGTTCTGGGCTCGTTACGCCGAGTGCCCTCGGTGCTGCAAGCGCAGCGCGTGGTATCGGGTGTCGGACGCGAGACTTAATGGGTAGCCGCCGGCGCAGGGTAACTTACCGCCACTACTTCAACTTCTTGCACCCCCACGGGCGTGACCAACTTCACCACATCGCCTTCACGTGATTTGAGCAAAGCACGCGCAACAGGCGACACCCACGTCACTTGAGCTTTCAGGCTATCAGCCTCATCAATACCCATGATGGTGACGGTGCGTTCGACTTCAGTCTCGTCTACATACGTGACCGTGGCACCAAAAAACACCTGGTCTCGTCCATGATGCACGCTCGGGTCGGTGACCTCAGCAATTTCTAAACGCTTGGTCAGAAAACGAATACGGCGATCAATTTCGCGCAAGCGTTTTTTGCCATAAAGGTAGTCACCATTTTCAGAGCGGTCGCCATTGCTAGCCGCCCAATGCACGATGTCAACGATGCGCGGACGTTCGTTGTCGATCAGGTCTAGGAGTTCATCACGCAGCACGGCATACCCTTGCGGCGTGATGTAGTTTTTACTGCCCTTGGGTAGCGGCGGCAAGCAGATGTCATCGTCATCATCAGCGCCATCATGTTCACGGGTAAAGGCCTTGCTCACGAACGTTCAGCCTCAATGCCAGCCAATGACTTGATAGCCGCGTTCAGCGAGACATTGATTGACAAACTGGCGGTACAAGCTACTCCCCCCCACCGATTGTCCCGCTGCCGTGGCCGCTGCCCCGCCTGCGCCAATGGCGGCTGCACCCGCAGTGATATCACGCAAACTAGGCTTGTTGCCACTCAAAACAGAGCCCACCACACCGGCGGTGGCCACACCAGCAGCACCTGCAACAGCAGAGCGACCTGCATCAACTTTGTTGACGGCACCAATCTCGGACTGCTGCGCCAATTGCGCACAGGACTGTGCATCGGCATTGGCCTGAGCCGGCCCCACTCGCTGATAGTGGGCATTGGGATAAAAAGCAGGCTTGGCCACCGGCGTGGCGCAACCAACCAATACAGCGACAGCAAAGAAGAGCATGGCGATGCGAAGTGTCATGTTCTAAATTTTAAAGATGAAGGTCGTTTAGCGCAGCCAAAGAAAAAGGGCTTACATCCGAAAATGTAAACCCTTGTTCAATTTGGTGCGGCTGGCAGGAATCGAACCCACGACCCCTTGGTTCGTAGCCAAGTACTCTATCCAGCTGAGCTACAGCCGCTCTGGAAAAACGAAAGTATATCACAAATATTTGGTAGGGCGACACGGACTTGAACCGTGGACCAAAGGATTATGAGTCCTCTGCTCTAACCAACTGAGCTATCGCCCCAACCGAAGCGGTCATTGTAGTTTGTACGCAAAGGTCACATTCAAGTATTTAGGGCTGATGTCGAAACATCTGTGACGGCGCTATTTCCAGCGCCTTGACTGTTTCTAACTCAAGCCCATGACCTACGAGATTTTCAGCTCCCTTAAGAGCCACATCATTCGCTGGCCACGCCATTTACTCATGGCGGGCAGCCTTTGCTTGCTCGTGGCATGCGGGGGCGGCGGTGGCGGTGGAAGCAGCACACCCAGCACAACATCCGCGCCAGTTGTGACGTTCACGCAGGTGAACTCAGGTGCGACGGTTTACTCGGGAAATAGGATTCAAATGACCCCGAGTTTCAACTACGGCTCAGGCGTGATCACCTGGACCGATGGCAATGGTCAGGCACAAACACGTCAAGTCGTGTCCCCAGGTACGCCGATTGATGACTACCCAACAGCCACCACCACTTACACACTCACAGTTCGTTACCAAGATCCAACAACTGTGCGCCCAAATGAACTGACTACAACTAAAACAATCACCGTCAACATCACACCAATTGACCTTGTTCAGCCCACGCTGACATTGACCACCAGTCCGTCTGGTGCGGTGGCATTTGGTACCACTGTCGCCGTGACGCCCACCATCACATATGACAGCAGCAAAATCAGCATCACATCAAGTACGGTCAATAACAGTGTGACCAGTACAACCACGGCCGTTACATCTGGCGTCGCTATCAATCAAAACGTCACAGCCAACACGGTATTCACGTTGCGTGTCGAATATGTAGACATTCGCGAAACACCTAACCGAACCTTTCCTGCGCTCACCACCACCGCCACTGTCACGATCTCAACAGACCCGTTGCCTCTGACCCAAGCAGGATCGCTAACGGCCGGTCGTTCTGAACAAATTTCCATGATGCTTGGCAACAACAGGGTGCTCGTGGCCGGCGGCACAACAAACGGCTCAGCGCCAGTTAAAACTGCAGAGCTCTATAACCCTGACACAAATACATGGAGCGCGACAGGCAGCATGGTGGTTGCACGTCGTGGTCACACAGCCACACTTTTGTTAGACGGTAAAGTTTTGGTCACGGGTGGCTACGACGGTACTGTGGAATCGCCAACCGCCGAGATTTACGACCCTGCAACTGGAATCTGGACAGCCACTGGCCCGATGGGGCGCGGTCGTAAGTACCACACGGCCACACGTCTTGGTGACGGCAAAGTACTCATTGCTGGCGGCATCGTAGCCACCAACATCGGCAATGGTCGCATCGCCGAAATCTACGACCCTGCTCTGGGCACATTTACGTCCATGCCCGTGACTCCCTCGACAGCCCTGATGTCTGCCCCCCGCTACAAACACACGGCATCTGTGTTGAACGATGGCGTCACAGTTGTTCTGACAGGCGGTTTTGACTCTGCAGTGCAAGGCAGCACCGAAATCTTCACCTACAACGCCGCAACGCCTACCAGCTCGACATGGACAGCAGGCCCCGCTTTGGCCAAATCAAGGCATGAGCACGCTGCAAGCTTACTCACTGGCAACAAAAAAATTCTGCTCACTGGTGGTTATGGACAAGGACTGGAAACAGCCGAAATCTGTGACTTCACATCCATGACGTCCTCCAACTGGGCATGCGCCACAACAACATCCATGTCCACCTCTCGTGCTTCTCACACCAGCACGACCTTAGGCAACGGTAATGTATTGGTGATTGGCGGCAATGATGGATCACAAATTCTTAAGACCATCGAAATTTTTGATCCGACAACGTTGATTTGGACAAGCCATGCCAAGGTTTTGCAAACCGCACGCGCAGGTCATTCCAGCACGCTGATGAGTAACGGCAAAGTTTTGATAAGCGGTGCCAACAATCAAGTTGGAGGTGTAACAACCGCAACCGCAGAATTGTGGGTACCTTGATCAAGTTTGGTGCCGACGAGTCGATTCTTCTCTCAACAATTTTTCTTTTAAAGGTGCTCTCATGAAACAACTCATCACGCTCACAGCGCTTGCGACATCTGCACTCACTGCCATGGCACAGCCAGCTAAGCCAACTTACGCATACTATGAAGGCGTCAATCTGAGCATGGGTGCAGCCCAAAATTCCACCCAAGTCACCACAACTGCTGGCGCCGTCACCAAAGGCAACACCACATTGGGCGTGGCCAAGGTGAATTACACATTCGCACTTGCTTATCCAGCTAAGCTGGGTGTGTCTGCGACTTTTGATTTGAAAAATTCAAAGATCACCAATGATGAGTACTTGGCGACATCAACACCCACAGAAATCACGGTGGAGCCAGGCTTGTTGTTGCTAACCAATTCTTTGTTGTATGCCAAGCTGGGAACCTATTCCAGCCGCTACGAGAGCATCTCTGGTTCACGTAATCTCAACGGTAAAAGTTACGGCATTGGTATCAAGCATTATGTGTACGGCCAAAACTTCATCCAAGCGGAGTGGACACAACGTCAGCCAGACAGCAACAACACAGGCTTCAACGGCGACAAATTCAAGCAAAGCTCTGGCGCTATTTATGTTGGTTTCAACTTCTAAGCCAGTACGACTGTGAAATGGCGAGGGATTTATCATCCCTCGCATGAAACTCTCTCCCAGAGCCCTCGGGCTCACTTGCGCTGTACTCACGGTACTTATTTGGTCATCATTCATCGTGGTGGCCAGAGCATCGGCAGCGCACACCCTCCTCCCGCTTGATATTGGTTTTCTGCGCATCGTTGGCGCGGGCTGCGTGTTGCTGCCTTGGGGTTGGTGGCTGATGCGTACGCAACGCGTATCAGGTGAACGCACGGGCTCGTTCATGGGCTTATCACCTCTGCCTTGGCGCGTCACGGCTTTAGGTGGTTTTTTTGGCAGCATGCTTTACGCCATGCTGGCGTACTCAGGCTTTTTCTTTGCACCTGCAGCACACGCCTCTGTGCTGATGCCTGGCAGCTTGCCGCTGTGGACGTCGCTCTTGGCCATGATCGTGTTGCATGACCACATCACCCGCGCACGCGCTATTGGCTTAGCCTGTATTGTTTTGGGTGACATGTTTGTGGGAGGCGCCAGCTTGCTCAAAGCTTTTGACGGCGGCGAGGTTTGGAAAGGCGATGTACTGTTCATGAGCGCCGCATTTTGTTGGGCCTGCTACACGGTGCTGGTACGCCGTCATTCACTCGATCCTGTACGCGCCACCATTGCCATCACCGCGTTTTCTTGCACCACTTTTATACCTGCGTATGCTTTCGCCGCATACATGGGTTGGCTGCCTAGCCATTTATCGGTAGCGCCTGCAAGCGAAATGGTGTTCCAAGCCATTTACCAAGGCATGGGCTCGGTGGTGATTTCAGGCATCACCTTTAATGTGATGATTCGTCACTATGGCCCTGTGCGATCCACCATGATCACAGCTCTCGTCCCAGGTCTATCGGCTCTGGGGGCTGTGGTTTTTTTGGGGGAGCCCATGAGCCTAAATTTGTTGGCAGGCTTAGCCTTGGTGACCTGCGGCATTTTGTTTGGCGTGCGCTTGCCAAAAACTTAAAGCCAATTACTTGTGACTGAGGGCGTTACTCACCAACTTAGACGTGATGTCCACAATCTGAATCATGCGGTCATAGGCCATGCGCGTAGGGCCAATCACCCCCAGCGTGCCCACAATTTGCCCGTCGACTTCGTAAGGAGCGCTGACCACGGAAAGCTCCTCCATTGGCACAATTTTGCTTTCGCCGCCAATGTAAATGCGCACACCTTCGGCTTGGGCTGAACTATCAAGCAATCGCACCAACTGTGCTTTTTGCTCGAACAAATCAAAGGCTCTTCTCAAGTTACCCATATCGCTGGAGAAATCACTCACCGAAAGTAAGTTGCGCTCACCGCTGATGACCACATCGTCTTGTGCTTGGGTCAACGCCTCGGTACTCACTTGCACCGCAGCTTGCATGAGAGTGGCAATCTCACCTCGCAAGGACTCAACCTCAGCCATGAGCTTTTCTCGAACCTGTTCAATCGCCATGCCAGCGAAATGCTGGTTCAAGTAATTTGACGCCTCCACCAACTGCGAAGCGGTGTAGTCGGTTTCGGTAAACAACACGCGGTTTTGTACATCGCCCTCAGGCGAAACAATGATCACCAGCAAACGACGATCCGACAAACGCAAAAACTCAATGTGGCGAAACACCGAGCTACGCCGCGGGGCAATAACCACACCCACAAACTGGGATAAATCTGACAGCAGGTGCGCGGCGTTGGCAATCACTTTTTGCGGCTGATCGGGGGCCAAAGTCGGGGCATGCAATTGACTGCGCTCCGCAGTCAACATGGTGTCTACAAACAAGCGGTAACCCAAAGCTGTAGGGATGCGGCCTGCCGAAGTGTGCGGGCTGGCAATCAGTCCCAATTCTTCTAAATCCGACATCACATTTCGGATGGTGGCGGGGGAGAGCTCGATGCCGCTGGCGCGAGACAGCGTGCGTGAACCGACGGGTTGCCCGTCGGCGATGTAGCGCTCTACCAGCGCTTTGAGCAATAACTTGGCACGATCGTCTAGCATGGTGAATCTTTGACGAATTTTAATGATGTAATTTAGCCATGAAATCCAAGTTTCATCAGATTGCCTTGCTTGGCAAATACCACCAATCCGTGGGTATTACCAATGCATCTTCTCGCGACACCCTTGAAGGTATCGCGCAGTTTCTGCACACGCTCGGATGTGAGGTTGTGGTTGAGCAGACCACCGCCTCAAGCGCCGGACTGAACGGCCACACTGTGATGAGCATTGAAGAAATCGGCAAGTCATGTGACTTGGCCATTGTGCTCGGTGGCGACGGCACGATGCTGGGCTACGCCCGCCAACTGGCGCCACACGACGTGCCCTTGATTGGCATCAACCAAGGTCGCTTAGGGTTCATCACCGATATTCCACTGAGTGAGGTCAAAGCCACGCTCACGGCCATGCTAGGCGGCGCTTACGAAGCCGACCGTCGTGCGCTGATGCGAGCCAAGGTCTGGCGAGATGGGCATTGCGTGTTCAACGCCCTCGCCCTGAACGATGTGGTGGTCAACCGTGGCGCAACCAGCGGTATGTTGGAGGTGCGCGTGGCTGTGGATGGCCGCTTTGTGGCGAACCAACGTGCTGACGGTTTGATCATTGCCACCCCAACTGGCTCTACCGCTTACTCGTTGTCTGTGGGCGGACCTTTGTTACACACATCTTTGCCCGCTTGGGTGCTGGCCCCGATTGCACCACACACCTTGTCCAACCGTCCCATCGTCTTAGCTGACACGGGCGAGGTCACGATCGACCTCGTGGCGGGCCGCGATGCCAGTGCCAACTTTGACATGCAGTCATTGGCCTCGCTCTTGATTGGTGACCGCATCACAGTCAAGCGGTCCAATTACCACGCCACCTTTTTGCATCCGCGTGGCTGGAGCTATTACGACACCTTGCGTCAAAAACTGCACTGGAACGAGGGCGTGGCATGAGTTTGCAGCACATCGTTTTGCGCGACTTTGTGATCGTTCGCGAACTAGACCTCGATTTATCGAGTGGCTTTTCTGCGCTCACCGGCGAAACCGGTGCTGGCAAATCGATTTTGATCGACGCCCTGCAATTGGTGCTGGGCGCACGTGCTGAAACCAGCGTGGTGCGCGAAGGTGCAGCGCGTGCCGAAATTTGCGCCGAATTCGACGCTACCCCTGAGATCATGAATTGGCTTGACGATGAAGGCTTTGCCGACATCGCCACCGATGGCCAACTGCTGCTCAAACGCACGATAGATGCGCAAGGCAAAAGTCGTGCTTGGATCAACGGTAGCCCCGCCACGGCCACCCAATTACGCGCACTCGGAGACAGGGTGCTCGATATCCACGGTCAACACGCTTGGCAAAGCCTGACCCGTCCCGAAGCGGTACGTGGCTTGCTCGATGCCTATGCTGGCGTGAACCTACAAGGCCTCACCCAAGCATGGACGCAATGGCGCCAAGCCATTCAAGCGTTGCACGAAGCCCGCACCGCGCAAGCCACACTGCAAGAAGAGCGCGAGCGTTTGCTGTGGCAAATTACCGAGGTCGACAAACTCTCCCCTGTGCAAGACGAGTGGGAGGATCTCAACAGCCAACACACACGACTGTCCAACGCACAAGCCTTGATGGATGCCGCACAGGCGGCCATTCAGGCACTGGAAGACGATGACAACGGCGCACTGCGCTTGTTGACCAAAGCGCAAGACACGCTGCAAGACCAAACCGATGTGGAACCCGAGTTCACATCCTGGGTGGATGTGCTGGCCTCTAGCCTCGCACAGGCAGGCGATGTAGCGCATTCGCTGAATGCTTATTTGGGGCGCGCAGAACTCGACCCCGAACGCTTGCAAGTGCTGGATGAGCGCATGTCACTGTGGATGTCGTTGGCACGCCGCTTCAAGCGCACACCGCAAGAGCTGCCGGCGTTGTACCTTGAATGGAAAAACCGTCTCACACAGCTTGATGCCGCCACTGACCTTGCCGCACTCGAAGCCACTGAAACTAAAGCTGCTGCTTCATACCAAGTGCAAGCGCGCCAAGTGTCACAAGCTCGCACACAAGCAGCGCCCAAGCTGGCCAAGGCGATTACCCAAGCCATGCAAGGCTTGGGCATGCAAGGTGGACGTTTTGAGGTGCAACTCGATAAGACCGAACAACCCACCGCCAGTGGCCTTGAGAGCATCACCTTCTTGGTGGCAGGCCACCCTGGCAGCACCCCACGCCCAGTGGGCAAAGTCGCCTCGGGCGGCGAGTTGTCGCGCATTGCATTGGCGATTGCCGTGACCACCAGTGAACTGGGCACGGCGCAAACCCTGATCTTTGATGAGGTGGATTCAGGCGTGGGCGGTGCTGTCGCTGAGACCGTGGGCCGTTTGATGAAACAACTCGGCAAAGACCGCCAAGTACTGGCGGTAACTCACTTACCACAGGTCGCTGCCTGCGCCGATCACCACTTGGTGGTGTCCAAACACAGCGATGCACAGGGCACCTCAAGTCAAGTTACCGCGCTCGGTACCGATGCAAGAGTCAACGAAATTGCGCGCATGCTGGGCGGAGAAAAAGTGTCTGACACCACTCTCGCCCATGCGCGTGAAATGCTTCAAACCTCTGCAAAGACTGGCAAAAAATGAAACAAGAACTGGTGCTCATCACAGGCATGTCCGGCTCGGGCAAGTCTGTGGCTTTGAACGCGCTCGAAGACGCTGGCTACTACTGCGTCGACAACTTGCCGCCCGAACTGCTACTGCCATTCGTGCAGTTGGAGGAACAACAAAGCATCGGCAAAGTAGCCATTGCCATGGATGTGCGCAGTGCCAGCTCGCTGCCTTTGGTGCCAGCACAACTGGCCCATTTGCGTGCCATGAATGTGGATGTGCGTTTGCTGTTTTTAGATGCCACCACCGAAATTCTGGTGCACCGTTTTTCTGAGACACGCCGCCGTCACCCCTTGTCGCGCCAAGATGGTCAAGACGTGATTCGTGACCAACAGCGCGACTTGGTGGAAGCCATTGAACTCGAGCGCGAGTTACTGTCAGAGTTGCGCGAAGAGTCACACATCATTGACACCAGTTTGTTACGTAGCAGCAAGTTGCAGGGCTACATCAAGTCACTCATCTCCGCGCCTGCCACTCAGCTGACGCTGATGTTTGAGTCCTTCGCTTTCAAGCGTGGCATTCCCGTGCATGCCGATTATGTGTTTGATGTGCGCATGCTGCCCAACCCACACTACGAACCCGCGCTGCGCGCGTTGACTGGGCGCGATGCGCCTGTGGCTGACTGGTTGGCCGAGCACGGTGCCGTCGAAAAAATGGCCAGCCAAATCACAGACTTTATGAACACGTGGTTACCCGATCTGAGCAGTGACCACCGCAGCTATGTGACGGTGGCGATTGGCTGCACAGGTGGGCAGCATCGTTCGGTGTATTTGGTCGAACTACTGACCCAACGCTTTGCCCAAGCCTGGGTCACGCTCAAGCGCCACCGCGAGCTTGATATCGTGCCTTAAATTGCGCGCTTTAGCGCGCCAAGGCCAACAGTTTTCGTACAGGCGCGGGCAAGCCCAAACTGGGCCAGTCCAGTGCTGACATCCAGCGCCCCTCCCCCATGACTTTGCCAAGTTGGGCATGACGAGCAAGGTCTAAACGCACAGGGTGCAGATGTAAATCTTTGTGCGTCAACACATGTTTGAACACTGCCCCCTCCTGCAAGTGCGCACGGTACTTGGTTGGCAGGGCAGCGCACAGTGCGTCAAAACTATCAAACACAGGCAAGCAATACAACCCTGCCCACACGCCTGTTTGAGGGCGTTGTATGAGCCACACATCGCCATCGCCAGTGACGGCTTGCAGCAACCACAGCTGCTCAGAGCTACGTTTGAGTTGGCGTGTTTTGACAGGGTAAGCCTCGGGCTGCCCCTCGGCCTTAGCCACACAAGCAATGGCCACTGGGCATTGCGTGCATTTCGGTTTTTTGGGTGTACACACGGTGGCGCCCAAATCCATCACGCCTTGGGTGTAGCGCGGCATGGCGTTTGCCACATCACGCTGAGGCAGCATGGTTTGGGCGATGGCCCATAAGTCTTTTTCAACTCGGGCGAAAGCCAAATCTTCTTTGAAACCCAGATAGCGTGTGAGCACGCGTTTGACGTTGCCGTCCAATATCGCAATCGGTTCACCAAAGCACAGCGACGCCACGGCGGCGGCAGTGGAGCGACCAATGCCGGGCAAGGTTTGCAAAGTTTCAGAATCACGCGGAAATACGCCACCGTGCAAAGCCACCACAGCCTGCGCTGCACGGTGCATATTGCGTGCGCGGCTGTAGTAGCCCAAGCCACTCCACAGGCCGAGCACCTCGTCTTGGTGCGCGGCGGCCAAGTCTGTCACCGTAGGAAAACGCGCCATAAAGCGTGCGAAGTACTCGCGCACCGTGACCACTTGGGTTTGCTGCAACATGATTTCCGACAACCACACGGCATAGGGATCTTGCGTGTTTTGCCAAGGCAAGTCATGGCGGCCATGTTTTTTTTGCCATGTCACGACGATGTCGCCAAAGCTGCTTTGTTTTGTCATGGTTTTTGGCACACGGCGCAGTAAAAGGTGGAACGCTGCCCTTGTTGGATCCGGCGAATCGTTGTGCCACACACGCGACAGGGTTCACCTGCGCGGTCGTACACAAGAGCTTCGAGTTGAAAGTAGCCGTTTTTCCCGTCAGCAGCAGAGAAGTCGCGCAAAGTGCTGCCACCTTTTTGAACAGCGCGTGTCAGCACATCGATGATGGCCAAGCGTAATTTTTCAGCACGCGGGCGGCTGATGCAATCGGCACGCGTGGTGGGTCGAATACCGGCCAAGAACAAGGCCTCAGATGCATAGATATTGCCCACACCCACCACCAACGCCCCTGCAAGTAACACCTGTTTGATCGCCGCTTTGCGTTGCCGCAAACCAGCATGAAACGCATTCAGCTCAAAACCGCCATTCAAAGGCTCCACACCCAAATGGCCCAACAGTTTGACAGCCTGCGTACTTTGCTCGCTGGGCGCAAATACCACTGCACCAAAGCGGCGCGGATCGTTCAAGCGCAATAAACCATGCGTGGTGTCTAGATCGAAATGGTCATGCGCACACGGCGGGTTTCGCGCATCACCAAAGAGCAAACTCCCCGACATACCCAAGTGCCAAAGCAACAATCCATGGTCTAAATCAACCAACAAATACTTGCCACGGCGACGCACCCCCAATACTTGGCGTCCTACTAAGGACTCTGCCGAACAGCCCAAAGGCCAACGCAGAGGTTTGCCCACACGCACCCTTGTCACTCGAGCGCCTGCAATACGGTCAACAAAGCTCAGACGTGTCACTTCAACTTCGGGTAATTCGGGCATGGGTAGACGAGGAAAATGAGTCAGCGATTATGATGCTGATATGAAATTTCCCTTGTCTGCTGCACGTCTTTGGGCCTTGCGCCTTGCGCTTTTCACAACTGTGTCTTGTGCATTTACCGTCTCAAGCCACGCCCAAGCCAGCGAAACAGACAAGCCTGAAAACTCAGCCATGACGGGCGAGTTGCTCTACGAAATTTTGCTGGGCGAGATGAACTTACGCCAAGGCCAAGCTGCTGCTGGCTTTTCACTCTTGCTAGATGCTGCCAAGAAGTCAAACGACGTTCAGCTATACGACCGTGCGGTAGAAATTGCTCTCCAAGCACGATCTGGCGATGGTGCGTTACTAGCGGCTCGGGCATGGACGCAAGCTTGGCCACAAGACCGCAAAGCCAATAACCAGTTGCTGCAAATATTGTTGGCTGTCAACCAAGTCTCCGAAAGCTTGGAACCATTAAAAAAAGAAATCGCACTGGCACCTGAAGCTGAGCGTGATGCCACCATCAACCTCGTACCACGCCATTACGCACGTGTGAGCGACAAAAAGCGGGCAGCCACCATTGCACAACAAGCACTTGAACCTTACCTTGCGAAAAACAACACCACTGGCGCTATCGCATGGACAAGCGTGGGACGCATGCGTTTGGCCAGTGACGACGTGATCGGCGCCTTAAACGCGGCTCAAAAAGGCCAAGCTGCCGACATCAAAGCGCAAGGTCCACTGCTGTTGTCCATGGAGCTGATGAGCAAAAAAGTCACTGAGGCTGAGGCCTTGGTCCAGCAGGGCTTGCGCAAGCAAGACAGTCCCGACATGGCCATGAGCTACGTGCGTGTACTGATCGAGTTAGAACGCTACAAAGAAGCCGCCGAACAATTACAAGCGATCACACGCAAAGACCCTAAACTGGCTGATGCATGGCTGGTCTTGGGTTCCCTTCAATTTGAGCAAGGGCAAGACAAAGAGGCCGAAGCCTCGCTAGCTCGCTATGTCAACCTTGCCACCAAGTCGCCTACGAACTCCAGTACTCGCGGCTTGAACCAAGCGCAAACACGTCGGGCCGCGTTACTCGCACGCCAAGGAAAAATGGGCGAAGCACGCGAGTTGATTCAGCAAATCCCTGCTGACAACGCTGACGAGCAACGCACACGCGTATTGGCCGAAGTACAGCTGCTGCGAGAGCATCGCCAATGGCAAGCCGCCTTTGATTTGCTGGCAATCCACAGTGGCGACAACCCAGATTTGATGTACGAGCAAGCCATGCTGGCCGAAAAGCTCAAACAACTCGACGAGATGGAAAAGTTGCTGCGCAAAATCATTGCGCAAAACCCGAGCTACTACAACGCCTACAACGCCTTGGGCTTTTCGTTGGCAGACCGCAATATCCGCTTGCAAGAAGCCAAACAGCTGATTGTCAAAGCACTCACATTTGCGCCCGATGATCCGTTCATCACTGATAGCTTGGGCTGGGTAGAGTTCCGCATGGGCAACCTTGGTGCAGCCCTGACCTATTTGCAAAAAGCGTACAAGGACCGTGCAGACGCTGAGATTGCCGCGCACTTGGGCGAAGTACTTTGGCGTTTGAATCGTCAAGCCGAAGCCATTCAAATTTGGCGTGAAGGCCTGAACACTACCCCCAACAACGAGACCTTGCAAGAAACTTTGCAACGCCTCAAGCCTGCGCTGTAAACCATGCGTGTGGGGTGGCTTGCACTGGTCATGGGCGTGTTGCTGGTGGGCTGCGCCACGTCTAACCACACACCCCAATCCTTGGTCGCCAAGCAAGTCAACGCCCCTCAATGGCAAGGCCGCATCAGCGTACAAGTCTTTGGTGACAACCCCACGTCGATGAGCGCGAGCTTTCTGCTGCGAGGCAATGCAACACACGGCGAGTTAGATTTGTATTCACCCCTAGGCACCACCCTAGGAGCCCTGCAATGGACGCCGCAGTTGGTACAACTCAGCGATGGCGGCAAGCACCAATACTTCAACTCATTGGCAGAATTGACCGAGAAAGCCACGGGCGCTGCATTGCCCGTTGACGCGATCTTCAGTTGGCTACAAGGTCAGCCTACCCATGCAACTGGTTGGCTAGCTGATTTATCTAAGGTGTCGGACGGCGCACTTTCAGCTCGCCGTACAAACCCAGCGCCAGAAGTGACACTGCGCATCAAACTCGATCAGTAACCCATGCGCTCGCTACACAACGTCCTAGCCCCCGCCAAGCTCAACCTTTTTTTGCACATCACAGGCAGGCGCGATGATGGCTATCACTTGCTGCAATCGGTGTTCATGCTGATCGATTGGTGCGACACCCTGCACTTTGATGTGCGAGACGACGGCGTGATTGCACGTCAAGATCTCAACGTACCCCTACCAGCAGACGACTTGGTCATACGCGCCGCACAATCGCTGCAACGCGCCAGCGGCACACCTTTGGGCGCACATATCGCGATAGAGAAACATATTCCTGCTCAAGCCGGCATGGGTGGTGGCTCATCCGATGCAGCCACCACACTGCTCGCCCTCAATCGGCTGTGGGGTTTGAACTGGCCTTTGTCGCGGCTAATGCCATTGGGCTTGGCTCTAGGCGCAGATGTGCCGTTCTTCTTAGGTGGCCACAACGCATGGATTGAGGGCATTGGCGAAAAAATAACACCCATTGACCTGCCTCAAGCCCAGTTTGCCGTACTCAAACCCAACGCAGGCCTAGAGACAGCAAAAATTTTTCGTGACCCCACATTGGAGAGGGCCACAGAAACTGCTACAATGTCGGTCTTCGCTGTTGATCCTTATGGCTTTGGCCGTAATGACTTGCAGCCAGTGGCTCAGGCGCTGTGCCCAGAGATCACCGAAGCCCTCAATTGGCTAGGCTCTCACGGATTAAGCCCACGCATGACCGGTTCTGGCAGCGCAGTGTTTGCACAGTTGCACAAAGGTTTATCCAGTGGCAGGTTGATTCACCCAGCCCCACACAACTGGCAAATGCGGATATGCAGCAATATGGCTGTTCACCCCCAAGCGGGCTGGGCAGCTAGCGAAAGTTAACGGTTGGTCGCTGCAAAGCGGTTGACCTGTGTAGGGGATTCGCCAAGTTGGTTAAGGCACCGGATTTTGATTCCGGCATTCCGAGGT
>JACCDV010492743.1_pt1 | contig 19935 bp, 9 predicted proteins | sample 7446131 | NCBI WGS metagenome assembly JACCDV01 (sample SAMN15323448, study PRJNA562643) | freshwater metagenome | isolation source: river surface water | place: USA:Blue River Watershed | collected 2017-08-17 | reverse complement strand
CCCAAACCCCAAACCCCAACCCCAACTATATTAAAAGAAATTAATCAAAAATTCTAAAAATAAACTTTTACTTTTATAAAATCATGATAAATTTATCTAAGCGTATTTTGTCATATAAAATGAGAAATTTGAAAACCAATAAATATTATTAGATTTTATAGTGTTTGGTTTTTATTGATTAAAGTAATATATATAGAAAGAAACATTCTTATTAATGTTTTTGCATATTTGTAAATGTGTAATAAGGTTTATTGTTTATAGAGATTTTAAAAAAATTATAAAAATAATTAATTAGTTTTTTCAACATATTAATATAAACAATCCTTATAATAAAGATTAAACGGAGATATTGTTTACAAATAATTAAAGATAATATCAAAACATTCATTAATTAAAATAAAAAATAAAACTTTTTATCAGGCTAAAATAAAGAATATAATTAATTGAAGATAACTCAATAGCGGAAATCGCTTTTTTAACCGTTTTGATTGATTAGGATATTTTAAAACACAAAGTTACTCATTAAGAACAAAAACTAACTTTTGTTGATTTTATTGTAAAAATTACAAACTATAATATAATAGCTATTTAATGTATAAATTAAATATTTTATAATAGCACATAATATGATTATCAATAATAGATAACTATAGTTGAAAATTTTGTCAAATTGTATAATAAACTAAATAATTAAAACGATCAAAACAGTAACTTATTTAACATAAGCTAATTATTAAAACATGTTTTTATTGAAACTTAAAGACATGAGTTTGAATATAAATAACAGAATATTTATATTTTTGACTTTCTAATATAGGAATACGATGTTTTAATATTTCAGTATTTTTAAATTATAAATTACTGTACTATGCTAAACTAGTTAAATTTAAATTATTTATTTCAGATAGAAAAACTTCAGATTTTTATTATGTTTTATGAAAAGCTAAAACTTGATAAATAATACATAATTGATGATATGTGCTGGTTTATCAATAGATTAGATGAATAAATATTATATGTTAAGTTTTATTATAAATATAGCTCATTTTCACTTATGGATTATATTACCTATAACTTTACTAAGAATAGTCAGATATTTATTGTTTTATAGGAACTTTTATATACTATTGAAAATAGAATATTAGTTATAGCTCCATTTGTAATTTAGTTAAGAAACTTTTGATGGTATTTTAATATAGTTTAATAACTTGATTATACTTTTATTGATTTGGAAAAATGGTAAATTGATGTTGTTTCTCGTTTAATTTTATATATTAAAGAAAACATTAAAGTTATTATAAATGAATAAATATATTACTTTATTGATTTTATTATTACAAAAATTTAAACTTTTAAAATTTATGTAGAAATCTAAGAAAATTGAGAATTCTTTTTAAAATCAACCGACTTATATGAAATTGTTAATTAAATATCAAACTTTAAATAATAATTTTAATAAGTTAAATAACTATAAGAAGCATTAATAAATCTAATACCTTTTTTGTAGAATTAAAACTTGTTCTTTATATATTCTGTAGTAATTCTTTATTATTTATTAATAAATTATATTTTTACATTTTTATTATTTATTCAATTTTGTCAACCCTTCAACTTATTTTACACTGCTAGCAAATTTCAATGTTTGTAAAGTCTGTTGATAATCTCTTTCATCGCTACTAAGATTTACTATCATCATAGCCTTTGCATCGTTTAGAAGATATTCCTATAATAACATTGTAAGTTTAGAATTCCTGAATGGAATATATTAATCTTTCTATAATAAAGAATTCATAACTTCACCTAAACAAGAAAGGCTTTTATTAATTGCTGTTGTTTCCTTAAAGGCTTCATCTTATGTTTTTGACTCATTGACTCTTTCACTGCCAGCCAAATCAACCAAAACCAATGTTCCTTAATGATTCTTTCCATTTAGTAATGTTTTTGTGTTTACATGCATTTTGAATATTAAATGACTTCTTGAGCTTGTGTTATTTTTCATTGTTTTTTTAGTAACTCTTTATTCTATTGCTTTTTCTAAATAGTTATAAGCCTCTTTAATATTGCTTACTCTTTGCTACTAAATCTCTTCACTAGAATCCACTAAACTTCAGATTTTCTCATTGTAAATTTCAAACATTTCCAGGAAAATGCTCGACTCAAAAACTCCTTCATTTTCACGCTTTTTTATTAAGAAAAATATTCTTTCAATCATTCAAGGAGCTAAGCCTCTATTAGTTGTTGTTCCGTCACCCATCATTGTAAATGTTTTACCTGTTCCAGTCGGTCCATAGGCGAATATTGAAACATTTAATCCATCAACTACGTTCAATAACAAAGGCTAAAGTTCTTCAAAAATATCCTCTTGAGAACTTTACTAACCAAAAATGTTTTCAAACTGATATTCGTATTGCTTAATTTGATTATTACTTTTTAATAGTTTTTCAGGAACTTTTAAAGAAAGCTTTTTTTAAGTATTTTGATTGATAATCGAACATGAGTCTATAGATAAAGGCTTGATTCTTATATAAACTCGAATATTTCCTTTCTTATTTTGGATTTTATTGTGTTTGTCTCAGATGTCTTCTATCAGAGTTGCATAGAATTTCTCATGTTATTTTCATTATTAAGTTTATTACTCAAATATTAACCTTTCTTAGGAAAGTTAATTAGTCAGCTCTCCTTTGATTATTTAATTATCAATTATTCTCTATTCAATTTCCTTAATCTATTCTTCTTATTGATTTTTCATTATTTATTTTTCATGCAAAAGCTATTATTGTTATTATTCATTCTATTTGCTCAAAATACTCTATGTCTCTACTTATTGCAAATTTGTCTTAATTTCGTTTGCTGTTTATATCAATTAAAGATAATTATTTGTTTCTTAGTCTTTATTAGATTAGATCTTATAAATTAGTTATTTAATTTCATCGCTTGAATCCTCTATTATATTCTGATAAAGCAAAAAGTCTTAGTATTTCTCCTTGAGATAAATATTTGGTAAAATTCCCAATATGTCTTTATATTACTGATTTATCAAAACATATTATCAGATTATATCCAAAAGAGTATTTTTAAGATAAATTTCATTTTCTGTCATTTTGTTGTCAAAGTTAAAGTTCTTTTCTATCAACTTCTCTACTCTTTATGAAAGACTCACCGATTTTCCTATTCTGTTTGTTAAGTTTCGATTTTCATTATTTGAGCTTTCAAAATGCTTTTTATTGCTGTTTTAAGGAGTTATGTTTTCTAACTCTAAAATTTATTCCATTTTTATTATAAAACTTATAATGTTAAACGAGGAGCTATCTTCAACCAAGAATTTAAATTTAAATTTGGAAAACTGATTGGGTTAATTGGCAAGCAAAATTGCAAATGTTGAAAATCAAAAAACAGACGGCACTGCAGGATTTATGGAAAAGTTGTTAATTCTTGATGAAGAACTGAAAAACAGTTAATTAAGAGAAAATTAGCTTTTTTTGAATATAAAGGAGAAATTATAGAAAATTGAATGACTTTTTGGAATGCAGTAAAAATAAAGAGAAAATGTAGAAAAATCAACAAAGGAAAACATAGAAAACTTAACAACGGGTTTTCATCAATAAAAAGAAAATATAATTCGTTAGGCTTATGATAGAGAAAACGAAAGCTCTTGAGAATTGCTAGAAAATACCAAAAATCTATTAGAATTGATTAACAGTTAATCAGAGGATAAATAAATGCGATTTTCATCTAGTTTAGCGTAAATGCAAAATAAAGTGAATGTTTTATCAAATGAAATTTAAGCTAATAAAAACCAAAGAGAAGAGGAGACCGATAATCTTATTCAACAAGTTGCCTAGAAAATACTATCAATAACAAATTGCTTACAATAAGAGAAAAATGAAAGAGAAGGCGACCATGAAGAATTCAAATTAGTCTTATAAAGAATGTATCAGAATTCGAGATAGTAAATTTAATAAGAAAATCAAAACAGAAAATAGAATCAAATTCTTCTTTTATGATTTTTGGAAGAAACATGTTAAAAAATTGAGAAAAACCTTTGTCAAGCATAAAAATTTAAATTTCATATTTATAAATGGATATTTAATATAACGATATTAACAGCATGTAAGAATAATTTAAGTTAAAAGATTGATTAATTAAGGTGTTTGAAACATGAAAAATTGGCTTTACTGTTTTTTCTATCATTTTTACAATATTAATTTTATGAATTTAAAGTATTAATAAGAATGAGTAAATATCGCAACATGATTTAATCAGCTGTATTTATTATGTGGAGTTTTCTTTAATTTTTCTGTTCTTTTATATTATGCCTGATCCTAGTCTTAAAGGAGGATAAAAGCTTTGGACAAAACTTGTTTATTCAATTTGTATCGTTTATATAATAAATTTGATTGTTTTCAATTTACTCAGTTTTGAGCAGTTAAAAAAGCTTTTAACTTTTATTGATCCAAAATTGAAACAATAAGCGGTTAATAGAAGCTATGCATAAGATTGTAGACTTTATGTACCAGAGGCAGTTGGTAATAAGTTTCCTAACTTAATGTCAACAATGGACATATATATTTCTGCTCACTTTTTTGGATGGCTTGCCAGAACACTTATTTTTAGAAATAATATTTTACTTTGGATAATGAGCATTGGATTCGAGATTATCGAATGATCAATGAGTTAATTTCTTCCTAACTTTTCCGAATGCTGGTGGGATTCCTTATTACTAGATGTTTTAGGCTGTAATTTATTAGGAATTATTTTAGGTAATTTCTTGATAGACAAATTCAAATTATGAAAATACCACTGGTTTTACGAACCAACTGATTAGAAAATGCCTATATTACAAAGAGCCACTTTCTTTCTTAACTCGGCTGATGATTACGTTAGATAAAACAAATGGCATTTTTTGGCAACTCCTTTGAACTTCCTAACAGTCATATGGATAATTACCGGAAACTTCATTTTAGATCTTTCAAACTTCGTTAATAAATCAGCATTGAATTTACCATCAGATCATTTCTTGCTAATCATAAGAATTTTCATCATTGGAATAATAGGCGCTCAATCATAGCAAGAACTCTATGAATATATCAATATAAAACATCAAGAGAAAAAACTTACAACAGGAATCGTCCTTGCTCATTTAATCATTCTTTTGGAAACAATATTATTTTTCTCTAAAAAACCAAAAGACTTTTTCTCTGCTCCGACATCTGCTTTAACCAAGGTTCTATGGAGCTTTATTTTGATGTTTTTACTTTTGCTACTTTCTAAGAGCAATTTCAATAGAAAGAAGAAATTACAAAAAATCGATCTTTAAATGCTTTAAATTATAACTTTAATATTTTTATAAACCTACAACAATGGTAAAATCATACAGACTTCATTCAAAAACATCCAATAGACCAAGATAGCTTTATGATAGAGATAGATAAGATAAGGAGATAAAGCTTGCTGGAGAATACGGTCTTAAGAACAAAAGAGAAATTTGGAGAATTCAACTCATTTTGGCTAAACTTAGAAAAAGAGCCAGAGAGCTATTGACACTTGAAGAGTCCAACCCAGTTAGAATCTTCGAAGGATAAGCTTTAATGAATAAGCTTTTCAAATTTGGTCTTTTGGATAAAGAAACCGAGTCCGGTTTAGATTTTGCTTTATCTTTGAACATTGAGAGATTTTTAGAGAGAAGACTTTAGACCTTGGTTTATAAGAATAAATTAGCTAAGTCCATTCATCACTCCAGAGTTATGATTTACGGAAAGCAAGTAATTGTTAACTAATAATTAGTCGATGTTGCTTCTTATATGGTCAGCACTGAAAATGAATCTAAAATTGATATCAATCCAAAAAGTGCTTTCTTAGAAGGAGGTAAGAAAGGAAGAATCTCAAAAAAGAGAAAAAATTGATAAAAAATTATAAATATTATTTTTTTCATTTAAAACATAAAAGTTAATTATTTATGATTTGATAGAATTCAGTTGTTGGAATTTATAGGTTGTTTTATTATAAAAATTCTTTGTAATTTTTCTCAACGTTTTTCAATACTTTTTCTATATGATTTATTGCTTATTCTAATAATATCTAATTAACTGTTTCAATAATTAAGTGAATTTTTTTCTAATAATTTGTCTATGTGTTTTATTAGATACCGGATAATGATATTAATATACGTGGATATTATGAGTATTGGTTATAATCCGATATGAATTTATTAAGATTTTAATTTTCAAAAATTTCTTTATGAATTTCAAAGGAGTTTTTCTAATTAATATTTATTTGTATTTTTTTCTCATAAATCAATTCTGTGGATTCTTATTATCAATATTCTTCATTTGTTAAAAAGTTGATTTCAAACAAAGTCATTTACTTTTCCTCTTCAATCAAGTAAAGATTTTATATAAAAATCAATGTTTCTTTTAAAGAGCTTAAAATGATCTCTACCTAAGACTCTTCTAACCTTTTTACTTAAACTATAAAAGGTAGTTTTTTAATATCAAAAATCATCTATTCTTTGTCAATGTTTTACTCAATAAATGTTAGTCTTATTATTGGAATAAATTTTCTATTCATGTTTTTGATTAGGTTTTTGAAAAATAAAACGACAAAATTATTAACTTCCATTTCTTATGTGGAAAGATTTATTAGTTTTGTTTTGATTAAATTCATAATTATAAATTACTTATTTATAATGTTTATTAAATTATCTGATAATCTTAATCCATGGAGTGAATAAGAAATATGTATTTTTTTTAATTGTAAAATAATTAGATTTTTGAACCTTTAAAATGACCTGTCCGATTTTGCTTTAAATGGAATTATGTAAAAATGGTTATAAAAGACGCATGAGTGAGATATAGTCATTATATAATATGGTTTTTTAATAAGAATTATAATTTTCTTTAAACAAGTAAAAATATGAATAAAAATGAATTATTCGCAGTTGTTTAAGATAATTAGAATTTGATAGAAAGATTTAAAAAGATAAAAAAATCAGCAAAATTCGCATAGATTATGGAGGAATATACGGGAAATAACATAAACAATGCTCCTTTGGTTTTGAATAAAACTATTATAACAAACAAACAGCTTATTCGGCTAATATAAGATAATGTTTCAGATTAAAAGAATTTTATCATAAGATTTATCTCTTTATGTAATGGATTTTATAAAGTTGAATATGAGTCTTTGTCCTGTGTGAAATTTATATTGATTCATTATCTTTATAATCTTTAAGAATAATTTAGCTTCTTATAAGACAATTATATTAATGAGTTTTACTAAGATAAATTATGATAATGATTGAATGGTAAAAAATCATATAAAATTTTCAAAGAAAAATAAATATAAATTTCATTCTTAGATTTATTGAAAGAAAGTTAACTCCTTTAGGACTAATACAAAATTGATATATAAAGAAACTAATCTGTGCTTTTATACTAAGAAAGTGATTAAAGGTTCTTTAAGGCTGTATATATAGATAAAAGCGACAAAAATTTTACTTTTAACGTAATTGACTAACAGGAAAATAAAATCATAACTGCATAGTAAAATTCTATATATTTTTTAACAGAGAAAATTGCAATAGAAAATTACGTTAAAAATCTAGATGATAAATTGTAATAGGTTTTATCAGTGGACATGAAGTCAATTGCATGTTTATCCAGGCTTTTATAATTGAAAGGAAAATTACTTTAAAAAATAGACAAAGATATTGATAATTTTATATTGGTAAAATTACTTATATAAATACTGGTAAAAATCAATAAATTTATTGCTCAGATTTTCTTTATATTTTGACTTAGAAAAGGAGATGAATTTTCTTAAGAGGATTTATTAAGAAATTATAACAGTATTTTAAAGCAAGTAACTTTTGACCTTCAAAAAATATAAAAAAATGAAAATAATGAAATTGTAAAAACAACTTTATAATCGATAGTAAAAAGTTAAATAAAATAAATGATTGAATAAGAAATATGATTTTAATAGAAAAAAATATAGGAAAATATGAAAGAAAAAGATGATTATTAGTTATCCTTATATTCTCCCCTATTACTAACTATACTATCACTTTTTAATTATAAAAATATTGATAAAGAAACAGCCTTGTTTATAATAGAATAAATTTAGATAAAATTTTAAGAAATTAATTTAAGCATAAAGAATCCTTTAAGAATTCAATGAAATTTCATTACTTTTTAATCTTTAGTTAAATAGCTTATTGAAAGCAAATTTAAGTAATTATAATTCTATATAATGAAGTAATAATGTAATCTATTATCTTAATAAGGAATTTTTATTCAAATAGTTTTAGGTGTTTTGTCTTTAGGAAGTTTAATAGGTAAATTTATTAGCAAAAAAACAAATTGAAATTCCATAATGAAAAACATAGATATTTCTATTGGATAATCTAAAGTAAGTTATATCTTAACTGATTGTTCATTTTTTTAATATTTTTCTATCTTAATAAATGAATAAAAATACATAAAAGGGCAAATAGGATGAATGTGGATGGTATTTTTTAACTGTTCTTTTAGATATGATTCCGGGTATTTTTATATTATATTTTCTTAATTAATAATTTAATAAAATATTCGAAATTGTGAACAGAAAACGTTTTATCTCTGGAAATTATATCTTATTTACTAAGGGGTAACCAATGGTCAGCTATTCTGCTTATTTTATTCAGGTTTTTATATGGATTTTTATCAATGTAATTAATAAGCTATTGATTACCCAGATTGAACTATTATTAGAAAAGCCTTTAGTATTTGTATCATAGTTAGTTTTAGCACCTTTAGACATATTGCCAGACCTGAAATTATTCTTTGTTATTATAATATTTCCACTTTTTGTAAATATAATTTATTTTTGGATTTCTGATGGAATATTAAAAAAGAAAAAATTTACAAGATAAGAAGAATGATAATTAAGTAGTTTTTATGAAGAGATGACTTAAATAGATGAGAAATGAATACGCTTTTATCAAGAATTATAATTTTTAATTTATAATGATTTAAGAATAGAGTTATTATGTTGATTTGAAAGTAATAAATGAAAATTAATAGATCTATTTAAACTTATAAGGATAAATATAATTAGGATATTAATAGCCTTCTTTGGATTGTATAAAAGATATATATGTCATAAGCTTTGATATTAGCCTTAGCAAAAGGAATGAAATTGATTAGATTTTCGCAATATCAGATTAAGGAAGTATTTATATTATAAATAACTAGTTATAAATATAGAAAATCTTTAATTGTTCTAATTAAGATAATTATTTATATATATCAACGTCTTTTGATTAATAGTAATTTCTTACTTTAAGTTTTAATTAAAACATTTAAATATTTTCAAAAAACGGAGCTATGAAAAAAGAAATTAAAACTTCATTAGAAAATATAGAAAATGTTATTTGGTTTAAATAGGACAGATATTTGGTATTTTCTAATGAAAGTGTTTATTTTTATAATTTAAATAGATAAATTATTGAAAAAGAAATTTAGTTGGATTTTTTAATAGATAAAATTCTTTCTAATAAAAAGTAAAATCTCCTGATTTTAACAACATATGATTTTAGGTATGTTTTTCTTAATGAATTTAAAGTTCTTTTTATATCAGAATAGTTTTAATCATGATTTTCTTAGGTATAAAGCTATATAAAAAGTAATGTATTTATATTATAAAATCAAGAATAAATAATTACTATTAATGATTTAGGATAGATTTTATAACAATTTAATACTTTAAATTCATATTATTTTTCATACTACGATTATTATAATAATTAAATAGTTAATTTTAATCATTAAAACCAAAAGCATTTATAGAATGTTTATTTTGATTAAATTTTCAAAAAGGAAAATACTATTATTAATATTTATCCTAACAATCTTTTTATTATTAGAGATAATCAATAAGAAAAAATATGAATAAACTTTGATAAAAACTAAATAAGATTTTTAGAGCTGTTACCATAATCATTTATGATAATTTTGTTAAATGAAATTTAGTTTTACGATTTTAATGAAGGCAGATTAACTGGAACTATTTAATTATAAAGAACTTTAGAATTGATCGATTGGTAGTTTTAATAAGATTTTATATTCATTGAGTTTTTATAAAATTCATAAAGAATATTACAAATTTACTTTTTGAAAAATTTTAAATTAATTAAGGAATTCAATTAGGAAATTTACCAGTTAGATTAAATATCAGTTTTTGGAAATTGTTTAACCATCGTAAAGAATGATAATTTATGTTAAATATAAATAGTTGATATTAATTCATAATAAACAATAGAAGTTTATAATCATGAATTTGAAATACGAAAAGCTTGATTATATTCGATAGATAAAATGTCTATAATATATTTCAGTGATTTAAAAGATGATTTATTTATATATTTTTCTAATAATAAATAATTATAAAAAGTTGACTCTTAAATAAGTGATTTTCATATAACAGAATAAAATATACTATTATATATAAAGAATTGTTAGTTGATTATATTATATGAGCCGATGGTTTATTTATATGACTAATCATAATTAAATAATGTTTAATATATGATTTACACATAAGAATAAATATAGCTTACTTATATTTTAAAAGTTGAAGATAATTTAATATATATTTAATTTCAGTATGGAATATAATACTTTCATATAGACTAAGCTGTTATAAACTTAAAAAAAATAATATTTAATAAAGAAAAGATATTAGAGGATCCATAAAGAATTATTTAGCTTGGTTTTATAATCAAAAGTAATGTATTTTGGTCTATATTATTAATATTTTTCTTAAAAAATGAAATGTTTAATTTTGCTATAGAAATATATGGAAATTTGTGTTAATTAGATAAAGTAGAATTTCTTTAGAGAATTTTAGATGAATAAAATCCTATATAAAAAGATATATTAAAACTATTATTTTTTAATTAAGAAAAATAACTTGATTAAATGATGCTTAATAATTAGCAGTATTTTTAGTACATCAAAATAATATTGAATTTTTACAATTTTTGAAAAGCTCTTAAAATTGCATAGAAAATTTCAGAAAAATTAGAAAAGTTTAAATGGCTAGAAGATTATGTTGTTTATAAAAGACAGAAATATCTATCAACAATGGAAGTCGAAAAAGAAACCGACGAAATGTTTAAAGATAAAATAATTAGCATTTCAAGCGAACAATTAAAGTAATTTATCAAAAATGAGAAAAAATAATTTATTAAAATATAATGTCTATTTTTTATAAAGGAACTAATACAAATTAAAGCAATAGTTATTCTAAGCAAATTAAAGAAAAAATGTTATAAATAAAATGGCCTTAAATTACTTAGAAAAATATTATTATAAAAGAATTATAGTAAAAACATGGTGATTAATATGGGTTTAAAATATGATCAATTATTCACTAGTTATATTTATAGATAAATGGCCACTCTGATGAATTAATTGAAGAGATTATTTCTTAATTTGTATTAGACAAATAACACCTAATATTAACAAAGGAAAAATTATATGAAAACTGCTTTGATTATTTTAATGATAAAACAGTGAATTTCATCTAGTAGTTTTATGATATTATTTTAAATTAAGAACAATCGAAATTAATTTACCTAAAACAAACATTAGAGAGAATATAATAATAAAATTAGGAATGATTGAAATTATAAAAATGATACAAAAAAATGCTAAAAGTCTCCTAGAAGCAATCAAATGATTATATAAGAAGGAGATTTCTAAGTGAAGAAAACATTAATTAAATTTTATAATTATTAATCTTGCAAAACATATAATGATTCATAACCATTAATCTTTTGTATTTACTATTTATGCACGATTCCTATATTGTTATTTATCTTATTTAAAGAGAAACTATCAATTACTAAACCTTATTTTTTTAATTAAAAAACGAGTTTTTTGAGATTTTAAAATTATTAAAAAAAATTCATTTTCTTTAAATTTATCAATTGTTAATTCTATAAAGAGTTTTTATTTTATTATTTTTTATTTTGAATTATTTGTATATTGTTTAAGGTTTTTTCATCAAAACCTTTGAAAATTGATTTCTATCCATTAATAAAACTCTCTTCATAATTAGTAGCTAAAATTATTCATTAAATTAGCAAGCTTTTAGTTTTTGAAGGAGTTTATAATTGAGTATATTAATTCTTTATTTCTTAATTTATAATTGAATCGTTTTAATCTATAAAAAAATTCGTTAAAAAATACTATAAAATTAAATTCATTTATTCTACTATTTATATTGTATCTTTTAACCATAAGTTTTTATATGATAAAAAATATGAAATAAATTTCCCACAAATTTTATGATTAAATAGATTATATTAAAAGCATTCAAATTTTCTTTTATAACGATTAATTAGGTTATTTAGTTTATTAATTCTTATATAAATTACGCTTTTGTTGTTATAAAAGAGCTGAATATAATTTAAATGAGTTTTTATAGTATTCAATAAAATATATTTTAACCAATGAAAGAATAAAGAGTTTTGTTGGATAAATTAGGTAGCGAAATTTCGATCTAAATAAACAGCCTTTTAAACATTATCAAAATTCTATTAATAATTAATGTTGCAAAAACTGCATAATAAATTTCTTTATATTCTATGAGTATTTTTTATAAACTTAAAAAATGTTCATCTTTTTATAAGACCAATTTTCTATTATTTTATTTATTAGAATTTTTACTAAAGTTATAACCACTAATCTTCTGTTATTTAGGAATTGTTATCATCTGATACCCCTTTTTATACTATACAAAGCTATTACTATTAAGGTTGTTATAAAATGTTTTATTGTTAATAGCTTTTCAGTTGTTTAGAAAATTAATCCATAGCCATTTTAGATTTAATTTATTCTAAACAAAAATTATCTTTTTTGTTAACTTATTTAATTTATTAATCAAAAACATCAATAAATAACTTATCAGTTAAAATTATATTATTTCTATTTTTTTCTAATAAAATTTAGAAAAAATCATTCAGAAATTAAATAATTTATTAATCACTTTGTTTTAATTATTAATTTTTTTATTAAATAAAAGCTGTTTTATTAAAACAAATATTTAAGCTTTAATATACAATAGAAACAAATTTATTATAAAAATAAAAAACAGAATAATCATCTTCGGTAAATATATATTAATAGTTTTACATATTATTAACAAGTCTTTTAACTATGTTTTTCTGGATATTATCAACTTTATTATCTTTTTTATTAATGATTTTATATAAAACATTCATAATAGATTTTTATATTAGATTTTTTTAGTATTTTTAATCTATTTCGCTGTTATAATATATTGATAGAAAGTTAAATCATTAATAATTTTTCTATAAATATTCTATTATTTACTCCTTTAAATTAATAATAGAATTAGAGTATATTTTATCTAATTTTTTAATGTTTATAAATTCTAATATCATTTAAAATAAAGGTTAAACCCTTTAATAAACAAAACTTTGTTCATGATATTAAAAATAATAATCTATCAAACTCTAAGAAGTTATTTTAGTAATTTAATTTTAGATTAGATTTTATAAACTTGAAAGTTTTCTTTAATTTTTATTTTTCTTTGATTTTTTTTGAAGAAATTTATGAACTTGTAAAACTATCTCATTTTATATTAAAGTTTAAAATTTAATTTAATCCTATAAAGAATTCAAAAAGTTTTGTTAAAAATGTTTTTAAATTGTTTATAGGTTTTTACTCTAAACACCTTAAGTTAAAAATACTGTTTTATCAGATTCTTCTAATTTTCCTTTAACCAAAGAAACAACTATTTTATTATAAGTTTTTATCAAAATTCAACTATAAAACTTATAAAACAATCTTTCAGTCTTCATTTTTTTCCTACGTTAAGGTAGCTATAATACTTCAAAACACTTTCTTGAGGTACTCTCTATAGAACTAATTGTGAAGTTTTTAATATCATTTTTATCATAATTAATATAGGAGAATTTAATCATTTTTTTCATTAAAATTTTGATCTTTTTATCTAAATATTTGGCTTTTCTTCTTTATAAAGACATTTAAAAAGATACTTTCTTTTATAACTTGAAAATCTCAAAATTTGAACAACAGTTTTATTAAGATTAAAACCCACATATATTATAAATCATTTTTGATTGACTTTTTTATAAAGAAAATTCTTATAAAAAATCATTATTGCATTTATCATTGGTTTATATGAGGTTTAATAGTGATTATATAATAACTATAATTTAAATCATTATAAATAATTTTTTATAATGTTGGTTAATTCTATAGATGATAAAACCTTAAAAGATTTATATTAGAAATTATAAGAGGATGATATTTCATTAAAACCAGGCTCTTATGATCCAGATTATATTTATATTGCAAATATGAAAAATTCGGAAAAATGACCATGTTGAATAGTTGAAACGATTTCCTTAAGCAAATAATAAAATCCAAATTAAATAAATGGACCGTTTTAGTTTTGATATTATGTTCATTGGTTTGGTGTGAATAGAAGAATGGATGACTGGGTTTGTGATAGTTAAATTTAGAAAACTCCTTATACTGTTTCTTAGTTGAAAAAATACCGAAAAAAGTAAGAAACAAATGAAGTGTAAAAAATCGACTTTTTTGAATCAATAGAAAAATCAGAAGAAGAAGGTTTGGAGCAAAAAGAGTAAGAAACGCATGAAAAACACACAAAAGTTAAAACAATTTCACAGATCTAAATCGGACCAAACATTATTGATACTTGGTATTTTTCACCTTTTCCAGAAGGATATCATACATATGGAACACTTTACTTTTGTGATTTTTGTTTATCATTTTTCGTATTTGAATAAGAATTGTTTAGACACAGCTTAGTATGCAAATTATTCCATCCACCCGGAAACCAAATTTATGAAGATAAAAACTTAAAAATAGCCGTTTTTGAGGTTGATGGAAGTCATAGTTGGGTTTATGCAGAGAATTTGGCCTATTTATCTAAACTATTCTTAGATCATAAATACATATATTATTCAATGAACATTTTCAACTTTTATATATTAACAGAGAAGGATGAATATGGATATCATTTTGTAGGATATTTCTCTAAGAACAAAGAAACATCGGATTAGAACAATTTAAGTTGTATATTAGTTCTTCCCTGTTATTAGAAAAACGGATATGGAAAATTCTTAATAAATTTCTCATACGCTCTTTCCTAAGTAGAAAAAAAAGTAGGAACGCCAGAATGACCATTAAGTGATTTAGGAAAACTTGTTTATATGCGTTTCTGGGCTTAATGAATAATTGACTTTTTAAGAACTTTGAATGAAAAATAACTTTAACAAATTACAATAAAGTGAATATCAGAAGCCACATCAATCTAAGAGTAAGATATTGTGGATGCTTTAGAGGAAATAAAGATTTTGAAACAGTTCAAAGGCTAATATTATATTTGCTTTGATCCTGAACTAATAAAAGAAATTTACAGAAAACTAGGAGAGCCGCCAATAAAAGTTGAATTTTCAAATCTTCATTGGATGCCCAGAATAGATAAATTCGAATCTTTTCCTTAAATAATTTCATTTTTATAAGAATTGAAGAAAATGAAGTTTTTATCATTAAAAATTATAATGAAAAATAAAGAAAAATCATTTATCATTAAAGAAAGGAAAACAAATCTTTATGATCTTTTATATCGAATTTTAAACGAATAAAACGGAAAAAGAGTCTCAAGTAATCCTGGTACACTAAATGACCTTTTAAACATTTAAGAACATATGAATTTTGAATTGGAAAGACAAAACGCTCAAATTGTTGGTATATGTGAAAAATGAAGAAATTTGTATTCTTGGCTTTTTAACGAGATAATCAGATAAGTTATTATCATTTCTTAAGAAAGAGGAATTTTGCTTGCATAATGTTGAAATGAGTTTTTGCACTAAATTGACTCATATGAAAACTTGTATGAAACGAATTTAAAATTCTCATATTGAACAACCGAAAGAGCTTAGTAAATAAAAGAAAAATAAATACAATAAAAAGCGGATCTATAAGAAAGCATTATTAAACTGAAGCAAAAAATAGAAGAAAAATAAAATTCCATAAAAATCAAGAAAATCAATGAAAAAGAAGAAATATAGAAAATTATTGATGAAAACAATGATAAAATATGCGATATAAATTCATAAAATGAAATTCTAAATGAAAAACTAGAAGAATATCTTACAATTGATTTTAACTCGATATTGATTAAGTAAATTAGTTAGCCATATTTAAATATGCAAGTTTTCATGTAAAATCCTTAAATTAAATAAATACATCTTTATAATAAGACTTAACTACTTTGTTGGTAACTTTATTAAGAAGTATCAAAAGGTCTTTGTCGATGTTTTCATAATGAATTCAATGTTTGGATTTATGCTTGATACTTTTTACCAATTAATTTATAGGCATTTCCATGTTTGAAGAATAAAGATGTTTGATCAAATTTCCTCCCAAGTTTTAAACTTTCGTAGTCAAATCAGATGTTCTAAATTTATCTAATTATTTTAAGTGAAAAAGTTATCCTGAATCAATAATGTTTCTAAAATTTGCTTATTGATTCAATATGAAATTTGAGTAATCAAGTTCTTTTTATTGTTTTATAGAGTTTTGCTAATCAATCATTCTGTTTATCATTTATGGAGATAAATTATCTCATTTTCCTTATAAAGAAGAAAAATTACTCAACTTTCCACTTGTTTCAGATAAATTTCAAGAAAATGAAGACATCATTTCCATTCCTTATATAAATGCTCTCAATCTTGTTATATATTGAGATATTCAATATTCTCCTCCATCAATTATCTCAGAAAATCCATTTAGCTTAAAATTCTAACAATAATTGATACAATCATCTATACCTTAACCAGACGCAACCGACTATGCACAATTTAGGATCATTTCTTGGATTTTATAATTTTCTCATTTATCTAAGCCTTTGATTTGATTATTCGCAATACCCATTATTTCTATGATTGCATCCAAAGGCTGTTAAATATTGGTAATTAAAAACGCTTATTAGGGAGCTGTATTTGATGCTAAATCACTACAAGACTCCATAGACATATAATATATCTTTTGCTCGATATCAATGTACTCTTGTTACTCAAAGTCACAGAGATTACAAAAATAAGAAGCTCATATTTTTGACATATATTCTTATGTTCAGTCAATCAGGGAAAGATAAAGACTTAACTATCAATATACATTTGCTTCATAAAAAATTTTAAGATTTTGCTGACTCTATAATCACTAGGCTGCATCCATTGATATTTTACCAAGCTCGAAATTAAAGTTAATTTTTAACACCTGATTGACAAGATTGGTTAAATCTGTAATTTTCTATCATAAAGATTGATAGTAAATATTGCTTATGTTTTTACCCTCTGTTTACCAGGTGTTGTAAAATTCTAATTAATCAGTAAGCGTGCAGCAAGATTCTCCTAATTTTGGGCAAAGATAAAGATCTATTGGTTTTGGATAGTCAAAACCTGTAAGATTATGGTTGCTTAATAACTATTGTTTGCAAACTCTATTAAGATTAGGGGAATTGTTAATTGAGAAAATAAGTTAAAAAAATATAAAGGGAATCATTTTATAACAGATTTTTAATTGAATAATAATAATTTTTATCTTTATTATAAATATGAATATGAGTTATCAATCAACTGTAATTTCTAATATAATATCCTAATAAAAGACTAAGAAACTCATATAAAACAAATGGCAGGAAGCAGAGGTAAATTAGCTAAAAAATCTATATAAAAAATATGGCTGTAATTGGAGGAAAATTTCAGAAAAAATTTCTACAAAAACTGCTTAAAGCTGTGCTTAGAAATATTGATCAGTCTAAAGACAATGCTTAGAAAAATGGTCAAATTAGGAAATACAAATATTGAAAAACAACGTTGAGAATTAGAACGATTGGAAAAAAATATAAAAATTATTGAAAAAATGAACTGTTAAGCAATGCAAAGAAAAATGGTAAAATATGAATAATATTTCTTTAAAAAATCTTACCTTATAATAAGAGGAAATTCTTTATTAAAAAATTTGAATAAATTTAAAAAAATGGTGACAGATTTCTTAATAAGTTGATTTTATCAAAGAAAATTGCATAAAAAACTATTATTATAATTCCATATGAAGGTTTAAGTGAAGTTAGCTTTTAGGTATTCTCTAATTATTTTTAGAAAGCAATTTTGATAGGAAGGTATTTGTAGAGCATTAAAAAACAATCGATAATTGCTTAGCAAGATAAAATTACTTTATTTAATAAACATTCAACTCTTTTTATAATCTTACTGAAGTAAAATAATTAAATAGTTTTTAAAAGGAATTTATTAAGGATGTTTTTTAAGAATAAAACTTTTAAATAAATCTATAATCATTTTCCACTAAAGAAAGCATATTTTTAAGATCTTTTGAATGCATTTAAGACAGTAATATTGATGCTGATAATTCTTATATTTTTTAATAATTTTTTCTAATATAATTTTATTCTAATTTTTATAATGGAAAAATCATATTTTCTAACAACAGACGAAAAAATGTAATCTGCTCTATGGACGAACCAAACAGGTTAAACAAATATAAAACTTCCTTTAACAAATCTATACAATTTGTAAAAGTAGAACATTTAATGGATGGATTAAATTTCTTCTTAAAAAAGATTAATTTTGGATTAATGAATATTATGATTCTTTGATAGTTTTAAAAAAGGAAATATCAATGAAGAATAACTCATTAACCAAATTGATCCTTTATTAAAATAAGCAAAATTCAATATTTAAGAAGAACAGTCAAATGATGAAAAAGAACTGAAAAATTGAATCGAATAAAATTACTTTCAACTTTTGCAAGAAGATGTTTATATGCAAAAACGATCAAAAAGAACCGGACTTTCTCTATTAAGACTTGCAAATTACTCAAAAAGCAGATTCGGATAAGTTAAAGATCCAAGTTAAAAAAGCATCATTAAAAAATTCAAATTTTGGAAAAACGAATATATTAGAATAGAGTTTAAAACTGAGTAACTTTTAAAGGAAAAATAATCTCCATAAAAATACCAAATAAAAGATAAGAATTTATATGCTGAATTATACTGGGAATAAGTTGATGAAAGAATACAAGGATGCAATTATCGAATAAAAATAATCAATCCAGAAAACGGCAGATAAAGAGCAATTTACTTCAATTCTTTAGAATATTGTCAGATTATAAAGGATAATGCAATTTATTAGAGAATTATAGATGAAAATGAAACAAATATTTAACACTTTAACATGTGTTATAGATTTATAAAGAATAAATGAGTTCACGCGTTTTATGATTTTGTGTTAAAAAACTTCGTTGTAAATTTTAAACAATTTTCTGAGTTGAATAAAGAGAATGAAAATTTAAACATTTTTATAGAAAAAAAATATCATAATAAATAAAGCCTTATATCATGAGCAAGTTAAGATGATTAAATCTTAAAATTAAATAAAACTTTGAATTCGAGCAATTAGTAAATTGAATTATAGAGTCAAAGGGAAAATACTTTATAGAATAATTAAATATTGTTTTTATGAATAGAGTAATTTATCATTGAAAATCCTATAGAATCGAATAAATTAAGAATTCTAATAAAAAACTCTAATTAAATCTTAGCTTAGTAAAACATGATTAAATTTCGAAAAACTGAAAAAACTTGCTTTTTTCTATGCAAAATTGACATTTTATTACATTAGAAAGAGATGAATGATTTGCTGTTAGAAATACAACCAAATAATTTCACATGCAATTTTTAATAAATCAAATATATTAATAATCCTGTCTCTTAAACATAAAGGCTAATTTAATGGAAAAACTAGATAGAACCGATATAGGTATATTCTTTATGTAATTTATATTAGAT
>JACCDV010590244.1_pt1 | contig 19964 bp, 19 predicted proteins | sample 7446131 | NCBI WGS metagenome assembly JACCDV01 (sample SAMN15323448, study PRJNA562643) | freshwater metagenome | isolation source: river surface water | place: USA:Blue River Watershed | collected 2017-08-17 | reverse complement strand
CCTTTCACCACAAAATAAATGACTGCCGCAATAATTATAAAATCGATGGTAACAGCAACAAAATCACCAAGGAGTATGGGGCCGAACTTCATTGCCTTCAGACCCTCTGTCGATCCAAGAAAATAGCCGAGGATTGGATTGATAATATCGGTCACGAGCGCAGTTACTGTTTTAGATACCGCGCCGCCGAGTATAAAACCAACCGCGAGCCCTACCACACCTTGCTCGCGAATAAATTGCAGAAAACCACCAAGCCCCCCTTTTGCAACACCAACTGGATTAATCGCCGGAATCATACATTGTGATACATAATAATCGTACTAGTAAGTCCTCATAGTGTACCTCATCAGGGAAACCGCCTATGGAGTGGTACCGCAACCCCTACAAACGCCGCATTGTATGCACTATGTGCGAGTACGGCATGATCTATCCCTTTGGTGCGCATGAGATGCCAGAGGAATAACCCGCCCATAAACTGAGAGAGTGGGATGTGCTCTGTATCAAATCCTTCATTCGTTACATTGTGCTGTGCCGCAAAAAGAAAGGTAACAGGAATACCAACAAGCCACGCGGACGGTCCTTTGCCAAAATTAAAGTCGCTTCCAAACCACTCTTTGAGGAGAATTGCAGGAAACAGGCGAAATAACCCTTCTTCGGTTACCGGCTTCAACAGCGTCTCTGAGAAAAAAGTTTGAAACGGTTTACTTTTGAGCATATCTGAAACCTGCTCGGTATTCGCATTTCCCAAAGAAAAACCGAATTGCGCGCGAATAAACGGATCAAACAGCTGTTCGATCGCGGTATTTGCTAGAAAAACTAATCCCGCTTCTAGGGCGGTAGCACCATACTCTTGCGTATCAAGTAGAGGCCGTGAAGATTCACGATGCGCCGCTTCTTTGGGTACAGACAATTCTTGTGCGCCCGCCTTTTGTCCCGACATCAGCGCGACCGCGGCTAATCCTGCAAGAAAATGCCGCCTTTCAATTGAGGCGGTTTTTTCCGTTGGTGACTCCTGTGTTGCTGCGCCTTCTTTCCTTTTTCCAAATAGAAAACTCCGACGATCGAGAGAACTCATACACCTGCCTCATCCAAAGCCTCATTCACGAGACGATCAGCATCCTTGTTTTGCTCACGCGGTACATACGTAAAGCGTACGTTACCAAAATCCTTGAGAAGATCGCGTACTTTTTGCGCCTGTTGCTTGAGTGCAGGCTCTTTGATTTTCCAGTTCCCCATTAACTGCTCGACGACTAATTTTGAATCGAGGCGAAACTCAATATCTCTATCGCGCAGGAGCATCTCGAGCGCACGACCAAGGGCAATAATAACCGCTTCGTACTCCGCCCAATTGTTCGTCTGCATGTCTCCCAAATACTGCTTGAATTCGGTCTTTTTTTCGCCATCAATAATAACCACGCCTGCGCCTGAGGGGCCGGGATTTCCACGAGCTCCGCCGTCTGTGTAAATGAGTACGGTTGACATTACGCGAGTGCTACCGGAGTAAGCTCTGCGGATGTGTGAACGATGAGTCTATACACATGCACAACAGCAAGTACGGATACGGGAATCGAAACCAGAAGCCCTACGACAAGAGCAAGGACGCCAAGTATGTTTATACCAATGAGAGAGAGGACAAAAAGGAACAACTGCATGCGGTGACCCTTCGTGACACGCCAGCTTTCTTTAATAGCTTCAATCGGTTGCATACCCTTATCTATGATGAGATACGGCGTGAGCATGAGACCGAGCGCGGCGATAATTCCAGGAACAATAAGGAGTAACAGTCCGACAATAACAATGAAACCCACGACTATTTGTCCGAGTAAATAACGGACGAACGCTTGGGGGTTCCAGAGATCCTTCAGATCTACCTTTTCAACTGCATCATGTGCGCGGATAGAAAACGTCAGGATACCGAGTTCCACCATGACTCCCACGAGGGCACTTATAATCCCCAAGAGTAATGAAATTCCCGTCATCGGAGCGCCCTGTTCTGGCTCTAAGAGGGCAGAGGAAATTCCGCTCACCGCGAGTGTAATAATAAAGGCCCCAAGAAACACGAGTGGGCGCTTTTTAAAGGTCTCCCATCCAAACAGTATGCTCTCCCGAATTGAAAAAGTATTCATGAGGGCATAGTACCACGAGCTATGCCCGCACAGTTACAATATCCGCTATCCGGAGTGCAAGTCTCTCTGGCCCCTTAAACGTATCCCGCTCGAGTGTCGCTACCACGTCTACCAGAAGCCCGGCCTCAGGCGTTACCGTAAAATCGGTGGGCGAGCGAAAATACTGAAACGCACGCTGCTGCACCCCACTTTGAGGACACACAAGTGACACTTCGGTGTGATTCATTTCTTTCCCAAACTGCTTGGTAAAGGTGATGCGCGTCTTGCGCACACGAAACAGGGGTTTCGGATTTCCCATCCCAAAAGGAGCGAGGCGTGAAAAATCACGAAAAAACGGCACGTTTACTGAGGAGAGCATAATTTCGACGTCAGGCTCTGCAACGATTACCTCTTTCACGCTTTCTGAGAGTTCTTGAGCGGCGCTGTTGAGTCGCTCATTCAGTGTATGGATTGCTTCGTGGGATACCGAAAACCCACCCGAGGCATGATGACCTCCAAATTCAATGAGTGCGTCTTTCGCCTTCGAAAATAATTCAACTACCGAGAGCGAGCCATCGGAGCGCGCTGAACCTTTTAATTTTCCGTTTGCATCCCTCCCCCACACGATAACAACTCCCCCGTGTCCTTCCATAATCGAGTTTGCCGCAAGACCACAGAGACTCGGTTTCCATTCTGTGTCTCCAATCACAATCACGCGACTTTCCCCCTTATTTCGCGCCTTCAAGCGATGCCGCGCCTCCTTCACCATAGCGGCAACGACTCCCTTTCGTTTGCGATTGAGGGATTCGAGCTGAATCGCACACGCTTCTGCCACACTTGTCTCTTTAGTGGTAAGGAGAGTGAGTGCTATTTCGGGCGCATCCATGCGAGACGCGGCATTCACGCGCGGTGCAAATGAAAATGCGATATCGTCCTCCGCAATGAGACTTTGGTTTACCCGCGCCACACTACAGAGTGCACGAATGCCCGGGCGTGGTGTTTTACGTAACACCGAAAGCCCAAAGTGGGCAAGAGCGCGATTTTCTCCTACGAGCGGCACTAAATCAGCAACGGTTGCAATGGCGACTAAATCGAGGAGCCACTTTTCCCACCCCTCAGGAATACTGGTGAAATGGGAAAGTCCCCGCTTTCTCCCTTCGGTAAGAAGTGCGCTGACCAACTTCCATGCGACCGCCGCCCCACACAGATCGGGAAATGGATATGGCTCAAGTTTCGGATTCACGAGCGCGTATGCGGCCGGCATTTCCCCATGAATTTCATGGTGGTCGGTGACAATAACGTCAATTCCGAGCTTTTTTGCGTGGGCCAAACCCTCGTGTGCGACCGTCCCCACATCAACGGTAATAATGACAGAAACACTGCGCGCACTGAGGGTGTCTATGGCACTCATATGAAAGCCGTAGCCCTCCCTATCGCGGTGTGGAATGTACACCTCGAAGTTTTCGTACCCGATTTTCGTAAAAAAGTCGGAAAGTACCGATGCTCCCGGAATGCCGTCGCAGTCAAAGTCTGCATAGATTGCTATCCTCTCGTGCGCTTGCATCGCTGCAAAGAGCCGAACGACCGCGCGCTCCATATCATGGAGTAGATACGGATCATGTGTGTCTCGCACGTAATTCGGATTCAAAAACCGCTCAATTGCCTCATCATCCAAAATCCCCCGTTTATGAAGGAGTGTCTGTACTACATCTGAAACCATCCGATTGATTGTACATCATCGACTTTTAGAACTTCTTAGTCTGGGCAACTGGTGCTGTAGTTCAAAGGTATTTCCATGCAAAAGCAAGCCGCGATACGAAGCTATCGAAGCCTCGTGGGGATTTTCAAGGAGTCGTGCCCCCATCCTCCGCCTCGTCGCCGTCCGCAACACTCGGTGATTCGGACAATGCACCCAGCCAAGGAAATCAACGCCTGAGGCTACAGTGGAAATCGAAACTTTGTCCGGGTGCAATTGAAGGCGTAGCTTCTCTTGCAAGAATGCTTCCGTGCGCATGAGCATGTCTTCGAGTAACGCGCGATCATGCGAAAGAATCACGAAATCATCAGCATAGCGGATGTGGTAATTCGCCTTCAGTCGATGCTTCACAAACTGATCAAATTCGTTCATGTAGATATTCACCAGGAGTTGCGAGGTGAGATTGCCGAGCGGAAGCCCCTTCCTTCTTGTGTATATCCCTTCTCGCACGGTCGTGCTGAGAGGGATATATCCTGAATCAAAGCTGTCGATGACAGCGGAAAGGAGAGTGAGGATACTCTGGTCGGGAATGTAAGTGGCGAGTATGGATGTAAGGATCGCATGATCAATCGAGGCAAAGAACTTCCGTTTGTCACATTTTAAAACCCAACAGGTGCGTGTGTGGTTGGAAGAGACCTTAAAGGCGCACGCACGGAAACGATTCATAGCACGGTGTGTTCCCTTTTCCTTGCGACAGGAATACGAATCAGCAATGAACGTACGATCAAAGAACGGATATAATTTTCGGTAGAGTGCATGATGCAAAAGCCGGTCACGTACCGTCGCCTTGTGAATGTTGCGCGGTTTAGGGTCTGAAATATTGAAGGCATGATACGGGCCGTGCACATAAGTCTTTGCCGCGAGATCGGCGTGCAAAGCAAGAATGTTGTCCATCAAGCGATACTGGAATTCCTGTACATCCTTTTTATTCCGCTTTCCGCGGATGAATTCCTTCCAGGCTTCAAGTAGGTTTTCTACGCAGATGATATCCTCGTATGCATGAGCGAATTGAATACGAGTCCTCGTAATCAGAACCCCCCAACGCATTTTGCCGGTTATCGAGCATGCGGTAACAGTATATAAGTTTTGGTACGAATGTCGTGATCATTTGCCGATGAAATCTCGCTACGTGCTAGCTGAAAAAATAGACGCTCATTGCATTAATATTCTTGAATTGCTCTTCATCGCAAGTTACCAGAATCGCGAAGAAAAATTACCGACGATACGAATTGCCCTAAGAAAAACCGACGTCTTAAAATTTTTGGTGCGCATCGTCTGGGAATTGCGCGCACTCGATAGTAAACGATATGCCACACTCTCGGAAAAGATTGACGAGCTCGGGCGCATGGTTGGCGGCTGGAAGAAAGGTTTCGAATCAAAAACTCCCGTACCCAAAGGGAGCGGGAGAAAGAGTTGAGTTTCTGGAGAAAACGCGATTGTCATCGTTCCAGCTGTTGTCGTCAAGGCGCCGCGCGTTCACGTTCCACTTCCGGTTGTCGCCGTTCCAGTTCACGTTCACCACGAGGCCGCGTCTCTCGTGCCTAAAACCATCTCTGCCACTACCCTTCGAATACTCTCGGGGTTGAATCGAATTTGGGACCTCAAAGTCCGCCAGTTACAGGCACCGACTAAACATCTTTTTTTCGGAAAGTTACGAATGCACACTCCGCTGAGCCGTAGCCAAGCGAATCCCGGCTCTCGACGCTTTCAAATCTCCACACTCAAGCCGTAGCCGGAGTATCGCCAAAGATTTATCTCATTATACCAAAGCAAAAATCCCCTGACCCAAGACACTAGTGTCAAAGGGTTCAAGGGATTGAAGGCAAGCCCGAGTACGGGCTCGCCCCAAGTTTGCAAGGATCAGTTGCTGGAGAAAACGCGATAGTCATCGAGCCAGTAGCGGTTGAAGTCAAGGCGCCGCGCGTGCACGTACCACTTCCGGTGTTCGCCGCGCCAGTGCACGCTCACCACGAGGCCGCCGACATAGAAGATGTTCCAGTAGCCGCTATTGAGAAGCGGCCCATCCTTGCCACCTTCTTGTACTTCGATCAGCTTGGCGATCTGCCAGAGTTGCACTTCGTAGTTCTGTGGAAGCTCCGCTTTGATATCACGATCGTAGGCATACTTCGTGAGATCGAATCGCTTGAGCAAGACGGCATCAGTCGGTTCCGCGACTGCAGCCTTTTTCACCAGTTTTTTCATCTCGTCCGATACCCAGAGGTCTTTGCGGGTCTGGAAGAATTGATTCAGATCGAACGCTTGAATCAGCGGACCGACGGTGATATTGTCGAGCGCTTTCAGCAGACGTGGCTTTTCAACCTTCTGTTTCGGCTCATTTGTTTTTGCCGACACGTTGCCGAACTTTCCTTCGATCGCGCGCTGAAGTGCTTTCTGCAAGTCCGCCGGATCAAATGGATAGCCTGATGACTGGCGAAGCTGTCGCTTGATTTCGTGCAGCTGGCCGTCGATATCAAAGTACGTTTCGCCTGCGACCTGAATGGCCATGACGATGTTCCTTCTTCTCTAAAGATCGCTCGGAACCATTTCCGAGGTGGTCGCACTATACCACGTCTTTTTACGGAGCGCAAACGACTCATTTTCGCCAGGTGTGAGCCAGCCTGCGGCTAAAATAGCGCTATTTTAGCCGCAGGGTGAATCATCGAATTCAATCCGTATCACACTTTGCTATACTGACTCGCATGACAGACTGTATTTTTTGCAAAATTGTGGCGGGCGAAATACCATCGACAAAAGTGTACGAGGACGAACGTTTCCTCGCCTTTCTCGACATTCACCCACGTTCCCCTGGGCACGTGCAAGTAATTCCAAAAGAACACCATCGATACGTCTGGGATGTACCCCATATCGGTGCGTACTTTGAGGTAGTCACCCGAATTGCAAAGGCACAGCAACAAGCGTTTGATCAAGAAACGATACACAGCCAAATTCGAGGTGACGAGGTGCACCATGCACACGTGTGGGTATATCCTGATCCTGAAAAAGCTCAGGGTGACGCGGGAGATTTCGAAGGAAACGCTCAAAAAATCCGCGCGGCTTTGAATCCTATCTCTTAAGCCACTCGAGAAGCGTGGTGAGAATAGACTCAAGAGCTACAAGGGCCGCTGCATACTGCGAGGAATGAGCCTGTGCCGTTGGTGGATTCACACTACAGAGTGCGTACTGTGTCGTTGTCGCACCCGAGAGTAATCCATTGGTACAGGTGCGCACCTGAGCGACGCTTGCACACGTCGTTCCGAAAGCGACCGTGCGTGCAGAGTAAAACGTAGCGGATGCACCATGGGTCACTGAAACCCCATCAAGTGAGCAAGAAAGCGTATCCGTACAGGTCGCTCGGATGTGTGTTTGACTTCCACCTAGGACTCCTTGCGAACAACTACGCGTACTACTAATACTTGCGCACGTTGCCCCTGTCGGCGCTACCGCTGCCGTATAAAAGGTGCCCGAACTACCCGAAGCAATGACTTTACTATCCATGACGCACGAACCACTCGAAACAGGAGCACATGAGGCATATTGATACGCGCTACTTCCCGTAAAGCCACCATTTATGCACTGACGCGTCTGTGCGTACGAAGAGCACTGCTCGTTTGAGGGAACAGAATTCGCGAGATAAAACGTCGTTGATGACGCATTCGGGACTATTCTTCCATCGAGCTCACACGATCCCGACAAGCATGATGCATGTATATATGATGAGTCTCCTGAGAGCACCCCATCATTACACGTGCGCGTTTGGGCATAGGCAGAACAAACTGCAGAACCAACTGAAGAAGTTCGTGAATAGAGGGTGCGTGATGTCCCATGCGCAATTGAAACCCCATTTACCGAGCAGGAATCAGGAGTATCGGTTGCGCAGGATAGATACGTATAATTTGAAGATCCACTCATAACCCCGTTTGAACATGAGCGCACTTCAGCGTAGGAATTACACGATTGTCCAATACCCACCGACGGACGAGAGTAGTAGGTTCGTATCGTTCCCTCCGCAACCGGTGTGCCGCCTACAACGCAGTTTGGTACAGGATCTGCACATGAGGAGTATTGATAGTCAGACGCTCCGGAAAGAATGCCATTTGAGCATGAGCGCATCTGCATATATTGTGAACAATTTCTTCCATAGGGTGTTCTTTGCACGGAATACAGAGGAACGCTAACGCCTGAAGCTATCGAAAAGTTTCCGCTTTGACACTGAAGAGGGACCGGCGTCGTATTTATTGAAGGAATTGTCGGATAACTTGGATATGTCGGCAGAGTTCCTGACCCGGTTTGCGTACCACATACGGAAGCAATGGCACTTCGTGTACGCGTCCCCACCGCACCGAAACCTGTGGTTTCAGGAGAGCCTTCCTTTACAATATTGTGACGCACTTGAAACCGCGCGACCGCTTGTTGGGTGAGAAATCCATAATACGCGGTAATTTTTGCTTCTGGATAGAGGAGTGGATCAGCCGCAAGATATGCTTGCAGATTTGCTACGTCTCCCCCTGACGCTCCGGGGCCTAAATTGCGAATGAGCTGCGGACATTGACCGATATAAGAGCTTGGTGAAGATGGTGTCACCGCTTGCGATGACACGCCCACACTTGTCGATTGAGCCTGTCCAAGGAGCAGTTGTAGTTGCGCTATCTGCTTCAAGAGACTTTCGACCTGCGCCTGGAGCGTGCTCGCTGTTTGTGCCGATGCACCTGTCGCAGAAATAAAGAAGAGTATAGATATAGTACACACGTACAGAGCATGCCTCATGCCTGAAGTATACCGAGCAAACGCACATTCTCACACCGATCTGTGTACAAACTTAGTACCACGTACCACTTGCAGAGGTGCACTGTCCTTCGTGGATATACGAAGCTTGCGCGCGCTCCATATCACAACGATTGGGATAGGTGACGGGATTATAGAGTTGACAGAGTGCTGCACAGTACATACCGGGCGCACAGGTGTTCGCACATCCCGTCGGGCGACCGCAGACTGGCTGATAGATTTCGGCACAGGCGGTAGTACCTGCATCAACACGCACTGTCGTTGTTGTTTGTGCTTCCTGCCCTGCACTGTCGCGAACCACCATTCGTACGGTGTAGGTACCGGGATTTGCATAGCTATGCGTAAAGGTCGTCGTCTGCGTAAATTCGCGAGAAGATGCAGCTGATGCAGAGGGAGACAAATACCCATTTTCATCGCCCCACAGAATGTGATAACTAAGCGATCCCCCTTCAGGATCTGCGGCGCTTATCTCCCAGGTGCCAGATACGTCTTCTTTAAGCGTGGTAGGTCCACTGAAACGTGAGATGGTAGGTGGTTTATTTGCAGTAGTTTCGAAATACGCTGAACAATAGGGCTTTGCGAGTGAGTCTGCGGTGCAGTACTTAAGCGTACACGCAGCCATGTCACCCGGCGCATTTCGAGAGCACGAGTTGCAGCCATCAAACCATGATTTGCACTGTGGGTTATCAGCAGGATTCTCAGTTTTGCACTGACCTTCGTAGAGGAACGTGGCGTTGTCTGCGTTCAGAGTACAGCGATTACTGTAGGTAGTCGGAATTGGATTGCAAGGTGTTGTAATACACACAATGGGCTGCGCGCCACAGACAGGGCGGTATTCCTTCGTACACGCGACAGCACCCACCACGATTTCCTGCTTTGCAACAACTTCGGTTTGAATAGCAGCCATGCAACGAGGTGTCGTTGGATCTCCATCATCAGGACATGGATCGGTAATTTTATTCAAGGTTGCTGTATACGTTCCATTCGTCGTGTAGGTATGTTTATTCTCCCCAGGTGTGACACACGCATCAGCGGGCGCAAAACAATGTGATGCTTGTTCTCGTGTGCCATCACCATAATCGATCACGTACTGCACATTCGGTACGCGAAATCCTGAAATCCACGTTTGAAACACAGTCGTGAGCGGCGCTGAACCACGGGTAACCGTTGCGCTGAATCGTTCTGCGTTACTTACGCTGCCCGGTTTTCCACACAACGCATATATACGCTCGCGCGAAACAGGGCCGATTGCCCCAACAGGAGACACACCTTCTCTCATTTGCCACGAGCGTACCGCTTCGGCAGTAAGTGAGCCATAGTAGCCCGTAGGAGGAGTGGTGAGGAATTTTTGTTCATAGAGAAATTCCTGGAGCCCACGCACATCATCTCCGCGCGAGCCGCTTGAAAGATTGCGATTCATAATTCCACACACGCGATGCTCAAACACCGGCTGTGCGGGCATGGACGAGACACTCCCTGAGGAGTTTGTGGGATTAACTTGGGCGCGAAGAACTGCAATGCGTGCAGTGAGCTCCGTAACTTGGTTCATCAACATTCGAATCTGCGCCTGCACCTCATCGGCGGTTAAGGCGGAGGCCTGCGTTGCGCGAAAACCAACGCCAATGACACATACTATTGAAAGTGCTACAAGGAAGTTTTTAAACATAGGTAAAAAATGACGAATAAAGCTACCAATATAGTAGCAGACCGTACACTCCTTATGACGAACGAGTGCCCTACTTCTTTCCCTCGAGAATATGCTCGGCTCGTGCAATATCGTCCGGATTTGAAATCTGAATCCACTGCGTAGCATCAACCGCGATAAACGGAATACCGGATGCTTGAGAGGCTGCAAGAACCGTTTGAGGTAGCCCCATTTCCGTCGAACCCGGCGCTTTGGGTATTTGCGGAAAATCAAAGAGGCGTACATCAAGTGCAAAAAGGTTCGTACTTACCTTTCCTTCCCCTTTTTGAGATCCTTCAATAATGTCGATTATGTGATTATCGCTTGTACACATGACCGCCCCGCCTATGGATGTGTCGGGAACCTTTTCGGTAAGGAGCGCCCACTCAAACCCTCGCACCGCATCGATATCTTGCGTGTGGTAAATATCATCACCCATCATAACCAAAAACGTATTTTTCAAATGAGGACGTGCCTGCCACAGTGCATCAGCAGTTCCCCCTACCATATTCTCTTGAGTCACATAAGTAATCTTAATTCCGTTGTAAGCATCGCCGTATTTTCCCGTTATGACATTCGAGAGGTAACCCACCACAATGATGATTTCCGTTACTTCAGGAGGAAGTGCATCAAATTTATGCTCGAGGAGCGTCTTTCCCCCTACCATGAGCATTGGTTTCGGACATGATTCAGTAAGCGCGCCCATTCGCGTACCACGTCCGGCAGCGAGAATTACTACTTGCATAGCGTAAGAGTATCCACAGAAGCACAAAGAGTCAAAATCACGAATGCAAAGCATCTATTCCTGGCAGAGTTCCTTTAACAAGAAATTCCATCATGGCACCTCCACCAGTTGAAAGAAATCCGAGAGATTCTTCCGCTATATTACTCGTTTTGACTGCAGCAATAGTATCGCCTCCTCCAATAATTACCTGTGCGCCCTCTGAGACACGATGTGCTACAAGCTCGGCAATGGCATGCGTGTACGAAGTATAGCCAGCTTCGTAGAGGCCGGTTGGGCCGTTCCAGAGAATAAAGCGCGCTCGTTCTATATACGGCGCAAGGAGCGCAACGGTATCTGGCCCAATATCGACAATTTTATCATCACTTACCACCTCGTGCGGTTTTTTAACAAACGCGTGACCATCTGATCTCTCGACAGTGACATCATGCGGCGCGATGAAGCGACGATGCCCAATAACCGATGGATCAGGCAGTTCTTTTGAAACGAGCGACCTTCCGATAGGGAGTCCCTGCGCTTTAAATACATCGTTCGCGAGCGCTCCCGTTACAAACGTATGGTCATATTTTTCAAGGAGGAGCTTAATAATGGGTACTTTTGTTTCAAATTTAGCCCCTCCAATGATTGAAAATGCCGGATGTTCTGGGGTAAGAGCTTTGGTAAGCTGCACCACCTCGTCGCGAAACTGTATTCCTGCAAATGAGGGCAACACTTTCGGCATACCCACCATACCCGCACTTTCTCGGTGGGCACTTGGAAACCCATCATTTACGTATATATCTCCGAGTGTCGCTAGTTCCCTACAAAAGGCCGGATCATTCTCTTTCTCTCCCGGATGCTGCTGGAGATTTTCAAGGAGGAGAAATTCGCCGTCCTTCATAGAAGCAACCGCGCTGTGCGCGAGGTGTCCAAAGATATCGGGAATATAGCTCAGGGGAATGGAGTGCCTCAATGCGCGGGCAACAGGTTCATTTGTATCAGATGCTTCGCGACCGATCTTTGTCAGAATAATGACTTTTGCGCCTGCTTGTGAGAGAAAACGGAGCGTCGGTAGTGCTTTTTTAAGACGAAACAAGTCGCTCACTTCCCCTTTCTCATCAACAGGGAGATCAAGTCCCGCGCGTACAAGGACTCGCTTTCCTTTTAAATCCTCCCGGTGTAACTCATCAATGCACCGCATATTACGCTTGATCAATAGTCTGAATTAACGAGGTGAAAGCGTCTGCATCGACACTCACCCGCCCGACCAAAAGCCCTTTCACGTCGCCATTTTTGAGCATATCGACGGCATTTTTTCCGTCGACGGAACCGCCGTAGAGTACTTTGAGAGAGTGACCAACATCGCCAAATCGCTCAACAAGCGTTTTGTGTATGAAAATACTCATCTCATGCATGTCGCGCGGTTGCATTGCAATTGAGCCGCCAATTGCCCAGACAGGTTCGTAGGCAATGAGTACTTTCCCGATCTTTTTTTCGGAAATATCTTGGAGCCCCCCGCGAAGCTGCTCTTTCACGACCGCATAGTAGTCAGCGTCTGATTCACGCGTTGATTCACCAACACAGAGAATAGGAATGAGTTGTGCCGCAAGCGCCGCAGACACTTTTTTCTGAGTATCCTCATTCGTTTCTCCCAGAGCCCTTCGTTCGGCATGTCCAATAAGTACGTGTGTGGCACCCGCATCTTTAGCCTGAAGTGCAGATATTTCTCCTGTATAGGAACCCGCGGATTCAGAATGAATGTTTTGGAGCGCATAAAAGACGCGACTTTTCGGTGTCCTCGTCGAGATATCGCGCACAAAAACCGCAGGCGCGGCGACGATTACATCTATTCCCTTCGTTCGGGAAACTGCTTTCTTCGTCGAAAGGGCAAGAGCCTTTGCATCTTTTAATTTGAGCGGATTCATCTTCCAGTTCGCTACAATGAGTGCTTTCATGCGTGCGATTGTAGCATGTCGTATATGAGAATCGCCCTGACCGGAGTCAGGGCGAGAATAGAGGTACGGCTGTTTATCGTCCGCGAGCACCCTGCTTGAGAGAATCCCACATACGTTCAGAGAGGTATCGTATCAGCCACCAAATCGCGACTAGTGTTGGCACCGCGATGAGTGCAGACGTGGTACTCGCATAGACGGAGAGAATTATCACGAGTATGAGCGACGAAAGTGCGTAGATAATTCTTCCCATCACTTCGTGCGTAAGCAGGATACCTATGAACGTCGGAATAAGAACGAAGGCAATCAGAAACTGCAAGCGCTTTTTGTTTCGCTTCATTGGAGCCTCCCTATATAGTTGCGCTTCAAAAACTGTATCACTCTTCTCCCCACAAGACCAACGTGTAGTCGGGCGACGCAGCCGGGGTAAAGGGCGGTGGTGAAAATGCCAGGAGTCGATCGTAGAAATCGTTGCGCGTCGCATAGCCAGAACAAAATGATCCACCGCACGTCCACTGAGTCCCGATGCGCTGGTTTGAAACGACCGTGCCAATTGTCGTAAGACTCGACTGTTGCACAAAGGGACCTCCCCCTTGCCCAACCCCGTTTTGCCCGCCTGTTTGATAATAGTTTCTTCCCACATAGCCACCCTGAGCAACGAACACACCACGAATCGTTAAATCCTCAGGAGAAAAAAGAGGAATTAGAATCGAACGCTCCGCGATAGCCGTCAGACCCGATGAACCATCACCGGATGCGTACGTGATATTCCCGTTCAATATAATGTCGGGAGTATAGCTTCCCGTATCAGCCGCAATAACCGTTACCTTTTCACCAATGACGCCTTCGAGCCACACCTTACCTTCTGCATAAATAAGCGGACACTCTTCGGGAATCGTGAAGGTACCTATCAAAGGACTATTCTGCACCGTGTGATAATCACTCACCCACTGTCCCAGATTATCGATATGCTGACTGCGTGAATGTCCTGTACCCATCACGCGCGATATTGTAACGGTATCGTCTCCATTGAATTCAATATGAAAGCCGCGCTGATCAGTTCCCCCCACGGAAGGAAAATTATTTCCCTGCTGTACGCCACCCACCTGCACGGTCGTCGGATTGAGCATGATACCTCCCGCTTGTGCATACGTTTTTAACGAGGCAAATTCCGTACCAATACCCGCGAAGTCAAAAGAGGCCACCGGAAATTGCCACAGCGCCGTACCGGAACCGAGCCCCCATACTCCATTTTTTATTAACGTTGGCGAACATCCAAAGGATGCATCACATGCCCAGGATGAGAGCGCGCTGGTAACGAGTGAATTATTCGTACCATCCATACGAATGCCGCCATTTGAATGATAGTTACCAGTAATCGTACGATCTGATCCTGCCCACACATTCGCATTTACGATATTGGAATATTCCGCAACCGACGGTCGCATGTAGCGCGCACTAATAGTTCGGGGAAAAGTCGTATTCGTATCCGCGCGTCCTTCTGATTCCAAATCAACCCACTGCACTACACCGCATGCGGTTTGCGCGGTTGCGGTGATAGTCGATTCACCAATGCGACCACCTTCTGGATCCAGCACTTCATGGACATAGGGACTCACGAGTCCAACCCCTGTTTCCATAATGCTCGGATTGTGCGCGAGAAACCAGCGGTAGTATTCAAGACCTGCTTCGGAAATGTTGAGGGCTTGCTCGCGTGCATACAATGCGCGTCCGTACTTCCCTTGCGTAAATACATAACTCACAATTGTTCCGAGAAGAAATACAAAGATTCCCATAAACGCGAGCACCATCATAACGGTCACGCCGCGATTACGATCTGTACGCAAAAAATTATTGTGTTTCATATTTTTTTAAAGCAACGATACGGAGAATTTATTTCAAATTTCTCAGAGCCGCGGTTGAGCGAAGCGTAAACTGATTCGGCAGTCGATACGGATTAATATTGACGATTACCGTTGTTTCAATAAATCGAACCTCCGCGATTTTACTTAGATCAATCATCAGTAGTCCGTTCACATCATAATACTTAAACAACGAAACTTCCTTTTGTTGATTGCGCACAAATTCAGAAAGAACGGTAATCACTTCAGGATTGGTGTACACCGGCGGATCTCCGGATGGATCGATGACGCCACGCTTGAGTGAGTCGGCTTCAATAAAATAACGAACGCGTTCTATAAACGGATCGTCATCAATATCTGCATACACTGAAAACGAACTCGTTGCCATTGCAATGATTGGATATGCACCGTTTGAAGAGTACGCAGATTCACGCAGAGTTTTAATCATCGACTCGATACCTCGCTGCGCAGACGAAACAGCAAAACCTTGCTCAACTGCGTACGTGTTCGTCCGATAAAATGCCTGTACCGATTGTACGATCGCAACAAAGATCATGGTTGTGACCGCGACCCACACTACGGTTTCGACGAGCGTGATTCCGCGCGATCCATTATTTTTTTTCATAGTATGTATTCGATTGCGTTTCATATTGCAGTGTCCACTCATTAGTTGAGAATTACCGAGAGTCGCGCAGTCCCTGAGACATTTACTTCCGATGAGGTGAACGAAGTGTAGCCAGGCGCACTCACTTCAATAGAGTACGGTGATCCTCCACCAACCGTTCCGACCGCGAGCGATCCAAAATATATTTGCCCGCATGCGTCAGTTGAAAGTGATGTGTCATAGCTCTGGCGATACAACCGCACCGTCGCATTTTGTATGAGCGTGCCATCACTTGCCTTCACGTCGACCAAAAGCGAATTGGTGGTGTGCGGCGTAAGATACAGGCGTGAAACAACGGACGTTGCGGGCAAAATACCCAATGGCTGCGGTGCACACGAAGATGCAATGTCATACCCACTCAATGCGGGAATCGTGACTGAGTACAAATCCCATTCGATATCATTCAATTGATACACGCCCTCCGCATCAGTATTTAAATCGCGATCAAACTTATAGATAAGAGCGCCGTTCACTCCTGATCCAATGACCTTCGCACCCTGAATCGTAAACTCCTGATTCGCAAGCGGCTCTGCACCAACCTCATACACGACGCTCCATGAACGAATTGAGGGTGTTTCATTTACATCTGTACTCGAGAGTTTCGCACCCACGCGAATCATGCTGTACGTCGATGTTGATACTCCCACAAGACTTATTGGAGAGTCTGTGAAACCTGCGGCATTCCCCGGGAGACTTGCATCCGGAATCAGATTCGAATTCGCGTCGAATACCTGGTATGAAACACTCGTAAGCGCGCTCTCAGAATCATCCCACGCGAGCTCCTTCCACAATGAAAGATATGGTACTGAAAGAGCATTTGAGACTATCAATCCCTCCGGAGGATACGAACCAGGAGCTCCCTCAAGAAGTGCGGAACCAGATTCAACGACTACCGCAGATGTCGTGCTGATATTTAAATCAGACACAAACGAATCGCTCCACGTTTCCTCTTTCGGCAATTCGTAGGTCTCGATCGTAAGTGATGCAGTTTGATCGATTTCAAAAGTTGATGCAGTTGTTTGATACAACGCGACACCGAGATGCGATGGAAGCGGATTGGTATTCGTTGCAGTCGCGCCATACGTTTGTGCGGTTGAGTATCCCGCTTTTGTTACGGTAACTTGAAACGCGGCTCCCGCGGGAACACCCAACAACGTCGCCGTGCCTGTGGTATCGGTATACGTTGTTACATCAATCGGAGGCACTATGCTGTCGTTTATAATTTCAACCTCAGCATTTGAGACTGGTTGGAATGATGCATCAACCACATGAATAACGATCGTACCTCCGGGCACATCCACTTCGATTCCCGTTGGTGGTGAGATGCGCGTGACCATCGTAATCGTTCGCGTCCCTTGCCGAGAATTCCATGAAACCGCAACCTTCGCTGCTTTGTAATCAACGACGACTGCATTTGAATCTGCGACTCCGACGCCATCACCCGGATCATCTTCGTACGAAATAAAAGTACGTCGTGTGTAGTTTACATCGTTGAGCGTAGTTGTTGCGGTTTGCAAAATCAAGCCCGCAGGAATACCGCCTAGGGTACCAATCGAATCATACGAAAGTGATCGAATATATTCTAATTGTTCAGTCGCAAGAGCAATCGCACCTGCACGCGCTTTGTTATTTGAAACTGCATCGACTGCAAGTTGAAACGCGCCAACGATTCCCACGAAGACTAACGTCATGAGCGCAGAACCAACGACCACATCAAGAAGTGTTGAACCTTGTTCTGATCGATACGAAAAAGTACTCCCCCTAACCATGTCGACATTGTAACGCGCAATTGTGCGTAACCGACACGTAGTTAACAAACTAAATATTTTCTGACAACTGGTAGATAGGACTTATCATCGCGACTGCAAAAAATCCAACCGCGCCACCGATTGCAAGCATCAAAAACGGCTCGATGATCGTGGACATATCTTTGGTTTTTCGATCCACTTCATCTTCATAATAGAGCGCGAGTTTTTTCATCATCTCCGTGAGTTGCCCCGTTTCTTCACCAACCGATATCATCTCCCCCACAAACGCGGGATATAAATGTTCAGCGCGAACAAACGCCATCGAGAGCGGCTCTCCTTTTCCGACTGCTTCTTTCGCTTCAATAATAACTTTTTTGAAATAACTATTTTGCACAACGTCCGCGGTAATATCGAGTGACGTAATCACATCAACACCGGATGCTAGGAGAGATGCCAGAGTTCGTGCGGTACGTGCCGCATTAATTTCGCGTACAATAACGCCGATAATGGGGATGCGCAAAAATATCAAATCCTTCGCGCGACTTCCCATTTCAGTTTTGAGTGCGGAAAAAAGAGAAGCTCCGAGAAAGATAATCAAAGCTATGGCTGCAACGGTATAATTGACGAGAAAATTCGAGACGTTAATGATCGCTTGTGTTGAGCCCGGCAGTTGAGCGTTCATTTCTTCAAATGTTTGGGCGAGCGTCGGGACCACATTCACCATCATAAAACTTCCAATACCAAGAATTGCAATGACGATGATGATGGGATACAGCATCGCGCCGCGAATTTTTTTCTTCAAAATATACATACGTTCCATTTGATCACTCACCGTCACAAGTGATTGTGGCAACTGCCCCCCCTCCTCTCCCGCGCGTACCATTGCCGCAAAAAGCTTAGGAAATACTTTCGGATATTTTTCGAGCGCGGAATGTAATGTTTCGCCCCGACGCACAGAGCCAGAAAGTTCTGCAACGACGGTATTGAGACGCGGATTCTTAGTTTGACGTTCAATGACTGCAAGTGCACGCGCAAGCGAGAGCCCCGCGGATAGCATGGCGCCTAAATTTCTCGCAAATAGAATTTTTTCATATTCTGGCACTGTCGTAATTTTTGAATTCCAATATGAAAAATTCCAAAAATGTTTCAGACCTTCTTCTTCTGCAGAGAGAATATGCGCACCTTCGTGACGAATAATTTCATACAATTCAAATCGATCGCGCGCTTCCGCCACACCTTTATATATTTCTCCATCAGTTTTTTGTGCGGTATATGAAAATCGTGCCACAGATACAGTATATATGAGGAAAGTACTATCCAATGTCACCTGTGTAAAAACTACACAGTGTCAGCTTTGAATTTTGAAATACATTTTATGTACATCTTGTATTTTATTACCAGGTACGTAGGATGCATGCAGGCAACCGAAAGGATACGTTCAATGTGTATTACCAAGGGTAGTAACGTTGCAACTCACGCACTGAAAGCACTGCTTGATCCTCGAACGTGGGACACAGGTGCTTTTCCAAGCTTGTATGATGCTCTTAAAAATACAGCGGAAACGTTGTATGGCGGAGGTTCATCTGAAGCCGATCAGGCTCGATACGAGGCGGTACTATTAATCCACCGCTCCCTGTTCAAAGGTCGCCTTTCGCGCGACTCGCCGGACGATGACATCCTCATCTGGGAAGCCGCATACAATAGAGAGTATGTGGGAGATATTGTCATACTCGCCATGGATCTAGGCGTGATCGAGAAATGGACATGATGCGGGCGGCCAGAAGCCGCCCGCACCTTTTTTGAAACTCACCCTATTCAGTAATCACACGTAACACCTCTTCTATGGTGGTCACTCCCTGCGATGCTTTGAAAATTCCATCTTCAATCATAGTGAGCATGCCCTCACTTTTCGCCTGCTTCTCAATTTCATCCCCCGTTGCATTTTTCATCACCAACTCTTTAATCGTCGAGCTTACTTGGAGTACTTCGTAAATTCCGCGACGACCTTGGTACCCTTCAGGACACTCGGGTGTGAGACCTGGTTTATAAAACGGAATGGTTTTCCACGTTGATGTTGGATCGACGATCTTCTCTTCCTTGAGTGCTTTCAAGACCACTCCCGCATCGAGCGTTCCTTCGAGTTGTAATTGCTCCTCGCGCGAGAGCACATATTTCTCTCGAGACGGGCAGAGCATGCGTACAAGCCTCTGACCAATCACCACACGGATCGTAGAGACAAGAAGAAATGGTTCAACTCCCATATCAAGGAGACGAGCTATCGCGCCCGAGGCGGAATTGGTGTGCAAGGTAGAGAGCACCAAGTGCCCAGTGAGGGCAGCATTAATAGCAAGAGACGCTGTCTCTTTATCGCGAATTTCCCCCACCATAATGATATCGGGATCCTGACGCACAAGAGATCTAAGACCGTTTGCAAAGGTGAATCCAATTTCAGGTCGCACCTGAGTTTGGTTCACGCGCTTCATTTGATACTCAATTGGATCTTCAACCGTTGAAATATTAACGTCTGGTGTATTCAATAAATCGAGAAGCGTATACAGTGTTGTCGATTTACCCGCACCGGTTGGACCCGTCGTTAAGATGAGGCCTGTCGTTTGCTTCATGGCATCGTGCATGCGCTCAAGCGCAGGCCCGTGGAAGCCAAGTGCTTCGAGCGTGAATCCCGAAATGTT
>JACCDV010450779.1_pt1 | contig 19964 bp, 22 predicted proteins | sample 7446131 | NCBI WGS metagenome assembly JACCDV01 (sample SAMN15323448, study PRJNA562643) | freshwater metagenome | isolation source: river surface water | place: USA:Blue River Watershed | collected 2017-08-17 | reverse complement strand
CTCGCTTCATCTTGTCGGTAAAGGCGCGGATATTCAAAAACTTTTCATTTCTGGTTAAAATATACTCATAAATACCGGACTTTTTGGTCACATCTTCATCTTGCATCAACTTATTAACTTCCGTTTCCAGTTTAACAGCGCTTAGTTTCTGATCTTTAAATATGTTGTATAGCTCACCCCAATTCACGCTTGCCATTTCTTTTCTGTAACTAGGAAAAGTTTTACGAACCCAAGCAATTACCTTCTGAAAATAGACCCACAACTCATCAGCGTTCGCCTTCTTGATGTTTAGCCATATAATCTTCAATTTTGCCGTCATTTATCCAAGATAGCGCTGTTTCTAAATATTCTTGTCTAATTGGCGAACCCTCAACTAACTTCCCATCGTCGTTAGCCAAAAGATATGCCACGCAATTTGATTTACTGAATTTTAATTTTGCATCAGAAAGCCAACGGCCAGTATAAACTGCGTTACGAATTTCTTGGTCATTCACCTTTTCTCCGTAGGTATTTATAACTGTAAACCAATCAATCCGCTCTTTATCAGTGCCCTCACAAAAATAAATCATCAGTTCATAATCCAAAATTTTATTCTGTTCCTCTTTAGTTAAATTATGGAAAAAGCGGTTATTCAGGGAAAAATCGCCATTCACATATTGTCCAATACTAATAGTCCGCTGTTGACCATCCAGAACTTCGTAGCCGCCATCATCTCTAATCATCCAATACATCACATTCAATGGAAAGCCCTTTTTTACGGTCTCTATCACGGCATCGCGTTGTTTTTCCTTGTACACAAATTCGCGTTGATATTTCGGACGAATATCCAATTTACCATCATAAGCCACAACACCTTCTTCTGCGCTGTCTTTATAACCAGCAATGACTTTTCGTATTGTAATTTTTTGTAGATCGATGTTCATATTATTTTTTCTTTTTTATTAATAAACGCCGAAACAATAATTTACCGTTAATAGTAAAGTCCTTGTCTCCATTTTTTCCTGTGTATCTATCTAACCCGATAATTTCAAACTGGTCAGGATTATGTTTATCAAGAAAGGTTATTGGCACCCCTATTACTCCGTTATAATTCTTTGGAATATCAATAAATCGATTTACATTGATAGCATTATAGTTGTCATATTTTAAGTATTCTTTTGGGGAGTACTTTTTGTACAAAGTAAATTCATTATGACGTTTAGAAACATAAAGATTTGTATACCAATTAACGCTTCCCATACTAAAATATTTCACACCGTTTATAATTTTTTTCCTTGACTCTGTTGGAATGTCATAATTCATCGGAACCTGAAACCATTTTGTACCACCGTTATCATACCCAAGCCAAACTTTATTTTCTTTTACTAAAGGAAAGAATTCTTTATAAATAATTGCCCCTTGTTGACCCAAGATTAAAAATTTCTTTTTATACTCCATTAATTGTGCAACGTATTCGCGAAAAAGAGAAAATGGTGGGTTAGTCACAACAATATCAGTTTGCTTAAGCAATTCTACACACTCATCGCTTCGAAAATCACCACTGCCTTTTAGCGGCGTAGCAGTGTTTTTGTCGTGTTTTAGTAAATACTTAACGTCATCAAGATTTATCGCACCATCCTTGTCTATATCCGGTACTTCTTTAATCTCGATTTTGAATGGTTGTTTGCCCTTTGACCCAGCAACCTGAAATAGTGGTAACTGTCCTCCAACAATCGGTGATCCGCTATAACTCGTGGTGATGAGCTTCTTTAATTCAAGAGCATTAAAATTAGACGCAAAATATTTAAAAAAGTTGCTCTCATACGGATCATCACAATTACAATAAACAACCTTGCCGCGAAATTGATCTTTATAGTGTTTGAGTTCTTTTTCAATATCAACGAGCTGGGTATAAAACTCATCTTTTTTGGCTTGATTTGCTCTATGTAAATTTTTGTTCAAAGACTTTGATACCATAAAATTATTTTCCTCTTTCTTGATCAATTTGATTTTGAACCCACGCATCCCCAGCCGCTTTAATTTCTTCGCTGGTCGGCTCGTCGCCTTCTTCCATTCTTATTCGTCGCTCATCTAAAGTTTCGCCTTCGTAAGTCCAATATCCCGGGCCTTGAGGCCACCGTTCACTACCCAGTACTTGTGCAGCAGCTTCCGATGATGACATTTCCTTACCATTAAAAATTACATGTTTTTGATCTGGCGCTACAACACAGATAATATTCTCATCGCGTATGAATTTAAGTTCAGAACCTGCCGCAATATCAACCATCTTAAAATTGAAGGCCAATCTTTTCTTTCTTGCTCTTATAATAGCGATTGCGTCCTCTTTAAATTCAACGCCAACATTTCTTGAGGGAGTAACGTCTTCAATAGCTAAAAGCTTGAGAATCGCCATCACTCTTTCGGGGGCAATATTGAAAAATTCTCTTTTTGGATTAACGCGATGGTCCCCAAAAGCATCATGAAAAGCCAATTCGACTTTGTTTGCGTCTTTAACTTTTGCGGCATAGTAACATTCAAAAGGTAAAGGAACAGCAGACGACCTTGATAATTCCAAGACCCTTTGCTCGACAGAATTTGTCGTCTTCCCGATTTTTATATATCCGGGCATTGCTTCGTTTGTAAGAATATAAATAATTTCCATAACTATTTAATTTAATAATCAACGCGAACACCAAGCGCTTTGGTTATCCTGAATAGCGTTTCTATGGTTAGATTAATATTCATAATTGAAGTAATAGCGATTAATTAGAAGCCTCACTGTTTCACTCGACTTTCTAACCCTACTTACCAATCATAGAAAATATACCCATAGGAATCAAACTCAATACTTTTTTAGTTTTATATGCAATTTATAAATGTCTTGAGAACGGGGGCTTAGAAATAGTTAGGGTTATCACATTTGGGACTTCAATGATTATCGTAGTCAAAAATCTCACAAATACAGATATTTGGAAAGATTCAATATTGTCTATAATATTAACGAGTGAATATGAAACAAGAAATTAAATTTCAAACTGAGGATTATAATTATTACAATCGGGTCGTAGGAATTATCAAACACGATAACAAATTTCTAATTATGAATGTGAATAATGCGCCATATTATCACATTCCAGGTGGATATATTGAAATAGGCGAGGATTCTCTCAGCGCTGTCGCTAGAGAAATCAAAGAAGAATTAGATTACACTGTTAAAAGCGCAACTCTATTTTGTATTCAAGAGAATTTCTATGAGAAAAAAGGGATTATTCAGCATGGCGTAGAATACTACTACATTATTGAGCCAGAAGAAGATATTGAAGCAATTGACAGAGAAGTTATAGAAATTGATCGTGGTGAAGAAAAACACTTATCTATCAAATGGGTTTCTGTTGATGAATTGAAAGAAATAGATCTTAGACCATTCACTGTTAAGGACTTGATGGTGAACAACAAATTAGACACCTTAACACATATAATCAAAAAAGATTGATGAACTATTCGAAAGATTGTGTGTTTTGTTTTTTAGTAAATCAAGCCGATAAAGAACTTTGTTCTAAACCAGAAAATATAGTTAATTTTGCCAAAACAAACCTTTCAAAATTTTCGGCTTCCTTATTTGGACGATTTGAATATTCTTGGTAGATTGTAAAAATTACATCTCTTAATCGATTTACTTCAAATCGTTCAAAATATTCTTGGGATTTGCGTTGAAAATCCTTAATTGTTGTTATATTAAGCTCCGCACATCTCGCTTTCAGACTTTCACTTTGCGCTAAAGAATCCTGAAATTGTTCCTCGTTAATACCCAAAATTTTTTGCGTAAAATCTTCATAAGATTGAGGTTTTTTGCCTTTTGTAAAAACATCATTATAGGTTCTTATAAATTCTTCACTTAGCAAACTAAAATATCCCTCGCCATAATCTTGTTTTAATTTTTCGTTGGCAAGTTCAGATATTTTTTCTTTTTGTTCTTCTGTTAATTGCCGGGATAATTTCTCAATAATTGGATTTATTATGCTGTGCAAAAATTCATGCTCTAAATTGTCAGGATTATCTATGTGAGTTTTTAAAACTAATTCTTCGCCAAAAACATAGGCGCTTCCTGTATTGATTTTAGCGAGCGGGTCAGACGGCATAAGGGAAATCGTTCTTATTTTAGTTGTTTTTGAGTCGGGTTTGAAAAAGGTAATTAATTTTTCAATTCTTTCTTTTATTTCAGATAGAGTTTTTTCTCGTGCTTGTTTATCTTTGTCAATTTCAGCGCTTAATTTTTCTGCCAATGGAGAAGTAGAAAAAGTTTGATCAAATCCTTCCAGGGCAGCTAGAACTTTTTGATAAACTTCTTGCGGATTTTTTACATGAGGTTTATACTTCGCCATCATTTCTAAAACTGCCCCTGCTCTTTCTGGGCACTCATAAGTAAGGGCGAGATTGTATAAGGTTTCTTCATCAACGCCTTCTTTATAAAAATTTTTAATTGTATTTAAAATCTCTGAATCTACTTGATTATCTTTAAAATATTCAGTCGTTGCTTGCGCCAATGGAGTTTCGGTTTCTCCCCATTCGAGATTTTCTGCTTTTAATAATAAGGACAACAATTGTGCTCCTTTTTCTTCTTGTACAATAATTTCCGGAGTTGTTAAAACTTCAAAACCAGTCTTTTGTTTTTCTTGTTCATCTGACTTTTTTATGACTGGATAAAATTCTGATTTCAATCCTTCCATTTCAAAAAATAAGCTCTTATCTAGTTTCTCGGCTCCCCCGGTAGGATTCGAACCTACGACCCACTCCTTAACAGGGAGTCGCTCTACCGCTGAGCTACAGGGGAATATTACAAGATTATATTACAATGCCTCTATTATTTTCAACCCCGCGCATAATACTCTCCGAAAATATTGCTGATATCTAAATAGCTAAAACCTGCATCAAAACAAAAAATAAATAGAGAGCTAGAAGCAAAATACCTTCTCGGCGGGTAATTTTATGTCCACTTCTAATAAATAATAAGAAAAATACTGCAGCTATAACCATAAAAACGCGAGCAATGAATAATAAAGAAATATCCGTAGCGCTAAGCGCAAAAGGAGATAATAAAGCAACCATACCTAAAACCAAAGTAGCGGCACCAATCACCGCTCCCATAAATCCGCCAACTACCATCCAGTCGTCTCCTTTTTTAGCAGCTTGAATACCAAAAAATATTTCCGGCAGCGCATTGCCCATGCCAACCACTAATATGCCTATTAAAATAATGGGTAGATTTAATAAATCAGCAAAAAAAGTTGATGCTGTCACAACCCCTTCGGCGGCCAAAAACAGCAAAATAACCGAGCCAAGTAAAATAAATAAGTTTTGAAAAATTTCTTTTAATCCAAATATTTGTTTTTCATCATAAATTCTGGTAAATCTTTCTGACTTAGCAAATAGCCAAGATATATAAAAGGCAAACGCCAAAAGTAAAATTATTCCATCTATTCTAGATAGAAAATGATCCTGAATTAATAATAGTGGCAATATGGCAACTATTAAAGTAAAAATAGCCGTGCCCTGAACAGTGCGACTTTGCACCGTTAATCCATTTTTGGAAACGATTGCCGCAAGCCCCACAGCTATTGTTAAATCAACGATATTGCCCCCGAGAACTTCGCCAAGAGAAAGATGGGGTATCCCCTGCAATACCGAGCTGATGCCAATAAATAAATTTGGCAGAGAGCCGGCAAACGCCATAATAAAAAAGGCAAAAACAAATTCTCGCCAACCAAAAAATCTAGCGACATTAGTAAGCGAATTAATAATCCATTTGCTAGATATTGCCAAAAATAAAATTGAAACAATAAAAACGAAAATATAAAAAAATATCATGCTATTTTAATCGTAACGCGCGAGCAATCGCCGTGAAACTGGATTATTTCTTTTTTTTGCGACGTAAAAACGCTGGAATATCCCAGATATCGTGATGCTTATCTTTGGATTCTTCTTCGTTTGTATCTTTTGTTATCTCTCCGCTTGTAAAAAGATTTTCTATTTTTTCTTTTTTGATTGCTGCCGTATCATCAGAATGCAGAGGTTTCAAAAACTTAAAATCTTCTTGTTTATTATCGTCAATGCTAGGGCTAGGGATAGAGGTCTTTGTGATTATTGGTGTGTTTATAGGGCGAGCGATCGTGAATAAAGATAATTCTTTCTCTTTTTCTCTGATAGCGCCATATCCATTAAAGCCAGTAGCAATAAGATTAATTTTAAGATAGCCCTTTGGTATTTTGCGGTCATGATAGGCGCCAAAAATTATTTTAGCACCCGCATCAGCATTCTCGGTAATAATTTTAGCCGCCTCATTAATTTCAGACATTTTCATATCTACTCCTCCTGAAATGCCAAATAAAACGCCGCGTGCCCCTTCAATAGATCGCTCTAAAAGAGGCGAATTAATCGCTTGCGTTGCCGATTTAATAGCCCTGTCTGCGCCAGATGCCTGACCAACGCCCACTATAGCGACGCCCGCTCCCTGCATAATTGTTTTTATATCGGCGAAGTCCACATTGACTAGCCCAGAGCTTGCGATAATATCTGAAACTCCTTTGACGGTATTTTTTAATACGTCGTCTATTTTAGAAAATGCCTTACTAATAGATGTGTCATTTCCTATGATAGAGAATATGCGATCATTCGGAATAACAATTAAAGAGTCAACTTTATCTCGTAATCGCTGGATGCCTTCTTCGGCGATTTTAATTCTCTGCGAGCCCTCAAACGCAAAGGGCTTCGTCACTACAGCAACTGTAAGCGCTCCTACTTCACGAGCAGCCTCAGCAATTATTGGTGTAGCCCCCGTGCCAGTGCCGCCACCCATGCCAGCAGTTAAAAATATAAGGTCGGCGCCTTGCAATACTTCAATAATTTCAGCGCGAGATTCTTCGGCTGATTGTCTCCCTATGTCCGGATTCATCCCCGCCCCCATCCCGCGAGTCAAGTTACGGCCAATATTAATTCTGTTTTTTATATTGGTTTTCTCTAAATCTTGAATATCGGTATTTAACGCAATAAACTCCACGCCACGAGGTAAGTCCCCACTCATACGAGCAACAGCGTTGTTTCCACAACCACCGATTCCCACAACTTTAATTTTTATAATTGGAGCGCTTGATGACTCCCTGTGGGGCGTAAAAAGTTTGCGAGTAACTGATTTTTTAACAATTTTTTTTGTTGTTTTCACAACATTTTGAGAAGCCTTTTTTTTGGTCATTTATGGTAAAATATTTTGTAATATACGCAACAATTTTCCTTTATGGTTTGGCACTGCTTTAATGCTCTCCTCATCTCTACTTAGCAATATCAGCCCTAGGACAGTAGCGCAGTCTGGCGACTCTACGCATTCTAGCAGACCTTGATCATGAATTTCAAAAGAGGTCGGATGAGGCAACCCGATCATAGCAGTTACTTTTAGACAATGTTTTGCAAGGTCAGTAATTCCCGGTAGCTTAGCCCCTCCCCCAACCAAAACGGCTCCAGCGGGTAATTTACCTAAAAGGCCAAGTTTTCTTAAATCATTATCAACAAATTCAAATATCTCTTCCATACGAGATTCTATAACATCCGCTACCAATCTCCTAGATGGAGCGCCTGTCATATTAATATCTACCTTACGAAGATCAATGGTGTCTCTGCTCGGCACGTCCTTAGACACCGCATATCCATACGCTATTTTAATTTTATCAGCGATAGCAACAGGAATCTTTAATGCTATAGCTATATCATTGGTGATATGCCCCGCACCCACTGGATAAATTGCAGAGTGAATTAATTTATCTTCTGTATATACTGCTATGCCCGTTGTGCCAAAGCCAATATCAATTATTACTACGCCAAGCTCTTTTTGGTTTTTAGTTAAAACAGCGCGCGCGGCAGCGGTGGGGCCAAAAATAAGCCCACCTATACTCCCGCCCGATATTTCAATACATTTTTTAAGATTTTTAACAGATGGAGTAAACGCATCAACAATTAAGCTTGTAACTTCAAGTCGAGAGCCAATCATCCCAAGTGGGTCTTTAATGTCAGATAGGCCGTCAACCGTGAACTCTTTTGGGATGCTATAGAGCATCATTCTATTTGGCCCGGGGTTAATAGCTTCAGACGCTTGAATTGCGCGAGTAATATCATCTGGACCTATTTCAGAGCTTGCGCGAGCAACCGCCACAATACCCTTAGAAAGTTGTGTTTTGATATTAGAGTCGCCTATGTTTAAATATATATTTTTTATTGCTGGTCGATAAAAACTTCTGATGTCTTGTAATACTTCGCCAATCGCTTTCGCGGCCTCATCAATGTTAACAACCGTGCCTCTTCTAATACCAGCAGAGGGTTTATTGATACCATAAATAAGCTTAATTTTATCTTTTACGGGTTCGGCAACCACCGCCTTAATGTTGTCTGAACCAATATCTAGCCCTAAAACTGTATTATGCGCCATATAAAAATTATTTAATAAGTTTATTTTTGAGATTAAATCCAGCTTTTTTAGCGACCTCTTTTTCTTTATTCTGCATTAGTTTAGCCTTTTTTATATTAACGCATTCATGCTCATATCCCAAAAGATGGAGTATGCCATGAATTAAAAGCGTCCGGATATCTTCATTATGATCGGATATGTATTTGGGCGCAAGATATATCTCTCCAAGATGGCGAAAATTATTATCCGGGCGAGGAACGCGCGCTGCCTCAAAAGAAAGCACATTAGTTGCTTTATTTTTACCGCGATATTCTCTATTAATATCCGCCATGAGCTTATTTGGGACTAAAAAAATTTCCAAACTAGAATTGGAAATTTGTAAGATTTCAAGAATTTTCTGCGCTGCCGCTTCCAATTCTTTTTTCATAAATTACTCTAACGCTAATTTAATAACTTCTGCGATAACTTGACCATCTGCCGCTTCTTTGAATTCTGCTTTAACTGATTTCATAATCGTTGGGAAATCTCGAATGCCTGATTCAATAATTTTGTTAACCGCTGATTCGATCTCGCTTCTCTCTGGTGCCTTAGGGAGATATTCTTGAATAATGCTTAATTCTTGCTCTTCGTTTTCGGCAAGGTCCGCGCGATTCGCCCCAGCATACACACTTATTGATTCTCTTCTTTTTTTTGCCTCGCGCTTTAGCACCGCGATAGCGTCATTGTCTGCTAAAATGGATACACTGCTATCTGTCCTTTTCGCTATAATTTCGTTTTTAAGAGCGGATGATAGTAAGCGCAACACACCGAGACGAAAACTATCGGCATTTTTCATAGCCGCCTTAATATCAAAAGTTATTTGTTCTTGCAAAGACATATCCAAACTCTACATTAATCCTTCTTTCTTCTTTTTATCATATTCAGCTTTTTTAGCTATTCTATGAAGAGCAGAAAGATGGCGCGCCCTATTATTAGGGGGTCTTTTTTTGAATCTTCTTTTTTTCGCCTCCATTAGCACGCCTGACTGCTGAACTTTTTTAGTAAAACGAAAAATGAGCGAACCTGCTGATTCTGTTTCTTTCTTTTTAACTATGATAGGCATTTGACTAATTTATAATTTTATTTTGAATTTCTTTTAGAGTTATGCTGGGTGGATTTTGCACAACCGAGTGCAATGACCCCCCTCCATCATCTGCAAATCTTGGAATAATGTGGATATGAATATGATCTACTACTTGCCCGCTCATCTTACCGTGATTTATTCCTATTGTAAACCCTTGCGTTTTTAGTTTTTGCTGAAGTAAAAAAGTCACATTACGCACTGCCCTAAACAATAAACCAATTTGGTCGTCAGTCAAATCTAAAATATTTAGAGCATGAATTTTCGGGATAACTAAAGTATGGCCGAGAGAAATAGGATGAATATCTAAAAAGGCCAACACATCATTATCTTCATAGATGGTGGATGAAGGTATTTTTTTATTGATAATATCGCAAAATAGACAATTATTTTCCATAAATTCTTTTTTTGACCTCTTCAATTATTTTATCTGCTGGCACATTCTCTTGCGCGCCTGTCTTCATGTCGCGAATAATAATCGTCTCTTCGTATACTTCTTTTTGACCAATAATCAGCACGATAGGGCAATTTTCTCTGTCTGCTACTTTAAGCTGTGCTTGCAATGATTCTTTCCCAAGCGCTTCTACTATCTTAATGCCATTTTTATAGCATTCTTCTATTAGGGCCAGCGCCTTCTTTTTAGCGGCTACGCCAACGTGCGCAATAAATGCTTTTTCTCTTTTACGAGTATCAATGCTTATGTCTTTCGACTGCATAATATTGATTATCCTGTCCAGTCCAAGCGCCGCGCCAACGGCAGGGGTGCTTTTCCCCCCAATCATTTCGGATAGATAGTCATACCTGCCCCCTCCTCCAATAGCCGAACTGCTTCCTTCGGCAAAAAATTCAAAAACAGTGCGATTGTAATAATCTAGCCCCCGGACAAGATGCGGATTGATCGTGTATGGGATATTAATTTCATCAATAAATTCAAGCACTCCTGCAAGGTGTGTACGGCAAGGAGCGCAAATGCCATCTAACATGCTGGGAGCGTTAGCTTTTAATTGAACGCAAATATCATTTTTACAATCTAGTACCCTCAAAGGATTTACCCCTATTCTTCTTTCGCAGTCAGCGCAAATAATTTTATTTTTCTTCTTTCCCGCGGATATTATTTCTTTACGATAAGAATCTTGCAGTTTTCTTTTATATATAGTCCTACATTGTTTACATCCAATGCTATTAATTTCAATAATAACATTCTTAATTTTCATTTTTTCTAAGAATCGCGTCGCAGCGATGATAGTGATAGCATCAAAAATAGGATTTGACTCTCCGCCAATAATTTCAAACCCAGCCTGATAAAACTGTCTATATCTACCCGACTGGGGATTCTCATATCTAAAATGAGGCCCTAGATACCACAGTTTTACTGGCTGAGGCAGGCGACTCATGCCGTTTTCAATAAATGACCTCATAATAGACGCCGTTGATTCTGGCCTGAGGGCAAGCATATCTTCTCCTTTTGTTTTTAGAATATACATCTCTTTTTCCACCATATCGGTATTTGCCCCTACTCCTCCTGAAAAAAGATCTGCGTATTCTAAAATAGGTGTTTCAATATGCCCAAATCCGTAAAAATCAGCGACTTCAGACGCAGAATGCATCGCTTTCTCCCAAAAGATATATTCCTCTGGCAGTATGTCGCGCATACCTTTGGGGGGTTGCAACATAAGACGCTTTTTTACGCTCTTAGCTTCTTTTTTAGTTTCTTTATTTATATTTTGTTTGCTAGTCATTTGTAAGCAATGCCTATGACACTATCTGAATAACTCAACTGGCGACTGCATGCTAAGGCCAGTGTCCCCAATAATATATGGTAGCTGTATTCTAAGCCTCACTGCTCCGACTATATCACGTTTTTCAAGCGGACCCCAACTCCTTGAATCAAAGCTCGCCGCTCGATTATCGCCCATAACAAAATATTGGCTTTCGCTTAATAAAAAATCAGGCTGATTTAGAGGATCTGTTTGGACATATGGAGGAATGTAATCTTCTTGTATCACTTCTCCGTTGATAAATACTTCTCCGTCAAGGAACGTAATTCGCTCTCCGGGCAAACCAACAATCCTTTTAATATGATATACGGGGCGGTCTTCGGGATAGGGACTAATAATTCTTGTAATATGATGTGCTAGATTATTGTTAGGCGAACGATTGCTGGGGTAGCGAAAAACAATAACATCTCCTCGTTCGGGCGAGCCAATTTTATATGAAATTATATCTACTACTAAATAGTTGCTTTTATGAAAATTGGGCTCCATGCTAGCGCCCTGCACAATAAAAGGGCGCGCGAGGAATTGATATACAATAAGCATCGGGATAAAGGCAATGCATATTACTTCAAATAATTCCCAGATTAAAAGATATTTTTTTCTCATCTTAGTCCATAAAATAAATCTCAATTGCTTTATGTATAAGCAATTTTATATTAATGTAATATTATTCATGGTAAATCAGCAAGGGCTTATGAAACAACATAATTTTAAACTAATAATAGGGCTTGGCAATCCTGGTGAAAAATATCGCGGGACATATCATAATATTGGGAGCGAAGCCATCCATATAATGATAGACAAAGATAGTGCTAACAAGCCTTTCCCAGCGCAAAATGGTTGTTTTTTGGACCCAGATCAAAAACACCCCACCATATATCTTATCCCCCCTGTTTATATGAATGAATCTGGTAACGCCGTTATCGAAACAATGAAGCGTTTTAATATAACTCTTGATAAGGTTCTGATTATACACGACGACGCCGATATAAAGGCAGGAGCATATAAATTATCGTATGGGAAGAGTGGCGCCGGGCACGGCGGTGTTCAGTCTATAATCCGCGCTCTTAGCACAAAAAATTTCTGGAGACTGAGAATAGGAGTGAGGGGAGAGCATGCTGGGAAGGCAGGCAATTTTGTCCTGCAAAAAATATCCGCAGAAGATAAAACTAAAATTGAAGAGGCCCTATTAAAAATCCAAGCTAGTTATTCTAAATGACATTGTAAAATGGGTACGCCCATTAGGGGCAGTAATTAGGTTCGCTAAAGGAAGCTCTACATTAGTAATATTCGGCAGCTCAGCGAGTCGTCCTTGAAATTGCATAGCCGCGGAAGGAGAGACCGCATTGCCGCTTAACATAATTGGTTGATCTATACTAACAAAAGAAAGGCGTGTAATTTGAATATTGCCGGCGAGATTGAATATCTTATCAACAAACGGATATATTTCATTTTCCTTCAAAATGGCTGCGCCCACTAGAGATATCAGGCTATTTAATGCGCTTGCTTTATTTTGTAAATATTGAAACTCTTGCGTATCTTCTGGTGATGCGACAACAGCCGGCTTTTCGGCGAGTCCCAATTGAATATTTCTAATAAATAAGTTGCTAGTGCCGAAGGCAAATAATAAAAAAACTAAAATAGTTATTGAGATTTTCCGCCATAAACTAATAACAGCGAATATTTGATTCTCTTTATGTTCTGCTACAACATTCTTAGGCGTGAGAGATATAAGAGCGTCTTCCGATCGTGATAACAGCCCTCTTTTAGCAGCGCCAAGAGCCGTAAGCCACAGAGATGACCCACACTTAGTAGGGACGGTAATCGCAATAACAGATATTACGGGATATGCATCCTTCAAGGCACGCATCATTGTGTCTACCTCCCCTTCGGCATTGATTAAAATAGATTTAACTTCACTGCCAAATTTAGAAATAGCAAAATTCATAACCTTGCCTGTCTCTGTAATTAAAACTTGCTTAAATTTATCCATAGAAATTGCCTTGTTTCCTCCTTGAATAAGTTTCCACGAATAAGAGTAATCAAAATAAAGATTTTTATTCTTCATAATCATGATATCCATGCCTTCGCTTGAGATATCAATGATAAGTGCTGTTTCGTTGGCTGCAATATTGGTAAATTCAGACGCCGCACGCACCACGGATAAAGACTTAAACTCAACAGCGACAGGGGAAAATTTAGTTGCCCTAAAAACATCAAGCCACGCATCTATGATTGAGGAGTGTATAAACGATCCTAAAAACTGATATTCTCCTGCTCCGGATGAGGCTAATTCGCCTACTAATTGATAACTACTATAAGAAATTTTTGTGTCTAGAGGAGAAATCATTTGAATATTTAAATTAGCCGCCTCTGTGAGAGAGGGGCCTGTAAGTTGTGGCAGATTAAACAATTGAGAATAAACCGCTTCAGAAGCAAGCGAAATAATAACTTCTGCTTTTTGCGCAGAAGAAACGCTTATCATTTGACGAAGGGCGGCGAGAGCTCCTTCTACGATATCTTTGTTCGCTATTTTGCCGCCTATTACGGCGCCAGCAGGCAGGCGCAGAGACGCCTTCACGCATACTTTATTATTATCATGAAAACGAACATATCTAATCGCCGAATCGCTAATCGCAACCCCTCCCGAGATTTCAACTTGGCTAAGTTTTTTAGCGATTAGTTTATATAAATTTGTGACTGCCGTTGTATTTATTATCATATTGGTATCTCTCTAAAAGATTCTCTGCGAATTTCTCGCGTGTTGGGGTCCACCGCTAATATTACCTCTACTCTTCTTTGGCGGAAAATTGCCCTCCCTGTTGAGTGTATGCGATAGCGACACCCCCATGCAATATTACATGCGCCCAGAGCTAATGGATCTCTCTCGATAGTAATATCTGTAACAATCGTATAAGCGCCCATTGCAGTAGCGATGCTATACGCGCTTACATCAGTATTGTTAATAATCCGATGCATAGCGTCATCAACACCCGCCCTTGCTCCAAAAAGAGCCTTAGTAGAGAGCAGAACCCCAAACCCTCCGGCTGAAAAAGAAAAAGCAAGTATAGCCCCCGTTGCAACTATTTGAATAATGATGCCAGCAATTAATAGAATAGTTGGAAGGGCAGCTATTCCTGAATAAGATTTGACATTAAAATTATTCATCATGGGCTCCAATTCACAATAACATCTTCCACAACAGGGGTCCTTGTACGTGCTGCGTCAGTTTCTAAAATAATTCTATATCTAAAAAATCTTCTGTTATTGTGGGTGATTGGATTCCCAATTTCAATTGGGATATTTGGATTTGGGGCATAGACATCCCCTATGGCAGTGGTGCCCCCAGGCCCTAAGAAGGCACCATCACCTACAGTTTTCGCTCCTCCCCAGCCAATGTTTGTATTACAAGCGGGAGCATTAGTCGCTCCGTTTGCACAATTTGCAGTCGCAAACTGAAAAGATACTCTGCCTCCGTTTAGCGCGCCTCGCCAAACTAAGTAGTTAAAAGCCGCCCCATTTGGACGATTGGTGTCAAAAGTGCCCGACTCTAGCGTCCCGCTAGCTGGGCCAGGCGTCCACGCAGTTCTTACCCCATAATTAGAAGAAGCACATTGATTGCCTGTTTCTGCTTGATTGCAAGTAAAACTAATCCAGCCCACAGCATCGTTCCATGCCCACCCTGTAAAATTACCTGCCGGATCAATTCTAACTCGATATAAAGAATTGACACAGCTATGCTCCGGAGCAGTTCCCCCTGTTTCTGGGTTCCGGCAACTGAAGCTCACCCATCCTATTGCATCAGACCATGCAAAGCCAGCCAGGTTGCCGTTTCCATCATTTGTCACTCCATATGGGATAGTGCAACTTGAACCAGGGGGTCCAGAAGCGCAGTTTAGCGAAAGAAAGTTAAATGGACCTCCGTCTGGACCAAAACGCGCGAATCCACTAACGCCGCTGTGAGTAACTTGAACAGAATTAGTAATGTGAAAATTAATCCAGCCAATAGCGTTTGACCAAGCGAAATGATTAGGGTGGGTAGCGTCAATATTGGTGGAGGCATAAACCGCGACCACAAAAAATCCCGCGACAAACGAAGTAATAATAAATATGCCGGTAAAAATGATTTTTATAAAAATTGGTATATTAGAGTTCATTGAATTAAATTAAAAATTAAGAAGCTTAATAGTCCCGGGTAAGGTTGCGAAATCAATATTGTTGCCCGTAGCAAATCCGGATGTCTCCCCCATAAACGGCCCCGCGTGCAGAGGGCCATCTGTCCAGTTTGTTGTGCGGAAAGAAATGTTTCTATTTCTTGCGAGAAACCCTTCTATTCTCGCCGTTCCTGTTTCTCCCGCAATCGGCCAAGACACCGTTACAGCCACTCTTTGAGTAGACGGGTCATTTAAGCCACCAGTAGCGACAATATTGCCACCCGCATCTCTTTGAACATTCTCCACAATAAAAGACCTGGTATATTGCACATCTTGCGCCATAAGTGTCTCTGTCCCTGTGTTAATACTAAACTTATCCCCCACAATAGTAAGGTGATGATTCACAGCTTTAGGTATAGCATGAAGAGTGTGCCAGTTAGCTTCAGTGAGCGCCCTTAAATTATCATATGTTTCCTCTGCGAACTGAAGACCGACAGCTGCTAACCTCGCATTAGCGTTCGCCCTCAAAGAAACAACGTAAGTGGTAACAACGCTTCCTATAATAAGCGCCGCGATACCAATAGCTATTAAAATTTCAACTATTGATTGCCCCTTTTCATAAGAACTAAAATCAATCATAAATTTTATACTGATTATTCTACGTTTTTAATTATACCATATTAAATGGTAGTGATAAGCTGATAAATAGGGATAATAACAGCAAGAGCGATAAGACCGATCGCAGCCCCAAGACAAAGTAGCAAAATCGGCTCCAAAAATGAAACAAAAATTTTTACTGATGCGTCAACTTCTGAAGCATAAAAGTCTGATAATGTTTCAAGGACCTCTTCCATGTGCCCCGCTTTTTCAGAGATAGCGATTAAATTAGTGACCGTTCTTGGAAAATATATTTCTCTGCGAAACGCCTCTCCAACAGTTAACCCCTTCGTAATGCCCTCGTTTGCTATTCGTGTTAAGGCGTCTTTTAATTCTTCCGAGCCAACAGCACCCGCCGTAATATTTAGCGCCTCAACCATAGGAATCCCCGCTCGCAGAAGCGAGGCAAAAGTAGTGGCGAATCTCTGAATCGCAAGCTGCCTGACAATATTTTTAACCACTGGCATTCTGGCTATCATTCTATCTTTAACCCGTGCGCCAATTTTATTTTTGAAAAAGAAATACCACGTGAAAATAACAAGAGCTATAAAAAACGGCATTACAATATAGGAATATTGTCCAAAAAATAATCCTATGGCAAAAACCACTCGCGAAAACAATGGCGGCTCTACGCCTGTTTGCGCAAAGACATTAGCGATTCTTGGCAAAACAAAAACTATCATCAGCACCAAAATAAGAGTGGCCACGCCAACTAAAATGACCGGATAAATAAGAGCTGTCTTTACTCTGTTATATAATTCCTGATCTTTTTCAAGATTGGACGAAACATTATCAAAAACCGACTCAAGATTGCCTGACTTTTCTCCTGCCTTTATAAGATTGACCATAACTAACGAAAAATACTGCGGATATTTAGCAAATGTGGTATAAAACGGCCTGCCTTGACTAAGAGACTCCCTCACCTCCATTAGAAATGATTTTAATATCGGCTTATCAAAGTCGCTTATCAAAATATCTATAGCGCGGAAGAGGTCTGTGCCGACTTTCAACATTAAAGCCAAATATTTAGTTAAAAAAACTTTATCAGACAAAGTAATGCTCTCGCTAAATAACGGGATGTGGCGCTTTGTTGTCGCCGTCACCGCCTTAATGGAAACGGGTTTATATTTATGAGTGGCCATCCATCCCAAAACTTGCGATGCATTACCAGCATCTATCTCTCCTTCAATAATTTTGCCACTTGGTTCCGCGGCGATATATCGGTATCTCATATTATGCGCTCATAACACGGAGAAGCTCTTCCACCGTAGTCATTCCTCTTTCAACCTTTTTAAGTCCATCTTCAAAAATAGAAATCATCCCTTGTTCTCGAGCAATTTTTTTAAGGATATCTAAAGAAAAATCAGGATTAATGATTGCTTTTCTAATATCTTCTGAAACATTCAATATCTCAAAAATGCCTATTCGGCCGCGATAACCAGTCCCTCCGCAAGAAAGACACCCTTTGCCTTTATATATAAATTTAGGCGGGACAAATGCACTTTTTAACTCGAGTTCCGCCATTTGTTTTTTTAATATCTCTATAATTTCAGGGCTTGGAGTTAATGAATAAATACAATCCAAACAAATTTTACGAACTAGCCGTTGAGCAATAACCGCATTTAAAACGGCAGCTATAAGAAAATTTGGGATATTCATATCCATGAGGCGAGGCACTGCGGCTGGCGCGTTATTAGTGTGCAAAGATGATAAAACCATATGTCCTGTAAGAGATGCCTGCACAGCGATAGACGCAGTTTCTCCGTCACGAATTTCACCAACCATAACTATATTCGGGTCCTGGCGCAAAATAGCGCGTAAGCCATTCGCGAAAGTAATGCCCGCTATGGGATTAATTTGAGTTTGATTAATATATTTAATATTGTATTCTATCGGGTCTTCAACGGTAACAATATTTACTTCCGGACGATTTAATATATTCAAAATAGAATAAAGCGTCGTCGTTTTTCCTGACCCAGTCGGCCCACAGACAAGCACCATGCCATAACTTTTTCGAAAATTTTCAGTAAGAATGGCAATAGTGTCGTCTGATACCCCCACCTCTTGCAATGAAAGAGGTTTTTGAGCGGCGGTTAAAAGACGCATTTCTGCCTTTTCTCCGTGGAAGGTAGGCATTACCGCAACACGAATATCTAAAACGTCTGAGCTAATTTTATGCCTAAATCGGCCGTCTTGCGGCTTATAATGTTCATCAATTTTTAGCCCAGATAACAATTTAATACGAGCAACTATAGCGGGGTGAACAATTTTAGGAATTTTCATCATTTCGTGCAGCACCCCATCTATTCTATATCTCACTAAAATACCATCTTCAAATATTTCAAAATGAATATCTGAAGCGCGAAGATTTACCGCATAAGCGATTATGTTATCAACCACGCCCACTATTGGCAGGTCGGCCGCTGCGCCCTCGCCTTTTTTGCCGAGTTTAAGCGATTCTAATATATTATTCTCGATTAACTTACGATAATCTTCCGATTGTTTTTTATTATAAAGAGCAAATCCTTTATTTAAATCTCCCTCTGTTGCGAAATAGGGCTTAATTTTTTTGCCAATAAATTGCTCAATAAATTCTATAGTTTCTAAATTAGTGGGATCTTCAAGCGCCGTGGATAAAGAGCCGTCTAGTTCTTCGCCAAAAATAATCACATTTTTTTGTTTCGCAAGCGATTCCGGCAATGATTGCAAAAGCGCTTCATTAATTGTCTTTTGAGAAAGCTCGGCTATAGGAATATTAAAATATCGACTAAGTATCTGATAGAGATATTCTGCAGAAATAATATTGCGAGATACTAATGCATCCGCAATGTTTTGCTTTAATCTTTCTGATTCCACAACAACCTCGTCAAAAAAAACATCGCTAATAATTCCCTCTTTAACGAGAAGACCTTTTAATTGATTTGGAGAAATATTTATCATTGCTGGTTACTTACTCTTATACCGATAGTAGCTTCCAAAATAACAGTCCTGAAAGCCATATCTCAGATATAATTATAACAAAAGTAGCCGCAGGGAACCAAAAAAAATATAAAGGTATAACTCTCGTTTCTTTGTCTCGCCTGATAAATGTGCTTATTAAATGCGAAGTCAAATAAGCGATTATAATCCCTACAATAAAAAAGATAAATCCAGGGAAGCCAGTCAAAAATCCTGCTAGAAAAGCTATTAATATTTCTTCTTTTTCAAAAAATCTTTCACTAGAGCGCTGATTTAGCTTTAGCATCAATAATGCGAAAAGGCCGGCAAGTGCAAAAGCGAGAAGATGAGAAGCAAAATGATTAAAAAAAGCGCTATGGAAAAAAGAATATAATCCGCCATCAGTTTCAAAGACAAACCGCATTATATGATCATTCTTCCAAGCATAATATTGAAGGACAGACAGCACAAAAGATAACGAAAATACAGCTATAATTATTGCCCAACATATTTTTTTGATATTACCCACCAATAAGGCACGTTTTTCAAATTGCATTATCATTAGAATGGTTACAAGAATTAAAGCAAAAATATTCATTATAAATTTAGTTCCGGATCGGTGCCGATTTCATAAAAACAATCAGCGGCGACGGACTGAGCTGCGGTCATAAGATGAATATTGGTTCTATCGCAAGCTACCGGGGGGCTGCTACATAAACAATTTCTATTCCCTCCGTCAAAAGCCATATCTCCTCTAAATCTCGCTGATTCTAATCGGGTGTTAAGTTCAAAGGCGACATTAGGGGTGCTCCTACATGCGTAGGCATAAAAAAAACTACTATTATTCAATGTGTCTATGGGCAAAAAAGGCATAGGAGAGCCGCCAGGTATAT
>JACCDV010645872.1_pt1 | contig 19981 bp, 15 predicted proteins | sample 7446131 | NCBI WGS metagenome assembly JACCDV01 (sample SAMN15323448, study PRJNA562643) | freshwater metagenome | isolation source: river surface water | place: USA:Blue River Watershed | collected 2017-08-17 | reverse complement strand
CTGCGATCCGCGACCTGCTTCGCCATGAGCGCGATCGCCTTCGTTATGCGCCGGCGCCAAAGGCCGAACCAGATGCTCCGCGCAAGGTCGTTGTGAGCCTCAACATCGGTGATGAAGAAACGCAGCGCCGCATCGAAGAACGGATGGTCGAAGACGGCATCCAAGTCGCTCGGAAGAAAGTGGGGGAGGGGCACTAAAGTCATTGCCAGACTTTGGGCGGCACCGCCGCCCAAAGCTGGAGTAGCTCTACCGTATGATGGTTAGAATGAGGGCATGCACAAATCGCAAGGCTGTAACGCGTAATGCCCGAGCTGCCGGCATTTCCGCCGACTGCAAGTGCGAAGCTTGACCCTCAACCTTTTCAGTCAAATAGAACGCTAATAGTCATTCCGCCTGCAAAGTCGGTACTATTGTTGTTCAGGCCGGTGCTTCCAAACAGCGAAAGATTGAGCCCCTTTGTCATCCGGAAGCTTGCCCAGCCGGTCACTTCGCTCGATGCCGGATTGCCGGTGATCGGCGATTGCTGCCAATCATAATCGGCCCCGATAACCAAACCCTCACCGGTGTTGATGCTTGCACCACCGCCAGCACCCCATGTGTCGCGAAGCGGCGTTAGAGTTGAACTTCCCGCAAAACGGCGACGGCCATGAACATAAAGCGAGGCCGGGCCGATATCCTTACCAAGGTCGCCCGAGGCTGTGACGTCAGCCTTTCCGGTGCCAATCCGCTTGCTGCTCGATGCTGTCGGCAATTTAACGCGGCCAGTGGCATCGAAAAAGAAATCCGATCCCAGATCAAGGCTGTAGGTGGCGGCCATCACGACATCACCGATACCGCTCCGCTTACCCGAAAAGGGAGCCGCACCGCCATCCTCTACGTCAACATCGCCGGAACCGCTGGAGCCACTACCTCCACGGCCGCGACCGCGACCGCGTCCCCCGCCACTGCCGCTATCGCCGCCGTCAGGTGTGTCGAGCAACGTACCTGGGCCCTCGATCCGGACATAAGGTACCGAAACGCGGAAACTGAAATTGGAATTGGTGTATTTGATCGACACCGGCGCCGAGAGCACTTTGGTCTTCTCGATCTCACCATAATCGCCGGACGAATAATTTGCGCCTACAGAAACACGGACGCTTTCATCATCGTCGGCGACATTGTCTGAGGGCAGGCTCTGCGCAGACACCGGCGCGGCGATCATACCAGCAGCCATGGCGATTGTCAGACACGCCGTTCGGTTAAGATATTTCATAAGTATTTCCCCGGATTATTTGCGCCGTCATGACCTGAAGAGCCTGCAGCGACAGTTGCTAAATCAAGAATTTGGCTCTGGAAAGGAGCGACCTTTCCAGAGCCTGCCGTCTGTCCAGCCTGATCAAATCACGCCGGAACCAACGGCCCCGCGATCGTATCAGGCACCGCCGGGGGCGTCGTCACCGCCACGACCGCGACCACGTCCCCGGCCTTGACCACGTCCCTGGCCCCGATCCCGGGCGCTAGGATTGTCATCACGAGCGCGAGTTGATCGGCTACGATCCCCACCGCGGTCGTCGCCAGCAGCATCGTCTGCTCCGCGTCCACGCGCACGGTCACCGCCCTTATCATCATTCGCCGAACGATCCGCCGGATCGTCGGAGCCACGTCCGCGGCGAACATCGCCGGGGGTGTCATCAGCACCACGGCTACGGTTTTTGGAGCCAGCGACGTCATCACAGCCGCGGCACTGGCGGACATGGCCTGCTGGATCGTCAGCACCACGGCGCGCCATCGCGCTACCAGCGGTCAGGCTTGCAGCGCCAACCACAATCGCGGCCACGCCATATTTAAAGAAATTGGTCATCAGTGTTTCTCCCAAATCAATGGCCGACCTCAATGTCGGTCGCAGCACAACGGTCTGTTTTTATCTTTATTCCCCGCGGCGGCGCAAAATTAGGATTTCACTACCAACCCTCTGAAATAACTGTATTTTCTTTTTCCATGCTGAATGGATCGCTCGCCTGCAACCGCTTGTAACTCCGATCGAGTGGCGAAGGGTCGGTCCCAGCTGCAGTGCGCACGACACCGATCTCTCCATCCACGCTCGAAGCGGCCGCTTCGGCTTCGATGGTCCACTTGCCTTTGCTTCGGCAAGCGATTCCACTGCTTTGGTTGTCGACGGAAAATTCGCGGCAAAAGCGCCCATCAGCCGCAGCAAAGGTCAGCACAGGGCGGACTCTCTTGCCTGTCTGCGACAGCGGTAATGTCTTACCGGAAGGCGCGCTTTCCCTCGCCAACTGGAACTGGCTATCGCCTTCCAGACTGCCGCCTCCAATGGGCGTCAAAATCAGCGCGACAGCAATCGACGCTGCGATCGCACCGCCTGCCAGTCCGATCTTCCAGAATCGTGTCGGATTGTCATTGGCTGCAGTTTGGGGGAGTGCCGGCCGCGTATCAAGGCCAAGCCGCGCGATCATCGCTGCATCGATATTGTCGGCATCCGCCGGAAAGGCTGCGCGCAGCATTTCATCAGCACTCCGCCATTCCTCGACCTCATCGCGCAGCATCGGATCCTGCGCCATCGCCGCTTCAAAACGTGCGGCCTCTGCAGCAGACATCGAACCGTCAAGATAGGCAGAGATTTGTTCTTCGCGGTCAGCCATTGGTCTGATCCTTCAACATACCACCCTCACGAAGGTGATTGGCTATTGCCTTACGACCTCTGGCAAGGCGGCTCATTACAGTTCCGATTGGAATGTCGAGGATTGATGCAGCCTCCTGATAGGATCGGCCATCGATCACGATCAACGCCATCAATGCGCGCTGCTCATCAGGCAAGTTGGCTAGCGCTTGCCTTACATGCCGAAGGTCAGACCGCGCCTCGACTATGCTGTTCCCGTCATCGCCCGACAGGTCAGTAACCTGATCGATATCGACCGATGTTCCACGGCGCGCTTGAGACCGCATCTGATCGATATGGATATTCTGGGCGATCTTGAACATCCAGCTTTCAAGGCTGGTTCCTGCCTGCCATTGCCCGAAACGCGCCAATGTTCTCTCAACCGTCGCTTGCATCAAATCGTCGCCCCCATCTTCGCTGCGCGCGAGCACTGTGCAGAAACGTCGCAATCGTGGCAGAAACGCCACAATGCGCGCCTTGTGCTGCTCGGATACTATAGTGCCCGCTTGCATGCTGATGATGGCCTAACGTTTGGAGAGGAAAATTATTCCACAACTGATCTGGCGCCTGCAGATTTTAAGCTAAAATATGGTTAATTTTTTTCCTTCGCCCGGAATAGTTATCAATTTGGAACGTTGTCGGCCTATGAACAAGCCTCTTGCCAACCCTGCATTTCGCCGCGAAAATTCCACGATGACAATGAAAAGGACTCCACTTCTGTCGTCAATTGCTCGCGCCGCGGGTCTGCTGATATTGCTAGGCACAGTCCCGTCAAATGTCGCGGCTGAGCGTGGCGATCGCGCCGACAAGGCAGTGGAAAGTGCGAACCGCGCCGCCGATCGCGCCGCAAGAGATGGAGCACGTGCGGCCGAAAACGCAGCTCGTGTCACCGAGCGTGCGCGGATCGATGACATCAAGGCGCGCGAGACTGCGCAGATCCGGGAGGCAAAGACCGATACCGATCAGACCAAGGCGGAAATGGATGCAAAAATTGATGCAGCAAAGGGCGCTGCAGACGCCGAGGAAAAAGCGACCAAGGAGACAGCAGACGCTGCTGAACAGGCAGCCAAAGAAGCGGAAGATGCAGCAAAGGATGCAGCTGACGCGGCTGAAGATGCGGCGCGCGCTAGTGAAGAGCGAAATGACGATATGTCGGGTTCTTCCGAAGGCATGCGCGATCTGGCGAGTGAAGAAAATCCCGACTTTGACGATAAAGGCTTTCCAGTAAGGCGCGGCGAAATAGTGGGGATCGATGTCGACGAACGTTCGCTGGTGCGCGCCACAGCAGCCGGATTCACGATCATCGAACGAGCAAAGCTGCCGTCAATTGGCAGCGAAGTTGTGCGCTTTGAAGCACCAAAGGGCATGAACTCCAAGACGGCGTTAGAGTTTATGCGCCGAAGCGACGGCTCTGGCAGCTACGACTTGGCCCATTATTATGGGCTGCTTTTTGCCCCTCAAGGCGGATCTAAAAACAATGGTGGCGGATCCATCAAGGCACGGCCGGATGGACTAAAAATCGGTATGATCGATACCGGTGTTGCCGCACATAAGGTCTTCGCCAAAACAAAACTACAGGCGCGCAGCTTTGCCGGGGCCGGCAAAGCGGTGCCAACCGAACATGGAACTGCGATTGCATCCCTTCTAGCTAGCGGCGGCGCTTCAACGATCGTGGTCGCTAATATTTTCGAGGGAGCAGGTTCTAAGCCTTACACGTCCGCCGATGCAATCGTACGCGCGCTCGATTGGATGGTTCAGCAAAAAGTAGCAGTCATCAATATCAGCCTTGCAGGCCCCCGGAACCGCATTCTCGACGCGCTCGTGCGAAAGGCATCGAGCATGGGCTATGTCATCGTTGCCGCGGCAGGCAATGGCGGGCCCGGAGCACCGCCTGCCTACCCAGCGGCCTTGCCCGAAGTCGTCGCGGTTACGGCGGTCGACGAGAGCAGACGCATTTACCGGTATGCGAACCAGGGGGACTATATACGTGTTGCTGCAATCGGGGTGGACGTTGCAGCAGCAGCACCGGGCGGCGCAACTGTGCGCCAAAGCGGCACCTCTTTCGCAACACCCCATATTGCAGTGTGGATGGCGCGCTGCACCAATCGCAAAGGCTTTGCCGCCCGGCCAGCATGTATAAAGAGCCTCGAAAACGAAGCGCGCGACCTCGGAGCCCCAGGGCGCGATTCAATCTACGGTTTTGGCATTGTCCACTAAGCGGATGATATTTTAATTTAGATCGCGCCTTTTTTCAGGTGCTAATTCTAAACTTATATCAGCGAACAGCAGCAGCAGTATGACGCACTTCTAGATCGGGAGGGCGGCCAATGAGCGAGAAAAAGCCAGGCGACTATGAGGTCGGCTATTGCAAGCCGACGGTTGCAACGCGGTTCAAGCCCGGCCAATCCGGCAATCCCGCAGGCGCCAAACGCAAGGTCGCGCCCACCAATCTATCGGAAGCAATCAATCAAGCGCTGATGAAAAAGCAGATCGTGCGGATCAATGGACGCTGCCGCCGTATCCCCCGCATGGAGATCATCGGCGAACAAATAACCTCGCAAGCAACAAGCGGCGATAAATCTGCGATCCGCGACCTCCTTCGCCATGAGCGCGATCGCCTTCGTTATGCGCCGGCGCCAAAAGCCGACCCCGATGCTCCGCGCAAGGTCGTTGTGAGCCTCAACATCGGCGATGAAGAAACGCAGCGCCGCATCGAAGAACGGATGATCGAAGATGGCATCCAAGCCGCTCGGAAGAAAGTGGGGAAACCATCCGAGGACGACTAAGCTTAAGCCGCCATAAGAGCGGCAAAACATGTGCGCAGCATCAATGAAAAGATAACCCCGAGCAGCTGGGTCCACGGGAATGGCTGCTCGGGGGCACTTTGAGAAACTGGAGGAGCCAGTTCTCAGGGTCGCATCATCTTACTGCCAAGTATGTGGCAGCACAGCATTGACATATATCAAGAAAAATCAGTGCGGAAGCCATGCGTGGTGTCAGTCTCCAGCCCACGCACTCAATCACAAAAGCCGCTACCGGACAGCTGGCCGGGGCGCTGTATGGTGCGTCCGACATTCCCAGCCCCTGGCTCGAAAGGCTGACTTGGCGGGCGACGATTGCAGGAATGGCTGATGTGCTGATTAGCGTCTCTTGTGGCGGATTGCTTGGGTACTTTCACCGCACAGCGCACAGAACAAGCGAGACGGCCAGTACATATAGCACGAGCCGGACGCTCCCTCGGCCAATTGAGAATCGTGAAACCTGCCATACGTTGACGTCGAGCATGCGGGTCGGTGAATGCTACATTTGGGCCGGGACCGGACTGTCTGCTTCTTGGCTGCGCGGTACCATGATGAAGCTTGATTTCTCCCACCGTTGCTGTCATCGAATTATGATAACGTTCACAACGAAGTTTTGGAGTGGGTTTGATGCGGTTAAGGGGATCGATGGCACTGATAGCCTTCGCGGCGGCGGGATGTGTTTCGGCGGTGACGCACCCACAGGCTATGGAGCCAGCGGTGCCCTCTGCCGAGACCACTGCAAACATTGCCAACTGGCCAACGGCTAAAAGTCCTGCAGCGATTACCGATACTAAAACCGAAGACGCGATAACGGCATTGATTTCAAAAATGACGTTGGAGCAGAAGGTCGGTCAAATCATACAGGCCGACATCAGCGCAATCACGCCTGAGGATTTAAAGCAATATCCGCTCGGCTCCATCCTTGCTGGCGGCAATTCCGGACCTTATGGAGATGAACGCGCTGACGCTGCCAAATGGGCGCAACTGGTGAACGCGTTTCGCGATGCATCGCGTACCTCAGGCGCAGGCATTCCGATATTGTTCGGCGTTGATGCCGTTCACGGCCATTCCAACCTGCCGGGTGCAACGATCTTTCCGCACAATATCGGGTTGGGCGCGGCGCGCGATCCTGATTTGATCCAACGCATCGGCCAGGCAACCGCGGCAGAAATATCCGGCAGCGGTATCGAATGGACTTTTGCGCCGACGCTTGCCGTGCCGCAGGATTTGCGATGGGGGCGCAGCTATGAGGGCTATGCCGCCGATCCAGCCCTGGTCGCACTTTATGCCAAGGCGATGACGTTGGGCCTGCAGGGTTCACTGTCACCGGACAAGCCGCTGGACGCGGAACGGGTGGCCGCCACTGCCAAGCATTTCCTTGCCGATGGCGGCACGGTGGATGGGCGCGATCAGGGTGATGCGCGGATTGGCGAGGCGGAATTGATCGCCAAGCATGCGCAAGGCTATCCTGCGGCGATCAATGCAGGTGCCCTGACTGTGATGGCCAGCTTTTCGAGCTGGAATGGCACAAAGCATCATGGCAACAAAACCCTCCTCACCGATGTTTTGAAAGGGCGAATGGGTTTCGCGGGCCTGATTGTGGGCGACTGGAATGGCCATGGCCAAATCCCCGGTTGTTCGGCAACAAATTGTCCGCAAGCGATCAATGCCGGTCTCGATCTTTTCATGGCTCCGGACAGTTGGAAGGGGCTTTTTGATTCCACATTGGCTGCGGCAAATGATGGCCGTATCCCGATGGCGCGCATAGATGATGCGGTTCGGCGCAATTTGCGCGTGAAATTCAAGCTGGGACTTATGGGGGCAATGCCGACGCAGCGCGGGAATACCGCATTGGTTGGCGCAGCCGACCATCTGGCTTTGGCGCGCGAGGCGGTATCCAAGTCGCTGGTTCTGCTGAAAAATGAAAAATCCACTCTTCCCATCCGCAATGGCGCACGCGTTCTGATTGCGGGTTCGGGCGCCGACAATATGGCCATGCAGGCAGGTGGGTGGACGATCAGTTGGCAGGGCACAGATACCAAGGCATCGGATTTTCCCAATGGCCAGACGATCGGGCGCGCCATTTCGCAGGCCGTATCCGCGGGCGGTGGATCGGCAGAAATCGCAACTGACGGTCGTTCGGCATTGCGGCCTGATGTCGCCGTCATTGTCATTGGTGAAAAACCTTACGCCGAATTTGAAGGCGATGTTCCCGACCTTGCTTTCCGGATAAAGCCGGAGGAGGAAGAACTGATCGCGCGGCTGAAGTCGCAAGGCACAAAGATCGTCATATTGTTCCTTTCGGGTCGGCCGATGTTCGCCGGCAAGCTGATCAACCAGGCAGATGCTTTTGTGGCGGGCTGGTTGCCGGGCACGCAGGCACTTGGCGTTTCCGACGTGCTCGTCGCAGGAGCTGGCAACAAGCCCGTCCGCGATTTCACCGGGCGTCTTCCCTTTGCTTGGCCCGCCGACGGCCGTTCACCGATCAACAAGCCGTTGTTCGCCGAAGGTTATGGTCTGTCTTATGCCAAAGCGGGCCGTGTCCGTCGGGTAAACGAAGATCCGCGTGTTATGCTGTCGATGCAGGCGCATGAAACCCATTATATGGTGCGTGGCAAAAGCCCTGCGCCGTGGCGCCTTGATATCGATGGAGCAGTCAGCGTGCGCGCGGTGGATATCTCCGCGCAGGAAGATGCGCGCCAATTCAGTTGGAACCGCGAAGGCATGCTTTCGATTTATGGTCCGCCGGTGGATTTGCGCCAAAAGCTGGAATCGGGATCGGCATTGGTGCTGGATTGGCGGGTAGAACAGCCCGCAAATGGTGCGCTCAAGCTTTCTTTGGATGAAGCGACACTGGATATTGGCCGTCTTGCGGATGCGTCGCCAGCCGGCACGATCCTGCGAACGCAGATTCCGCTGCGATGTTTTGCGCAAGCGGGTGCGAAGCTGAACGCGGTTGGCGTTCCATTGCGCCTTGCCGCTCCAAAAGGATTTGTTGCGACCTTGCGCAATGTACGCGTCGAGGCAGCGGAAGGACCCGCAAGCTGTCCTCCAAAGGCAGAATAGTTTCGGATAGGGGAGAGAAGAAATGGCATTGGCACCAAGCGGCAACGCGACAGCCGGCGACGGTATGAAGATAGAGGGTAAAGCGCGGAGCGTCTTGTTCCTGACCTTTGCGGTGTTTTTCATCCTTGGCGGGGTGACCAACATCAACGATGTCCTCATCCCTAAATTGAAAAATCTCTATCAGCTGAGCCATTTCGAGGCGAACCTGGTGCAGTTCGCGTTCTTCATGAGCTATGCCTTGTTTTCCATTCCTGCGGGGATGCTGGTTGCGCGGATCGGCTATGTGCGGGGCTTTGTGGCAGGCTTTCTGGTCGTTGCAGCCGGCGCTCTGCTTTTCCTGCCCGCAGCAAACTCGGGCATATATGCCTCATTTCTGGCCGCGCTATTCGTGATCGGTGGCGGGATCACATTGTTGCAAGTTGGCATGAACCCGGTGACGATAGCATTGGGGCCCAAGGAAACGTCGCACAGCCGCCTGACCTTTGCCCAGCTTTTCAATTCAATCGGCGTTTTCCTGATGGTCTATGGCGGCGCCGAACTGATGCTCGGCAAGGAAAGCGGGGTCGACCCTTCCACCTTGTCCGGTGCAGCATTGCAGGCGCATCGCGTTGCCGAATCCGCCGTGATCGGTCACGCTTATATGTGGCTGGCGGCGGCAATGGCAGCCATAGCCGGGCTCTTCTGGTTCTGGCGTTCGGCGCTCGACAAGGCTGAGGCTGCGGATGTGAAAGTGGGCGGAACCCTGGCCCTTTTCCTGAATAACGCCCGCGTCCGTTTCGGCGCACTTTGCATCTTCACTTATGTGGGTGCAGAGGTCGCCATTGGCTCCAATCTGATTGCCTATCTGACCGATGGCGGGGTGATGGGGATCACCGCGGTTGAGGCGGGACGGATGCTCGCGCTTTACTGGGGCGGTGCCATGGTCGGGCGGTTCTTTGGCGGGTTTGTCCTCAGGATGTTCAAGCCGGGGTTGGTGCTCACCGCCTTTGCGGTGACGGCCATTGCGCTGATCTTGCTGTCGGGCATGTCGTCTGGTGCGATTGCCGGTTGGTCACTGGTCCTTGTAGGCTTTTTCAATTCGCTGATGTTCCCGACAATTTTCAGCCTTGGCACAGAGGGCCTGACCGATGATGCACCGCGGGCTTCTGGGATCATGTGCACCGCAATTGTGGGTGGGGCTCTGGTTCCGCCGCTGTTCGGGCTGGTTGCCGATGGTGCAGGCCTGAAGCTTGCCCTTGTCGTTCCGATTATCTGCTATGCCATCATTGCAACCTTTGGGCTTTGGGCCGCGAAAAGAGCCTGAATTACTTAGCTGGCCTGCGCGGCATCTTCCCAAGCAAGATTGCCGCGCAGGCCGATAAAATGGCGAGCAAAAGGAACAGCATGTTGAAACCATAGACGGGCACCATGGCCAGAGTAATCCACGGCATGATTATCGATGGAACGGTGTTCGTCAGGTTGAAATAACCAAGGTCGCGTCCTCGCGTAGCAGGCGCCGGCAATACGCCTAACGTCCGGCTGGCATGGAGTGACAGGAAGACGGTGCTGGCAAGGCCAAAAATGACATAGCCGCTTATGCCTGCGAAGAGAGTGGTCGAGATGGCCATCACAATCAGGCCAGTCGATGCGACAAGCGCACATATGGTGAGTGGCAGGATGGGGCGATTGCTATGGTCGGACCATCTGCCGATAAGCAGCGCCAGAATGACTGCGGCGCACAGCACAGCCGCAAAAATCGTTGCCGCGTCATTGTCAGCAAATGCAGGATCGATGCTGCGAAACCACAATAGCAGAAATGCAAACAGCGATGCTTCGGCAATTTGCACTAGCAGGCGCGCTGACCACATCTGCGCGACTGCAGATCGGTTATACTCAGGCTGCGGGTAAGTCGCGTCCTGTTTCTGCACCTTGCCAAGCAAATGCGGCATCTTTTTCGGTTGTCCGACGATCAGGGCAGGACTGACCATGAGGATCACAAGAGCCGAAACGATTGCCAGTCTGCCGCTGTCACTTGCAAGGCCCGGAAAAGTTATCAACGCACCCGAAATCGCCGCCAGTGCCGGGGCAAAGGCAAGTAAACCGCCCAGAAATCCTTTTTGGGCATCGGGAACAGTATCGCCAGCCCAAGCTGCCAATGGCGCCAACATCATGTTGAGACCGAATTGCCAACATGCGATCATGAAGATCAGCATGGTTGCGTCAGTGGCGAGCGGCATCAGAGGCAGCATGATGCAGCTCAGAAAGAGGCCGCCTGCAATCCAGGGACGCCGGCTGCGTGTCTTGTCACTTGCCCAGCCAAAAAGGATGTTAGCAATGCTGGCGGTGATCGCCCCTGCAAAGGCAATATGGGCCAACAATTCCAGTGCAGCTTTGCCATGCAGCATCGTGGCCTGATTGGGCAGCAAGATGGTCAGGAACGGAACATAAGCGACCGAGCCGCCAGATACGGCCAAAGCATAAAGATACAGGAAGCGTTTTGACTGCCTGTCCGAACTCAGCTGGTCAGTGGCTGTCATTGCTACCCGGTGGGGCAGTGCTGCTCCGTTCGATCAGTTCGCCTGCAACGATGACCGGCTCTTGCGGCACAGGATCAAGGCCGCCGGTGATCAACAGTTCGACGGCTTTCGCAAAGGTCGCTGCGATCGGCTGATTGATGGCGGTGAGTTGCGGTGTTGCAAATCGCGCCACGGGGCTGTTGTCGAAACTGATCAGCGACAGCGCATTGGGAACGTCAATACCCCGTGCTGCGGCTACATCCAGCACGGCCAGCGCCATCTGATCGTTGCTGGCGATGATGGCGCTTGGCGGTTGCGGCATATCCAGCAGGCTCGCGGCCGCCTGTTCGCCACTTTCATAACTGAAATCGCCTTGGATCAGCAGCCCGTCTGCATCCAATCCGGCATCGCTCATCGCCCTTTGCCATCCCTGCACGCGCCATTCCGATAGACTATATTCGCGTGCGCCTGCGATGAATCCGATGCGCTTATGGCCCAATTGGATCAGATATTCTGTCGCCCTTCGGGCTGAGCCTTCATCACCCATGGTCATCGCAATGCCGGGACCCGGCAATATCGAACCGATGCGGGCAAAGGGAATATTACGTTCAGCCAATAGCCGTGTGATTTGCGTGTTTTCGGAGTGTGGAGGCGTCAGAATGATGCCGTCAGGTTGCAATGCGGCAATGGCAGCGCTCAACTCGCGTTCGACATGGTCGCTGTGCGTATCGACCAGTTCGAAGATCATCCGATAACCATGTTCGGCGCATTTGAGCATGCCTCCCAGCAGCATCTGGCCGACCCAATCGCTCCCCTGGCGTTCCTGCCAATCGGCAATCGTGCGGTCACGATCATTGATGGCAAGGATCAGATAGGAACGCGACCCGCTCATCCGTTGAGCCGCGATGGACGGTACATAACCGAGCTTGTCGATCGATTCCTGTACGCGCACTTTCATCGCCGGGCGCACATTGGGTTCATTATTGATCACGCGGCTGACAGTTTGCAGGGAAACACCTGCATCTGCGGCAACATGCTTGATGGTTACATTCTGGCGGCGTCTGCCCATGATTTATTCGCCCCCTTTGGCACCCTTGATGCAAGCAAGTCCGCTCTCCCTGTCATCCTTGCATTGATAGACGCGGATCCAGTCGATTTGGAACTCCGCCGGGATGGAGTTCATGATTATTCCCTTGTCATTGTTTTCTTCTGACAATTTCCCTCCGATGGCGAGGTTCGCCATGATGTAGAAGGGCTTGTCAAAAGGCGCAACGGGATTTGATTTTGCGCGTGGAGAGGCCGTATTCCATTGATCCGGGGTAACTTCCCAATAGATTTTGTTATCCAGATAGAAGCGCATCAACCCCTTTCCCCATTCCAGCGTCCAGATGTGAAAATCGTCTGAAGGCAGGGCTTGGTCGGGTAGGGCGACGCGCTGGTGAACATGTTCGTTCTTCGGCGCCTTGTCGCCGAAATGGATGGCGCTGAGTGTGCGATTTTCGCCGACATTGCCCTTACACTCGTCACAGGTCGCGCCGAGGTTGACGGCTTCCAATATGTCGATCTCGCCTGACAATGGCCATCCGCCATAATGATCGTCCGCAGGCATCATCCAGACCGCAGGCCAGGTTCCTTGACCCTTGGGCACTTTGGCGCGGAATTCAAACTTGCCATAGGTCCAACTGGCAAGCTTGCGTGTGCGTATTTTCCCCGACGTGAAAGGCTGCGTCTTGTTGGGATTGGGCATCGATGCAATTTCAGGCGGACGATCCGGCCCGGTAAAACGCTCTTCAAGCGCCGTGAGGTAGAGCAGGCCGCCGCTCACCCGAATATTCTTCGTCCTGTCAGTGTAGCATTGCCGTTCATTATTGCCGCCGCCCCAGCAGGATTTTTCAGGCTTCCATTTTTTGCGGTCAAGTTTCGTTCCGCTGAACTCATCAGACCAGACAAGTTCCCATGCCGGATCATCTGCACCCGCTGCTTCTGCTCTCAACGGATGGATTGACAGTATAGCAACAAGCAGCGCGAAAAAATGTGCGGTTCTCATAGTTAGATCCCAATGGCTCCCGAACTGTCATGCTTCAAAACGAAGAGCGGGCCCCGGTCAATGACTGAGGCCCGCTCGTTACCATATCGGCGAACTAACGCTTAAAAGTCGAACCGCGCGAGGAAGGTGAAGCGCCTGTCATTGCGGAAAGCAGAACGGGTCGTTCGCGTTCCATCAAAGTCGATCACTTGCGAGGTTTGGGTGACTTCATCGAGCAAGTTGACGCCCTGGAAGCCCAGTTTGACATTCTCGGTTACCTTGAAGAACACCGAGGCATCCAGCTGCCCCGTGCTTTCTCCATAAATGGGCGAGAATGGGAAGATCACATCCCGCGGTGTTTGCAGGAAGTCCGACCGCCAATTATAGGCGGCGCGCAAACTCAGCGGCCCCTTTTCATAAAAGGCGACTGCATTGACGGTGTGCTTTGACACGCCAGCCAAAGGCAGACCGCCAGCCAATGGGCTCTGTTCGGCACCCAATGATGCGTTATTGAAATCGCCGGCATCGACATAGGTGTAGGTCAATCCTGCACCCAAGCCGCTGAGCAATCCGGGCAGGAAGTCATAAGCCTGCTGATAGGCGACCTCGACGCCCTTCAATGTGCCACCGTCGCTGTTGACCGGCGTATTGAAGATGATGTCCGTGGTGCCCGCCCGGGTTTGGAAAGGACGCACAACCGCACCACTGTTGATGATGTTCGTGATGTCCTTGACGAAACCGGAAACTGTCAGCGAGCCGACATTTGCCCAATACCATTCGAACGAGAGATCGTAATTCCACGATTCTACCGGGCGAAGGAAGCGGTTGCCTGTGCCGATACCAAGCAACGGACCAGTGGCCAGTAGACCGCCTGCACGCAGGTTGTTGGTATTGTCATAAGCGCCGCCGCCCGACGTGAATGCTGAGAGATCCGGCCGCGAAATCCCCTTGGACGCTGCGGCACGCACCAATATCCCATTGCCGAAATCAAGCTTTGCGTTGAAGCTGGGCAGCCAGTTTTCATAACGGATGTTCAGCGGGTCTGGAATGATTTCGCCGGTAAACAAAGCTGCATAGGCGGCTTGGCGGCTGGGCGACAGGCCGCAATAGCCTGGCACCGGCGTGATGTTATTGGCCAGAATGAATGCGCAGGATCCTTGCACTTCTGCCAATTGGACTACGCCGTCACGATTGCCGTTGTTATCAAAAAATTCCGGCGTAGGTAAGCTGAACGAACCACCGCTACGGACCGATGTGCTGATGTAACGCAGGCCGAAATTACCGCTAAGCTCGGCATTTTCCCCAAAACGGGTGCCGAAATCGACGCGGGCATAAGCGCTGGAGGTGCTTTCTTCGACATCAGATATTTCGCCGGTCGTCCACACACCGCCCGGAACGTTGCTAGCGCGCGCAGAGATCGGGAACCATGCATTCGGCGTCAGAGTTGAAGCGGTGATTGCATTGGCTTGCGTACGGATCGCACCGCTCAAATAGTCGGCGACCATATTGTCGCCGCCAAAGAAGAAGGCCGAGCCATCCCCGAGGGGAACCGGAGCATTGCCGCGCTGGAAGCCATCACCAAAGGGATTGCGCAACTGTGCCGAATTCGGGAAATCCCGGACATAAGCGCCGCCGCAACCAAATGCTTGGAAATCGCCGCAATTCCAATTGCCGCCACGACCAGTCCATGGGGCGCCCAAATTGCCCCAGTTCGAGAAATTCGCGCTGCGGGTCACGCGGCTGCGATCACCCCAGCGTGCGCCAAAGCGGGCTTTTTTGAAGAAGCCTTCATCGCTGACATCATATTCAGCATCGAAACGCATCGATGTCAGTTCGCCGTCATTCTTGACCTGGTTATCGATCAGGAACCAATAGAATGTCCGTGACGGGTCGTTGAAATAAGATGCAGGCGAAGTGGTCTGGCCGGGCTGCAAAAACTCGACCTGCGGCGTGCTGCCGGTGTTGTCGATGCGCACGTCGGAATAGGTTTGCATCGCAGAGATGAAACCATCTTCGGTCCGGTCCGATTTGATGTGCTGCACTTCAAAGTTGAACCGCAGTCGATCCGAAGGGCTGAGCTTCAGATGCGCCGAAAAATCTTCGGTCATTGCGGTGTCTTCGCGCTGGAAGCGGAGCAGTTCGGTCGGAATGCCACGTCCGCCCGTGAAGGGCTGCAACTGCGTCAATGTGCCTGCGACGAACTGGTTGCCGTCGTAGGTTGCTGTCGTGCCCGGTGCCAGGACCGGGAACAGACCATCGTCGTTGACGAGGGCGAGAACAGCATATTCGTTCAGCGTCGCATCGGTTTCGGCACGCAAATATTCGACTGTCAGCAGAGCGCGGCCGTCATTGCTTTCCCATTGCCCGATTGCGGAAAACGCATTGCGATCACGCGTCAAATCGGTGGTGCGAACGCCGGCACCCTTGGGCACAAAAACCGCTCCAGCGGGGGGGAAATTGCTGGACGTGAACTGCTGGTCGCCGCCAAATCCGCCCGAACCAACGGGGCGAACGCGCAAACATGGGCCGTTGAGAGAAGGCGCACGATAGCAGGGATCGGTAATCTGCGACGCATCGGTACGCGTAACCAGTTCGGATTGTGCATAAGCGATCTGGACGCCAAATCGGCCCATGCCGGTTTCGAACGTGTTCGATCCCAGAATAGAAAAGCCAGGCGACCATTTCTTTGCCATGTCGCCATAATTGCCTTCGATCGTGCCAGCAATTTTCAGACCGGGCGTATCCAGCGGTTTGCGGGTAACGAGGTTGACCGATCCTGAAATGCCGCCATCGATCATGTCTGCCGTGCTGTTCTTGAACACTTCGACCCGGCCAAGAAGTTCGGGCGAAACGTCGTTGAAGGACAGTTCACGTCCACCATTGGCTGAGAAAATGTCGCGACCGTTCAGTTCAGAACGTACGAAGGGCAGACCGCGAATGATGACGCCCGAACCTTCGACAGAGAAACGGTCCGGATCATTCCGCTGTTCAAAACGCGAGATATTGATGCCGGGGACGCGCTGCAGCGCTTCTGCGACTGATCTGTCGGGCAGGGCGCCGATATCTTCTGCGGTGATGACGTCGACGAAGGTGTCTGCATCACGCTTTTTATTCTGCGCGCTTTCAAGGGCCTTGCGATAGCCAGTGACGAGGATGACTTCCTCTTCAGCCTTGCTTTCATCGGCCGCTGCCGTTTGTGCGTCGGCGTCTTGCGCCAGCACCGGTGTCGCAATCAGCGCGCTCAGCGCCATGCTTGAAGCAGTCGTTAACGCCGCAAATCTGCGAGCGTGCGCAAAAGTTGAAATCTTGGCCAAGGCAACCTCCCATTTCCCCAAAATATTGCGGGCGTGAATCTCCCGTTACTTTGGCGGCATAATTGAGAATGTGAGCGTTCACAAGATGTAAAATGAACGTTCACAATTTGCAGTTCTAGTCTATATAACTATGCAGTATCTTTAAGGAGAAGCCGGATGGCAATCGAGCACATCATCATCGTGGGCGGCGGAACCGCGGGCTGGATGGCCGCTGCTGCGCTGTCCCGGATTCGCGCGGGTCGTCCAGTGGCGATTACGCTTATCGAATCGGAAGAGATCGGAACCGTCGGTGTTGGTGAGGCGACGATACCTCCCTTTCTAGACTTTAACCGTCTCCTCGAAATCAACGAGCGCGATATGCTGTCCATGGTTCAAGGCAGTTTCAAGCTTGGCATTCAGTTCGTCAATTGGGGCAAGATTGGTGACAGCTATATCCACCCCTTTGGCAATTATGGCTATCAGGTCGATGGCATTTCATTTCACCATGTGTGGCACAAATATCAGCAAGCAGGTGACAAGCGCCCCATTCAGGTTTTCAACGTGGAAACAATGGCGGCGCATTTCGGGCGCTTTGCCCGAACGGAAGATTATCAGCGCGACGACTTGCCACCTGTTAACTACGCCTATCATATCGACGCCGGGCGCTACGCCCGATATTTGCGCAATTATGCAGAAACGCGTGGTGTTGTCCGCCGTGAAGGCAAGATTTCTAATGTCACATTAGACAATGAAAGCGGTTTTGTATCGTCGGTCACTATGGAAAGCGACGACGTGTTGAAAGGCGATCTGTTCATCGATTGTTCGGGCTTCCGCGGCCTGTTGATCGAACAGGCGCTGAAAACGGGTTATGACGATTGGTCCAATTACCTGCCCTGCAACCGTGCTGTAGCACTGCCGTGCATGCGTGAAGATGGCAGCGGACCGTTGCCTTACACTCGCGCAACCGCGCATTCGGCGGGATGGCAATGGCAGGTGCCGTTGCAGCACCGCAATGGCAACGGCCATGTCTATTGCAATGAATATATGTCTGATGACGAAGCACATAGCATCCTGATCAACAACATCGCTGGAAAACCGGGGGCGGAGCCAAATTTCCTGCGTTTTGTAACGGGTCGACGTAAAAAGTTCTGGAATAAGAATGTTGTCGCGCTTGGCTTGGCATCGGGCTTTATGGAGCCTCTGGAGTCGACCTCGCTTCACCTTGTGAATACAGGGATTAACAAGCTGATTGCGTTGCTGTCTCTCGACGGCGTGACGCAAGCGCAAGAAGACGCATTCAATCGCCTGACCGGCAAAGAATATGCGCGCATCCGAGACTTCCTGATCCTCCATTACAACAGCACAACGCGTGACGACAGTCCCTTCTGGAACTATTGCCGCAATATGTCTGTACCCGACAGTCTCACGGAGAAGGTCGAGCTGTTCCGTCAAAACGGTCAGATATTCCGAGAAGATGACGAGCTATTTACCGAAACCAGCTGGGCCGCTGTCATGATGGGACAAGGCATCAAGATGGGCGGGCACAACGCGATGGCAGACGCGGTAAGAGAACCAGATACGCGGCGCGAAATTGACGAAATGGAAAAATCGATCCAGTTTGTTGTCCAGCACATGCCGTCACACAGCGAGTATCTGAACCGATATTGCCCCGCCCCTGCTTGAAAAAGGCAAGTTCCCTAATCAAAATAGGCATCCATTGCCTATAAGATGGTTATTCGCCTGATCATGTGGGAATGACGGTAAAGTTTTTCCAGCAACCGAGCCGTCGGTTTAGGTTCGTAAAAAAGTTGTCTATTATCTGAAGCTCGAACGAAAACCGGATATTCGGCTTTCGGTTGAGCTTTGAAAGCCGCTGTTCCGCTAAAGACGGCCCTGTCAGAGCAAATGCACCGGCTAGGCGGAGCGGATGGGAGCCGCTAGCAGCGGCGCATGCCGAGACCAAAGAAGCCCGCCAATCCGTTCCGCTATTTCAACTCGTCCCCCGAGGTGATCCGCCTCGTGGTGATGATGTACGTGCGGTATCCTCTGTCGCTGCGAAACGTCGAGGACCTGCTGTTCGAGCGCAGTATCGACATTTGCCATGAGACAGTCCGGTTTTGGTGGAACCGCTTCGGGCCCATGTTCGCCGCTGACATCCGTCGGCAGCGGGTATCTCGGATGCGCGGCTTCAAGCACTGGAACTGGCATCTCGACGAGATGTACGTGAAGATCGGTGGTGAGATGCACTACCTCTGGCGCGCGGTCGACCAAGAAGGTGAGATCCTCGAGAGCTACGTCACCAAGACACGCGACAAGAAAGCAGCCCTGGCCTTCATCAAGAAGGCGCTGAAACGGCACGGATGCGTCGAAGCGATCACAACCGACGGCCTGCGGTCCTATGGCGCAGCGATGGATAAGCTAGGAAATCGCGAGAAGCAGGAGATCGGCCGTTGGGCCAACAACAGGGTCGAGAACAGCCATTTGCCCTTCCGTCGACGAGAGCGGGCGATGCTGCGGTTTCGGCAGATGAAATCTCTGCAAATGTTCGCTTCGGTCCACGCCTCGTTTCACAACCACTTCTCCGCAGACCGCCACCTCGTTGATCGACAGACCTACAAGCTCCACCGCTCAGCCGCCCTGGCTGAGTGGCAATCCATCACGGCCTGAAAACTCCACTCCCCTGCCCTAGCCGTGCCGAACGGAGAGAAGTTGCGATTGGTCTGACAGCACCGTCCCGAGCCTTGACCACGCAATTGAATGGTATCGCCGGGTCCTGGGCTTCGAGGTCGAGAAACGTTTTTACATTAAGGCTGCAAAAAGCCACACAGCCATGGTCCGGAAGGGAGCGCTGCGTTTCGAAATCTTTGAGGTGGAAGGCGCGCATCCCCTTCCCAACGACCGCCGCATGCCTCCTCTTGATGTGAAAACGCATGGCAACAAGCATATCGCTTTCCAAGTTGCGAATCTCGAGACTTTTCTCGATGAAATGAAAGCCAAGCAGGTCGACATTGCGCTCGTTGTCCGAGAGGACTTTGGCAAAGGCTGCTTTATCCGTGACTGCGCCGGAAACCTGATTGAATTTGTCGAAGAACCAACGGACTGAGCCAATAACGTGGCATCGAAGAACCGAAACTTGATAGATGAAATGTCTCGACCACGATCGATCTTAACTGCCCCAGAATTGTCGGAGGCTCGAACTCTTGATTAGAAGAAGCCATTATGGGCAGGACCACGAACAAATTCGCCCTGAAATGGACTGGTAGAGATTTTGCGCTCGTCACCTAAGGCGAGCATCGCCCGCAGCCGCAGCTTAAGCTGAGCAACACACGCCAATTGCTCATCGTGCGTGGTGTCCGCACCCGACCCAGCAAGCCCGATCACATTCGTCTCTTCTGCAATCATGGCGATCTGCGCCAAGATCGCACCAACCTCATCCTGCCTGTCTTGCATAGTCATGGCACAGATGAAGCCAGCACCGGCATGTGCAGTCGAGCAGGAGCTTTTCGGGGGCGCTTGCACATAGAACTCGACTTCTGCTGCGACTGGAGCGAGTGGACCCGCGCATGAGTCGCGAAGCGCCTTTGATCGGGTGACGCGCGCCCCTGCTGGCAGGACCGGCGGGGCTTTGGGTGGTGCAGCAGCAT
>JACCDV010517928.1_pt1 | contig 19981 bp, 28 predicted proteins | sample 7446131 | NCBI WGS metagenome assembly JACCDV01 (sample SAMN15323448, study PRJNA562643) | freshwater metagenome | isolation source: river surface water | place: USA:Blue River Watershed | collected 2017-08-17 | reverse complement strand
TCTGCGGAAAGTGCAGCGAATAAGTAGCCTTCAAACGGCAATAAAAAAGCCTAAGTAGCGAACTACTTAGGCTTTTTATTTTGGTGGCCTGGGGCAGAATCGAACTGCCGACACGCGGATTTTCAACGCTATTTTAGAAACTAAAGGCATCATATTTTCAAAGTCTTTAGATCGTTTTAGCAAGTCGGTGTGCGTCTTTTTGAGCATGAGCGCACGATATTTCCAGACACCAAAGTACGCAACCGTCTAGCAAGAGTACCCGTTTGAATTAGTTGGGTTCGATTACCGAAAAAGGAATCGAACTTTTAGCTTTGATCGTTTGACTCCGTCACAGAGAGTCGAACTCGCGCTCCACTATCAGCAAGTCAACTCCATCACGAAACTCGCTCAAATCCAGTTTTGAAAAGGATTAGGGGTAAGCTCGTCTCAGAGATGACCGTCTTGTTTCGTGACGGTTAATTGTGAATCACTTGGGAGCAATTCATGCATCATGCAGACGATGAGAACTACCACTCACTAACGATTGGCTACATACCCCCCGACAATGAGAGTGAAGTTATTGCGACTGGAGATCCAAGCGGCAGTGGCACCCACGAGATTTACGTTCGCATTTTTAAGGACACTGCAGATGCGACAGGAAAAAAGAACGGTTTTCCGCTAAAGCGTCTCAACATCTGCAGTGAGGGCTCAAAGTTTTGGTCAGAACTAGCGGCACATGCTGAGAAACAACTCACCAGAGGCAAGCAAAAACTTGCTCCCAAAGATCTAGCCTATTGCTTCTTAAGACCGCAGGGAGAAGCATTTGGTAATGACGATATTTGGCATGTTGCATCACCAGATGACTGTGGTGAATTTCACAACGATGACGGTGATCACAGTGGGAAGTACTATGTCAGATATCAGTTCGTTAACGATGATGAGTACTTAGACGAGAACGTCTACGTAATTCAGTGATCGCGGCATTCAAGATGTCCGTTTGAAGGACATCACCATATCTTCTGCCTGAAGTACCGTCGACTCAACTCTCGCCAATTGATTTCGCTCTTAGGTGGAGGCATCCACTTGCCTGATTCAACTGCTTTATCCAACAGAGCTTGTTGCTCTTTTGTCCAACGCTTCTTCTTAATGGTGACAGATTCATAAGAAGGAAAACGTCCCATCTCAGCATTGGCAATTAATGCTTCAGCTCGGTGATACATGCGATTAACTGCTACTCGCATAACCTTCTCTTTCAAGATACGGTCTTTCTCATGTTCTCCTGCTCTGCGATTGTGCGCGGGTGAAATAGCCAACTTTTCACCAATCTCATACATGTCTAACTTGGTGTCAGATTTAATTTGATGCTCTCGCATGTATGACTGTTTGAATCGTTCGCACCAAACACCGTGAGCTTTTTCCAAGACCTGCTTTCTCACGCCTTTAACCTTCAGCAATGAGAAATCTGCCTCGCCCTTGCGAACCTGTCTATGTTCAATCGCACGAATGATGTCAATGAACTGTTTCTTGAGCGTCTTTTCAGAAATATCGGTAGGAACAGACAAGATGATTTTGTTCTTCGTAGAACTAATTGGCATACGCATCAGTCTCCCATCATCTAGAACTTCAATTTTTGGTGGCGCCACTGACTGCTGAAAGATTGCGTACCCACGCTTGATGAACCACTGAGCAAAGTCAACTTCAAAGACATCACCAAACGCGATCCATACCTTTTTGAATTCGGGATCTAGCGTCTTTCCCTTCTGCTTACAAAGCCACCAATAGTCTTTGCTCAAACGCAAATATTCAAACCACCACCTGTAAGAGCTATCAGCGGCTTTCTGAAGGATTTCATAGTGATGCCCACTAGTGAATCCATCAATGCCTTTGTAAAAAAGTGTGTTTGGTTTGTTCATAGTTATCAGTTTATTTCATTTTTAATTCTTTATTTGATGCCCAAATATCATTTCTTCATCGGCAAAACGAAAGCAAATCAGCCCAAGTTTGATGTCGAGGCTCATATCACTTAAGGAGTTTCAAATGAGCAATATCCAGACCGTCGCACCTACTGCGACTACCGAAGCAACAGCAATCAAAAAGAACTTGAACGCTTCTATTGAAGTGCGTCAACGCATTGAAGATTTAGTCGTCATGCGTGAAGTTTTTGAAACGACTCAATTAGCTCGCTCAAATCAAGCTCTCTATAGCTTGATCAGTGACTGCTTGTCGCTCTACCGCGACTTGACTGAGGGCGAAGACTTGAAAGCGAAAAAGTTGGGTCTTCAAGACTTCATTAACTTCAAAGGCTATAGCTTTAAGTCATCGTCACCACTAAGTCTGAAAGTGATTCGTTGCGTGTTCGGCGATAAAGATCGTCGCCGTATCTCGACTTATCACACGGTCTTGCGTGTAGCGATTGCTGAAAAGTGGAACTTGAATGAAGTCGCAGCAAAGATCTCAGAACGCGGTGGCGTACAAGAAATCTCAGTACGCAAAGCAAATGCGATGTCACAAAAAGACAAAGCATTGACTGCTCAGTCCGTTTTGCTGAATCAGTCGTTAGCTTCAATTGATAGTCAATCGCTGAAGTCAAAGCACAACAGCGAGTTCAACGAGCAACAAGCTGTTGCGGTTTTGACTCAGAACACAGATGGCACTTACAGCGTCCACTGCGTTGTTCACAGCTCAACAGCTGTTAATGCTGCTCTTGCCGCGTATTTCAGCGCAAACAAGAGTGACATTCAACAAATCGTTGAAGAGCAAAAGCTCACTGAAGCGACTACTCAACAAGCACAGTTAATTGCTAATGCAGTCAACGCCGCTAACGACACGCAGTCTCAAGCTGCTGCCTAACTAGATACGGGGGCAATGTCTGCCCCCGTCATTAACCAAACACAAAGGAACAAACATGTTTAACGAAGATGATTTCAAGCCAAAGACGCTTGAAGAGTGCGTGATTAGCGATGTCCGTTCAAAGGACATCTTGAGTCAAATTTTGAACGGTCAACTGCCATTTCCAGCTTTCGGCAAGTGCGGCATCTTGCTTCACGGTGACTATGGAACGGGCAAGACTACAACTGCCCGCTTGTTACCTGAACTTATTGAAATGAGTCGTGGTGGTTCAAACGCAATGTATGACTTCTACCAATGCGCTCAAGGCATGAATGGCGTGAGTTTGATGAACACCATCACTCAACGCACATCATTTCTTAGTCTGAATCAAAGTGGTCTCCACTACTCAATTCTTGATGAAGTAGACAACTTGACTGAAGCAGCTCAAGCCTCATTGAAAGCGATCATGGACTGTCGTCATGGCGTATTCATCTTGACGACAAACGACATCAACCAAGTCGATAAAGGCGTTGTGAATCGCTGCCATGTGATTCACATGTTGGTGGCGCAAGCGCAAAATTGGCTTCCACTTGTGAAGCGTGTGATTGTGTCAACGGGGGCAGCTTGCCCTCCAGATTCAGCATTGATTCCAGTGATTGCGTCATGCAATGGTTCTGGTCGTGAGATCTTGACTGCCGCGATGCAGGTTGCAATGCAATATCAGAAACAATCAGGAGAAATTCATGCTTGAAGAAGCTATTGAGCTATTACTCAAAGATGATGATTTAGTCTTTGATCACTTCAGATCAACCATCGACAAAATTCTTAATGGTGATACTTCACAAAAGACTAGACGACATTACGACCTCGCCAAAAAGATTCATTTGCAGCAAATTGAAGGATACTGCATCCATAAAAACATCCACTCTCAAGAACAATTGCATTACGACATTCTTGAAATGTGTTTATTTTTTGAAGATGAAGAACTGGAATACGCATCTGCACATCAACTTTCGAATGTGATGACTGTAGACTCACTTCTAAAGATGTATGCTGAACATCATGTTCTTGATGACGGAATTTGGGCTAAATTGAAATATCAAATTCAGATTACAACCAAAACTGATGTCATGCGTGATGCGCTCAAACTGTTGTAATGTCTCAAAGCGTCCCGTTCGGGACGCTTTTTTTAACTCATCAACTCGACAGCGTTACGCATCATTGTGGGTGACACCTCGACGTAGCGCATTGTTGTTTGCAGGTTGCGATGACCGAGCAAGTTCTGGAGCACTTTGGGATTCGTCCCTGCTTCAGCAATTTTTGTAGCAAAGAACCTGCGCCCTGAATGTGAACTTGCACCCTCGATCCCTGCATGTTTATACAAGTAATGAAAGTACTGGGCGAGAGTGTTCGGGCTAAAACCATCACGGGGATGGCGCTGACTGTAGAACAACGCACGTGATGTATCCGTCTGAGAGACAGCTTTGAGATCTTTCAAACGAAAGCGAATGCTCAGATAGTTGTGAACTTCATCTTGAAGTTTCTTGGGCAGCAAGACAGTACGACCTCGATCGCCCTTCGTCTTGTCTGGGCTCAAATAGATCTCGTCTTTGATTGAACCATCTTCGTTCAACACATCTGCAAGCGTCAGATGTGAAATCTCCCCAACACGCAGTCCTGCGAGATGACTCATGTACAGCATCGCTTTGTTCCGTGATGCATGACGACGGCTTGAGATGTAGACGAGGACTTTGCGGTACTCGCGGCTTGTGAGAATGCGGGCTTGACTCATTGATGAACTCCAAATATCTAACTATTTATGAGCTCAACGTTATTCCCTTAGAAAAGAAATTCCTAGCCTTTCGCTGCCAATATTTTTCCTGAGTGAAATCAAGTGGTTACGTGATTTCATAATCAAATGTGTCTTTCATTACATATCTGGGAACTCGACTAGTCGATGTCATTTAAAAGGACGAACTAAATCATCACCAGTCATCAGATCCAAGCTAGAGACCCCCTGAGTGTCCTGCCGTATATGGTCCGCATACGAGTTAGATCCTGCGTGTGTGGCGCTGGAAATTAGGTCCTACATGTGTTTGCTGATTACTTGTGCAACACGATTTCGCCATTCCTATCCACACCACTTAACCAATTTACCCAAAACACGCGATTTCCAACTGATTTTTCTCTCAGTAATTTTTCGCAGGTGATAAATACTTACGAGTTGCGAATGAGTTGCGATGTATAGAAAAGTAGTTGCTGTTGCAGTTGCTGTTACATGTCACTCGTTGCTGATTTGAGACAAATGAGTAGCTATGGCTGCGACAGCAACACGAGACATGAAACGGCAACAGCGACATGTGACTTATTTTTCTTCTGTACACCAGTGACTCAGCGACTCCAGCAACTGAACAGGAGAAATTTATGCTGGACACAAAACAAAGAGAAATCGCCATCCGTTTTTACGACAACAAGTTATTCGGTACGACATACGGTAAAGGCATGTATCGCAAGGCAATCTACAACGGATCGATTGACATCAAAGATCCATCCATCAAACTAGTCATTGACATGTACAACTACAACGACTGGCAACTGCAGGCAAAGACTGACGAGCAAAAGCAAATTGCATCAGCAATCAATCGCACATCTGACAAGCTCTATAGCTGGCTTTTTCAGTACAACCCATCAACCCGAGAAAAATCACTTGTACTTGGATGCTGCATGTTGGACATGGTTACAAATGAAGTTGATGTTCACGCCATTTTTGAAAATGAAGACAACGGTTTTTGGAAATTAGAAGCTCGCCCTTGCAAGCCATCAAGTGAAGGAAGAAAAGTCCCCCAATTACTTGCTACAAACTCAGATTTATCTATGTGGTGATTGTATTTTTTTGGAATTTATCCATTTCCAAATAAAAACAAATCATCTCCAAATTTCTTAGGCGTGAAATTGGTAGGAATTAAATGGGCATGGGAGCAACATTCAAAACACTCATCAACAAATAAAGGAGTTAAACATGAGTGCTTTGAGTTCATTGAAGCTAATTACTGCAAAGCGTCCAACACAGATGCCACAAGTTCAAGTTCGCAGAAACAAGTTGGTTGGAAAAATCCACCACCAGATCAAACTAGCTGAAGCACTGAGCACGGGAACAACATACGCGCCAACTCGCTTGCGCTCAATGCGTGATCGGCATACGGGTGAGACTAAAACAGTTGAGATGCCGATGCATGTGCGTCAGTGGTGGTTCGTCACAGACAATGGCTCTGTCGCTCTGACTATCAAGTACGGCTCAAAGATTCTTGAGATTTCAAAAGGCAAGAATGCGATTGAAGTCACTGACGGCGCTCAATTACTTAAAGCACTAAATCAGGTGAAGGATGCCGTGATCGCGGGAGAGCTGGACCAGCAGATTGAGTCTGCCGCGAATACTGTGAAAGCCAGATTCAAAAAGTGATGTCTTGAGCGTCCTGTTTCGGGACGCACGTCTTGTCCGTTAAAAGGACAAAAGCCCATGATGTTGCAGTCATGGGCTTTTTTACGTCTTCATAAATACATCTATGAAGATCAATGAAATCACAAATTCGCTCAAGACGTTCGTTGCCACTGTGAAAGTAAACGGCACATCAATCAAGACCTCAATCACAGCAGAGAATTCAACACATGCTCGTCTATTGCTTCATAAGTTGTATGGTTCTGGAAATGTCTCAAGTCTTAGCGAGTCATCAACTGAACTTGAAGAAGCTGGAGCTGGCACTAAGGTCTTGAGTGCTGGCGAACTTCAAGTCAAAAGTCTTGCTGATCAAGAGATCAAAATCAAGCAACAGAAGAAACAGCTAGTCGCACGACAAGCCCTAGCAAAGGCGCAGGCAAAGATGCGTGATGCCTCAAAGCCATTGGCTTGAGCGTCCTGTAACAAGACGTTTTGCTTGTCCTTCAAACGGACAAAACATCCTTTGACAACTCATTTTGATATGGGTTATAGTTCAACCAACGCATCAAGAACTGGCTGACACCAGTGCCAACCTGCAGTCGTGCAAGGTGGTTCGCCGAATAGGCAGATGAGGCTCAAATGAGCAAACATCCGAAGTCAGCCCGCTCTTGTAGCGGGCTTTTTTATTGTCTGGCTGACATTAATAGCTTGGGGGATTTGTTCCGTATTGCTACCCCATGCAAACCGCAGAAGTAGCTAAAAAGGAGATGGCAATGCCACGTACTCGCGCGTCTGAAATAGACACAAGCTATGCGCCCACAACTTACTTCTGGGCATATGACAGCAACATCACTCTCTCATCTGATATCAAAGGCGCAGAGCGTAAGAAGCTCTACGAAAAGTTGATTCAGAGCAATCAGCATGAACTTGCTGAAGCAATCATTGACTCGCCCACTCTTTCACATTCAGAAAGAGAAAGTTTTGGACGAATTCATCCAAATTTTCTAGGTGGAGAGTTTTTACCAAACAGGGATGATGGCGAAGTTGAAATCGCTCGGATCACCATCGCATCAACGACTCAAGACGTTACCTCTGTATATGCCAGACGTGGCAAAAGCCGCATCTATTACAGAGTTGTTGACGAGTACGGTGGAAGCACTTTGAATGAATCTACTTGGACATCTACTAAGCCGATCTCACTTAGGTCGCTCACTAAAAATTTTCTTAATTCTTGGGACTTGCTAGGCTGTCTTGATTGCAACTTTTCAGATGACAGTTACCCAAGAGATCGAGTTCACAGCTTCATCGTAGACGCAAGCTCTAGCTTTTACGCAGAGTTTGGGGATTACGTTCATTTACTTGTCAGTGAGTGGCTTGATGAAAAGCATCAAGATGATGAGATCAATTCTTAAGATCAAGGAGAATAAAAATGAAAACAGAATTCTTTGCAAGCCAAGACTTTAAATACTTCGCTGAAGTAACCAAGATTGCTTTGATCGACAACGCTTACTACCTAAAAATCACAAGCCAATGGTTGGGCGCCAAAGACCCAAGAAGTGAACAAACGCAATTCCAAACCACTTGCACAGGCGAAGACTTAGCAAGGCTATCAAGTTTCATTGAGCAAGCAATTGTTAAAGCGTAATTCACTTATCTCTACGGAGTTGGCAGATGCTTACACGTCTGCCAACTATGTTGTACAGGCTGCACAGCATTGCTTCACGCTAGAAATTGGAACTCTCTCTATAGATCTGAGTAATCTGTATGCAGAGGAAGGAGTTAATACGGCGTGCTTCATTACAGCGTGTAACCCTTTTAGTGTGTTGATGAGTACGCCAATCAACGTCGCTAGACAAGCTGCTTTACTGTCGGAGATTGATATGCTGAAACTAAAGTCACTCACAGGTCACGGCGAAAGCATCGGCACTGCATGGCGAGAACTAAGTTTCTTAGTTCTTGGGATAACTTATGAGCAGAGCATGGAACTGGCCATCAAACATCAGCAGAATGCGTTCATCTGGTGCAATGAAACTGCGACACCAAAACTCGTTTTGACTCGTTAGGCGAGTTCAATCCATGCAGTCTCAACAGTATGGACTGGCTTGATGGTTAAGGGGCTGTCTACGGCACTGATGTCCACGCGCCCTTTCTCCTCATCATTCAAGACAACCCATGTGAACTCATCGTCTCCGTCATCTTGAAATTCTGGACGAATTTTTACTGTATCGCCTTTAAGAAATTTTTTAACTTCTATGGTCATAATTGAACTTTACAGCCTTTCTGCCAAAACTCAATCCTTGTTAAAAGTCGTCTCGACTATGACAACTCAATACGAATCGCTACTGACTTACTGCTCTGAGAACGGTCGAGTATGTCCGTTACCGAAGTTCTGGAACAAACTCTACGCAAAACTCCCGAACAAAAAAAGAATTGGTAACGGATGGAATCCTCCTATGCCTTTGATCTTGGCAGCATGGGACTTCAGCAGTGACGATGACAAAGTAGTCCGATTCAAAGAACATCTTGTCTGGGCTAAGGAAAATAACTATCTTAATGAGGCGGAAAGCTACTTAAGGAAGCTAAATGAAAAAGACTGGCACTACTCGCACGAATCAGAAAGATGAGCCTTTCATCGAAGAAACCACGTACAGCATCAGAAACTGTACGTTCAAGAAGTTGTGTGACGCTGAATGGGATCAACTGACTGACACGGAAGACCCGTTCATTCGATTCTGTGAAAGTTGCCAGAAAAACGTCTATTTCTGCGAAAACCACGATGATGTTCAAGAAGCTGTGAAATCAGGACGTTGTGTTGCCATCGTCAACCAATACCCTCTTATTTACGGAAAACGTGCGTTTTTACTGGGCGACATCAAGCCTATCTAATAGCAAAACAGTCCCAAAACAGGACGCTTGTGTTGTCCGTCTAAAGGACAAACTAGACCTTGATTGAGTAGAACGCATTGATAACTTCAGTCATGTCTTCGGGCAGATAGCTCATGCCTTTAGCTCTTATGTCTTCTGGAATACCGTGAAGTGCTTCAGCAATGCTTCCAGCAATAGCAGCGATTGTGTCGCTGTCTCCACCTATTGAGACTGCATTACGCAATGCGTCTTCATAGCTTGTAGATTGCAACGCACAAACTATTGCTTGGGGAACAGAACCTGCACTGGATTCTGTGTGCTTATAAGTTGGACGAATGTCGTCTGGCGTTTGCTTGAGCTTATAGCCAAATCTTTCAGTCAATCTGTTGGCAATCTCGATTGCATCAACTTGCTGTCTCGCCCAATAAATTGCCAATGAAACAGCACGTGCTGCAGCAATCGCATCGGCTTGATCGTGTGTGACAACCGTGAAGTAATCAGCCCACTGAATCGCTTGATCTTCAGTGCTTACAAGATAGCCCACTGCTGAAATTCGCATCGCAGCGCCATTACCCCAGCTTTGATAAGGTTTGGGATCATCGTCAGCAATCCACAAAGCAAATCTTTGCCCCCACCCGCCAATGTCCTCGTAGCGGCGACACCACTCTTGTAGTGCTTCAGCTGGTTTCTTTCCATGTAGCAAGGCATCAGCTACAGCAACAGTGCAAACGGTGTCATCAGTAAACCTTGCATTCTGATGAAACAAGGGCTCAAAGTCCTTTGAGCGAAAGTTCCGCTTTTCGTAAGCGGCGCCGACGACGTCACCGATGATTGCACCTAGCATTAACGAATGTCCCAATAAAAATGATCGCTATACGTTTTGAGTTGACTCAAGTCACAAGCCTGCCTCTTTATAGCCCCCGATCTGTAACTTTGGCTTATTATCCAGATGAAATCAAATTTATATAGGTTTAACCATGAACAAAGGTGAACGCGCCGAGCTCAAATTTATTGCCACTCTATCCTGCTTGCGCGGAGAAAATGTTACAACTCTGCAAGAAATCGATTTGATTCGCTCTATTAAATCGCCCACCTCAACCTCACTAATCGAAGTTCGAGATACCCATCCCGATCTAACACCTGAAGTAATTAAAGGCTTCTCTGATCGCGAATTAGAAGATTTTTGTAAAGCGTCTAATATTCATAAAGCGGGGCCTTTTTCAAAGTCTGATGTCTATGTGAATGACATAGGCTTTTCGCTCAAATTCACTGGCAGTGCCCCTCCAGCCATTGTCAACCACACGTCTAGAGTGGGATGGTCCAATGTTGCCGAAATTAAGCAAGTAGATATTGATGAGCTAGATCAGATTATTGACGACTACTGGAATAAACGTATTGCTTCTACGATTAGAGAGGATATTCCGAATAGTGATCCTAATTCACCATTTGCAGCACATATTGACACCCTATTGCCCTACTTAGAATATTTTTCTTTTGAAGGAACTGGTAGCAGACGATCAGATCACCCAGCCAGTTACGTTATTGAATTCAGTGATCCATGCGATTTTAATAGCTGGAAATTTTATAATAAGCAGGACTACATCAGGAAAACATGGCCCAACTTAGTTTTTTCAATTAGAAGTAAGAGAGGAATGCCTTCCGATATTAATCGTGTCAGTGACGAAGAGAAAGCCTCAATTCTCAAATGGTCCCGCTTGCATCAAGGCGCGCTTAGAGGCGCTTTACATATTCGCGTTTTGAAAGAACGGACTAGGCGTTGAATTTATTTTTTCCTGGATTTTGTCTTGTTGGCTTTGGATTTTTATTTGCGGGTTTTCCATGCAAATAGCTAACGATACTTTTTGCGACCTCGTGAACTGCATCTACCGCCACACTATTGCCTAGCTGTTTCATCGCTTGAGTTCTAGATGTTGGCAATTCATACCAATCAGGAAATCCCATCATTTTTTTGCCTTGTGTTGGTCCCAGTCTCTTGACTTCACCATCAACTCTGTATGAGTCCCAGTTTCTCCTGTCATCAATTGAGGAGCCTCCACCTCCAACACGCAAGGTAAAGCCGATGTCTCTGTCACATTCCCCACCCCAGACATCTGACATAGTAAACTTTAATGGCTTTGGCTTTGGAAAATCGAAACTCCATGAGTTGTTGTCCTCTTTTCTGAAGCCAATAATAAATATTCTTGGTCGGTGTTGTGGTAAGCCATAGTCAGAGGCTTTTACGATTTTGTAGTAAATGTCATAATTCAACTCATCAGACAAAATTTCCATAATTATTTGGAAAGTACGTCCATTGTCGTGTTTGAGTAAATGCCTAACATTCTCTAGAAAAATACATTTAGGTCTTTTTTCCTTAATTATGTCACGCAGAATGAAGAACATGTTGCCACGGTCATCCTTTGTTTCTTCGAAACCTTTTTTATAACCTGCTTGACTAAATGGTTGACAGGGAAATCCTGCGCAAAGAATATCGTGATCGGGAATATCGACGGGATCAATTGATCTTATGTCATCATTGAAATAATTGATATTGGATTTGTTTTTTTTGAAAACTTTTGGCGATATTTTCTCTAAGTTTTTCTGATATGTCTCCCTTGCAGATTTATCAATCTCAGATGCAAATACACATTCGGCGCCCGCATTGTGAAAGGCAAGATGGAATCCACCGATACCAGCAAACAAATCAATAAATTTCAACATTCAAAATTAACCAAATTCAATAAGTCTGGAGTTCTAGGTATAAAAATGAAGTGCAGATTGAGTATTCGATTATGAATACCCAAAGTGCATCAACTCAACCGATCACTTATCAAGACTTTTTATGCATCAGAGCATAGTCAATTGCATTTTGCACGGTTGTAATTTTCTCCGCATCTTCATCTGGAATTTCAATCCCAAACTCATCTTCCAACGCCATGACCAATTCGACAGTGTCCAGTGAATCAGCACCCAAATCAGCAATAAATGCTTTTTCATTGGTGACTTGTGATTCCTCTACACCGAGCTGTTCAGCAACGATTTTTTTTACACGTGTTTCAATATCACTCATGTTGTCTTCTCCATAAACGTCGAATTATCTCACTCCTTAGTTTGCTGTGTTCAGCCCTTTTTTGATCATGCCAACCTCTCCGCCGCCATAGTCGCAGTCAATTTTGAGTAGTGACGCTCGATCATCAACGCCGAGTTACCCATCTGCTTGCTCAAGGTGTGGATATCTACATCGCCCTTGAGCATCTCCAAAGTGGCGTAGGTGTGTCTCAGTGAATACAAAGTCCTGTTCTGCCCCTCTGAGTCTTTGAGCAAGCCCGAATCACGCATCAAGCGTCTGAATGTGCCCCGCATATCGTGCGGCTGATGCCCGTCTGAGTAGCGAAATATGAGATGTGACACACGGCTGGTCAGAACATCTTCAAAGTCCAAGTCACAGATATCCCTTTGCCGTGAGTGAAGACGCTTCAAGACTTCCACAGCTCGGTGCTTGGCAATAAGCCATCTGCCCCCAGTCTTGCCCGATACCCAAACTCTGAGATAGCGAACATTGTTCTGGGTGTGCCACTCAATGTCCTTCCAACGGACATTCATTGCCTCTGTGCCATGTCTAACGCCTGTCAGTAGCAAAAATTCAACATAGTCACGGGTCAGTGGTCTGATCTCTTTCTCAACATCAAACTTGCCCCCGTGTTGCCAAGTTTCCATATATGTCAGCAGTTCTTCAATCTCGACTTCACTGAAAGCGGGACGAGTCTTGCCCTTCTCGCCCTTGCTTGTGAGTTTGGGCACGGGCACACGGTCACTGATAAATCCACGAGCCACAGCCGTTGAGATCACCCGATTCCACGCACTGGTGAAGTTGTTCAAAGTGCTTGTTTTGGGCTTTCTAACCATCTGCCGATCACGCCACAACTCAAACTCACGAATGTCGATGTGCGACAACTGCTCAAGCATTCGCTCACCGAAGTAGGGAATGAAATATCTTTCAATGATGCTGAGATAGTCGTTCAACGAGCTTTTCGTCTTCTTGATATCAATCTCACGCCTCAAATCTGACGCACAGATCGTCGCAATCTGTGAAAACGAGTGTGCTTGGTGTGCAAGTCCCAGCTTCTGTCTGTAGCGGCTTTCGTCATAGAGATCACAGGCACGGGCTATGGCGTGTTCCAGCGATGCCTTGCCCGTTGTTCTACGCACCCAAGAGCCATCTGAGAGCTTGTAGCGGCACTGGTAGAGCAAGCTACGGCTGCGTCGATACAAGATGACTTCACCGTCTCGTAAATGGACGGTGTCGGGCTGGATGTGATTGAGATCTGCGAGGCTGAGTTTGAGACGACCAGAGTGAGGCAATCTCGACAGGCTGGGCGCTGTCATTTCTCAAAGTCCCCCATCGTTTGAGCAAAGTAGCTCAACAGCATCAAAACACGATAGGGACAAAGAAAAACCGCCGTATCACAGAGTAATACGACGGTTCTATTTGGTGGCCTGGGGCAGAATCGAACTGCCGACACGCGGATTTTCAACGCTGTCCGCAAACTTAAGAGCACAGTATTTTCAACGTGTTGTAACTTAATAAAGTTTCGGTGTGCGTAGTTTGTACACTTAAGCAACGTAGCAAAAGTACGCACCGTGCTTAAAAGTATTTTAACTATGCCTGTCACTCGTCTCCACGCACTCTCGCAAAACACTATGTTTTCCGCCATAAAACCGCTGTTTTCGGCGTGTTTTAACTGATTTGCGAAAAGTACGTAACGTAACTTAACGCTGTCAAAAACTTTACGTAGGCAAACTTGGCGGCATACGCAGTTTACGTAATCGTTCAGCGTCACGTTGTTTGCGTTGCCTGTCACGCTCTGCCTGTAGTTGTAACTTATCTTTTTCGACATTTTGCTTTAGCGAGTTGATACGTGCTTGCTGTGGCGTTAGCGGCTTGATAGGTTTAATAGTGCTGTCAAGCAATGTGTCATCGTCTTCGTTAGTTTGTACTGGCGATGTAGCAACGCTATTCATCCCGTACTTGTACTGAAGCAGTAGTCTTGCGTGTAGTGTGCTGTCAGCAAAAACAATCGTCTTAACCAACTGCCCACCTACACGCACGGTTGCCAAATATTTGTTCATACAAATATTTAGTACCCCCTGTTTATCCATAAGCACGTTTTTTCACCCCCACCAACTTGCGTGGCAAAAAACGTGCTTTTTAATAAACCTTACCCTTCCCCCTACTATTACCCACCAAACCCATCACGCAGTTTGTTTGCCGCGTTTTCAATCGCCGCATCTAACTCCCCACTAAGTACCGCAGTCTTTACGACTTCCAACACATTTACCAAGTCTTTCTCGCCACCAACTTCGATAGCGTATTTGCCCTTAGCCAGTTCCAGCACCTTACTGCCGTAACGTACGCTGATTGCCAACTTACCGTTATCTCCTGTAAACCACCAAGCCTTAACTCGTTTACTTGTCTCTACAGTTTTACGCATACCGTCAGCGTCTTTAACTGTGCGGAACTTGGTAGCGACAAACTGTGTGCCCGCTTGCTGTGCTTTAGCAAGTTCAATCTGTTCCCAAATACGCTTTGCCAACTTTGTGCGGCGTTGTTGTACAGCAGACACTTGCGTGGGTTTTTGGGTTGCTGTTAGTTTTAGTGTGCTCAAACTGCTCATTTACGTACTCCTGTCTTGTTAACGTAAACAAACTTTAGTTTCGGCCAGCACAGTTGGGCAACCGAAATCTGCCACCTATAGTCATTTCACCAAAATCACCAAATAAACAGTCAGTTTTTGTCACGCTTTCTTTAGTCATTACTAAATAACTGTATGAATACATACAAGAACTTTAAGGATGACGCACTTACAGCAGATTGGCTACGTGACAACGGTATTGCCGTTAACTCGTTTGCCAACACACACGTCAAACTACTACAGGCACAACAGTCAGCACACACCATACTCAATCAACACAAAGACCTTCTTACAACTTCCCAAATCAAAACACTTAAATCATTCCAACGCACTATGTCCAACAAAAAAGCACGTGCCAAACTAAAACCAGAACACGCTTATCCAATCCTAAACATCAGCACCAAAGTAAATAGGCAACTTTTCAAACTACACAAGCAACTCTAAGCACTTACCAAACAAACAACGTGATAACCAACACGCTAACAGTGGAAAAAACGTGGGTTGTAATATGACGGCTAATGACCCCACACTTGTTACACAAGACTATGGACTTTTGTAACGCATAAGTGGATGCCGCTAAGTTTCACGCAACGCAAGCCAATGCGGAAGCGTGTTGAGAGTTTTAATGCGACCGTCTCTCGTAAAACTTATCCATAGTCGTGTGCGATGGGCAATACATCAAACACTATGCGACGGAAACAATGTGACTTTTTTACAGTCACATAGCCGTCGTATGCTCCAAGCAATGTCGTATTCATCAATCAATAACTAACAAAAAAATGTGCCGAACAAAACACAGAGCGACAGCGATAGTGTTTTGTGACAGCACAAGCGTACGCAGTACGCTCTTAATACATTACTACTGGTGTTAGATTAAATCACCAGCACAAAAGCAAAAGTACTTGGTATGCGAAAACTACAGCACCAAAAATCTGTAAGCACAAATGGATTTTTACGAGCAAAAAACACAGCAGTACGTCAAATCGCTTGTTTAAGCAACTTTTTTACTTGAGTAGATCGTAGCGGTCGCGGTCATTACTCAAACGCATTGCTGAGGTGTTTTAAGCAGTCTATGCGTGTCTGTTTTCTAAAAGCCACGACAGCACTAAAGTTACCCAATAAATACATTACCAAATACTTTACGCAATCTATTTGTTCGGCAACGTAACTGCTTGATTTAGAACAAAACAGTATCAACCCGCCAACTTGTCGGGTTTCACTTGTCCATCCAGCACTTAAGAAAGCACACTTAAAACACACAACTTATTAGGAAGAACATTATGGCAACAGCAAAATCACTCACAGCACAAGAAATCCAAAAAGTCTACGCATACATTGACCAACACGCATACGCAGAACGTAACAGACTTATGTTGACGCTGACGATTGCGGCAGGACTACGTGTTAGCGAAGTTGCTGGACTGACGATAAGTGATGTACGCAACGATGACGAAACTGTACGTAGCGAGATTTATTTGGCAAGTCATCGCGTTAAGCACGGACACGCACGTACTATTTTTCTCAACGCACGACTACAGCAAGAACTTGCCACTTACATCGCTTCACGTAAATGGTTGTATGACGATCAACCCTTGTTCAACACACATCGCGGTCAACGTTGTGCGTTCAGTGCCAACACATTAACGCAACACTTTTACTGGCTGTACAAGAACGCAGGTATTAAGAACGCTTCATCACACAGCGGTCGTAAAACATTTCTCACATCATTAGCAAGTCAAGGTATCAGCGTATTTGTTTTGGCAGAACTTGCTGGTCATAAATCTATCAGTACGACACAACGGTACGTTACCGTTAACGCAGACATCAAGCGTCGTGCTGTTGAACTTGTCTAACTTAGGGTACAGGTTTAACAAAAAGCACGGTTTTTCACGCACCCAAACTGTGTTGGCAAAAACCGTGCTTTTTAATAAACCGTGTCTTAGTTGACCATCAGACCATCAAGACCAAGTTGACCAACCCCTGCCAAGCCTCTATTTTCAAGCCTTTCCAGCCCTACCCCTTGTTTTAGCCTTACCGTTAGTAGTTGCTCTCTCGTGCTCCTCAAGTATCTCAAGTTGCTCCAACTGTTCAGGTGTCATATTTTTACGTATCTCAGCACGTATCGCATCTTCCATCGCCCAAACCTCTTTATCGCGAGCATTTGTTCTTTCGTTTTCCACTCTTTCTAAGTGTGCTCGCTTCAGTTCATTGTTCGCCGCTAAGTGTGCTTGATAGGTTTCTTTTCCTTCATCACGTGCCTTAAAAAAGGTATCTAAATAAATCTTAGCCGCCCTTACTTCTGCTTTGCGTAATCTATCTTCAAAAGCATCACCTACATCTTCTTCCGCTTCTTTAACAGCGTTCTCGTACGCTTCTATATGTATTTCTCTTTTAGTTTTCCAACCAAGTTCTTTTTCTTCTTCTTTTGTTCTTGCTCGTTTTACTTTACGCAATGCTTGTTGATGTTGCCAAGCCGCATCCATTGCCGCTTTTTGTTCATCGTTTAGCAACGCCTCAATATCTCGTTTAGCAACTTCTTTACCTGCCACCAAATCCGCAAGTCGATCAGCAAGACGTTGCGGTAAATGTGTTCCATCAAGTTTAGGCATAAATGAAAACAGCGTGAGTTATTACGCCCACGCTGTCCTTTTCTTTCTTTATTAACTTATTTCTTTGTCGTTACTTTCTTAGCGGCTGGCTTTTTAGTCGCAGAAGTAGACGCACGTTTACGCTTTGCCTTAAGCACGCCACGCAAGTCAGTCGGTCCAAATCCGTGCGTCTTAATCAGCATCTTTACTGTTTCCAAATCAGCATCACGTGTCTGCTTTTTTAGTTCTTCAACTTTCTTTGCCGCATCTTCTGCCGCTTTGATTGCTTGTGCCAGTTGATCGTTTACTGCTGTCATTTTTTGCCTTTCAAAAAATCTTTATTTCTTTTTACCTGTATTGCCAAACGCATCTTCATATACTTTATCTACAAGCATAAACAATGGTGTACCGCCTGCTCCTTGCTTAACAAGATTTACGCAAGCAAACGAAATCATTGCTCCAAACTGTTCAACAGTTCCGATATCTATCATTTTGTTACCAAGCAGATCAAGTTGCCTATTTCTTCCAGTCAAGTAACCTTGTATCCAAGCCTCATACATATTTGTGATGATTTCTTTTTCACTATTGTTTAGTGGTTGTACCGTATCCATATATTTTTTACACGTCATCGTTCCAGCACCTGTCATAACAACTTCTTTTTGTGCGAACGCAAGAACGGAAATCAAACACAGCATTAAACCGACAAGTTTTTTAATCATTTCTTTATTCCTTTTAGCGTTTCACATCCCAACTATTCAACGTCTTCTCGTCTTGTTTTACTGAGAATGTGAAGTTGCTTGATCTATAAGTGTTGGAGTCTCTGTACTTCCACGTTTCACAAATCCACTGTCCACCAGCAGTAGCACCGCCACAAACAGACCTACTTACTTCGTTAGCAGGTCCAAACATTTCCCGCACTTCGCTTGCTGGCATACCGATTTGTAACTTATCTATTTTTTCTTGTGTAAAGGGTGACGCACATCCCGTTAACAGCACAACCAATCCAATAAGTAAAACTCGCATAGTCTTTCCTTTATATCTCGTTACGTTATCTTACACATATCAAAACAACAATCAACACCCAAGTTACGCTAACTTGTCTGCCGCCATCGTTGCCGTTAACTTGCTGTAGTGCTTTTCTATCATTGCCGCACTATTTCCCATCTGCTTGCTTAACGTGTGTATGTCTGTGCTGTTGTTCAATAGTTCTAACGTAGCGTAGGTATGACGTAGGCTGTACAGCGTACGTGTTTGTCCTTCTGCGTCCTTTAGTAGTCCGCAGTCACGCAGTAAGCGTCTAAACGTTCCACGCAAATCGTGCGGTTGGTAGCCATTGCTAAAACGGAACAGCAACTGTGGGTGACGTGACTTAAGCACTTGTTCAAACTCCAACCCCTTAATGTCGTCCTGTCGTGCGTGTAGCCTACGCAGTACGTCAACTGCCCTGTGTTTAGCAATCAGCCAACGCCCACCTGTTTTGCCGCTAACCCATACACGTAGATACTTAACGTCCTTGTGCGTGTGCCACTCTATGTCTTTCCAACATATACCCATTGCTTCTGTGCCGTGCCGCATACCCGTTAACAACAGCATCTCAACGTAGTCACGCACTAACGGGCGTATCTCGTGTTCAACAGCAAAGCGTCCAGCGTGTTGCCACGTCTCCATATACACAAGCAACGTGTTTATCTCTTGTTCTGTAAACGCAGGACGTGTCTTGCCTTTTAATCCGCGTGTCGTTAACTTGGGCACAGGCACACGTTCGCTAATAAACCCTTGCGTTACAGCAGTAGCAATCACTCTGTTCCACGCACTTGTAAAGTTGTTTAGCGTAGACGTTTTAGGTTTACGCAACATCTGCCTATCCCGCCACAGTTCAAACTCAACAATGTCTGTGTGCGTTATGTCCTCTAACCTACGCTCCGCAAAGTAGGGCACAAAGTACTTCTCTATACAACTGACGTACGTGTGATACGCAGTCTTGCCATTGCTTGCGTCTATTTGTTTACGCAGTTCTACCAGCGTCAGTGCCGCTATTTGTGCGTAAGTGTGTGTGCGGTGTGCTAAACCCAGTCGCTGTCTGTACCGTGCTTCGTCGTATATGTCACACGCTACGACAACGGCGTGTTCTAAAGACGCTTTGCGTGTGCTTTGTCTGTACCAAGTGCCGTCTGCTAACTTGTAGCGACATTGATACAAGAGACTGCGTGTGCGTCTGTAAACAACAAGTTCGCCATCGCGTAGGTACACGACTTGGGGGTTGACTGTGCTGTAGGCAGACAGCACTTGCTTGCGTTGTGTGGGGGTGAGAGGGGGTAGTGTTGGGGGTGGTGCGTTACGTGTACGTACAGTCACAGCAACGTCACAGCACTTGTACGTTAAGTGGGTACAGCGTGAGGGCACACTGACTTAACGTAACTACAAAGAGAAAAACCGTAGCACTAAAAGTAATGCTACGGTTTTCAAGTGGTGGCCTGGGGCAGAATCGAACTGCCGACACGCGGATTTTCAATCCGCTGCTCTACCAACTGAGCTACCGGGCCGAGACGGCAATTGTAGCACAGTACCAGCGCTTAACTGGCCTTCTTCGCCTT